>ENA-OPSW01000199-OPSW01000199.1-human-gut-metagenome-genome-assembly--contig:-NODE-199-length-61543-cov-8.914406_pt1 | contig 61543 bp, 51 predicted proteins | sample MGYA00241463_ERZ501918 | MGnify/ENA primary metagenome ERZ501918 (study PRJEB25962, sample SAMEA2042443) | human gut metagenome | biome: human gut; feature: human-associated habitat; material: faeces... | reverse complement strand
TCAGAACGTCGTGAGACAGTTCGGTCCCTATCTGTCGTGGGCGCAGGATATTTGAAAGGCGCTGTCCCTAGTACGAGAGGACCGGGATGGACGAACCTCTGGTGCACCAGTTGTCACGCCAGTGGCACAGCTGGGCAGCTATGTTCGGATCGGATAAACGCTGAAAGCATCTAAGCGTGAAGCCGGCCTTAAGATAAGATATCCCACTGAGATAATCAGGTAAGACCCCTTGAAGACTACAAGGTTGATAGGCACAATGTGTAAGTGGCGTGAGTCATTGAGCAAGCGTGTACTAATAGGTCGAGGGCTTGACCCCATTTTCGATTGATACTTCATTTGCTGAAAGCAGTTCGATATTCAGTTTTGAAGGTATATGCCTTCTAAGAAAGAGAAGCTGACGAAGGTCAGGAATGGCCGGTGTCGATGACGGTGAGGAACCACCTGTTCCCATTCCGAACACAGAAGTTAAGCTCACTTGTGCCGAAGATAGTTGGCTGGAAACGGCCTGTGAAAATAGGTAGATGCCGGCTTCTCTTAAAAAGCAAGCAGCCCACGGGCCGAGCGGAAAGCCCGGTTCGTGGGTTTGCTTTATTAAGCACCATTAGCTCAGTTGGTAGCGTAATTAACTCACACTAAAGCTGTGAACGATGAACTTCGACTGAACTATTCAAATTGAGATTTCACGATGTATCGCGTAAATCTCATATATGCACCATTAGCTCAGTTGGTAGAGCAACTGACTCTTAATCAGTGGGTCCTGGGTTCGAGTCCCCGATGGTGCACCAAAAATAGCCTTACGGAAACGTAAGGCTATTTTCATAATGATTGCCGCTTTGTGTGAGTGCTTTCGTTTTGCCGCTGACTTCAACCCAAGTCAGCGGCTCTTTTTGTTTTGTAGGAGAAATTCAAGAACTTTTAGTGTAAGAGAAACGGTGGCATATATGCAGCTACCAATAAAAGTAAGCAGCAAAATTATTTCCTGAAAACTCAAGCGTTCACCTCCCTCATAATTTGGAGGCGACAATCAAGAGCAAATTATATCAGAAGGGGAGAGGACTGTCAAAATAAGCTCTCCAAATCTTTAATGGCGGTTTGTTGGTACAATACCAATGAACCGCTTTTTTCATGCAAAAATTCCGGAAGCCCCAAAAGGCAACCGTTTATTATAGATTGTAGAATACAAAAAATGGAGGTATTTCCCATGAGCATCATTATCGGCATCGACCACGGTTACTACGCCATCAAAACAGCGCATTGTTCATTTCCGGCTGGACTTACCAGCTACGGAGAACACGAACCCTACACCCGCCAAGGACTCTTAGAGTTTGGCGGGTGCTTTTTTGTTTGTGGCTCCGGAAGGCAGCCTATCCAGCGTGACAAGACCATAAACGACAACTACTACCTGCTGACGCTGGCAGCGATTGCAAAAGAAATCCGGCAGCGCGGCTTGCCGCCCGAATGTTCTGTGCGCATTGCGGCGGGTCTGCCGCTGACCAGTTTCGGACGCGACAAACCCAAGTTCAGAGAGTATCTGCTGCGGAGCAACCAGCCCGTGAATTTCAAATTCGAGGGCGTGGAGTACAGCATCACCATCGAAGAAGTTGCTGTCTTCCCACAGGGCTACGCCGCCCTCATGACCGAAGTGGGGCTTTTGCAGGACGAACCGTCCATGCTCCTCATGGATCTGGGCGGCTGGACAGTGGACCTTATGCGCATCGACAACGCCATCCCTGCGGCTGACACTGCGCACAGCTTGGAACTCGGCATGATCCGCTGCGTGGATGACATTCGGGAACAGGTGCGGCGCGAAACCGGGCTGTCCCTCACGGATGCCCAAATCGAAAATATGCTGGCAGGTCACCCCTGCACGGTCAGTGATACGGTGCGCGACATTGTGAACAAACAAGGTCGCAAGTACACAGAGCATCTTCTGTCTGCCACGATGGAAGCGGGATTCGATTTGTACGCCATCCCCGCCGTGTTGCTGGGCGGCGGCGCATCGGTGGTGAGCCGCCACCTAAGTCCCAAAGACGGCCTTTGTAAGACGATTTTCCTGCTGGACGACAAGGTGAATGCGGTCGGATTCGAGCGTGCGTTGGCCGCCGTGTCGCGCCGCAAAAGCGAGGTATGAAACGACCGCAATATGTTTTCCGCCCGAACCTTAACGAACCGCAACACCGCCGCGCGTGGGCGTTGTTGCAGCAGGTGCCGCCTGCCAAACGCAAAGAGTTTCTGGTGCAGAGTATCCTTGTGGCAGAACAGACGGATAGGCTGGAGAAAAGCATCCGCAAGGTGGTGCGGGAGGAGTTGCAGGCAGTCAACATAACCGGCGCTGTTCCAAGCCCACTGTCAGAGAATGCTATACCAGACTCTGCGCTCGATTTCCTGAATTCACTGTAGGGGGTGATTCCAATGTTTTAATGATAGGTAGAAAAGCAGAAGGAAAAGACTAACTATTAAAAGTCAAGCCCCAAAACAAAATTTTCGAGAGAAATTTTAAGGTGGTGAAAATTGGTATAGCAAACAAGAGCATCCGTTGTCGGATACTCGCTCCGTATAAAATCGCACGCTTAATAATCAGCTAAGAAGGCTTTCCCAGAACGCTGCATAGCAAAAATAAGCCTTACCAGCTTTTTAGCAGCATGAGAGATGGCAACATTGTAATGCTTTCCCTCAGAACGCTTCTTTTCAAGATAGGCCGAGAATGTAGGACACCAAAGGCAAACATATTTGGCGGCATTGAAAAGAGCATATCGCAAATATCTGGAGCCACGCTTTTCCATGTGAGCATAACAGTTTTGCAGTTGCCCTGACTGATATGTAGATGGAGAGAGTCCAGCATAAGCCAGCAGCTTGTCTGCGCTTGCAAAGTTGGAAAAATCTCCAACTTCAGCAAGAATCATTGCACCCATATGTCGGCCAATACCGGGGATTGTAAAGATGGGAGAATCCATCTGAGATGTAATCTTGTCAATTGCGGATTCTACCTCAGAAATTTCTTTGTCCAGCTCGCGGATGAGAGCAATCGTGTGTTTCAACTCCATAGACTTAGCAGGCATTTTCGAGCCAATGGAGACCCCTGCGGCTACTTGGATTTCCGCGGTTTTAGACTTGGTATAACGACCTTTAGAGGCGGTGCAAAGAGTCTCAGCGAGTTCTTCAGTATTAGCGTTTGCGATATAGCTTGCACCCGGATAGTTGCTCAGCAGTGCGTATACAACAGCGATGTGCAGACTTGAGACCAGCTTTTCAAGCTCCGGAAACAGAATATTCACTAACCGCGCAACGGAGCTTTTCAGCTTGGCGCGCTCTTTTACCTTATCAAATCTGTATCTGGTTAGTGACTTTAGCTCTTCATTGTGGTATGCTGTATTTGAGTAGGACTTGAGGTCCACATCAGACATGAGCATCATTGCAATGGTACGCGCGTCTATCCGATCTGTTTTGGTTCTTCGCAGGCTGAGACTTTTCCGGTAGAGGTTCGTGTGCAGAGGGTTAATGACATAGGTTGCCAGGCCGCTGTCTAAAAGAAACCCCAGCAGATTGTAGCTGTAATGTCCTGTGGCTTCAAGCCCTACTTTTATTTTGCTTTCACCTTGGGAACAGCTTTGGATTCTTGAAAGAAGCGTCTCAAAACCGATGCGGTTATTGGCAATGGTAAATACATCTGCCAAGACCGTTCCTTCCGAGTTGAGGATAAAGCAATCGTGCTTGTCCTTTGCAACATCGATACCAACAAAAATCATTTCTTTTTACCTCCGGCGTTTTATTTTACAGTGCTGCTTAGAGCCACACCTCTTTGCTATGTAACCTCGTTCTATATAAACCGTCTGGCGGTATCTAACTGATTAACACTAAAAACAAAGAGCCGTGGTTGGAGCCTTTCCGAAACCGTCTTGCGGTAGGAGGTTTAAACCAATCCACAGCACCTTGTCTATTGTAGCATTTTGTCCTTGGAGAGGGACTTTAATAACTACTACTTTATAATACGAGGAGGTTTATACATTATGAACGGTAAAAAAATCTTGTTTGGTGCAGCCTATGACGGGCTGCTTTTGTTTTTGATGAGGGGCGCCTATTAAGCACCTTCGCAGATCCGGCAAACATCCCCATCGGGAGTTGTGCCCTTGATCAAGTTCGTAGATATGTTCTCCGGCATCGGCGGTTTCCGCGAGGGACTGACCCGTGCCGGAGGATTTGAATGCGTAGGACACTGCGAAATCGACAAATACGCCAACCGCAGTTACAACGCCCTGTTTGACACGAAGGGAGAGTGGTTCGTAGAAGATGCAAGAAAAGCAGACCCAGAAACAATGCCAGAATTCCGGCTGCTCTGCGGCGGATTTCCTTGCCAGACTTATCCCGAATAAAATAGGAATCCCGAAGCCCAGCCGGGAATCCTTGCAGCGCAAGGATTTCTGCATAAAAACTTCGGGATAATATTTTGAAGATGGCACCTGATATAATGTTGCTACGGATGAAAATCCGAATCAACATTGTGAGGTGTATTGATGTGAACAAAATTGAAATCACAGTCCTTTCTGCGCGTGTATTAGATGCCTTAAGTGTGCGCGGACTCAAGGCTAAAACAGTACGGGGATTTGAGCGGTATGGTACTCGACGGATCGTGCAGCATTGTTTGGACAACGGTCAAACAATATACTTCAAGGAAACGGTTCAAGATTTTGTTTGGCAGGAACGAGCGAGGATGGAATCCGGAGCATTACCGCATTACCAGTGGGTCTTAACCCGGCGTGCCGCTGTTTATCTTGACCAAATGGCGAAACATGGAAAAATTCAGGGTGAGCCCCTGCGGTCTTGGGAGGCGGAACACAATCCATTATTTCAAAACGCACCAAGCAGTCCGAGCAATTCTATGAAGGTAATAGACATTATCTGCAGAACCAGAGATGTGGTCATACAGTTGGAGTTATCCGATAAGACAAAAACAAATTATATCTATTGCGGATTTGGACCCATCTTGAATTTTTTTGCTTCTCGCGGTGAGGAGTTCTATTCTCCAGAAACGCTTGCTCTTTTCGTAAATAAAGCAAAAGAAAATTATGCGAACGGAACCATCCCAAAAGCATCTTTTCAAACGATGCGCAAAGCTGCCCGCTGGATCGAGGAATGCCTCTCGACAGGGCGGGTATCTCAGCGGAAGTTAAGAAAATATAATTTTGCCTGCGCTCCGCCAGAGTTTGAAAATCTGCTCTCGCAATACCAACTGTACATGGACAATGAAAACTATTTGAAAGAAGGCACCCGCCAGTTTTATCTTTCATCGGTTCGGACATTTTTCCGTACTATGGGCATTTTGGGAATATACCGCTATGCTGAGATTACCCTGCCGGATGTCACCAGGTGTCTGGCAAAGATTTCAGAAACTTTTCCTTGCGGTATATTTAATTTGACCGGAAGTATGCGATCCTTTGCGCGGTTCATGGCTGAAAAGCATCCTGAGCTTCTCGATATTTCGCCAGCACTGGTGTTCTCTGCAGCAAAGCGTCGGAGTGTTTATGTAGGATACACTCACGAAGAAGCACAAAAGATTTTCTCTGCAATAAATCGCAGCAGCACAATGGGGATGCGAGATTATGCAATGATTATGCTTGCGTATACAACGGGCCTGCGAGGGTGCGACATTGTGAATTTGAAGTTCAACAGCATTGACTGGGATGCCTGCGAATTACGCCTTGTACAAGAAAAAACGAATATTCCTGTATCTTTACCGCTCGATACGACAACTGGGAATGCGATTGCTGATTACATTCTCAATGCTCGGCCAAAATGCGATTCCGAGTATGTGTTTTTACGGACACAGCGTCCTTATACCAAGCTCAGAAGTATGTGGACTGTGATTGCAAAATATGCTCGTATCGCACTGGGAAAGAGTAGAAGGATGAATGGCCCTCATGCTTTCCGACGGGGAATGGGGAGACAGCTACTGGAAGCAGATATTCCCGCACCCTTAATCTGCGATATTCTGGGGCATACATCGTCTATGTCTTTGCGCCAATATACCGCGTCATCCTTAGAGAAATTAAAAGTGTGCGCAGGTACTATTTCTACAATTCCCATTGCACAGGAGGCCCTGTTATGACAAGACCATCTTTGAAAAGCCGTTTTGGAGAACAGATTCGCGCCTTTGTAGGCTACAAGAACAGTCTTGGTTTTCCTTACGATGAGAGTATCCGTATTCTAGGGAGGTTTGACGATTTCTGTGTAGAAAGGTTTCCTGAAAAAGATTGTCTGGATCGTGAACTCGCACTTGCATGGCTGGAGAAACGAGATACGGAAAACACAGCAGGCCACCGAAATCGCATTATGGTCATACGGGAGTTTGCAAAGTACCTTCGGGCTGTTGGAACAGAAGCATATATGATTCCCATATCCATGACCAGCAAAGGCCCTAGGTATGTTCCACATATCTTCAATGAAGCGGAGATAAAAGCGTTCTTCCACGGTGCTGACAGCTTTCGGCCTCACGAGAAAGCTCCAGCCAGACATCTTGTTATCCCGGTATTTTACAGATTGCTGTATTGCTGCGGATTGCGGCCTGTAGAAGCGAGACTTCTCAAGAAGGAAAATGTGGACTTGGCTCGCGGTGCTGTCTACGTTGTGGAATCCAAAGGGCACAAAGACCGTGTCGTTGCAGTTGCAGATGATTTGCTGCAAGTTATGAGGAACTATTACGCTTTAATTTCAGAAATTCACCCTGACAGCGACTATTTCTTTCCGAGATACGATGGGGATGGGCCGTATACGAAGCTTTGGACAGAAGAAATGTTTTGGAGATGCTTCCATATGGCCGGGATTACTGAGTTTGAGGGACCCAAACCTAGGGTCTATGATTTCAGACATACTTTTGCAACGGAATGTATCTGTCGTTGGATGCGAGAGAGCCGCGATATTGATGCAATGCTGCCGTTTCTCTCCGCCTATATGGGACATGTCCGCTTCGAGGATACGCTCTACTACGTCCACATGGTTCCTGATTTTTATGAGCGTGTTGGAACAGTAGACCGTACTGCATGGGAAAAATTGCTTCCGGAGGTGCATGATGAAGGTTAAGGATGCTCAGTTCTTTGCGGTTGTAAGTTCATTCCTGAATGTTTATCTTGTGAAAAACCGAAGCTGCAGTTCTAATACGGTAAAATCCTATGAGGATGCTCTGAATCTGTTTTTTACTTTTCTTGAGACTGCAAAAGCTATTCCCAGACAGCGAGCGAATTGGAGCCACTTCACCCGCCAAAACATACAGGAATTTATGGACTGGCTGGAGAAAGTTCGGAACTGCAGCAGGCAAACACAGCTGCAAAGGCTTGCTGCGATACGCTCTTTTGTGCGATATGGCGGCATTATTGATCTGCGTGTAATCTCAATACAGGCCGACGTAGAGAAAATTCGGTACCGCAAGCCAGCACCTGCTTTGGTGGGTTATCTTACGAAAGAAGGACTCTCTGCCTTTCTCTCACAGCCAAACTGCCAAAAACGCACAGGGTTCCGGAATATGGTGTTTCTGGTTTTAATGTACGATACAGCTGCACGGTGTCAGGAAATGCTGGATTTAAGGATACAGGATTTAGTGCTGCACAGGACTTCGCCTTGTGTTTATCTCACAGGTAAGGGAAACAAGACGAGGGTTGTCCCTATTTTACCGAAAACAGCAGAGCATCTTCGTAGTTACCTGAAGAAATTTCATCCAGCAGACAACAGAAAACGAGACGATTATGTGTTCTACGCTTATGGCGGCCCTCAAAGACCGATGTCGCCTGACACGGTTACGGCATTTGTAAAGAAGTACGGAGAATCTGCACGGCAAGCCTGTACATCCATCCCAGCGCGGGTACATCCCCATATGCTGCGGCATACACGGGCAATGCATCTGTACCAAGATGGCGTTCCCTTGGCTATGGTATCCGAATTTCTTGGCCATGCGCAGATTGAAACAACAAAAATTTATGCCCATGCCGATACAGAAATGAAACGGAAAGCCATTCAGCAAGCAGCAAACAAGCTAAACGATACGATTCCGGACGCACTCTGGAATACAGATGACGAGAAGATGATGCTTAAATTAAGAGGCAAACAACAATACAAGTGAAAATATTATCCCGAAGTTTTTCTGCAGAAATCCTTGTGCTGCAAGGGTTCCCGGTTAGACTTCGGGATTCTTGTTTTTTTCGGGATAAGTCTGGTTATCCCGAAATTCAGGATAATCAAAGTTTCAGCATTGCAGGATCCCGAAAAGGATTCGGAGATCCACGCGGCACTCTCTTCTTTGAACTGGCCCGATTGGCTGAAGCCAGGAAGCCTCCGTATTTGCTTTTTGAGAACGTGGTGGGTCTCATCAATCATGACCACTGCAGGACGTTTGCGACGATCCTCAACACGCTGGACCGACTGGGGTATGGTGTGGAATGGCAATGTCTTAACAGCAAAGATTTCGGCGTTCCCCAGTCAAGAAACCGCGTGTACATTGTCGGATATCTTGATGAGCGATGTAGAGGAAAAGTATTTCCTTTCACCGAAACAACAGGAGGTTCTCTTATTCAAACCCACGGCGGTCACCAAGGAGAACGTGTCTACTCCCCAGAAGGACTAAGCTGCACATTGGCGGCCAATCCGGGCGGATTCGGTGGCAAGACCGGGCTGTACGAGGTGGGAGTGCCGATCAAGTGCGCCACAAAAACCGGCTACCAGATGGCACAGGTCGGTGACAGCATCGACCTGAGCTACGCCACAGTCAACAGTCGGCGCGGACGGGTTGGTAAAGAGATTGCGCATACACTTACAACGGGTTGCCAACAAGGCACTGTTGATGTTCGCCCGGTCAAAAATCCCATCAAGTCCGACCTCGCCCGCAACACCGAACGCACCGGTAAGCCTGGCGCACCCATGCATACACTTACCACAAAAGACCGTCACGGTGTTCTGTACGAGGGTCGCATCCGCCGCCTGACGCCGCGCGAATGTCTGCGGCTGCAGGGCTGGGCAGATGACCGCATCGACACGGTGCTTGCCATCCAGAGCGATAACCAAGCCTACAAACAGGCTGGCAACGGCGTGACGGTCCATGTGGTGGAAGCCATCGGGCGGAGAATTGCAGCCATGGACGCAGAACTGCGGGGTGAGGCGCTTGCCCCTTGATTTCCGTGACCAGTATTTTGGCTGTGAAATTGAACTGACCGGGATAAACCGCGCCACGGCAGCCCAAACGCTGGCCGATCTGTTTGGAACCCGCGCCGAGCATTCCGGCGGTGGCTACGATGCCTACCGTGTCAAAGATTTGGACGGTAAAGAGTGGAAAATCGTTCGGGACAGCAGTATCCATCCCGAATGCCGCAGGCGGTCTGTTCTTATCGGGGAGACCTATAAGGTCGAACTGAATTCCCCCAAGCTTGAATACGGCGAGATGGAAAAGCTGCAGGATGTTGTCCGCGCACTGCGCCGCGCAGGGGGCATCGTAAACGACAGCTGCGGAATGCACGTCCATGTGGATGCAAGCAAGCACACCCCGCAGAGCCTTAAAAATGTGCTGTCCATCATGTATTCCAAAGAGGATATTTTGTTTGCAGCACTTAAAGTCAACCCTGCCCGCATCGACAGTTACTGTCAGGCGGTGGATGAGCCGATTCTGGAAGAAATCCGCAAGCTGCCCAGCGGTGCAAGTATGGATCAGCTGAAGGACCGCTGGTATCGCGGGCGGGACGGCAGCGACTATCACTACCACCAGAGCCGGTATCATGCCTTAAATCTCCATTCCGTGTTCTACCATGGCACAGTCGAGTGGCGGCTGTTCAACTCCACGCTCCATGCGGGTGAAGCCAAAGCCAACATCATTCTGGCTATGGCGATCTCGGCGCAGGGCATCAACCAGAAGTACACGCAGTTCCGGAAAACGCCCATCGGGGATAATCCGGCGTTCACTTTCCGCACCTTTCTGCTGCGGCTGGGGCTGATCGGCCCTGAGTACAAAAATGTTCGGATGCACCTGCTGAAGAACCTGCCCGGTGACAAGGCATGGCGGCACGATAAGTCGTTATATCCCAGCAATCAACCACGGCCCCGCACAGACGAGGCCAGATAGGAGAAGAAATGTCCCGAAAAGAATATTTTGCCTATGGTTCCAATCTGAATTTTGAACAGATGACCTACCGCTGCCCCGAAGCGACAGTGGTAGGCACTGCCAAGCTGGATGGCTATGAATTGGCTTTCCGGCGCGGCTACCTGACGATTTTGCCCAAAGAGGGCGCAAGCGTCGAAGGGCTGATCTGGTCTGTCACTGACCACGACGAATCACAGCTTGACTGTTATGAAGGCTACCCGACATTCTATGACAAGGAGACCATGACGGTCACGGATGCAGACGGCACGCCGCACAAAATCATGGTTTACACGATGAACGCACCGTACCGCGACCAGTTGCTCCCGGTCAGCAGCCGCTACAATGCGGTTGTTTTGCAGGGGTGTCTGGATGCCGGTATTTCTCCGCAGCAGTTCTATGATGCTGACGAAAAATACCGCAAAGCCTACAAGGCCAGAGCCGCGCCGGTCCCTAAGAAACACGCTCCCGAACGCTAACCAAGCCCGCTGCACCGTGCAGCGGGCTTTTTCTTTTGCAACAAAAGGAGAACCAGTATGAAAAACAAACACAGAATAAAGCAGGGATTGTCGCTGCTGCTGGCGGGCGCACTGACGTTTACCAATGTTGGCGCAGCGCTGCCCGCCTTTGCAGAGGATGCCCCTGCCACGCCGGAGACAGCTTCAGCGGCCACACCGGAAACCGCTGAAGCCAATGTCCCGACACCGAATCTTTCGCAGATCACTGAAAATCTGTACGACGATCTGCCGGACGCGCCTACCGGCAGTTACCTTGGCAGCATGGGTCTGCCCGTGGCAACCGGCGAGACAAAAATCGGTATCTCCGCGTGGGTTTCCGACCTGTATGACGGCGTAGATGCCCATATGGATGCCGATGCGCTGAACGCAGATGAGAACACGGTCACAATCGGCAAAACTCCCGGTACGGGCTATGCCATTGTTCCGCTGTTGGCGCAGGTCGAATACCCGGCAGACGGTGCGGTATCCGAAATCATACTGCCGGACGGTGTGGAGCTTTTAAGCTACCGCTCCACCGATTATGAGCCGATCCCGGCAGACGAGCAGGAGCAGGCTGAAATCCTGCACCAGACATACTCGGAGCAATCGGCGGCAGCCACCGGCCTGTATGTAAAAGCCTCTGCCGATTTTACGGCGCAGCTTGTCTATACGGATTCGGACGGCAGTTCGCAGTCAAAATCTATCCATGTACAGATTAGCGAGGATGCCGCACCCACACAGATGTATGCCGACACCGGCGATGACGGCATTGCCGCCTATGCTGCAGGACCGACTCCGCCGTATACCACCGGCAAAATCACCAGTATTGCCAAGGAGGGCGGCACATGGCTGATTTGGTTCAACGGTCAGGAAGCCTACTGCTGCAGCCACGGCCTGAACGGCCAGCCCAAGGGCTGCCCCACCTACAGCTTCTCTCATGTGTCCCGCCTTGAACCCGGCCAGTATACCCCCGGCAACCACTATGCAAATCAGGTCAACATCTGGGGTGGTCTTGGTCAGCTGAGTCTGGATATGCTGGATGATCGTCCTGTTGTGGCAAGCCTTGAAGATGATCCTGAAGGCTGTGAAGAACAGCCGGACATCCTTGGCAGCCTTTACGATGAAACCCAGCAGTGGATCATGGAAAACTATCCCGACAGCTACGCGGCGCAGACCTATATTGCTGCTGCAGAAGAACTGGTAAACGGTACAGATGCGCAGTCCGGGGAAAATGGCTACTACACCTACATCTATAACCCGCCTGCAGGGTATGCGTGGCAGGTAGTGGCGCTGGTCGGTGAAGAAATTGCGGGCGGCACTGAGATCCCGGATGTGCCGAGTGTTCCGGAACCGAAGTATTATTCCGCTGCGTGGACAGCTCCTGCGCAAAGCGCCAGCGGAAGCTTTGATCTGACATTCACAGTCAACACCGACAAGTACCAGCTGAACACGCTGGAAAAGGTGGACGGCGCGGTCATTACCGTTACGCCCGGCCAGACCGGCGGCAGCGTGGACGGCGGCAGCTGGCAGATGAGCCCTGCCGCAGCGCAGACCATTACCACAAGTGGTCACACGCAGGATGACAGTTTTCACCTCAACGGCGGCGATGGTTCTGCCACATGGACGGTTCACTACGAGGTGTCCAAGACCAGCACCAGTACGCTTTCCGGGCAGGAAGGACCGTTCACCAGCCAAGCCGAAGCAGACGCTGCTGCAGAAGCCGCCAAGAATGCGGCTATCGGGCAGCTGCAGAACGAAGCGCAGGGCATGGTGGACGCCGCTATTGCCTCGGCGCGGGCGCAGCTTGCCAATATTACATTCAGCTACGATGAAATCACCATCCCTCATGGCTTTGATTCCACGCCCGGTGCGCTGGGCAGCCACCAGACTATTACCGTTCCTGCCAACAGTTCGAACGATTACCCGATGAAAAACGATGAATGGTCGGTAAAGGTCAGCATCGACAAAATCGACAGCGAAACCAAGCAGCGCATCAAGGGCGATGCCGAGTTTAAGATTTTCGAGTGGGACACCGTTTGGCAGTGCTATATCCCGTTTGGCGGATATAACCAATACAAAGTTGAACGCCAGAGTGGCGGCACTTATAAGGTCATCAACCACAGCAATTATGCCAATGGTTCTGACAATATCTATTACACCCAGCGCAACGAGGGCAAGTTTGTCATCGTGGAGAGCCGCGCACCTAGTGGGTACTATGGTGACTGGTCGGATGTAAACGCTCCCGGCACAGCCGGTTCCGTGCTGGGCAAGCGGGCGTATGCCTTTGAAATCACAAAAGCGCTGGACGGTCAGACGATTTGGCTGTGCAACGCGGATTATAACGCCGACATCACCACGACCAACAGCGGCGGCACGCTCATCGACACCGGCGAGGGTGTGGTCACCATCACCTTTGGCAGCCGCAATGCAGATAAGACCTACGCCACAGACCCCACCGGCATTGCCAACAACGAAGATTCCTACACCATGCACGCCAATGCCGACAAGATGCAGAATGATCGTGTCCTCGGCAATATTCTGCTGACAAAAGTGGACTTGGACGCCGCACGGTATCTGGCTGCGGGCAGCAACGGTGACACCACGCTGGAGGGGGCTGTGTACGATCTGTACGCCGCTGACACCATTGAACACCCGGACCGCGTTTCGGGTGTCGTAGATTATTCGAAAATCACCGATGCCAACGGACAACCTGTCTGGCACACCACTGTCCTCACCAACGGCGGCTGGGATACCGATTACCTGCCCATTTTGCAGAAAGACCGGCTGGTAGCCTCCGCCAAGATTACAGACGGAAAGCTGGCTTTTGCCAACCTGTACATGGGCCGCTACTATCTGGTCGAGCGTGCCACCGGGCTGGTGCTGCCCATTGACGGAAACGGCAAGCTGTATGTTACCGGAAAGTATCCGCAACTAAACAAGAAGCTGGAACGCACCGGCAAGTACAGCAGCCTTGCCACCAAGGGCGGCGAGTACACCGACTACATCTACAAAAACCAGTATTCTGCTGTGGCCGAGAGCCGCAAGCTGAACGGCAGCAAGGCGTGGGATGGCTATTATCTATCCCACGCCAAAGGCTACCTCTGCGATGAGGTCAACCACTACAAAACCTTGTCCTATGCTGACGAATCCACCTACCACATCCACGCCGAGCAGGAAAGCCAAGACGAAGTGCTGAAATCCGGTTTTTCTCTGAACAAACTGGTATCGACCACAGGCCAGCCCTCTCCGGCGCTGAAGCTGGAGGGCGCGGGCTTCACCGTTTACCGCATCTCTAAACTGAGCAAGGCCGCGCAGTTCAAGCAGAACCCGGATGGCAGCTACAATGCACAAAGCATTTTGGACGCCTACCGCAAGGACAATTACGATAACGCCACACTAAAATACGATTTCACCGCCGAAGGTCAGGCCATTGCCAATATGTTCGAGAGCAGCACCGATACGGTCAACGCCTATAACGCGACCTTGACCGCAGACGGTGACTGCGCCAACGGTAAAGGCAACGGCTGGATTCCCACGGATCAGCCCGCTGAATATCGGCTGGGAGAAATGTTCACCAACGATGAGGGCGTTTTCCGCGTTGAAGGCTTGCCCTATGGGCAGTATCTTGTTGTCGAAACGACCATCCCCAAGGATGTGTTCCAGTGTGATCCGTTCATCGTGACAGTGGACGCCAACAGCCCGCAAAGCCGATTCACGGTTCCGGCGGGCTGTGTCACTACAGCCACCAATAACTATATGACCTACAACGTGCTGGACGAGGAACTGGAAGGCTATTTGCAGCTTATCAAGACCGATACAGAAACCGGCAAGGCGGTCAAAATTGCAAACACAGCCTTTGCGCTGTATCGGCTGGATGAGAAAGACCGCAAAACCCGCATTTCCATGATTGACCCAGCCAGCGGCAGCGCCACCAAGAAAACGGATGTGTTCTACACCGATGCAGACGGTCTTATGAAAACACCGGAAAAACTGCCGCTGGGACGCTATCTCATTGAGGAACTGCAAGGTCCGGAAGGGTACTATAACGATCCCGCCTACTCTGTGGAATTTGAAATCAAATCCGACCGTGTCTGGCAGGTCGTGGGCAATGCCACCAACGACATGGACGAGTACATCGTCACGGAGAAATACTGCAACCACGAAACACTCGGTCAACTTACGATCCGTAAGCTGGGCAATGTTTTAACCGACTACCAAGATGGACAGTTCATCTACACGCAGGACAACCTTGTAGGCGCGGTGTACGAAATTCACGCTGCAGCCGACATTGCCACACCAGACCGCCAAGGCACCTACTGGTATAAGGACGGTGACCTTGTCGCCACCGTTACTACTGGCGCGGAGGGGCAGGTGGATGAAGTGAAATTCAGTCCCACCCGCACGCAGGCAACCTATGATTTCTTGAAAATTACCCATGATGGCACCAAAGGCGAAGTAACCGTGACCCTGCCGCTGGGTAAGTATACTGTTACCGAGGTAAAAGCACCTTACGGCTTTATCCTGACAAACCAGAGCTACACGGTCGAATTTGGCTGGGATAACCAGAAAAACGACATTGTGCTGGCAAAAACTATTGTCGGCCACGAGCAGGACGGCGACAAGGAATGTTCGTACAGCATTGTGAATGTCAAGGATGCCTCGGATGCCCACAAGAATGGGCAGACACTTGTGTTTGAAAATGCCCGTGTGCTGCCTGTTCCCGAAAAGCCCGGCGATAAGGTCAGCAAAATCGGTGTAGGCATTTACAAGCAGGACCGAGAGGCGCTGACCTATCTGCCCGGTGCGGTGTATGAACTCTACACCGTGGATGACATTTTCTCCGCAGACGGTATGAAGCTGCTGGACGCCGGTACAAAGCTGGCCACCAGTAGCACAACCAACGCCAGCGGCTTTACTTGGTTTGATGTGGACGTGCCGATTCGCGGCGAATATTACATTGACCCTGCAGGTCCGCGAAGCACCAGCCGCGAGAACAGCGGCAGATACCGCATTGTGGAAATCACCGCCCCTGCGGGTTACCTGCTGGACAGCACCCCTGTGGATGTAGAGTTCACCTATGAAGGTCAGCAGATTGCATGGCAAATCGTAGATGGTACAAACACCAACCTGCGCACCAGTGTGGACATTTCCAAGCAGGATATCACCAACGGCAAGGAACTACCCGGTGCAAAGCTGGAAATCCGCGATGCAGACGGCAATCGGGTAGAGGGCTGGACCTCCGGCAAAGTGCCGCACACCGTGCGAGGTCTGGAGCTGGAAAAAGCGTACACCCTGACCGAAACTCGCGCCCCGGATGGTTACACCGAAGCCGAAAGCATCGTGTTCGAGCTGGTGCAGGAAGGCACAGAGCAGGTCAATGAGGTGTATGTGAAATCCGATGATGACTGGTCGAAAATGAATGGTTCAACCATTGTAATGCAGGACGCACCGGTACTGGATATCGACAAGACCGACATTGCTGGTAATCTGCTGCCGGGAGCTACGCTGACGATCCGTGATGCGAATGATGAGGTCGTCGACACTTGGACAACCGACTACAAAACGCATAGTGTTCCCATCTCGGATGAATTTATCAAGCTGTCGGATGGCAACAAGGAGTACATCTACACCCTGACCGAGGATGCCGCCCCGGCCGGCTTTGAAATTGCCGAATCGGTGCAGTTTAAGGTACAGCAGGAAGACGAAACTGTTTGCCTGTTCGTCCGCAAAAACGCCGATGCCGAATGGGTGCGCGCTGACAAGCGGCTAATTCAAATGATCGATGAAGCTATGCCCCGCGAGGATACGCCTACACCAACACCGCAGCCGACACCCGCTGCAACCCCGGTGCCAACTCCCGCGCCCACGCCGGTTATTGCACCGCGCAAGGTGCAGACCCTCCCGCAGACAGGAGATGGTTTCCCGCTGCTGTTTATTGTGGTCTTGTCTCTTGCGTCCGCGACAGGTATTGTGCTGCTGACCGTTAAGCAAAAAAATGCGCTGAAAAAAACTTCTGATGAGGAGGACGCCGATGAAAGTGCTGATCGTTGAACCCGGAAAGTACCCCCGCGAAGCCGACATTGAACACACCCTTGAAGCCGAGCAGAAAATTGTCGGCGGCACCATCGAGGCAGTGTACCCTTGGCGGGATAGCGCCTGTATCGTTTGTAATGAGTAGTTCCTACAAATGAGTAGTAATTGAGCAAAATGCCCAGAATCCCGGGCGTTTAAGCATAATTTACTACACATAATCAGAAAGTTTTCTTTCCAAATTGTGTTAACCATTGCAATAAATCTTCATCCTCCTCCCAAGGCATTGTGGTATTGGGTGTGTAATTCGGCACTTTCTCCTCAAATACTTTTCGCTTCATCTCTGCATCGATGCGAGCGTAAACCTCTGTTGTAGAGATGTCTGCATGCCCAAGAAAATCTCGAATATATATCATGTTAACACCAGCTCGCAGCAAGTGCATGGCTTTGGTGTGGCGTAATACATGAGGAGATATATTCTGTGGTTCAAGTACCGGAGATGCCTTTGCCGCATACTTCTTCAGAATATAGGTGACTCCATAGCGAGATAAAGCCTGCTTTTTTGCATTATAAAATAGCGGAATCATCTGAGACTGAGAATCGGAATGAAAGCTGCGGATATATCTGTCCAACAGTTTGCAGGTATCCTTCATCAGGGGAACCTGACGAACTTTTCGTCCTTTTCCAGTTAGAATAACCATTGGGGGGTGTGTTAGACGGACATCTTTCAGCCTAAGATCCACCAATTCCTGTACCCGTGCGCCAGAGTCATACAGTAGTGCAAGAAGTGTCAAATCTCGGAGCCCTTGTCGGGTAGATGCATCTGGTTGGGACAGAAGAAGTGACAGATCATCCTCCGTCAAAAACGGTATCAATGCCTTTTCGTACTTTTTGGGTCGCAGATTAATAATGTCAACGCAGTTTTCTATGTTTTCCGGAAACTTGTACTGTACAAAATGAGCAAAGGCCTTTATGGCGGCAAGTCGCTGGTTTCTTGTTGTAACCGCAATATGGCGGGATGTTTCTAACCAATCCAGAAATTCAGAAACAAGTTCCATATTCAGATAGCGCAATTCTATATAATTTGCGGAGATGCCTTTCTTTTCTTGAAAAAATAGAAGGAGTTGCTTGAAAGTATCTCTGTATGAATTGGTGGTATTGGGACTCACCCCGCATGTAGTAGGCAGATAGATTGAGAAATACTCGGTCAGTGCTTTGGTAAAGTCAGTTTTCCTCATCCGTCTCACCTCCAACCGGAATAATGCCGACAAATGCTCTGTCAAGTTTTTGGGAAAGTTCCGGGAACGAAGCAACCGTCAGGTGAATATACCAACAGGTTTCACGGTAACTCTTATGTCCCAAATACGCGGCAAGGCGAGGAACGATTACCATGGGATCATACCCATCAGAAAGTTGTTTTTCCAGTGTATGAACTGCGAATGTATGCCGAAAATCATGCACACGAGGGCCATTGCCGGTGTGAGGAATATTGCATGCGAATAGCAGCTCGCGAAAATTATCATAGATTGTTTTAATAGAATAATGGCCACAAGCAGATGGAAAGAACCATTCTCTTTCATCTGGTAACTGAGCAGAGTAGCTTCGGAGATACTCTATTACGCTATTGTGGACAGGGACAAGTCTATCCTTACCTCCTTTCCCGTTGTGTACAGTAATAATGCCTGTATCCAAATCGACATCCTTCACTCTTAGCCGGAGCACCTCACCTATACGAAAACCACAGCAATATAAAAGCCGGATAACAGCAGGTATGACCAGATGCCTTGTTGGCGCATTATTCCTGACCGGCAGATTATCTGCTGCATATAATAATCGCCGTATTTCTTCAACAGTAAATATATGCGGGGTAAAAGTCGAACTGTTCTTTAGTTTGCTGGTATCCGGGACATAGGAGATTCCGTCCTGCGTGTATGCAAATTTTGCAAAAGCGCGTATCGCATTATGTCTGACTATTTTCGAACGGTTTGAAAGATATGGCTTTAATAAATCCCATGCGTCAATAAGCTCTTTTGTCACCACGGGGGCATCCGAGAGTTCCTTTGAAAGGCAGTCCAGTTCCTGCATATAATAGCCGCAATGCACGGAGGTATATCCCTCATTTTGTCGAGATTCCAGATATTTCCATATTATTGGCGCAAGCTGGCTTGTGAAAGTAAATTGTTTCATAGTAATCCCTCCAAACTCAGCGAACATAACCGCATATGTTCAATATCGACCCGCAAGTAGGTTTCTGTTACACTGATGTTACTGTGACCGAGGATTTGGGACACATCCTGCACCGGAGTGCCTTTTCTCAGCATATTTGTGGCAAACGAATGGCGGATAGTGTGTACGCCTGTGTGCCTCTTTGTTGGGATAGCAATCCCTGCTCTGCGTAAATACTTATGAAATTCCGGATTGAAATTGTTATGCTCACCCAATGGCTGAAACGGTGCGTTATGGCTCAGAAAGATAAAAGCCGAGGAGGACTGTGGGCGGCCATCTTGCAAATAAGAAATAATCGCCATACCTAGCTCTTTGCTGAGTGGCAGACTCAAGGCGTTCCCTGTCTTCTGCTGAGAAAGTGAAATGCAGTTTTCCTTCCAGTTAATATTTGAAAATTTGAGTCCCAAAACGTCGCTTATCCTTAACCCTGTTCTTGCAAGAAGCAGAAAAATCGCGTAATTCCGCCTTCCAACTGGATTGGCAGTATCGATGACTGCAAGAATCTTGTCGATTTCTTCAGGACTCCATACCTGTGGAATCTGGGGTGCAGTGCGTTTGAAGTTTGGGAGTTGAAGGGAATAATCCAAATCCGTATATTTGTGGTCATAAAGCCAGTGCAGGTAAGCACCAACTTGTCGGCATCTTGCTCTACGAACATTCATGCATATTTCTGAAGCATTGCTCATAGCCGTGGAAAAACAGTTGATAGTCTCCGCATTTATGCTTTTGATGTTCTGTGTGTTTGATGAATGAACAGCAAGCAAGAAAAGCCTCAATGCTGCTATTGTGTTGTCCATCCACGATCTCGAAAAATTCTGCATTTTGCAATAACTCAAGTAGTCGGAAAAAAACTTATCGAAACAATCGTCATCAATAGAAGCAACGCCATAAACTTTACGGCGGCACACTGTTCCCGTGCGAAAAATCTCGTCCAATGCATTCATGTGACGCCGTGCATGGCGCATTCGACCGTCAAGAGTCTGATCTATAGCGTGGACATCGACTCCGAAGTATTGAAGCAAAAACTGCTCTGCAGTTTCACGGCTATAAGCGGGAGAGGCTGAATACGAAAGAAATCTGTTCCATGTAGCTCTATAAAACCCAAGAGTACTTTTCTTGTAACCCTGACCGAGTAGCCATTGCTCGGTCTTTTCCATCAATTCCTTGATTGGTATTGTTGCTTCAGACATTATAAAACCTCCTGATGTTATTTGCAGAGCATTGTGTCTCTACATTATGTAGAGTATCACAAAAAGCTACCGGCTAAAATACAAATGAAATCAGGAGGTACGAAAGGAGATGTCAATTATGCTACACATAACATATAACTACGCATTACAGACGTTATGTGGTGCACCACATAACGTCTGCAATGACAACGGCATTGCAGAAAACCTGCCGCTGAACCGTATGCTGGGCGACTATGACATCATCCATGGCACGTTTTTCATCTGTGGTCTGACCCGCGATGACTTTACCGACCTTACGCCGCAGCAGATGAAACACTACGAAGAAATGTACCACGATCCGCAGTTGTTTTTCCTGCTGGGCAACACCCTGTGTGTGGAACACACCACGCCGGAAGAATATACCCGCGTTATGGCTCCGCCGCCGAACGCAAAAGAAAGCTACGAAAGATAAGGAGAAAACACCTATGAACGACATTTTTGCAAACACCGAAACCATGAAAGAAAACGAGCATCCCCGTTTTTACACCGCAGAATCCGTTATGCGCGGGCATCCCGACAAGCTGTGCGACCTCATTGCCGACAGCGTGCTGGACGAGTGCTTAAAACATGATCCCGCCAGCCGCGTGGCCTGTGAGGCCATGGCAACACACGGTCACATTATTGTGGCGGGCGAAATCACGACCAGCGCTAAGCCCGATGTGTTCAACATCGTCCGCGACACCCTGCGGGATGTCGGCTATGACCCGAAGGCGTACCAAATCGACTGCTACATCCACGACCAAAGCCCCGACATTGCGGGCGCTGTCGAGCCGGAATTGGCTGAGGGAGAGGACGAGGACACCCTCGGTGCGGGCGATCAGGGGGTTATGGTCGGCTATGCCTGCAACGAAACGCCCGAATACCTGCCCATGCCTGTGGTGGCGGCGCAGCGCCTTGTGACACTGCTGGAAATTTCCCGCATGACCGGCGTTATCCCCGACATCGGTCCGGACGGCAAGGTGCAGGTCACGATGGAATACAACGGTGATACCCCCGTGCGCATCACCACAGTGGTCGTTTCTGTCCAGCACAAGGAGGACACCGACATCAATAAGCTGGCGGATCTGCTGGACGAATATGTGTTCCCGCTGGCCTTTGACGGTATGCCCGCCGATGACGTGGAAATCATCCTGAACCCCAGCGGTAAGTTTGTGCAGGGCGGTCCGGATGCCGATACCGGCTTGACTGGGCGCAAGCTCATGGTGGACAGCTATGGCACATTTGCACCCCACGGCGGCGGTGCGTTCAGCGGCAAGGATGCCACCAAGGTAGACCGCAGCGGCGCATATATGGCGCGGTACATTGCCAAAAACATGGTCGCCGCCCATCTTGCCGACCGCTGTCAGGTCACGCTGGCGTATGCCATCGGGGAAAAAGACCCTGTCATGGTGGATGTGAATACTTTCGGCACCGGCATCTGTGAGGATGACTGTTTGGCAGCAGCGGTGCGCAAGGTGTATGACCTGACCCCTGCGGGCATCATCAAGCAGTTGAACCTGCTGAACCCCATTTACAGCCGTACGGCGGCGGGCGGTCACTTCGGACGCGAGGATTTTCCGTGGGAAAATATCGAACGTATGAGCGATCTCGCCGCTTACATTGTGTAATTGCCGCGCGTCAGCAAAGAGCAGGTCAATGCCGCCAACCGGATGACGGCGATAGAATTTCTGCGGCGGTACCGTCCTGGTTCGCTGGTGAAAAGCAGTGCGCGGGGTGAGTACCAGCTTGCGGAGCATGACAGCTTCAAGATAAACGGCGAATCCAGTGTCTGGCACTGGAAAAGCCGCGACATCGGCGGCAAGTCGGCGCTGAAATATTTGATTTATGTGGAAGGTGTACCGTTCGTAGAGGCGGTGCAACTGTTATGTGAGGAAAGCCCGATGTACATTCCTGTGCAGCATGAGGCGGTGGAGCGCGAGCGCCCATCGTTCCGTCTGCCGAACCCCGCACCGAATAATGACCGCGTAACGCGGTATTTGCTGGGACGCGGCATCTCACTGCCCACCATCCGATACTGCATTGCGAGAAAAATTCTGTACGAAAGTGCAGAATATCACAACTGTGTTTTCTTGGGCAAAGACCCGCAGGGTGTGCCGAAATATGCTGCCCTGCGCGGTATTTATGACTATGGGAAACCGTTCAAGAGGGAGGCTCCCGGCAGTCAGAAACAGTACGGTTTCTGCATCCCGCCGATGCAGCGCGGCACCACCGTGGCGGTGTTCGAAGCCGCCATAGATGCCATGGCAGAGATGACGCTCTGCGGCGATGCTGCAGATAAATACCGTTTGTCGCTGGGTGGGGTCTCATCCTCCGGCAAAGAGCCGCTGGCGTTACAGGAGTTCCTGCGCCAGCACCCGGAAATTACCACGATAGAACTGCGGCTGGACAACGATGCCAAAGGGCGCATGGCGAGTGTCGGCATCCGGAAAATCTACGGTGACCGCTACGCCGTGTATGACCTGCCGCCCAACATCGAGAATGGAGATTACGCTGATATGGCAAAAAACAACCGGATGGCAAGAACTGCCGCCCACCGCGCGGCGCCTTGCCGATAGAGAGAGATCAACATGAAAGTTAGAAATCGTTCGCCCACTTATAGGGCATAAACAGGAGGTAAATCGTTATGGCTGTGTTCCGTGTACAAAAGACGCAAAATTATACCATTATGTCCAACCATCATCTGCGCAACAAGGCTCTTTCGCTCAAGGCGAAGGGGCTTTTATCTTTGATGCTGTCCCTTCCCGAAGATTGGGATTATACCACGCGCGGGTTGGCGTCCATCTGTAAAGAGGGCGTGGACAGCGTGTGTGCCACCGTGCGCGAGTTAGAAGCGGCGGGGTATATTATCCGCCGCCGCATCCGCGACAAGAACGGTCAGATGCGCGGTATGGAGTACACGGTTTTAGAGCAGCCGCAGCCCCCGGAACAGGACGAGCCTAGCTGTGCCCAACCAAAACAGGCAGAGCCTAAACGGGAAAAACCTGTACAGGAAAATCCTGCACAATTAAATACTAAAGAAATAAATAAAGAAGAAACAAATAACGTATCGAATCCTATCCGCGCGACGGGCCAGCGGACAGAGTACCGCGCCCTGCTGCTGAAAAATATCGAGTATCCGATTTTGGCGCAGAATAACCCGATGGATACGATGCGATTGGATGAACTGGTGGAGTTGATGCTGGATGTGGTTTGTTCCAGACGGGCGGCTATCCGTATCGCTGGCGAAAATATGCCCGCAGAGGTGGTGCGTTCAAGATTCTTGAAGCTGGAGGCTCCGCACATCCAGTATGTTCTGGACTGCCTGAAAGACAACCCGCCCCGCATCCGAAACATCAAGCAATACTTACTGACCGCGCTCTACAACGCGCCGCTGACGATAGAAAACTACTATGCCGCACAGATCGACCACGACCTGTGCGGCGGAAAGAGGTGACATGATTTGCAGATGAAATTTTATTCTCCCTTAACTGCGGACTTTTTCCCAAATGAACCTGACTATGAGGACGAGTTCTACGACGAGTACAAGGGCTACCCGCAGGACGGGCATGAACTGCTGGAATACGAGACAGCCATCCGCGATGCCGTTGAAAACGATACCCGCGACTTTGGTGGCGACCTCATGCAGTATTACCACGAGGACGATTCTGTTCGTAATAAAGTCGTCACGGCTGTCCCGTCCGTCGAGGTGCATGGCAACAAGCTCTGCGGCTGTCTGACCGTGGAACTGAAAGAAACTCTGCTCGATGATGATCAGACCGTCCTGTGCAACTACATTTCCGGTCAGTACAGCGACGGCTGGGGCGAGGGCTTTGAGCAGCGGGAAATCGATGTTGGGGACGGCAAGCTGTATGTCCATTTCTGGCAGGATCACGATTTTGAACTGAAACGCGATGTGCCGGATATGACCGAGTTCAAAAAACTGCTGAACCGCCCGAAGAAGCCCAAGATGCAGCTGATTGGGCAGGACGGCAACATTTTCGCCATCATGGGTCGCGCATCCCGGCTGCTGAAAAGCAGCGGGCAAGGTGACAAAGCCAAAGAAATGCGTGACCGCGTTATGTCCTGCGACAGCTACCAGAAAGCACTCAACATCGTTTCCGAGTATGTGGAAACCGAACTGTCGCCCACGCCCGCGCCCAAGCGTGACCGGGGTGATGCCAGATGAAGAAATATGAGATCACCGACATCGCCCATCCCGACAACCCGAACCTGCACCGCATTCGCGCGGTGACAGACTTGACCGAGGATGTCCTTGCCGGGATGCTCGGCGGCTATGTGGAAAGCTACGATAACCTCGACCAAGAGGGTCGCGCGTGGATTTCGGAGGATGCCATCGCCTGTGAAAATGCAGTTGTCTGCGGGGATGCAGTCCTTACAGATCACGCCGTTGCAAAGGGCTGCGCCTATGTCGGAAAGAACGCCGCCGTGACAGGGGATGCCACTGTGCAGGATGATGCCATCGTCTGCGGCGGGCTGCTCACGGGCGAAAGCTGTGTCTGCGGGTATGCCGTGATTCGGCAGGATGAGCAAACCTTGTGCGCACCGATCATTGACGGCAGCGCCCGCATCTATGGCGAAATTTCCGGTAATATAGTCTGCCGCGGAAATGCCGTTGTCCTGCCCGGTACCAAGCTCGACAACAGGACGCAGGACTGCTTTGTACTCGAAGATGACCGTATCAGCGTTGAACTTTCCGAACGCACACCGCCCCCGAAAGAACCCCGTACCCATGATTTTGAACGATAAAACGAAAGGAAGATGCCTTTGAAGAACACTCCCGAAACGCTCAACATTCTCGACCCTGGTTTCCAGATGCCCGAACACTGCGGCGGTGACTGCTGGTCAATCCTGCACGGGGATTCCCTGCAGATTCTCCGCCAGTTTGAGCCGTGCAGCTTCGATGCCATCATCACCGACCCACCCTATGCCAGCGGCGGCAGCAGCCAGACCACCAAGAACCGCAGCACCAGCGAAAAGTACAGCAGCATGAGCAAGGAAAAGGCGCTGCCCGACTTTGACTCTGACCAGATGGATCAGCTGAGTTGGATGTTCTGGACGGCGGCATGGCTGCAGGATGCCCGCCGCATTGCAAAGCCCGGTGCGCCTGTCTGTCTGTTCATCGATTGGCGGCAGCTGCCCGCCATGACGCTGGCTTTGCAGTGGGCGGGCTGGACATGGCGCGGCGTAGCGGTGTGGGATAAGGTCGCCAGCCGTCCGCAGAAAGGACGCTTTCGCCAGCAGTCCGAGTACATTGTGTGGGGGTCCAACGGCAAAATGCCGCTTGAGAGAAATGTTGGGTGTCTGCCGGGCGTGTTCCGATACCCGAACCCGCAGAACCGCATCCATGTGACCGAAAAGCCCTTGCAGCTCATGCGGGATGTGGTGCAGATCTGCGAGCCGGGCGGGCGCATCCTTGACCCCTTTGCCGGGGCAGGTACTACAGTGCTGGCTGCTGTGCAGGAAGGCTATGAGGCTGTCGGCATTGAAATGTCGGACGCCTACTTCCAACGCAGCACTGAACGGCTGAAAACTGCCCTTGCAGCCGATGAAAATGCCGAGTGAATCAGTTCTGATTCACTCTTTTGCAAGAGATACCGAAAAGTGAATCAAATCTGATTCACTCCCGAAATGAGAAAGGATTGAACCGATATGAAACGACCTTGGGCTTTTATCTGCGCCAGCGAGGGCGCGACCTCCAAACACCTGCGCAACTATTGCCGCGAAGTCTACCTGCTGGGCTACCTGCCTGTATGCCCCAAATTGCAGGACAGCCAGTATTTGGTGCTGGAAGATGCCGTGGAACGCAGCGAATATACCGCCATTGTGCGGGATAAGCTGCTGCGCTGCCCGATGCTGGTGGTCTGCAGCCGCAATCAGGATGCAACCACCAATGCGCAGATCGGTTTGGCACAGAAATACAACCGCATCGTGACGACCTTGGACGGTTTGAAGAAAGCCGTTTCGGAGGGCGATGACCTTGTGTCATGAATGGCGCTGGGGGGCGTGTTTGGCTAGCATAGCGTTTGGATATCCAAACGCACTTTTGGGGTGATCCCCAAACCCCCGATATGCGCAGACGCGGTCATGTGATTCCGCTGCGGCTGGACGAGCGCGAGTACCGCCATCTTTGTGAACAGGTCAAAATAAGTGGATTTTCGCGCGAGGAATACCTGCGCTCTCTAATCTTGGGCAAAGAAATCCATCCGCGCCCCTGCACGCACCATGCCGATCTGCTCCGCAAGGTGGCAGGGCTGTGCAACAATGCAAATCAGCTTGCCCACCGTGCCAACAGTACCGGAACAGCAGGGCAGGGGAGTGTGGATGAAATGACCCGGCTAACCCAAGAGGTCTGGCGGGAAGTAAAAGAAAACTGGTAAAGGAGTCACTATGAAAAATGGCTTACACATCCGTGATCCCTGTGCGCCGCCTTGACCGCACAGTGGACTATGTACAAAACAAAGCAAAAACGACACCGAAATCTCTGGAAGAAGCTGTGGACTATGCGGCAAACCGGGATAAAACCGAATCAGCCTGTTTTGAAACAGGACTGGGCTGCACAACCACCAGCGCCTTTGAAGATATGCGATTGAATACGCTTCGCTGGCACAAAGAAACCGGTGTGCAGGGATACCATCTTGTTCAGAGTTTTGCAGAAGGGGAGGTAACTCCAGAACTGGCGCACCAGATTGGTGTCGAGTTTGCTGAGCAGCTACTGCATGGGAAATACCAAGCAATTGTGACAACACATTTGAACACTAAGCATTACCACAACCACATTGTATGGAGCGCCGTTAGCTTGGAGGATGGAAAGAAGTACCACAGCAATAGTAAAAGTTACTATACCGAAGTACGCGCACTTTCAGACTCGCTCTGCCAAAAATATGGGCTTTCCATCATTGAAACGCCGGAATCACTGCGAGGAAAGCGGCAATATGAAAAGTGGAGGGCTGAGGAAAACAACAAGCCCACATGGCGCACGGCTATTCGGCAGGATGTGGACGAAGCAATTCAACAAAGCCTTACATGGCGGCAATTTCTTACTGTGTTGGAGCGTAAAGGGTATGAAGTCCGATTGGGACGCAAGTATCCTGTCCTGCGCCCACCCGGAAAAGGACGCTTTGTTCGATTCAAAACGCTGGGTAAGCGTTACACGCCAGAAGCCATCCAGACGCGCATCCTGTATCCACGAAGCTACCGCCCTTATGTTGAAAATCCACCAACAATCAAACATGGCCGTCTGCACAGCGGGAAGAAGCCCCATCGCAAGCTGACCGGGCTGCGGGCGTTGTATTATCGCTATCTATACGAATTGGGTGCGCTCCCTCGCAAGCCGCGCCGCCCCAGCTATGTCGTGCGGCAGGATGCCTACAAGTTAGACCAGCGCATCCGACAGATGGAGTTCCTGTCCAGAAACAATATTGATACGCTGACACAGCTGGAAACTCACCGACAAGCCCTGCAAACAGAAATTGGGCAGTTGCTGACAAAGCGTAAGCAACTGCCCAAAAACGATGATGTACAATCGCAATGTGAATCGGTCAACACCGCCCTAAAACAGCTTCGCCAAGAGGAACGGCTCTGCCGCAAAATTGCAGAACACTCCCTAGAAGTGCAGCAACACCTCACCGAAGCCCGCCGTGACCGCGCCGCGCAGCAACAGCGCGAACAGGAACGTGCACGTGACCGCCGCCCTAACATTGATTTGACACTATAACCATGAAAGGAAAGATGACCATGAAATACCCCAACAAAGACTACATCGAACATCTACGCCGCAAGTACCCGCCCGGTACGCGGCTGCAACTCAGCTGTATGGAAGATGAAATGGCCGTGCCTCCCGGCTCTATGGGAACCGTTGATTTCATCGATGATTCCGGACAAATCCACATGAATTGGGATTGCGGGCGCAGTCTTGCCCTCATCCCCGGCGTGGACTCGTTCAGCCGCTTGCCCTCGCCCAAAGAAAAGGCCGGTGATGCCAGATGAATTACGGCTCTGAACCCGCAGACCAGGTCGTCCGCTACTCGCTGGAGGGTGCAGAGTTTGCCCTGCGCATCTCCGGCACCGCTGCGAAAAACTTCTTTATTTTCGCACAGGCAGTGCTGCACGACAGCAAAAAGACCCACGGCAAAACGCACCTAATTCGTTTGCTGAAAGAGCAGAAGCCGCTGAAATTTTTCACGGTAGACAAAGACCGTATGCACGATTTTGCCCGCGCCGCCAAAGCGCATGGGCTGCTGTTCTGTCCTATCCGCGACAAAATGGACCCCGACCACATTGAAATCGCCATTTTACAGGATGATGCCTCCAAAGCCAACCGCATCATCGATAAGCTGCAACTGGCTATTGTGGACACCGGCACGGCAGAACTTATCGACACTGTGCAGCAGGAGCGTGGTGAAACCGCTCCGGAAACCGAGCGCGTCCAGACCGAGGACGGTGCGGTAGATTTTGAGGTTGGCGCAGACGAGGAACAGTTCAACATGGGTTTTCCGCAGGGCTCGGAGAACGCCAGTCCGTCCGAGCCTTTCTCAGACAGCAGCAAATCTTTTGCAAACTCGCCGTCGCCGCGCGCCGATCAGCTTCGGGCCAAGGGTGAGCGCCCCAGCGTGCACATGGAATTAAGCGACATCACCGCCTACCTGCGCCGCAAGGTTGAGCCGCCCAAAGACCGAATGCCGAGGATGCCCGTAAAAATCAAGAGAAAGGAGAAAACACTGTAAATGGACTTGAACAAATATCTCAACAACGCCGCACCGTCAGAACCGCAGTATTCTAAGGAAGATTACGCTGCCATGAAGAAAACCGAGCGTGAAGCGGTTTGGGCGCAGGTGGATGCCCGCATGGGTGAGGTACTGGCAGATGCCCCGGCCTTGCAGGAATTTCTCAACTTCATGTCGCAAAGCAGAAACTCGCTGCCGAACCAGCTTTTGCTCTCCGGCCAGAACGCCGACATCACGGATGCCCGCACATTCCAGCAATGGAAGGATGCCGGAAGGCATATCCGTACCGGCGAGGAAGGTTACACGGCCATTGTGGGGCAGGTGTACGAGAATAACAGCCGAAAGGCTTCCGGGTATAATATCGGCAAGGTGTTCGACATTACACAGACGCGCGGCAGACCGATACCGCCGCCCGCCGAATACCAAGTGGATGAACTGATTGCCGCGACCATTGAGAGCAGCCCAGTGCCGATTCAGATCTCGGATACTCTGCCGGACGGCATCCAAGCGCAGTATGTTCCCAAGAACCGCACGATTTATGTCCGCAACGGCATGGATGCAGGCACGACGCTGTGCGCCATCGTTCGGGAGTGCGCACAGGCAGATTTTCACAAGGATTACACCTACAACCGCCAAGCCTACGCTGCGCCGAGTTACTGTGCCGCCTACATGGTCGCGCATCGGTATGGGCTTGACACCGCCGCTTTCAACTTTGACCGCGTGGTTGCCTTGTATGGCAATCTGGGCAAAGAACAGCAGCGGGGCTTTCTGTCGGATGTGAACACCGTTGGTGGTGGGCTGCTGCGCAGTCTGAGTCGCACGCTGGCTGTACAGACCCGCGAACTGCCCGCCGCAGAATACGCTGTTGCCGTGCCGCCTGCAAAGAAGCCTTCCCGCCAGCAGGAACGCGGCTGATTGTTTTCCGTTTGTTTTCAAATGACGGATAGCTATTGCGGCGGTTCTATGATATGCTGTGAGCAAAGGATGGTGAAAAACAATGACAGAACGTAAAGTTAAACTTGACCGTGCCAACAAAAGCATCCTGCTCCGGGCGCTGGGTGATGTCTACTACGGCCAGCGTGCCAACGGCGGCAGCACCGAGGTGACCGGACGGCTCATCCTGCGGGTGAACGATTTGCCTGCAGGCGGCAAACTGACGCTGACGGCGGCAGAGTATCGGCTGGCAAAAGCAGCTCTCAACCAACTGCGCACCCAGCGCTTGGCCGAAGGTGGTTACACCGATGCCGTGGATGACGCACTGACCCGGCTGCTGCACGCGCACACGCCGCTGTTTATCTGGTGAATCCGGCTATGACATGGGAAAAATTCTGGTCGATCATTGACCGAGTCCGCGCCCAAGCGGATATGCAGGATGAAGCGTCCGTGAAACAGTTCCTTTACACGGAACTCATCAAATTGCCGCAGGATGAACTGCTCGGCTTTGATTGCGCATGGCAAAGCTATCGCAATAAAGCCAACTTTCCCAAAATGGTTGCAGCAGCCTGCATCATCAATGACGGCAGTTCGGATGACCGATTCACGGATTTTCGTAACTGGCTGATTATGCAGGGGTACGATGCTTATCGGCAGGCGCTGATTGACCCCGATAACCTTGCGGCGCTCAACATTCCGTTCCGAGATACTGAGTGGATGGGATGCGGGAATGTGGCGTGGTATGCCTACGCGGGGCAGAAGCTGCGCGCCTATTTTGAGAAAGCAGGTATCGCCGCTGAACTGCACAGAAGGTATCCAACCCTGCAGAAATTGCCTGACGATTTGAATCGGGCAATCATGCAGGAGCAGCTTGCGCCCCACTGTGCGCAGGAAACCGAATGGGAACGGCAAATGCTGCGAACGGAAGTCAAGCACTACATAGATGCCAGTGGGCTGGCGTACAGCTACAACGAATTCTATACTCAAAATATGCCGGATAAGGTTGCATGGAAAACGCTACAAATCGATTTGTTTGCAAATCTGCCGCAAATCAAGGCGGAACGTATGCCGCAGGACTTTTCCGCAGTTTTGCCGAAGTTGTGGAGAAAACGTCAGGCATGGGATGCCGAGCGTACAAAACGCCCGCCCTATCGCGGTGAAGAAAGGTAGCCCACCACGCCGGGAAGAAAGAATCCTTGGTGGGTCTGGCTGCTGCCGCTGCCCATTGTATGGTGGGCGGCACTGACGGTGGCTTGCCGTTGGCAGCCGGGCATGAAAATAACAGCTCTGCTGGATGCGCTGAACAGCGCACTGGCAGAGCCGTTTGCGTTGGCGTGGAGTCAAGACAGCCCACGCTTTTTGCTTGTGTTCACGGTGGTTTATGCGGTAGTGGTTATCGTGGCCGTGACGGATCAGAAGAACACCCGCCCCGGTGCGGAGCATGGCTCGGCGGCGTGGGGCGATGTGTTTCGGCTGAATAAGTTCTACATGGACAGGCACGGGTCGAACCTGCTGCTGACGCAACATTTTCATATCGGCATTGACGGCTATAAGCACAAGCACAACACTAATATTCTCATCGTCGGCGGCTCCGGTGCAGGCAAGACCAGAACCTACGGCGTACCGAATGTACTGGAATGTGCCTGCTCTATGGTCATTACAGATCCCAAGGCTGAAATTTTGCGTAAGACCGGGAATTTGTTGAAGCAAAAGGGGTATGAGGTCATCGTTTTTGACCTCATAAACCCTGCCGCATCGTTCTGTTACAACCCGTTTGTGTATGTGCATGATGACCGTGAAGTGCTGACCTTGATTGAAAATCTGATTCAAAATACCACGCCATCACATTCAAAAAGCAGCGACCCCTTCTGGGAAAAGTCCGAAACTGCCCTGCTCCAAGCCCTTATGCTGTACCTGCTGCACGAGGCCCCGCCCGAAGAACAAAATTTCCCGATGGTGATGGAAATGATAGCCGCCGCAGAAGTCCACGAGGACGATGACAACTACCAATCCCCGCTGGACATCCTGTTCGAGCGCTTGGAAATGCGCGAACCCGACAGCATCGCTTGTAAGCAGTACCGCATTTTCAAACAAGCGGCTGGCAAGACCGCCAAGTCCATTTTGGTCAGCGTGGGTGTGCGCCTTGCCGCGTTCAATCTGCCGTCCATCGCCAAGCTGACGATGACAGACGAACTGCACTTGCAGGAATTGGGCGAGCGCAAAATCGCGCTGTTCTGCTGCATCCCGGATTCGGACAAATCCCTCAATTATCTGGTCGGCATGATCTACACCCAGCTTATCCAGACGCTGTACCGCCAAGCAGACCGCATACACAAGGGACGATTGCCTGTGCCTGTGCATTGCCTTATGGACGAGTACGCGAACATTTCCTTGCCGAAAGACACCTTTTTGTCTGCCCTTGCCACCATGCGTTCCCGCGCTATTTTCTGCTCCATCATCGTGCAAAACATGGCGCAGCTGAAAGCCATGTACAAGGACGATTGGGAATCGCTGGTCGGTTTGTGCGATGAGTTTCTCTACCTCGGCGGCACCGAGAAAGAAACCCACAAGTATGTTTCGGAACTGCTGGGCAAGGAAACCATCTCCACCACCAGCTACAACCAAAGCAAAGGCCGCAGCGGCAGTTACAGCATCAACCACCAGCAATCCGGGCGCGACCTTATGACCCCGGACGAAGTGCGGTTGCTGAACAACAGTAAATGCATCTTGTTTATCCGTGGGGAACGCCCCGTGATTGACCTGAAATATAATCTGCTGAAGCACCCGAACATCCGCTATACCGAGGACGGCGGCGCAGCACCCTACGACTATACCGCCGCCGACAACGCGCGGGACGATCTGCCCGGCGCACCCGAAAATTATGAACTGCTGGATATGGACGACTTTCTGCCCGCCGAAGCGGCAGAAATGAAGCCTACCATACAAAGAATTCGGAGGTCTACATGAAGCTGAATCATAACAAAAAATCTGTGAAAATTTCTCTCAATTTGTTTGCGCTGTACGCCGTCATGGTGTGCGGCATTGTTTTTGCCCTGCCCGCCTTTGCCGCAGATGACCCGCTGGTCGTGGTCGAAAATCTCTCCACATTCATCTTTTCGCTGATCCGCGCGGTGGGCCTTATCCTGCTGGGGTGGGGCATCGTGCAGGTCGGTCTGTCCTTGCAGAGCCACGACCCCAGCCAGCGCAGCCAAGGCTTTTTGACGCTGGCCGGTGGTCTGGTGATTACGTTCGCCAAGGAAATCCTCGACCTCATCACCGCGTGAGGATAGCGCCAAGAGGAAAGGCGGTGGTGCCCTGTGGGTGAGTCATGGATCGTCAGCAACTTAAATGCCGCGCTCTCCACATGGAACGACAAGCTGGCGGAGATATGGTCGCTGCTGACAGAAAGTCCCGAAACATTCAAAGGCGGACAGGTTTGGGGCGTTATGACAGGCATCCACGGCGCGTTGCAGGCAATCGGTTATGGGCTGCTGGTGCTGTTTTTTGCCGTAGGCGTTATGAAAACCTGCGGCAGCTTTGTCGAGGTCAAAAAGCCGGAACACGCGCTCAAGCTGTTCATCCGTTTTGCACTGGCAAAGGGCGCGGTGACCTACGGGCTGGAATTGATGCTGGCGGTGTTCTCCATCGTGCAGGGCATGGTGTCTACGATTATTACCCAATCGGGCAGTTCCGGCATGAGCAGCGTGACGCTACCACAGGAGTTGATCGACGCCATCAACAACGTGGGCTTTTGGGATTCCATTCCGCTGTGGGCGGTCACATTGATCGGCGGGCTGCTGATAACAGTTCTGTCTTTTACCATGATTTTGACCGTCTACGGCAGAATGTTCAGCCTGTGGATGTACGCCGCCATTGCGCCGATTCCGCTGTCTACCTTTGCGGGTGAGCCTACAAGCAGCGTGGGCAAAAACTTCATCCGCAGCTATGCGGGTGTCTGTTTGCAGGGCGTGGTGATTGCCTTGTCCTGCATTATTTTCTCCGCCATCTCGTCCAGCCCGCCCGCCGTGGATACCGGTGCATCGGTTGTCACCGCCGTTTGGACCTATGTCGGGGAACTGGCGTTCAACCTGCTGGTGCTGGTCGGTGCCATCAAGGGCTGTGACCGCATCGTCAAAGAAATTATGGGGTTATAAGGGGGCAATCTATGGAAATTAAAATACCGAAAGAAGTCCGCGACTATCACGAAAACATCTTTTTCGGCTTGAACACCCGGCAGTTCATCTGCTCGGTGCTGGCGGTCGGCGTAGCGGTGGGCATTTACTTTGCCTTGCAGCCGTATGTCGGCACAGAAGAAATCGGCTGGATGTGCATTCTGGGTGCCGCGCCCTTTGCCGCCTGTGGATTCTTTACTTACCACGGCATGACCGCCGAACAGGTGCTGTGGGCGTGGTTCAAGTCTGAAATCCTCTGCCCGAAACGCCTTGTGTTCAAGTCCGACAGTTACTACTACGAAGCCATGCAGCCCGCCATCCGTGCGGGCATAAAGCGAAAGAGAGGTTTGCCTATGAAGAAAAACACCCATGACAGCGAGGAAACTGCTTGATTAAGACCCTGTCGAAAGCGCAGAAGATGGAACACGAAAAGTTCCGTATTCCGCGCAGCGTACAGGATGCAATCCCCATCCACCGCATTTATGCGGATGGGATTTTTCAGGTCGGGAACCAGTATTCCAAAACGTGGTCGTTCACCGACATCAACTATGCCATTGCGAGCAAAGAGGACAAGACGGCCATGTTCCTCGATTACTCCGAATTGCTGAATGCCCTCGATTCCGGTGCCTCGGCCAAAATCACGATTTATAACCGCCGCATCAACAAAGCAGAATTTGAGCGCAGTGTCTTGTTGCCCGACAGGGATGACGGGTTGGATGAATACCGCCACGAATTTAATAAAATGCTGACCGCCCAAGTCACCGGCACCAGCAACAGCATCGTGCGGGAACGCTACCTGACCGTCAGCGTGGTAAAGCGCAATGCGGATGAGGCCCGCAGTTACTTCTCCCGTGTGGGTACAGATTTGGTGACGCACCTTGCACAGCTTTCCTCGGTGGCAACCGAACTGACGCTGAATGAGCGCCTGCATATTTTCCGCGACTTTTTCAAGGCCGGGGAACAGGCTGCGGCAGAGTTCAACATCCACGAACACGCCAAACGCGGCCAGCATTTCAAAGATTGGTTCTGCCCGGACAGCATGGAGTTTGCCGCCGACCATTTCAAGCTGGATGCCCGTTATGGTCGGGTGCTGTATTTGCAGGACTATGCGAGCTACATCAAGGACAGCTTTGTGTCGGAACTCTGCGACCTTGACCGCGACTTGATGTTATCCATCGATATCCTGCCTGTGCCAACGGACGAGGCCGCCCGCCAGCTGCAAAGCACGCTGTTAGGGATCGAGACGAACGTCACCAACTGGCAGCGCCGCCAGAATGCCAACAACAATTTTACCGCGACGATTCCTTACGACATGGAGTTGCAGCGCAAGGAAACCAAGGAGATGCTGGACGATCTGACGACCCGCGACCAGCGCATGATGTTCGGGCTGGTGACGCTGGTGCATCTGGCCGACAGCAAAGAGCAGCTCGACAGCGACACCGAAACGCTCTACTCGACAGCCCGCAAGCACCTGTGCCAGCTTTCCACGCTGCGCTGGCAGCAGAAGGACGGGCTGGACACGGTGCTGCCTTACGGGCTGCGGAAAATCCAAGCCCTGCGAACCCTTACCACCGAAAGCACCGCCGTGCTGATTCCGTTCCGCGCACAGGAAATCATGGAGCCGAACGGTCTGTACTATGGGCAGAACGCCGTCAGCAAGAACATGATCGTGGCGGACCGGCGGTTGCTGCTAAACGGTAACAGCTTCCGTTTGGGCGTGTCCGGCTCCGGCAAGAGCATGAGCGCCAAGGAAGAAATCGTGCAGATTGCACTCTCCACCGAGGATGACATTCTCATTCTCGACCCGGAGTCGGAGTTCGGCTATCTGACTGAAGCCCTTGGCGGCGAGGTGATCCGCATTTCGGCTACATCCGACACCCATATCAACGCGCTGGATATGGACCGCGCCTACGGTGATGAGCGCAACCCCATCGTCAGCAAGTCGGAATTTGTGCTGTCACTGTTCGAGCAGCTGATTGGTGACGGCATGGTGACCGCGAAAGAAAAGTCCATCCTCGGCCGCTGCACCGAGCAGGTGTACCTGCCCTACATTCGCAACGGCTATAAAGGCACACCGCCCACGCTGCAGGACTTTTACCGTCTGCTCCAGATGCAACCGGAACCCGAAGCACAGGGGCTGGCGCTTTCGTCCGAGTTGTTCATTACCGGCACACTGAACACCTTTGCCCGGCACACCAATGTGGACACACAGGCGCGGATCATTGCCTACGACATCCGCGAACTGGGTGAGCAGCTTATGCCGCTGGGAATGCTGGTGACGCTGGATGCCATTTATAACCGCGTTATCCAGAACTGGAAGAAAGGCCGCAGAACGTGGATTTTCTGCGATGAGTTTTACATTTTGTTCCGCTACGAGTACAGCGCCAATTTCTTCTACAAGCTGTGGAAGCGCATCCGCAAGTACAACGGACTTGTGACCGGGCTGACGCAGAATGTGGACGAACTGCTGCGCTCCGACACCGCCCGCCTGATGCTGGCCAACTCGGAATTTCTCGTGATGCTGAACCAGAGCGCCACCGACCGCGCGGAACTGGCGAAGCTGTTGAACATCTCGGACAACCAGCTTGGCTACGTCACCAATGTTCCCGTGGGCTGCGGGCTGATTCGCTGCGCGGGTAATATCGTGCCTTTCACCAACAGTTTTCCGAAAAATACTAAGCTCTATGGTTTGATGACGACCAAGCCGGATGAACAGCAAAGGGAGTGAAACAATGATTTATAAAAATAAAGGGCCGCCGAAGCGCCCTCTACTGTGCGACAAGCTGGAATATATTTATCAAGTAATTCCATTCGGTTAATATCGGTAATTTTAATAACCTCGCAACTGACAAGAATGGAACTGTCATCATAAAATTCATCGCTAAATAATCCAGTGCGGACAGAGCTGTCTTTGAAGTGAATTCTCACGAACTTATCATACATATCTGCGTATTGCCTATGAAATGCTTCACTTACTTCATACATAAAGACACCTCCCAATTCCGATTTGCATGACTGCATCAGTGCATCCAAATGTTGTTTTCCAAATCGCGCAGCCTACCTTTATAATCGTTGATGAGAGCTTCGGTATTTTCCCCATCCGGGAAAGTTACCAGATAGCCGTCCCCAGTTTCATGAAAGCCGATGATTCCGGCAAGCCCTGCCATCTCGGCCACTTTCAGCAGGGTGTGATAGTCATACTCGGCGGCACTGATATATAAATTCATGGGAGAAACCTCGCGTTTCAGAGAGATGATTCTATTATAGCAACATCTTTTCATAATTGCAAAGAAAATGCTGTATCACCCGAAATCGGTAGATACAGCATTGTTTTTATATGTAATGGCCTTGCAGCCTAATTTGTTGTCTGGCCTTGACCGAGCGATTGCTCTGGCATGGTCTAAGGCGCAGTGGTAAGTGCGGGATGCTTCCCGCGTTTGTTTTGATTATGAGACTTATTATAGCGGCGACTTGTGTGCAGAATTTAAAAGCCTTTTGAACGATTTTGAAATTCAATTTGAATAATTTATGACGTGGGGTGATGCCATGAAAGATATTAAAGAAAAGCCAACCGCGCATATGCCGAGAAGCAATGCAACCGGGAAAATCCCGAAAGCTGCGCTGAAAAAGGCGTGGACGGAGGGCAAGGAGAAAAGCCGAACCATGCTGCGGGAAAGCACTTCTACGCAGGGAGACGGTGATTATACAACTGCGCAAGATACCAGCTTGGCGGTAACCGATACATCATATTCGGTCATCAAGCAAAACACAGATTTCACCGTGCAGCAGGTGCGCAAGATTGCCCGCAAGCAGATAGAAAAATACCGGGAACGACACGCCGCTGAACAGGTCGAAACCACCCGCGTCCACACCGCCAGTGAGCGAGGTGTCAGCCCCAAACAAGCCGAGTGCGGCACGCTGCCCGATGCAGCGCGGCACCCGCGCCGTGGGGCAGATTTGCCCCGCCAGCGGGCGAAAGAAAAAGTCGTCACCGCCAAGACCGCACCACGAGATATTCGTGGTGTGACCCAAGGCCAGCGCCAACTGCGAACCGCCGCAAATGAAACTGTGCGGAGCATAACAACCCAAGCACAAATGCAGACCCGTACACGTCAAGTGCAGCTTGCTATCCAGAAAGCCACCAGCAGCACCCGCAAGACGGCTGTGGCGGTGCGCTCGGCAATACGGCATTTTCTTGTCGGTCTGCACAGTCTTGTCGCGGCCATTGCTGCAGGGATTAGCGTGGCACTCAGTATTATTATTGTCATCAGCCTTGTGGCGTTTGTGTCCGGCTCGGCTTACGGCATCTTTTTTGCCGCAAATGCCCCCAGCGCAGATACAATCACTGTCCAAGAAGCGGTAGAAACACTGACGGCAGAATACCGTGACCGACTGGAAGAAATCACCGACACCGTACAGCACGACCGCCAAGACATTACGGCCAACGATGATGTGTACTTCATCCGTTGGCAGGATGTCCTGGCGGTCTTTTCTTCGTATGTGGCGGGCAGCGAACAAGGCGCACCCGTTGCGGCACTGACGGAAGAACAGGTGGACAAGCTGCGGGAAACTATGTGGGCAATGAACGCAGTGGACTATTCCACCCACCCGGAGACGACTACCATAGACACTACCGATGAGGATGGCAACCCGACTACTACAGAAATCACCGAAACCGTCCTTGTAATCGAACTGACCCACAAAACACCCGACGAGATGGCGACAGACTACCACTTTACCACCCGACAGAACACCTATCTGCAACTCCTGCAGGACCCGCAGTACGAGGAACTATGGGCGGAATTGCTCGGCGGCTTTGAGCAGGGCGGGGGAGAAGTCATGTCTCCTGATGGTACACGCGCCCCAACAGGCACCCTGCAATGGCCGCTGCCGGTTGCGGGTACGATTACCTCGCAGTTCGGACATCGCGTGGACCCCATCACCGGCGAAGTCAGCTCCCACACCGGCACCGACATTGCCTGTGCTGAGGGTACGCCGATCCTCGCCGCCGCAGACGGTATCGTCACCGTTGCCAACGGTCTTGACAGCTGGGGCGGCAGCTACGGTTACTACATCCAAATCAACCATGGCGGCGGGCTGGAAACGCTGTACGCTCACTGTTCGTCCATCTGCGTCACCACCGGCCAGCAGGTACAGGCCGGGCAGGTCATCGGCTACGTCGGTCACACCGGGCGGGTGACGGGCAGTCACTTGCATCTTGAAACGCGAACCAACGGAACCCGTGTGGATTCGATGCAGTTTTTCTCTTAAATTTTTACAGAAACTGTTTAATTGCATCGTTTGTGGCTGTCGGGCCAAAAACAATCTGTAATTGTCTTTATAACCGATTACTTATCGTTTCTTTTCTTGCAGACAAATACAACTGCAAGTCCGAGCAGAGATGCCACCAGAAGCACGACGTACAGCGTGGGATTGGAGGTATCGCCCGTTTGCGGCATTGCCGTTATGGTGGACGGCTTTGAAGTGCTTGCCGGGGTGGGGGCCGGCTGGTTGGGAACCGGCGCTGTGTTTGGCGCAGAGGGAGCCGGGGTGGGGGTGGGAGTGGGCGTGGGCACAGGCGAAACAACCGTGGACACAAATTCCGCTGTAATCGTCACATCTTCCGCCGGCATCACAAAGCTGGTACCGGAAATCGCCTTGCCGTTGACCAGCAGGCTGCCCTCCTTGAGCTTATAATTGGAATCGGGAGTGACGGTGAGAGTGACCGTAGTTCCTTCGATTGCTTTTTGCTGATCTGCTTCAATCCTGCCATTGGTCATCTTGGCAATGGTGATGGTATACTGCTTGAACGCAGACTCATCCAGCGCATACAGCTGCTGCAGCTTTTTAGTGAGGGTGGAGCGCTGGGCCGAAGTGAGGTTCTGGCCGCTGAGATAGTTCTGAATCCGGGCAACCACCTCTTTCAGCTCTATCTTCTGTTCTTCTGTGATATTGTCGGCTGTCACCCCTTCAAAGCTGGCCACCAACTGGGCAATATCCTCCCGAATCGCCATGATATAGTCCCGCAGCTTTTCCAGCTTGGCCTTTTGGCCTTCCAAATACTGGATTTCTTCCTGTTCCGATGCTGCTTCCAGCTTCTTTGCAATCGCTTCCAGGGCAGTGCCAATATCCGAAACATCATTCAGTGTGATGGTTTCCTCGCTGAGGTACTGGAGATACCCCTTTTCATAGGTTCCCTTGATGAACTGATAGGTGGCGTCGTAGATATAGCGCACTTTGGGGGTATTGCTGTTTGCGGCATAAAGCAAAGCGCAAGTATCCTGATAATAGGCTTTATATGCCTTGTCGCCATCAAAGCCATAGTCCACACCGGCTTCCAGATAGTCCATATACCGGTTGAAACGATCGGGAGAAATGACACCGGCTTCGTTGAGCCCCGCCAGTTCCAGCTCGATGCCCATACCGTATTCAATGGCAGCCTGCGCGGCATTCTGCAGGCGCTCGGTGGTGGAGTCCGACGAGAACATATAGTTGGGCTGATAGGCCACTGCGTCAAATCCCCACCGCTTCCACTGGCTGTATCCGGGAGCATTCATATAGGGAATCCAGAAGTATTTGAGATCATTGCCATGGGCAAAATCCGCAACCGACTGCAAAACCGGCGTCATTTTGCTGATGCCTTCTTCCACCAGATAGATGCCGGCCAGCTCCAGATATTCAAAGCTGCCTTCATCCCACATCCGCAGCAATTCCTGGTTGTACCAGTTGATAGCGGCGACCTGGTCGTCCATATAGCCGTCGGGGTTGATGTCGGGCGAGAAGCTCAGCGACTTGGTGGTTCCGGGCAGTGCGCCAAAATCCACCTGCTTTTCGCTGGTTCCGGGAATGTTCAAAACGACCTTCAGCTTGTAGTCGGGATCGCCCAATTTTTCTCCGGCCATCTTGGCAGCCTGGTTCAGCTGGGCAACATCTCCGTTTTTGCCCAGAGTTTTTTCCAGATACCAGATAAAATCGTCCACAGTCGCAGCTTCGGCTGCAGAAGAGGGGCCCTGGAAGGTGTGTTCGCCGCCTTCCGTGCGAAGGGCAAGCAGCAAAACGCCGTCAAACATTGTGTCGAGTTCTCCGGTTTTGAGATCTTCATGGACCAGATAGGGCATGCAGTTTTCCGCCGTCCAGTTGCCGGAGCCATCTTCATAATAGCCGTTATAGAGCAGCACCAGATTGCCGATGCCGGCGGTATGAGGGCCTTTCTGCATATAGGTTTTCACGATTTCGCCGTCGATGGGCAGGCTGACAGCATCGTCGGTCACGCCCTTTTCGCCCAGCACACGAATCTCGTCGATAAAGCACCAGTTCTGCATGGGAACGTGCAGTTTCACATACCGGGCCTCCACCTTTGCGGTGGCCTGTCCGTCCGCTTTGGGCACATAGGGGTCGTCCGCCGCCTTCCAGTTGTAAAGCACCTTGGCAACCTCGGTGGGACGCTCGGGAATCAGAAACGCATTTTTCAAAGTGGACCAGCTGGCATTATCCTTGGAAAAAGAAACATCCACCGACCCGGGCATCTTGGCCGCAATGCCGTCGTTGCTGAGATTGTTGAACTCCACTTCGGAAACGGAGCAGATTTCGCCCAAATCAATGACAAACTCGCGGTAGGCGCCTACCGAATAGGCGGTCCAGGGGGCATCCAGATAATCCGCAGTGGCCTCCACGCCGTCGGTCAGCTTGGTCTTTTTGGGGTCAGGGTAGGAGCTGTCCCCCGCCGCGCTGGCATTGAGCACCTCATAAGACTTCCGATAGGCCAGGTTGTCGGGATAATGAGGATCGGTGTCGCCGGTTATCTCCTCGGCTTTGGGCTCATAGGCGCCCTCCATCCGGTCGCTGCTGCCCAGGATTTCAATTTCGTCCAACGCCACCTGCTGGCTGGGCGCATCGGGAGAAACCGAAGAAAAGACGACCTTCACATACCGGGCATATACCGCGGTGGCATCGGCATGATCCTTCACCTTGTCCGTAGCCGCATCCCAGGACAGTTCCACCACCCCGTTCACAGGCTCCTGCTGGTCGTAGCCGTTCTTTTTGGAAACCTCAAACCAGTCCAGCTTGTCGTTGGAAACATAGATCTGAAGGTTGGCACTCTGCTTGATTTGCTGGGTAACCAGCGAAGCGGTGGATACCCCGGTGATGGATTTCTGCGCGCCCAGGTCAAAAATGGCGCACAGGGGATCGTTGTTGTAGTTGGAAGCGTTGTCGGGATTCATCCAGGGAATGGGTTCAAAGACCGTCCAATTGGTCATATCCGCCCCGGTGGCATCTCCCCGAACGCCGTCGTTCATCTTTTTGCAGTCGGCATCCGACGAATATGCCGGGTCATTCTCCGCCGTCAACATATATTTTTCGGTGGAAGGCGAGTAGGTGTAGGAGGCGGTCCGCGCCAGATTCTCAGCGGCGGGAGATTCTTGTTCGCCGGCGGGCTCAAAGGCGCCCTGGGCCTTGCCATCCTGCCCCAGAATCTCCACTTCTTCCGCTGTGAGGAAGGAATAATTGCCCCACAGCGCATTTGTTTCAAACAAAATCCGCACATACTGCGCGTAGATTCCGGTGGCATCGGGGTGCCCCGGCACCTTGTCCGCGGAAACCGCATACCGGGCCACATAGGCGCCAGTCTGCTCCGAAATGTCTTCTCCGCAGTTTTTCCCATCCAAAACGCAGGTCCACTGGTTTTTGTCTGCCGACACATAGACGCTGTATTTGCCGATATGGCCCAGCGAACCGGCGTAGCGGCCGGTGAGCCCGGCCGAGCTGTATGCATTTACTTCCACAATGGTTTTCGGCTGGCCAAGGTCAAAATCCACCGTGTTCTGATTGGAGAACTTTGCCCCATTTTCCGCATTGTTGAAAGCGGAATTGGAATAAAAATTGACTACGCTGTCAAAATCAATGGAACCGGCGCTGCTCTTGACGCCGTCGGTGAGCTTTTGGCAATCGAGGTCCAGAGAACTGACATCACTGCCCAAAAGGTCAAAATTGGACATATTATACAGAGCATCCTCGCCGTATTGGTAGGAGGACGCCGCGCCTGGCTGCCGGAGCAAGTTGACCGGCGACTGTTCCGCCAGAGGGTTTTCGCCTTCCTTCCGCGGCAAGGGAGGAACTTCGGCCGCAAATACGGCGGCGGCATTGGAAAACAGAATCGCCGCGCACATCGCCGTACTCAGCAGCGCCTGCATTCGCTTGTTGCTTTTCATGGTTGCATCTCCTTTTTCTTTTTGAAATTTTCCGATCGTCCAGCCGCATTCCTTTCCAGGAGCAGCGCAGACAGGACACATGCATTTGATTCCCGTTATAGGAACCGGATTTCAACGTTGCAATAAACAAAATTTTCAAATGCGCAGCAATATTTTTGCCGGTAAAACGAGAAAAACAGGGCCTTTGCCCGCCCTGTTTTCCACACTTTTTTCACCGGCAGAGCCAGCAAAAATTTTGCTTGGCCGCTTTTTACAAAAAGCACCCCGCAGCAGAAAAGCCATTGGGCAGCTTTTCCCCTGCGGGGTGTTTCTTATATGGTTTTTATTCGTTTGTCTGTCCTTGTTCCAGCATCCGGCACAGCAGCGGCCGCAGTTTTTGAGCCAGCAGCCAAAAGCCCAGATCGGTCAAATGGACGCCGTCCACGGTGGTTTCCTTTGCAACCGTTTCCAACATATCCCGTGCCGATGCAAACCAGATAAAGCTATCTCCCCGGGATTTCCGGCGTTCCACCTCCTGCTGCTGAAAACGCTCTTCCCGCGCAAACTGTTCCGCTTCGGTGCTGTTCCAGCCGCATTTTGTCTGCCAGCTTGCCGAAAGCACCAAAACCGGCAGCTGCGGCGCACAGCCGCGCACCGCATCCAGAAAGGCTGGCAGGTTGGTTTCCAGCAGCCCCTGGGGGCCGGCGTTGGGCTGGATGTCCACCACCAGCGCCCCCAGCCGGGGCAGGCTGCAAAAGCAGGAAGCCAGACCTGACATTCCCACGCCATTGCCCGAAAACCCCAAATTGTACACTTCCCGGTCCAGTTCCCGGGACAAAATGGCCGGATACGCCATACCCGGCCGGGAGGCACAACCTCCCTGGGTGATGGAAGTGCCATAAAAGGCGATGGTCCTGCGATGTTTGCGGGGCAATGCCGGCTGCATCTGCGCCCCTTTTTCCAGGCCGATTGCAATCGACCGAATGCCAATATACAGCGGCAGATACACCAGCACCTCGGTGTGCGGCGGAAGGTCCCGCACCAGTTCGCAGCAAAAGGAGTCCTCCTGCGGCGAAAACTTTGTCAGCCCTGCAAACTGCCAGGCCATGTCGGGCAAAGCCCTCAAATAGCAGTCGCACCCGCACTGGGCCGCCGGAGTCATATGCGCCATATAGGGAGCCGCGTTTACCGCCGCCTTTACCCACACTGCCCGGCTGTCAGTCCGAAAGCGCAGGCAGGCACCCGCCATGTGAGAAGACAATTCGATCAGCGCCGGCCGCTGGGCCTGCAGCATACCGGAAAGAGATTGGGGGAGGCGGTTCCATCGCCTTTCCTCTGCAAAAAAGCCCAAACCTTCCACCAGAATGTTTTCGTTGGGAACTTCGTGCCATAGGATTTCTTCCCCCCGGGCATTCTGCGCCGCCATCTGCCGGTCAAAATCAGCTGCGTCCGCCATGCTTTACTCTCCTTTATGCCCTGTTGCAACCTCGAAAGTTTTTTCATAGAGCTCACGGCCGCGGGCGCCGCCCCTGTTCGCCGCGTTGTATATGGCCTTCACATCCTGGTAATATCCCTTGAACACCTGGGATCCACTGAACCCAAACCGCTGTGCGCCTTTCAGATAATCCAGATAACGCCGGTAAAAATTTTCGTCGTCAAAAGCGCGCTCGTCAAACTCCAATTCCAGCCCCATGTGGTTTTGGGCGGCGAGTTCCGCTGCATTTTGAATCTGCACCGGCTGCGTTCCATTAAAGTAGTGGTTTGGCTGCAGGATGGCCGCATCAAATCCCATTGCCTGCCAGCGGTCAAACCCCAAAGCCCGGTAGTAGGGAATCCACAAAAAGGCAAGTCCGCGCTCTCTGGCTTTTCGGCCTGCATAGTCAATCAGTTCTGTCTGGGAAGCATCCTCATGCAGCCAGTACAGGCCGCACAACCGCAGCGTGTCCAGCTGCTCAAAGGGGCGGTACAGCTCCGCCATGCGGTCCATATACCGGTCAATGGCCGCTTTCTGGCTTTCCGGTCCGCCAAAGGTCTGCCGGGAGGGAAAGGGAATGGTCAGCACCAGCCGCGCCTGCAGCTGGGGCCGCCGGCTGAGTTTTCTGGCCTGCAGCACCGCCTCGTGCAGCGCACACAGGTCCCCCTGCGGCCGCAGCGTTTTGTTCAGATACCACTCAAAATCCTCCCAGGTGGCCGCCTTGGCGGGGTCCACCGCCTCAAACAGCTGGTTGCCTGTGCAGGACAAAAGCCCCAAAAAGAGAAATCCATCGAAAAAGGGCTCGCCGAAACCGGCATTTCGTTTTTGATACAGCAGATAGGGCAGCAGCTCTTGTGCGCTCCAATCTCCCTGCTGCCGGTCGTAATACCCATTATAAATCAATACCAGATTCCGGATTCCGCCTGTATTCTGTCCGGATGTGCAATATTCACCTTGCATTTTTCCCTTCCTTTTCCAAAAAGTCGCGGGGCGTGATGCCGTAGGTGCGCTGGAAAGCACGCTTGAAGGAATACTCGTTGTCGTACCCTATTTCTGTGGCAATTTCCCGGGGACAGTATCCCTTCAGCACCAGCAGTTCCTTGGCTTTTGCCATCCGCTTTTCTGTGATATAGTTGTAGAAATTTTGTCCCACCGTATTTTTGAAGATGCGGGAAACGCTGGCATTGGACACGTCAAAATGGTCGCTCAGCAAATTCAGCGACAGATCGGGGTCGTGCAGATGCTCGTTTACATAGCTCACCAGCGAGCGGTTCACGTTGGTGGCCGCCTGCTGCTTTTTCTGCATGATCTGCTCACAGAGCGTGTTGACGGTGTTTCTTGCGCGGTCAAACGCCTGCTCCAGCGTCATGCCATGCTGCGGTTCCTCCATTTTCAAAAACATCTGCACCGGCAGCTTTTCTTCCAAAATAATCCGCCGCATGGTTTCGTACAAAAGGGTGGCAACCCGGCAGATGAGCGTATAGCTCAGCCCAAGGCGCTGATTTTCCTCGTACAGCTGCTGCAGGATCGCCTGCGCTCTTTTTTCGCTGCCCTCCCGGATGGCACGCACCAGCTGCGTTTCCCAATCCAGCGGGTAGTAATACTCCATGTTGGGGCTGGCAAACTGGATGCCGCAAATTACCTTCTTTTCCCGCATGCTCTCTTTGATTTCCTGGTACGCCGCGCTGATTCCCGTCAGGCCCCTGCGGGCGCGGGCCACAAACACGCTGCATTCTATATCCTCTTCGATCAGCGCATCGTACAGCGGCTGCGCCAGTTCCATTGCGATGTCCTCGTCCGGCAGAGAGGGAAATTCTGCAATCACAGCGGTGCACTCATCAATATTTTCCACCAGTTCGCAGTGGCTCTGGCCGCATTTGATGGTTTGCAGCGATTTTTTCAAGGTGAGCAAAAATTCTAGGTGAATCCGCGTGTCCTCGGTTTCGTTGTCGGGATTGCCAGGCTGATGGCGGAACACCACCACAACATACCAGTAGTTGCAGGAGGAAGGAACCGATTGCTGATCACTGTTGAAATAGCCGCGCAGCAGCTGCGCATTGGTTTGCTCCCGCAGGGCATACCGATAGGCCGCAATGGTGTTTTCCATATTGGTGTGGTCGTCGTACAGCCTGCCCACGCAGGTGGCCAGGGTGTCAATATCCTGCTGTTCGTTTTTGCCCTTGACCTTTTTGTTTATCTTTTGAATCAGGTTCCCCAAAGGCCGGTACTGAATGCTGGCCAGCACATAGGCGGCCAAAATGCCCAGCATGGCAAGCACTAATACCAGCACATAGTTCCAGGCGCTCTGTGCAAAGGGAATGGGGGCATCCTCGTAGGTGAGGTCATAGGTTACCAGCATGCTCTGGCTGCTGGTGCTGCATGTTTGGGTCGGTGCAGAGGTCTGCTGAAAATCCACCTGCCAGATGGGCTGGCCGTTCCAGTCCTTTACGAGCAGCTGGGTCACCTGTTCGCCGCATACCTGCTGAAGCAGCTTTTGCATGGCTGCCTTGTCAAAGCAGCTTATGGCAATTGCCCGGGGCGGAGTAAGAATATCCAGCTGCTGCACATAGACCAGATAGTCCGCATTGTGAAAAGCAAAATTGCTGGGTTTGAGCGGACCCTCGCACCCCGGCACATTCAGCAGATGCTCGGTGACGAGATTGGCAGGCAGCTGCAATTTTCGCTGCAAATAGTTTTCGTACTCCGAAACGGAAAACCACCCGCTGGACGTCACCACCAGATCTTTTTGCGGATAGAGCACTGCGATATCCCGCAGAGCGCTGTTGAGGCTGCACAGAGCGGTGAGATTGACCGAAATATCCTGTTTTTCCATCGGGCCGAACTCATTTTCAAAAATCTTGCTCTCCGAAGTGAACTTCTGCACCCAAATGGAATTTTGCAGCACGTTGCTCACTTCGCTGCCCACTTCCCAAATATCGTCCAGGACGTCCCGCACCTTCTGGCTCTCGGCTAAAAAGGACTTTTCGTTGGCTTCCTTGCGTTCTTTCCGCATGGCGGCAGAAAAAATAGAAATCCCCACAAGAAAAACACATACAAACAAAGCGATGTATGTAAAAAAATAGCGCTGAAAGTCCTTTGAGTGCCAGTATAAACGATGCATCCTGTTTTTCTCCCTCTGTGCCGCAATATTTTACCAACAAGCGTGCTTGCTACTAGATTACATCACAAATAGGCAAATTGCAATCCATTCCGCAGCAAACACCTGCCCAGCTTCAAGTGCAATAGCCGTGCCGCGTTTTGCGGCACGGCTTTGACTATTTACATTGATCTATCGTGCTCTATCATCAGGAAGGCATATTGGCCAGGTAGCGCTCATAGCGAGCCTGGTAGATATCGACCAGTTCGCTCAGGCCCAGCTCTTCCAGCTTTTCCACTTCCTTGTCCAGGTCGTCCACAGAGATCTGGCCCAGGGTGAGTTTGGTGGCCAGCTCCTTGGAAGCGGTTTGCAGATTGGGCAGCAGGGCATTGATCTTGTCGGATTCTTCCTTGGTGGGCAGAGCCAGGAAATTGTTCACCTGATCCGGATATTTCAGATCGTAGTCGATGAGGTCCAAAGTGACCTGCCGCTTGTAGTCATCGCAATTGGCAACCTGCTGGCGCATATCCACTTCCTGCACGCGGGGCAGAACGCCGTTCCACAGCATGGCGCCTTCGGAGATGCGCTGCTCGTGGGCCATATCCGCAGTCAGACCGGGAATGGGAGTCATAACGCCGTCTTCGTATGTGAAGTTGACGCCTTCCTGGCCAAAGGCGGTGAGCACAGCGTACTCATCGGAATACACAATATCCAGCAGGCGGGCAACGGCCTCCAGGTCTTCGCAATCCTTGGTGACCACATAGCGCTCCCAAACCATGGAACTGGGCTCAGACATCGAGCCGGGCTCCACGCCGTCCAGGGCGGGCAGCGGCATCAGCGGCGCATACAGCGCATCGGGGGCAATCTCCGCCACGGTGGGCTCGTTCCACATGGCATTGGTGTAGTCCCACAGGCATCCCAGCTTGTTTTCGGCGCGTTTCTGGGCCATCAGCTCCCAGTTGCCGGCGACAGAGGGGTCCAGAATGCCTTCCTGCACCAGGCTGTTGAGGTATTCAAAATAAGGCTTGACATTGGGGCTGTTCCAGGGGCTCACCATCTTGTTTTCCACCGGATCCAGGGCGATCATATCGGTGGGCAGATCAAACCACTGGGCGATGCTGGTGCGGAAAGAGGAGGGATCGATGAACATGATCTCATCCTGCTGGCCGTTGCCATTGGCGTCCTTTTCCCGGAAGTCCCGCAGCATCTGGGTAAACTCTTCCAGATTGGTGGGTTCAGCAATCCCCAGCTTGTCGGCCCAGTCGCGGCGGTAGAGCATGGAGAAGCTGCCGTTGGGGTCGGTATTGTCGCCGTAGTACTTACTCGACACATTGCAGAACCAATAAATGTTGCCGTCCTCGGCAGTGGTGAGCGGACGCATGGTGGGGAACTTTTTGTCAAAAGCCTCCTTGGCAGGGCCCTGGGAATATTTGTCGATGATCTCGTTGATGGGGATGATCAGGCCCTGCTCCGCCAGAGCCATCAGGGCGGCGTCGTCCATGGTATGGGCCTTGGCGATGTCGGGCAGATCCTTGCCGGAGGCAAACCGGGTCTGCAGGATCACCGAGTACTGCTCAGGGGCAACCACTTCCCAGTCGATGTCCAGCTTTGCATCGTCCAGCTTGCTTTTCAGGATTTGATAGGCGCTGTATTCCTCTACCTCGTTCCAGTCGTTGCAGGGAGCCCAGCCCTCGGTGCCCAGGATCTTAAGTTTGCTGAAATCACTGGAAGCCTGGTCGCTGCCGCTCTGGGAATCGCCAGAATTGGATTTTCCGCCGCAGCCGGCCAGAGTACCGGCAGCCAAGCAGCCCACCAAAAACAGGGAGAGCATTTTTCTTTTTTTCATTGTTTTCCTCCTATTTGTGCATGATTTTATTTTTTGCTCTTCTCTCATTTAGCCTTTCAGAGAACCGAGCATAACACCTTTGATGAAATATTTCTGGAAGAAGGGATAGGTAAAGATGATCGGCAGGGTGGTGAAAATGATCATCGCATACTGCATCTGCGTTGCGGAGAGCATTTGATTCATGGCATTTTCGATATCCGCCGAGTTGAGCTTGGTGAGATCTACAGTCTGGGCCACCAGCACCCTCTTGAGGTACAGCTGCAGCGGATGCAGGCTTTTATCCGGCAGATAGACCTGCGCCGCAAACCAGTTGTTCCACATGGTCACGATGGAGTAGATGGACACCACCGCCAAAATGGGCTTTGCCAGGGGCAGATAGATGCGGCGCAGAACTGTAAAATTGCTGGCGCCGTCTATGAACGCCGATTCCCGTATATCCCGGGGCAGCCCCGTGAAATAGGTGCGGGTGAGAATGATGTACCAGATATTGAAAGACGCCGGCACAATGATGGCGAAAATATTGTTGTAGAGATTGAGCTTGCTCATGAGCAGAAAGGTGGGGATCAATCCGCCGCCAAAGTACATGGGCAGCAGCACAAAGGCAACCACATATTTTCTGCCCCGCAGTTCCGGAACCGACAGCGGATAGGCACCCATCACGCTCGTGATGATCACCAGCACCGTGGTGGACACTGTATACAGGATGGAATTTCCGTAGGCACGCCACATATCGGAATCGGTAAAGATTTTTTTATAGGCCTGCAGTTCAAATCCCGTGGGCCAAAAGGATACGTTCATCGCCAGCACATCCTGGGGCTTGCTGATGGACATGATGAAAACATAGTACATGGGATACAGGGTGAACAGGCAGATGACTGCCACCGCGATCACGATCAGCACATCCACCAGCCGCGATCCATTTGGAATGCCGTGTTTCTTGCGCGCCAATATCTGAGTCATAATTTCTTCTCCTTTCCATCCGCAGCGGATCACCACAGCGAATAATCGGCAACCTTGCGGGAGACCATGTTGGCCAGATAAACCATGCCGAAGTTGATCAGCGAGATCATAAATCCAACCGCTGTGCCGTAGCTGAAGTTGCCGCCCATCAGGCCATAGCGGTACAGATAGGTGCCGATGACGTCGGCGTATTCGTAGGTTGCGGGATTGTACAGCAGCAGGATCATATCCGAATCCGCGCCCAGCATACCGCCCACGCCCATGATCAGCATGACCACAATGGTGGGTTTGATGGCTGGCAGGGTAACATGCCAGATTTTATGCCACCGGTTGGCGCCGTCCAGACTGGCCGCCTCGTAGAGAGTGGGGTCGATGGAAGCCATGGAAGACAGGTAGAGGATGCTGCCCCAGCCGAAGTTCCGCCAAATGTTGATCACTGTGTACACGATGGGGAAATACTGCGGCTTCATATTCAAAAGGAAGGGTTCGCCGCCCATCATCATGATGAATTTGTTGATGATGCCGTCGCTGCTCAAAAAGGAAAGCGCCATGCCGGCCACCACCACGCTGGAAATGAAGTAAGGCATGTAGCTTGCCGTCTGGGCAAACTTTTTGAACTTGACCAGCCGCACTTCATTGATCAGCAGCGAAAAAATGATCGGGATCCAAAACGCGATGCCCAGGTTCATGGCGCTGAGCACCAGGGTGTTTTTGATGAGCCGCCAGAAATACGGGTCATGTACAAATGTTGAAAAATGTTTCAGCCCCACCCACTTGGTCTGCCCGGTGAAATCCATAAAGGGCATGCCGGGTGTCCAGTCCTGGAAGGAGATCAGCAGGCCATACATGGGTACATAGCAGAAGATGAAAATCAAAATCAGCACCGGCGACATAATGGCGTACAGCTGTATCTGACTTTTTAATTTATAATTGATTCTCTTGGGTGCCGTCTTTGCGTTTGGAGTTCGCACGGTCTTGCCACCAGCCTTTCCTACTTCATGTGCTTGATTGAACAATCTCAGTGTACGCCGGCCCTTTCGGAAATGCAATAAACAATACTTTTAGCGTGGGCGCAACTTTTGCAGCAGCCTTTTCCGCACTCCTTTTCGCAATATTTTTGCGTACATTTTTTTCATTTTGCACATTTTTTGATTTTTATTGACTTGCAAAATAGTGCTTTTATAATATAGCTAACACTAAACGGTCCCCGGACCAGAAAGAGGGAATTTATGTCTGTTTCCGTTGCCGTCATCACCTGCGGCCCCAGCGACCTGCTCGCTCTGCTGCAGAAATCTCCGGCTCTTACCGTCGAAGTCCTGCACCCGAACGCTCTCACCCCCCACTGCCTCGATGGTTTCCAGTGCGCCTGCGTGCTGGGGGGCACCCGGGAGGAACCGCTGGTTTTCCCGGCGGAATGCCGCAGTGTGGTGGAGGATTTTTCGCACAGCGGCAGACGGGTGCTGTATGAATACACCCTGAGTTTCTGCCAGAACTACTGTGCATCTCCCGATTCCACCCGCTTTCTCCGGCTGGTGTGCACCGACGCGGAATTCGCCGGCCTGGAAGATGGACTTTTGTTGGATGATCAATGCAATATGCGCTGCACCCCCTACTATCGCAACAATCTGGCCAGACCTATTTTAATGTATAAAAAGGGGCTGTCGGAACACGCCCGCCAGCCGCTCAGCCAACAGGAGCGCACCGACTGCCAGCAATATGGCATCTGGCTGGAAACCCCCGCCGTCGCCGTCTGCTCCTTCCGGCTGTGCAACTTTCTGCGGGCGCGATTCTCTCCGGTGCCGGCCTGGAGCCGACTGGTGCGCTCGCTGATCGGCTGGCTGTGCGGCGCGCCGGTTCTGGAGGAGGTGGAGTTTCCGCCTCAGTACCAAACCGGCTTTGCCCGTTCCGCCGCCGACTGTGCCGCCAGCGGCATCGACTGGTTCAGCCGTTCCGGCATTCTGGTGGATGAGGGCAAACGAGGCGTGCTGGAAGGGCTGGGCACCGAAATTTACCCCGACGGCCACCAGAAAACCGCCTCCTCCATCCGCACTGACTGCTGCGGCGAAGCGGCGCTGGCCTATCTGATGCACTTTCTGGCATTCGGCGACGCCCGCAGCCTGGAGCGGGCCCAAAACCTGGAAGCTTTTGTCTACGACAAAATGCAGATCCGCTCGGGCCGCTTTCAGGGCATGCTCCGCTGGACCGACATCGCCTGGGAAGTGTGCTACCAGGACGATATGGCCCGGGCCATGCTGGTGACCCTGTTCAAAGCCCTGTACGGGCTGGGGCGGGAATATCTGCCCCAGTGCCGGATGGCGCTGGAATTTTTGATGAACACCACCGGGCCGGATGGCCTGCGGCCGGCCCGCACCGACAATCTGAACATGTCCGAGGAAGATTTTGCCGCGCTGAGCCGACAGAACGGAGCTTTCCCCTGCGCACATTATAATGCCTTTTATCTGGCCTGTCTACTGCTGTACGGCAAGCTGGAAAAGGACGCCCGCTGCCTGGCCGTGGGCGAAACCGGCATGCAGGCGCTGCTGCAGGCCTATCCCAAAACCATCCGGGAACAGAGCCAAACCGAGGAGCTCTGCCGGCTTCTTCTCCCCTTTGCCTGGCTCTACTATGCCACCGGCAAACAGGAATACCGGCAGATGCTCTACACCGTGACCCGGGATTTGGAAAAGATGCGACACCCCTCCGGCGCCTACCTGGAATGGGACGACGACTACTCCGCCGCATGCAGCAAGCAGGAAAACGGCGAATGTTCCCTGCTGGCCCGCAACGGCGACCCGGTGTGTGACCTTTTATACAGCAACAACTGGGTTCCCCTGGGGCTGATGCAGGCCTATTTTGTCACGGAAGATGCCTATTTTTACGATTTGTTCTGCCGGCACGCCGCATTTTTGTCCACAGCCCAGATCCACAGCCAGGACCCCCGGATCGACGGCGCCTGGGCACGGGGCTTTGACGCGGAGCAAATGGAGGTCTGCGGTCTGCCCAACGATGTGGGCTGGGGGCCCTGGGCCGTTGAAAGCGGCTGGACCGTGGCCGAAATTTGTGCCGGCCTGCTGCAGGGAGTTCTCAAAGACAAATTAAAGGAGTTTTACAAATGAAACTGGTTGTTCTTTCCCCCTCCAGCCTGCCGGAGGAACTCTTGGCGGGCCTGGGGCATCTGTGTGAATCCGAAGGTTTTGCCGTGGGCGAAGGCGGCATTGCGGTCACCGCGCGCCGGGCCGGTCGCTTTGCCTTCCGGCTGGAAGAAAACTCGCTGGAGGTGGAATACCGGGTGCCCGCCGAGTTTTTCCGCGCTTTGTCCTATCTGAAACAGCCGTCCCGCCAGCCCCTCGCCTGGAAGCAGCAGCCGGCCTTTGCCGAGGTGGGTGCAATGCTGGACTGTTCCCGCAATGCCGTGCTGACCCCCGACACGGTGAAGCTGATGCTGCGCAAAATGGCCCTGATGGGCATGTCGGTAGCCATGCTGTACACCGAGGACACCTACGAAATCCCTCAGCAGCCCTATTTTGGCTATCTGCGGGGCCGCTACACCCAGCAGCAGCTGCGGGAACTGGACCGGTATGCGGCGGACCTGGGCATCGAGCTCATCCCCTGCATCCAGACCCTGGCGCATCTGGAGCGGGCGCTGCACTGGCCGCAGAATGACCCCGACCTGCGGGACACCGAAGACTGCCTGATGGTGGGGGAGGAAAAGGTATATGCCTACATCGAGCAGATGTTCCAGGCTGTGCGGGCCTGTTTCCACACCCGGCGCATCCACATCGGCATGGACGAGGCCTGGTCTTTGGGGCTGGGAAATTTCCGCTTCAAAAACGGGATCGTCCCCGCCTGGGAATTGATGAACCGGCACCTCTCCCGGGTGGCGGCTCTTGCCCAAAAATACAATTTCGCGCCGATGATCTGGAGCGACATGTACCTGCGCGCCGCTTCGCCCACCGGCGGCTACTACGACGTTCCCGACCAGCTGCCCCAGCCCGTTCTGGACGCCGCTCTGCCGGATGTTCCTCTGGTTTACTGGGACTACTACCACATGGACCGGGCAAGCTACCGCAAGCTGTTTGACGTTCACGAGCAGTTCGGCGCACCGGTTCTGTTTGCCGGCGGCCTGTGGAGCTGGGTGGGGCCCGTGCCCGCGGTGGAAAAAATGCGCAGCGCCAGCCTTCCCGGCCTGGAAGAAGCGCGTGACCACCACATTTCCACCGTGCTGGCCACCGCCTGGGGCGACAACGGCGCCGAATGCCCGCTGCCCGCCATTCTGTACGGTTTGCAGCTGTACGCCGAATTCACCTATACCGGCGACACCAGCCCCTCTGCCCTGGCCAGCCGCTTTGAAAGCTGCGTGGGGGAGCCCTGCGAGGCTTTTTCCCGTCTGGGCGAGTTCGATCTGCCTGCCCTGTTTGCCCCTGTGTCCGACGACCCCGTAAACTTCTCCAAATTTCTGCTTTACCAGGACCCGCTGCTGCCGCTGTTTCAGGCCGACTGCGAGGGCCTTGCCCTTTCGGGCCGGTATGAATCGCTGCAGCGCCTGTACCACGGCTTTACCAGCCAGGAGCCGCGGTTTGAGGCCATGTACCGCTTTTACGAGCAGCTGGCCGGCTTGCTGGCGCTGAAGGTCCAGTGGTTTCTTCAGGCTCCCGCCGCCCGCTGCCAAAGCCCCCAGGCCGCCCAAATGGCCGCCCTGGCCCACGCCTGTGCCCGGCAATGCGAGAGCTGCCGAGCCGCCTGGGGCAGGCTGTGGGAAGCGGTGAACAAACCTTTCGGCTATGAGGTGATCGATCTGCGCATGGCGGGCCTGACCGGGCGATTCCGCACCGCCGAAGTCCAAATGCAGCGCCTGCACCAGGGAGAGATCGACGAGATCGAAACCCTTGCCTGCCCCAAGCTGCGCTGCCTGACCAACGCCGACGGCAAATTCCGGGGCTGCTATTCCTGGGGCGAATGCATCTCCGCCTGCCGCATATAACGCATATAAAAAAGAAAGAGGTATTATAATGGATCTTCCCATCAAAATCGTCATCGGCGGTCTGGGTGTGCGGGGATATGAGGTATACGCCTCCTATGCCAAGCGCAACCCCGACAAAATGCAGGTGACCGCCATCGCCGAACCCAACCCCATCCGCCGCCGGGATGTGCAGCGGGACCTGGGCCTTTCGGACAGCCAGTGCTACGAAACCATGGAATCCCTCCTGCAGCAGCCCCGTCTGGGGGATGTGGCTGTCATCGCCACCCAGGACCGCGACCATGTGCGGCTGGCACTTCCCGCCCTGGAAAAAGGGTATCACCTGCTGCTCGAAAAGCCCATCTCTCCCCTTTTGCAGGAATGTCTGGCACTGCAGCAAGCGGCGCACCGCTGCGGCCGGATCGTCACCGTGGCCCATGTGCTGCGCTACACTCAGATTTTCTCCACTGTGAAACGGCTGCTGGAATCCGGAGAGATCGGCCGGCTCATCCACATGGATCTGATCGAAAATGTGGCCTACTGGCATTTTGCCCACAGCTATGTGCGGGGCAACTGGCGCCGCGAGGAGGATTCCAGCCCCATGATTCTGGCAAAAAGCTGCCACGACCTAGACCTGCTGCGCTGGTTTGCCGGCAGCGCCTGTATATCCCTCTCCTCCAACGGCGGCCTGTCTGTTTTTCGCGCTGAAAGCGCCCCCGAAGGCGCGGACGACCGCTGCACCCGCTGTGCCCTATCCACCCGCTGCCCGTACAGCGCTGTGCGCATCTACATGGAAAATGAAAAGACCGGCATTCTCGGCGGCAATGCCGGCTGGCCCTGCTCGGTGCTGAGCGAAACGCCCACGCCGGACAGCATCCGCGCCGCTCTGGAAAAGGGGCCCTACGGGCGCTGTGTCTACGCCTGTGACAACGATGTGGCCGACCACCAGTGTGTGAACATGCAGTTTGCCAACGGCGTCTGCGCCACCTTCACCGTGACCGCCTTCACCCAGGAATGCTGCCGCACCATGCGCGCCATGGGCTCGCTGGGAGAGCTGGAGATCGACATGCTCCGCAACCGCGTGATGCTGCGCCGCTTTGGGCAGCCCGAGCAGATCATCGAGCTGGACAAGCTCACCGACCGCTTTGCCGGGCACGGCGGCGGCGATGACCGGATGATGGACGCCCTGGCCGCACTTTTCCAGCGGGAAGACCCCGCCTCGCTCACCTCGGTGGACGTTTCCATCGACAGCCATATCATGGCGCTTGCTGCCGAGCGTTCACGGCTGGAGGGCGGCGCCTGCATCGACCTGCTTCAGTTTGCCCGCCGCACCTGATTTTTCCCCGGAGGTATTCCCCATGCCATGTGTTCGTCACCTGCCCCGCTGCACCGATTGCTCCCCCCGCCCCTACGAAGAAGTGCACCGCGCCCTTACCCGCCGGGCTGCGGAGGAAGGCATCATCCTTTTGAAAAACGAAAACCACACGCTTCCTCTGCCCTCCGGCTGCCGCATTGCCCTCTACGGCACAGGCGCTCTGCACACCCTGAAGGGCGGGACCGGATCGGGAGATGTAAACGCCCGGGAAACCGTTTCCATCCGCGACGGCCTGTACGCCGCCGGCTTTCAGATCGCCAACGAAGCCTGGCTGCAGCACTGTGACACCATCTATCGCCAGGCCCGCAGCAAATGGCGGGACCGCGTCTGGGAACAGCTGGAAACCGGCCAGCAGCCCCACTTTTTTGCCGCGTATGTCAACACGCCCTTTCAGGCTCCCGCCTGTGCGCCTGCCAAAGCGGCCTGCGATGCTGCACTGTATGTATTGAGCCGGTCCTCGGGAGAAGGGGCAGACCGCAAAAACGAGCCCGGCGACTATCTGCTCTCGAAATGGGAAATGCAGGACCTGCGCAGTCTGTGCAGCTTTTATCCCTCTGTCATTCTGGTGCTGAACACCGGCGGCATCGTGGACCTTTCGGTTTTGGACGAGCTGCCCCGGATCCATGCCGTGCTGCTGCTCTCACAGCCCGGCATGGAAGGCGGAAACGCCCTGGCCGACGTGCTGCGCGGCGCCGTGTCCCCCAGCGGGCGGCTCACCGACTGCTGGCCGCTGCGGCTGCAGGACTGCCCCTGTATGCAGCAGCCTTCCCCTGACCCCCGCACCGTTCGGTACCATGAGGGGATTTTTGTGGGATACCGCTACTTTGACACCTTTGACGTACCGGTTCGATTTGGATTTGGAGATGGCCTTTCCTACACGCAGTTTTCCATCCAGGCCGGCTGCCTGCGCCTGGAACGGGGAAACCGGCCCCGGTTTGTGCTGGACTGCACCGTGCAAAACACCGGGGACCGCTGGAGCGCAAAAGAGGTGATGCAGCTCTACGCCACCTGTCCCTGCGCCCTGCAGCCAAAAGAATACCGCCGGCTGGTCGCCTTTGCCAAAACCGGCCTGCTGGCGCCCGGGCAGAAACAGACACTTGCACTGGAATTTTCTCCCGATGCTCTCGCCTCTTTTGATCCGCAGGCGGGCGGCTGGGTACTGGACGCCAAAACCTATGGCCTTTGGCTGGGAAACTCGCTGCAGAGCTGCCGCCTGATTGGCGGCATACAGCTGGAACAGCGGGAGGTACTGGAACAGGTTTCGCTCTGCTGGCCGGACGCACCGCAGGACTGGTTTTCTCCCGGAATGAAGCACTGCCTGGAAAAGCGCCGCTCTCTGGAAAAAGAACTCCTGCAGCAGGGGCTGCCCATCCTGCCGGTCCGCCCGGGCTTGCTGCTCGGCTCCGCCCGCTCTCGTCCGCACCCCGACCCCAACGCCGAAAAAGCCCTTGCAATCGCCTCGCAGCTGGATGATGATTCGCTGGTGCGGCTCTGTGTGGGCCAATGGCACAAAGACGACGAAAGCCAACTGGGGTCCGCCGGGGTGAGCGTGCCCGGGTCTGCCGGCGAAACCCAGGAAATCGGCGGGGACATCCGGGTTCCCTCTCTGGTCCTGGCGGATGGGCCCGCCGGCCTGCGGCTGGCCAGCTGCTATTTCACCCAAAAAGGGCAGCCGCTGATCCCGCCTTTGGAACAGTGCTTTGAAAACGGCTTTCTGGCCCGCGGCGAGTACAACCCGGGCGGCACCCGGCACTACCAGTACTGCACTGCATTTCCCATTGGAACCATGCTGGCCCAATCCTGGAACACCTGCCTTTTGCAGGAAGTGGGGGCCGCCGTGGGCTACGAAATGGCTCTGTTTGGGGTCAGCCTCTGGCTGGCGCCCGGCATGAACATCCACCGCAGCCCACTCTGCGGCCGCAATTTTGAATATTTTTCCGAAGACCCGCTTTTGTCCGGCCAGATGGCGGCCGCCATCACCCGGGGAGTCCAGTCCTGCCCGGGCTGCGGCGTCACCCTCAAGCACTTTGCCTGCAACAACCAGGAGACCGAACGGCTGGAATCCAACAGCCTGGTTTCGGAACGGGCTCTGCGCGAAATTTATCTGCGGGGTTTTCAAATCGCCGTACAGTCGGCCCAGCCCAGTGCCATTATGACCAGCTACAATCTGGTAAACGGCGTCCATGCGGCAAACAGTGCCGCCCTCTGCACAGCCATCGCCCGCTGCGAATGGGGCTTTGCCGGCATCTTTATGACCGACTGGGACACCACGTCCAGCCGCCGCTGCACCGCCGAGGGCTGCATCCAGGCCGGCAACGACCTGTTGATGCCCGGCAGCCGGCGGGAGTACAGCGCGCTGCTGTGCGCTCTCCGCGATGGCAGGCTGGACCGCCGGCTGCTGCGCAGCTGTGCCGGGCGGATCATCAAAACGGCGCTGGGGCTCTCCGCCCCCACAGCGCCCTGACCAGACAACCAGGGCGGCAATCACATACAAGGAGGTTTTTACAACAATGGATACCGAAAAACTGCGCAGCTGGCAAAGCTGGATTCGCACCGAACTTGAATCCTCTGTGAACTTTTGGCTCAAAAACGGCATGGATCCCGAGCACGGCGGCATCTACACCTGCCTGACCCGGGAAGGCAAGGTGTTTTCCACCGATAAAAGCGTTTGGATGCAGGGACGGTGCGGCTGGATTTTTGCCCACATGTGCCGCCTGTACGGCACCAGGCCGGAATGGCTGGAAGCGTCCCGGTCCTGTCTGGATTTTATGGAAGACCACTGCATCAACCGCAGTGCCGGAAACCGGATGTACTTCACCGTGACGGCAGACGGAAAGCCCCTGCGCCAGCGCCGGTACTGCTTTTCCGAGGGATTTTATGCCATCGCCAATGCGGAATACTACGGCATTACCGGCGACAGAAAATGCCTGGAACGAGCCCGCCGGGCCTATCAGCTGGTATACGATCTGAACCACGGCGCTCCCGACCCCACCGGCCTTGGCCCCAAAACCATCCCCGAAACCCGAAAGGGGCGCGCTCTGGCCGACCCCATGATCTTTTTGAACATGACCAGCGTTCTGCGCCGTGTAGACCCGGAACAGGCCGCTCTCTACGACCAGTATTCCGCCCAGTGCGTCCACGACATCTTCGCCTACCACCACAAACCCGATCTGCACTGCACCCTGGAATCGGTGGGGATGAACGGAGAATTTCAAAGCGACATTTCCGCGGGGCGCGTCGTCAACCCGGGCCACGATATCGAGTGCAGCTGGTTTTTGATGGAGGAAGCCAACCGCATCGGCAGCCGGGACCTGCACCGGAAGGCCGAGGATGTGTTCCGTTTTGCCATCAACGCCGGCTGGGACCAGGAATACGGCGGTCTGCTCTATTTCATTGACTGCATGGGGCTGCCCCCCGAAGCCTATGAACACGACATGAAGCTGTGGTGGCCCCACAACGAAATCCTCATCGCCAGCCTCATGGCCTACCGCGACACCCGGGACGAAACCTATCTGGACTGGTTCTACAAAACCATCGCCTATTGCCGCGACCACTTCGCCGACCCTGCATACGGGGAGTGGTATGGATACCTGCGCCGGGACGGCAAACCCACGCTGCCTGCCTGCAAGGGAAGCACCTTCAAGGGCCCGTTCCACGTGCCCCGCAGCCTTTCCATGGCGGACAAGCTCATCGACGAGATTCTCGCTCCATAAAAAGGAGGACTGGCTATGCCCCGTATCCTACTGCTGCCATTGGATGAGCGCCCCTGCAACTTTCTCTATCCCGCGTTAATGGTCGAAAAATGCACCGATGTCCAGCTGCTGCTCCCTCCCAAAGAGCTGATGGGCAGCAAAAAGCGGCCTGCCCCGTTTTTGCTGCTGGCGCAATGGCTGGGAAAAAACTTTTCCTGCTGTGACTATGCGGTGATCTCGATTGATATGCTCGTATACGGCGGCATCGTCCCTTCCCGGCTGCACCATCAAACCACCCGGGAATGTTTGGATCGCCTGCATCTTCTGGCCGATCTGCGCGCGCGATATCCCCAGGTCAAGCTCTTTGCCTTCAGCCTTATCATGCGGGCGCCCTGCTACAATTCTGCCGACGAGGAGCCGGACTACTATGCCGAGCACGGGAGCTCCCTCTTCCGTGTGGGAGTGCTGCGGGACAAAATCCAGCGCAATTTGGCCACAGCCGAAGAAAAATCCGAGCTTTCCGGCCTGGAACAGAGCATTCCGCGCTCCGTCCTCTCCGATTTCTGCAGCCGGCGCAGCACCAACCACGCGGTGAATCTGCAAACTATTTTTCTGGCGGAACAGGGGGTATTGGATTTTCTCACCATTCCCCTGGACGACTGTGCTCTCCTGGGATGGGCCGCCGCAGAGCGGCAGCAGCTCGCCGCCGATCTGGATGTCGCGGGCGGCAAGCGAGAGGTAGAGCGACAGCGCAAAGAGAACGATCATCGCCGCGATGCGGATGAGCAGGCCGGACTTGATGCTGCGCATGTCGTGCAGGATGGCCTCCTTATCCTTGGGGGAGGAGTAGTCCTCAATCTCCTCGCTCTCCTCCGGAAATTCTTCCGGAACGGGAATTTCGGCGGAAGCAAGGCGGGAGGAGTGTGGCTCTTCCTTTGCCTGCTGCGTGCCCTTGCGGCGGAACAGGTTGGACTTTTTGTCCTCCCTGGTGGGCTCGCCCTCCTGCTGCGGCTGCTCGCCATCCTCGTCTAAATCT
>ENA-OPSW01000197-OPSW01000197.1-human-gut-metagenome-genome-assembly--contig:-NODE-197-length-61874-cov-16.322199_pt1 | contig 61874 bp, 48 predicted proteins | sample MGYA00241463_ERZ501918 | MGnify/ENA primary metagenome ERZ501918 (study PRJEB25962, sample SAMEA2042443) | human gut metagenome | biome: human gut; feature: human-associated habitat; material: faeces... | reverse complement strand
TTCTGGTTGTGGATGATGATAAGACATGCTGTGAAAGTACAGTTGCCACACTGAAAGAAATCGGTATTACAGGTGAATGGGTTCTCTCCGGCAGAGAAGCCGTTGAGCGTTGTTATGCACACCACGAGTTGAAGTGCGATTATTTTGCTGTTATTCTGGACTGGAAGATGCCGGATATGGATGGAATAGAAACTGCCAGACAGATCCGGAAGCGTATAGGTAAAGAGATCACCATCATTGTATTGACATCTTATGAATTCAGCGAAATTGAAGAAGAAGCAAAGGTTGCAGGTGTAGATGCTTTTATTGCAAAACCGCTGTTTCGTTCCCGGCTGACGGCTACACTGCGGCAGTTTACTTCAGGCAGAAAAGAAAAAACAGCAAGAAATTATCTGGAGAAGTTGTCAGAATCAGACTACACAGGAAAAAGGATTCTGCTGGTTGAGGATAATGAGTTGAACAGAGAAATTGCTGGTGAAATTTTGCAGATGACAGGGGCAGAAGTGGAAATAGCAGAAAATGGAAAAATCGCAGTTGAAAAAGTGGAAGCTTCTCCGAAAGGTTCGTATGATCTTGTTTTTATGGATATCCAAATGCCTGTCATGAATGGCTATGAGGCAACAGCGGCAATCAGGAGCCTTCCGGGTGAACAGGGAAAACTGCCGATCGTTGCCATGACTGCCAATGCTTTTGCAGAAGATGTACAGCTGGCAAAAAACACAGGCATGAATGGACATATCGCAAAACCGCTGGATATGAATAAGCTGAATGATGTCCTGGAAAGCTGGCTGTAATTGATTCCCGATTATTGAATTAATGATTTTAGCAGGAAAGAATGAGGAAAATACGAGTATGAAAAAGGCAAAACATTATCTGATAGCTTTATTGTCAGGGGTGCTTGTAGCAACTACTGTTTTGTCTGGCTGTGGACAATCTGAAAAAGCAGTATCTGAAAATGATGATCACCTTACTGTGTATCTGTGGGAAAATCGTTTAATGAAAAATATTGTACCCTATATCTATGAGCAGTTTCCGGATCAGGATATTGAGTTTATTACCGGCAACAATGATACCGATTTATACAGCTATTTTGAAGAACATGGTGAACTGCCGGATATCATAACTGTACGTCGATTCTCAGGAACAGATGCACAGAATCTGGAGCCGTATCTTATGGATTTTGCTTCTTATGATGTGGTTTCCAGGTATTACTCCTATGCATTGCAATATTATAAAAACTCAAAAGATGAGATTCAGTGGCTTCCTATCTGCGGTATGCCGCAGACGATTATTGCCAACAAGACATTGTTTGAACAGTATGGAATCAGGATACCGAAAAACTATAAGGAATATGCACAGGCATGCCAGCAATTTTATGATAATGGTATAAAACCGTATTCCCTGGATCTTGCAGAAGACTGGTCTGCTCATGAGGTGATTCAGACAGGTGCAATCGGTGAATTCATGAGTCTGGATGGAATCGAATGGAGAAGCTCAGCTGAAAGTGCATCAGGGGATATTGCGTTTGATGATGCGTTATGGAAACGTATTTTTTCAGAAACCAATACATTTTTGAAGGACTCACATTTTACAAGTGATGATATTAGCGTCGATATTAATACTGCAGCGCAGATGTTCCTTGAGGGAAAAGCAGCAATGTTTCATGGTTATCCGGCACTTATGCAGGAATATCAGGAACAGATGGATGCAGAATTAACCCGTATACCGTTTTTTTCACAGATTTCGGATGAAGCTTTTATAAATATGACCCCTTCTCTGAATATTGCATTCAACAAAGACCTGGAAAAAGATCAGGAAAAACTGGACCTGGCATTCGATGTCCTGGATCGTATGATTTCAAAAGAAGGACAAACGCTGATTGCAGAAGGAAAGGGTGTAATTTCATTAAATGTAGATGTTCCAAACATGATGGAAGATGTACCTGGCCTTGAAGATGAAATTAATAATAATTCTGTTTATATCCGATATTCTGCTCAAAAATCATTTGATGCCAGCCTTAAGGCTGTTCACGGATTATTGTCAGGGAAAATGGATGAAACACAGGCTTATGATGCTTTTCGCAGCACAATGAACAGCAAGGATTCAAAAGAAGAAACCACAGTTAATTTTGAAAACGAATATGCCATTTCGCTAAATGATAAAAACGGTCGCGATGCGGCATCTTCTATTTTAACTACGATCAGAGAAGAAAATGATGCTCAGCTGGCTTTGGTACCATATTATTATTTTACTTCTTCCATTTACAAAGGGGAGTGCACTGGCAGCCGGGTTGCTTTGATGACAGCAAAGAGTTCAGATACACCATTATATCTGGCAAAAATCAATGGCAAAGAGGTTTATGAACTTGCGGAGAAATATCTTGCTGATTCTGATGAGAAATTTCATGTAACCAATAAATATGAATTACCAATTGCATCCGGTATGAAAATAATCGTCAGTCAGGAGGAAAACGGATTCTCATTACAGGACATAGAAGTAAATAAGAAAAAAACAGACAAAGACAAGGGGTACTCTATTCTTCTTACAGACACCACAATGTCTGTTTTGAAAAAAATAAATCCGGAATGTGAGATCAGGCAGCTTAAGGACACAACATTATCAAGTGCATGGACTGCAGCAATGGCAAACGGACAGCAACCGTCAGCACCGGAAGATTATATAGAGGTTGAAAAATAAAAGTGGGAAAAGAACAAGTGATAACAAAAAGAAAAAAGATCATAGTACCATTGTTTTTTTTAATTCTTATACTTTTAAGCTTAATTTTTGTAAAGCTCCTTTTGAACAGGATGAACAGCTATATCGCGGAAAACGGGAAAAGCAGTATGGGAGCTGTTGTTGAACAGATACAGCAGACCTATGATCTGCAGGTGAATGGATACTACAGCCAGCTGCATTTGCTTGAGGATTCTCTTATTCAGGAGGACGGAAGGTCTCTTGGACTGGATATAAACAAAAAGTTCTTTGAGGCATGGCAGAAAGAATCTGAAAGTACACTTATATTTCTCCAGGAAAATGGAAAGGCAATAACCACTGATGGAACAAAACTTCGGGTTGACATGCCAAGTAAACTTTTGTTGGATTTGAGGAACGGATATAATATTGGAAAATTGGTTTCTCTTGATTACAACCAGAAGAAAAAAGATGGTTATCTGGTTGCAATTCCATGTCAGGAATATACGATTAATGGGGAAACTTATACGGCAATTGGAACCTTGTATGATCATTCAAAATTAGATTCCATGTTAAGTGTGAAAAGCTATAACGGGAATGCGTATCTGTTTATGCTGGATAACGACGGAAATATTACTTATACAAATCAGAAAGAAGATAAATTTTTTAGGAACTATTTTTTGTTAAAGCATTTAAAAGGAGATCAGGCTATCACTGAGGAAGAGGCTGATTCTCTTCAAAAAAAGCTGGATGGCAGAGAACAGGGGGTAGAACTTCTGGGAAGTGACAAACCTTACTATCTGGGATACTGTCCGATAGAAAATAATAACACCATGCTGATCTGTATTGTAGAAAAGAGTGTTGTAGATAATGTACTGAAAGATTATCAGAAAACAATAGGATTTACAACATTACTCATGGCAGGTTTTATACTTTTGCTTTTTGCCGGATTATTCTGCAGTATTTCTAGACGCAGTCTTGCTGAGCAAAAAGCTGAATATGAAAAAAGAAATAATGAGATTCAGACGCAGGCAATGAAGGAAATGGAGGAGTCCAATAAAAAACTGAAAAAAGCAAAGGACATTACAACGGAAGCCTTGCAGACAGCTGAAAATGCAAATAAGGCGAAAACAGATTTCCTGTCCAATATGTCACATGATATTCGTACACCAATGAATGCAATTATCGGTATGACGTCATTGATTAGACATGATGCAGGCAATAAAGCGAAAGTAATAGAGTATGCAGATAAAATAGATATTTCATCACAGCATCTGTTAGGAATCATTAATGATATTCTGGATATGAGTAAGATAGAAGCAGGAAAAACAGTTTTTAAATATACAGACTTTTCCATGCCAGATCTTATTGAGGAACTCAATACGATATTTCAGCCACAGATTGCTGAAAGAAATCAGACTCTTATGGTCATAAAAGAAAACATCCGGCATGAGTGGGTAAATGGAGATCAGGTTCATCTGATGCAGATTTTCAGCAACCTGCTTTCTAATGCAGTGAAGTACACGCAGGAAGGTGGAAAAATTCAGTTTCTGGTAGAAGAATGTGAGACAAAGTCATCTGTCTATGCAAAGTACCGTTTCTTAGTCAGCGATAATGGCATGGGAATGTCGGCAGATTTCAAAGAGACGATCTTTGATCCGTTTACCCGTGCTGAAGGTTCTGTGACTAATAAGATACAGGGAACCGGTCTGGGAATGGCTATTACCAGAAACCTGGTTGAAGCAATGGGAGGCACCATAGATGTGGAGAGTGAACTGGGACAGGGAAGCTGTTTTGAGGTTCTCATAGATCTGAGAATTGCAGAGGATAGATCTGTTTCCTCAACAGTACAGGAAGAAAAGAATGAACAGAATGATAATATCTTTCAAGGAATGAGATTCCTGTGTGCGGAGGATAATGAGCTGAATGCAGAAATTCTGACGGAACTGTTAAAGATTGAGGGGGCAGAATGTACCATCTGTGAAAATGGTGAAGAGATTTTGAAGACATTTGAAAAGTCTGCACCAGGGGATTATGACATGATCCTGATGGATGTGCAGATGCCTGTTATGAATGGTTATGAGGCAACGAAGGCAATCCGCAGAAGTTCTCATGAGTTGGCAAAGAAGATTCCGATTATTGCAATGACCGCCAATGCATTCTCGGAGGATATTCAGCATTCTCTGGCAGCCGGTATGAATGCGCATGTTTCAAAACCGGTTGAGATGAGGGTACTGGAAAAGACGATCAGAAGCATAAAAACCGGTGGGGGGGGGCGAAACTCAAGGCATTAATCAATAACCACTAAAAATAATAATATTATTAATCATAGAGTGTATGGATTCAAATTCCATATGCTCTTTTTTTTTACTTAATTTCAGGAAAAATGCAAAAAATTCAAAAAGATTGCTTTTGACCACTGTAAAACAGGCTCTGAGCGTTTCGTTATATGAAGGGATAATTTTTCTTTCGTATTTCAAAGAAAAGAGGATAAAGAAATGTCAGAAAAAAGATGTTATACAGTTCAAGAGTTACAGGAAATCTTAGGAGTCAGCAGACCTACTATTTATAACCTTTTGAAGAAAAAGGAATTCCGGTGGATCCAGTTGGATGGCGGCAAGTATCGCATCTCCAAGAAGAGTTTCGATAACTGGCTCGATAACTTGGAACAGTAAAAAAACAGGGTGTTGATCAGGCAGATTTTGTCTGCAATCGACATCCTAAATTTTTATCTGGATTTGAGATATGATATAAGAAAAAACACTAACACTAAAAAAGACAGGAAGTGAAGAATAAATGGCAACAGCAATTATGAAACAAAAAGAAGTTCCGGAAATGGACGATGTTGAAGAAATCATTTCGAAGATATCAGAGGACAGCCCTTACAAACGTCGTCCAACACAAAAGAGAACCTGGATGACCGTGCCGGAAATGGGAAAGCTGCTGGGAACAACCAGAAGCTCAGTATATGCAATTCTTGATAATCCAAAGTATGCGTTATATTATTTATAGACAAGAAAATATCTTGTGCTTTCGATAGGAAGTTTAATTGAATACTGTTTACCATGATCGAACGTACGAAGCATGGTGGTCATATAACAGATGTCGATGGTAATATCAAGGCATTCCCCGATTATTAGCTGGAGCAAACAAACAGCTAACTTTCAGAGCTTTACAGAGCTTGACAGAGAGTGACAATAGGTTGGAGCTCTCCTAAGCGAGGGGTCGGAGGTTCAAATCCTCTCGGGGACGTCTGACAGCGGTCCATGGTTCGCAGATTGTGCGGATCGTGGGCTGCTTTTTATTGGATTTATGTTTTCTTAGGGTTATGTGCAGATAAATCAATCGAAAACGGCCAAAAAAACAATCGCAAAAAAATACGATTGTTTTTTTGACCGTTTTTGCATATAATAATATAACAAAAAAATGGAAAGGATGGAAAGAGTATGCAGGAAACAAGAACGATAGAGTTTAAAGAAACGATTACAAATACTTTTTTAAAAACAGTGAGTGCCTTTTCAAATTACAATGGGGGAAAGATTTTCTTTGGAATTGATGACAGCGGGAAGGTAAAGGGACTGGCAGATGTAAAACAAGCATGTCTGGATATTGAAAATAAGATCAATGACAGCATTTCACCTCAGCCGGATTATACACTTGAAGCACAAAAAGATCATACAATAATACTTTCTGTTAAAAGTGGTGCATATAAGCCATATTTGTATAAGTCAAAAGCATATAAGAGAAATGATACAGCAACGATAGAAGTAGATGCACTGGAATTATCAAGACTTATTCTGGAAGGAAAAAATATACGCTTTGAGGAACTTCCATGTAAAGAGCAGAATTTGTCATTTGAAGTTTTAAATCATAAGCTGGAAGAGTGTGTTCATATCGAAAGATTTAATCAGGATACTTTAAGAACCTTGAATTTATATAATAATGATAATGGTTATAACAACGCTGCGGGGCTTCTGGCAGATAAAAATCAATTTCCGGGAATTGATATCATGAAGTTTGGTGAAAACATCAGCATTATTCAAAAGAGAGCAACTTTTGAAAATGTATCAGTTTTGGAAGAATATGATAAGACAATAGATGTATTCAGAGATTATTATCAATATGAGATAATAGAAGGCACTGACAGAAAAAAAATGGAAAAAATACCCGAGGTTGCATTCAGAGAAGCGATTGCAAATGCTTTGATCCACAGAGCGTGGGATGTGGAAGCGAGAATCAGAGTTTTGATGTTTGATGACAGAATAGAAATTGTTTCTCCCGGAGGTTTGCCATCTGGAATAACAGAAGATGAATATTTAGCTGGTAAATTGTCTGTTTTAAGAAACAGAATTCTTGCAAATGTGTTTTACAGATTAGGGTTTGTTGAGATATTTGGAACGGGAATTACAAGAATTAAACAACTTTATGAAACGGGACTGAAAAAACCAGATTTTGAAATCTCAGAGAACACTATTAAAATAGTACTTCCAGTTTTGGAAAAAGATTTAAATTTAACAGACGACGAAAGACTGATATATAAAAACTTAAGTAAAACAATGTTGAAGCCAATCAGTGAAATTGTATCACATGTCCCTTTTGGAAAATCAAAGACAACGGATATATTGAAAAGTATGATAAAAAAAGGTGCTGTAAAAGTTGAAGGAAGAGGTCGAGGAACGAAGTATATATTAAAATAGATGAAAAGCAATAGTCCCCTGCGGAGCTGCGACAGGCAGTGCGCAGGGGATTTGTTTTATTTGGTGACGGGAAGTTTTTCAAATGCATCAACCGGAAGAAGGTAGCGCATGGTGCAGTTTCCTTTGTAGGCTGGGGAGTTTGGGTATGTAGGAGAGCTGGAACTGAAAAGCGGACTGCGGCTTCAGATTCTGCCAAAGATTTATTTTGGCGGCAGTGAGGATCGGACGAAACAGATCTATCTGGAGATGCTTAAGAGCACCTACAGGTTAACGGAAAAAGCGATGAATCAGATTTCTCTTGGAATGGGGGATATGGAACTGTTTGAGGCTTATATCCGGATGTATCTTGATGAGGCACAGATGCTGGTGAAACGGGGACTTCGTTCTGCATATGAAGAAAAAACGGATAACCTCAGATGCTTTCGCGGAAAGCTCCAGGTGTCAGGCCATATCCGTCGAAATATCGCACATAAAGAGAGATTCTATGTGACGTATGAGGAATTTACAAAGAACCGGCCAGAGAACCGACTGATAAAAACTACGTTAAAGAAACTGCAGAAAGTTACCACAGATGGGAAGAATAAACAGGATGCAAGAGAACTTCTTCTGTTTTTTGACGGGATACAGGAATCCGTGGATTACCGCCAGGATTTTGCACAGATAAGGATCGACCGGAATTCCAGAGAATATGAGAAGATCATGAAGTGGACAGAAGTGATCTTACAGGGAAACAGCTTCCTCAATTTTTCAGATGGGATCAAGAGCAGATCCATATTATTTGCCATGGACGAAGTTTTTGAGAATTATGTGGCATGTCAGATAAAAAAATATTTCAGAGAAAACTGGGAGGTATCTTCCCAGGATAAAAATTATTATCTGTTTGAAAAACCACGGGATTTTCAGCTGAGACCGGATATTGTAATGAAAAAAGGGGAAGGAAACAGAACTGTTATCCTTGATACAAAATGGAAAAGCCTTCCTGATATGAAAAACGAAGGATGGAGTGCCTTCAATAAAAAAGCCAGAAATGATATTTATCAGATGGTTACATATGCAAGCCGTTATGAGGCAGAGGAGATCTGGCTTCTCTATCCGAAAGCAAAGTATTCATACCAGTATGAAGGAATCAGGGACCGTTTTGAAACAAAAATTTATGGTCATACACTGGTGATCCATCTGTTTTTTATTGATCTGGAAAATATGGAAGAGTCTATGAAACGTTTATCTCAGGGACTTGAAGACAAAATGGCCGGGGAGGTGAAGAAGTATGAGTGAACAGGCATCCGGAAATTTTATTTCTGTTTCAGAGAGACTGAAACGGTTTAAACCGGCCAGTGGAAGAAGAACTGTAAAGCATTATCCTACCGGGATCAAAAAGCTGGATCAGATGCTTGGCGGCGGACTTTATGCAGGACTTACTTTTCTCGGCGCAAGACCAGGAATGGGAAAGAGTACCTTTGCGCTGCAGATCGCTTCAGAAATTGCGGCAGCCGGTTCGCCGGTACTGTTTTACTCCCTGGAGATGCCATCTGTCCGTATGGAGGCAAAAATATTAAACCGTGCCATTCATATGCGGTATCCGAACAGCTCCCTGACCGCGGACTGGTTTCTCAGAGAAGAAAACAATACAGGGAAACAGAAAGACTGGAAACTGGTAGAAAAGGTGGGAAAAGAGATCAGCGGCAGTTTTGACAAGATGTACATAAAAGAGCGTAAAAAGCTTTCTGTTTCGGGCCGGGATATCGTTCAGGATGTGGAAATGTTCATGAACGAAAAGAAAGAAAAACCGGTGGTTTTTGTAGATTACCTGCAGATCCTTTCTTCCTGCACAGGAAACAGAAACGCTACAGAGCGGCAGAAAAATGATGAAAATATCAATGAGCTCAGCGGCCTTTCCAACAAGTATGACCTAGCGGTTTTTGTGATCAGTTCCCTGAACAGAGAGTCTTACCGGGAGGAACAGAGATCTCTGAGAATGGATTCTTTTAAGGAGACGGGAGGAATCGAGTACTCTGCAAGCGTGATCCTGGGACTTCAGCCAAGAAATATCCGACAGCCTAAATTTAATTATGAACAGGAAATGTCGAAAGAGATCCGGGAGCAGGAGATTGTTTTTCTGAAACAGAGATATGGTATATCCGGGATGAAGGCGAATGTGAGTGTGGATTTCCATGCTGCGAAGGACCTTTACACAGAAAAAGGAGCATTCGGGAAAAAATCAGCTCAAAATGTTTCACGTGAAACAAAAACGGATAAGAAAAATACGGAGAATGCAAATGCTTTACCGAAAAAGAGCGGGAGTGCTTCAGAAAACACAACATTGCAGGATGTAAAAGCCAATGCAGATTCACTGAAAAATACAGAAACACAAGCCCTGGAAGCAGAACGCCCACAAACTCAAAATGCAAATCTGGAATATCCGGATGATCCGAGAGCACGTCTGGAGGAAGAATTTCGAAGTCTTTTGTAATATTCCGGGAACCGCAACAGAAGAGAGGAAAGAATAACCATGAAAATACCTGATAATATTTACATGAACATATGCAAAGTATTTCAGGAACTATATAAAAATAAATTTGTACCGAATGAACTGAATATCGCCGAGGTAGGCAGCCGCGGAAAAAATATGACATGCAGATACCGCATTACCGTTCCGGAAGAAATGGAGAGCGTGACATTTTCCTACTATGACGCGGTTGTTTATGATGCGGTCTACACCCTGTACAGAGCAAACTGTTCCAAATTTGCGCTGACAGATTTACTCCGGGTAATGTCCGGAGACGAGAAGGTACGTTTTTACAGCACAAAAGGCAGGATACAGAAAAGAGAGCAGAGGCTTCGGGATTCCCTGGAAAAACTTCGGAATACTACCATCGCCATTGACTACAGTGAAGAGGTACAGATGCGGGAGCTGAAAGATGACAAAGGGAAGCCACTGGAAGGTTTTGTGGCAGATTATCTGCTTCCTGTAGCAGTGGAAAAAAACGGGAAAGCATACTGGTTTCTGGAAGGCAGAGAGCTCCCGGTCTATAAATATGCGGAAGATATCGGACAGATGATCTGTGTGTTCCGGGAACTGCTTGATCCGGCAGCTCTCCTTAAAACAATGTTTCCGGATCAGGAATTTCAGGACAGTGAAGAAGGGAAAAAACTTCTGGAGAATGTAAAGTTTTCAAGTACAGATGAGATGATACTCCTGAAAAGGATCCTGATCCAGCGTCTTGAGATCATGAGAAATTCCAGAAACAATGCAGACGGCCGGCGAATTCGCTACTATGCCATGAAAGCAGATGAGGGAATCCTGCCCATGGCAGATATCCGCAGAGAAAATTTTGAGCAGGATATCCGGTTTGTCAGCGACAGGGGAAAAGTACGGTTCGAGAGCCGGGGCTGGAAGAATAAAGTACATGCGGTAAACAAAAAACTGTGTGCGATCCTGGATATCTACAAAAAATGCGGTTATGTGACAGAATATGAGCTTTTACGAAATGAACCGAGATCTCTGGTGAGAGGGTTGGAGATCCTGGGAGAGATCAAAAAGGTTGAAATCAGAAAAAACCGGGAAACGGAAACATCTGCGGAAAAAACTGCAGAACAGAAATGATTTGTGATATAATCTCCACAGCAAACAAAAGAAAGGAGAAGGGAAAGGGCGGAGTGTGTAAGGGAAAACACTCCGGAGAGTAACTGACAACAGTATAAGATAAACGAAGGAGAAAAAATGAGCGAAAAAACAAAACCCCAGGTAACTGCGGCAGATGACGATTATTCCATGGAAGCAGTGCCGGAAAGTGCGAGAAAAGGGTTCCGCAGCATGTTTTTTGTAATGCTGGGATTTACTTTCTTTTCCGCAAGTATGAGTGTCGGCGCGAAACTTGGAAACGGACTGGATCTGAACGGGTTTGCGGCAGCCTGCGTCATTGGTGGCGTGATCCTGTCCGCATACTGCGGAATTCTCGCGTATATCGGTTCTGATACAGGAATGAGCATGGATCTTCTGTGCAGAAGAGCTTTTGGAAAAAAAGGTTCTTATCTTTCCTCACTGGTACTTGGCCTCACACAGATCGGATGGTTTGGTGTCGGTGTTGCCATGTTTTCCATTCCAACTGCAGAATTACTGGGAATCAATAAATGGGTTCTGACGATCGTGGCAGGTCTTCTGATGACCATTACTGCAGCAACAGGAATGAAAGCGCTGGAGATTGTAAGTACGATTTCCGTACCGCTGATTGTGATCCTGGGGGTATATTCCATGGTAACAGCGGCAGCAGACGGCGGTGGCCTGGCGGCAGTATTTAATCAGTCTGCAGGATCAATTACTTTATTTACCGGTGTGGGATATGTAATCGGGTCTTTTATTTCCGGTGGTACGGCAACCCCGAATTTTATCCGTTTTGCGAAGAATAATAAAGTTGCCGTATGGACAACCGTGATCGCATTTTTCCTTGGAAATACCCTGATGTTCTGTTTCGGAGCTATCGGCGGCGCGTTTACAGGAAAAGATGATATCTTTTATGTTATGATTGCACAGGGCCTTGCGATTCCGGCAATTATCGTGCTGGGAGCCAATATCTGGACAACCAACAACAATGCACTGTACACCGGCGGTCTTGCAATCTCGAACATCACCAATGCAAGAATGAAGATCGCTACCTGTATTTCCGGTGTGATCGGTACAGCACTTGCGATCTGGTTATACTATAACTTCACAGGATGGCTGAATATCCTCAACTGTGCCCTGCCGCCCATCGGCATCACAGTGATCCTGGATTTCTTCCTTCGCCGTGACAAATACAGAGAAAAAAATGTACCGCTGCAGACAGCCAACTGGTTTAATCTGGCAGGTGTTGTGGCGGGTGCGGTAGCTGCCAACCTGATCCATGCAGGAATTGCGGCAGTAAATGCCATGGTAGTGGCAGCAGTGTTCTATCTGATCGGATTTGCGGCAACAAAACAGAAATAATCCTCAAAAACAGGCGAATGTATCTTTTTGAAAACATCTATTGAAATGTAAACATGCACTATAGTAACAACGTAGATACTATAATGCATGTTTTTTTGCTGCTCTGCATTCAACGCAGAGCAGCAGTCAGGAGCAGAAATGCAGAAAATAAAATACGATAAAGTACGACAATTGGATAAAATCGTATTCCTTGCGCTGGGGCTTATTCTGGTAGCTTTGGTTATTCAGATGGAGATTCTGAACTGGATCAATAACAGGAATATATCGAAAATGTCAGAGGTATTGCTGGATCGTGTAGTCAACGTGATTGAGAAGAATGAACAAGACGAGAAGGATATGATAGCTTCTCTGAAAGAGGACTATATTGTGCGTGCCAAGGCAGTGGCCTATATTATCAATGCGAATCCGGAAGCAGAGAAAGATGTGGACGAACTGAAAAAGATCGCCAAACTTATGGCAGTAGATGAGATTCATCTGCTTGATGCCACTGGAAAGATCTACAGTGGAACCATACCGGAATATTACGGATACAGTTTTGATTCCGGAGAGCAGATGGAATATTTCAAACCAATGCTGGAAGATAAAACTCTTACCATGTGTCAGGATGTCACGCCGAATACCTCCGAGGGAAAAAAGATCATGTATGCCATTACCTGGGATGAAACCGGTACCCGTATGATCCAGGTTGGGATTGAACCGGTGCGGCTTCTGAATGAGGTGAAGCAGAATGAAATGTCTTCTGTTGTAACAAATATGCCGGTATACGAGGGAATCCGTATTTTTGTGGCAGATAAAGAATCCGGAAAGATTTATGGAGCGACAGATTCTTCTGATATCGGGAAAAAACTGGATGATATCGGCATAACAAAAAAGGGTGATGAGGAAGGTAAAATATTCACTGGTATCAATGAGATCGATGGTGAAAATTATCGCTGTTCTTTTTATATCACAGGAGATTATGCGGTGGGAGTTGCCTGCTCCAATTCTTCCAATGCGGAAAGTAATGCCATTGCGCTGCTGATCGTCGGGATTTATCTTACGCTGGCAGCAGTGGGAATTATTTATATGTATGTAAAGGTTAACAAGGCAAAAATCGATGAACTGACCGGCTGTTTGAATCGAAGAGCCTACAAGGATGACCTGAGCGGAATCTCTCTTGCATCGGAGTTTGTTTATGCAGCTCTGGATGTAAACGGGTTAAAAGGTGTGAATGATACATTGGGGCATAACGCAGGTGATGAGCTGATCCACGGTGCGGCGGAATGCATGAAGCAGTGTTTTGGAAGCTATGGAAAGGTTTATCGGATTGGCGGAGATGAATTTGTCAGTATCATTTTTGTAGATGAAAGTGAACTCAAAAAAATAAGAGAAGACTTTGACGAAGTGATAAGCCACTGGTCAGGGGCAATGGTCAATAAAATATCCATATCCTGCGGATATGTTTACAGCAGGGAAAAGAACTGGGAATCTTTCGAAGAAATTGCCAGTGAAGCAGACATTCGAATGTATGAAGCAAAAGAAAAATATTATAGCGTAGAAGGCAGAGACAGAAGAAAATAAAAATACCGGCAGGTGAATGAGTACATAAAAAACTCATTTATCTGCCGGTATTTTGTTATTAAGGCTGTTTTTCGTCGATCATGGAGAGATATTCATAAATCGGATGAAAATCGCGGTCGCTGCACTGGCGGTAATATTGCAGGAAGATCCTTTCCATGATATTGGGAATCTGTGTTTCAATCGGCTCGAACAATATGATCAGATATTGCATGGAACTGTAGCGGGTACAGATATCCACGCGGCGGATTTTTTCACAGATGGCCTGCTCCATGCATTTCAGAGCGTGCTCAATGGCTTCGATGTTAGGCAAGGTATCAATGACTGTCTCCATGGTAACCATGACGAGGTAACAGCGGCAGTTACTGCGGTTGACAAGCTGGCTCATGTATTCATAATGGCGGGCAAAATCACGGTAATTCAGATCAAGTGCACCACGGTAGCTGCCACTTTCACGGAGAGAGTTCGCAATCAGCTTCAGATCTTTTCCAACGCTTGAGCTGGAAAGATCTCTGCGGTCCATCTGCTGATAGAAGAAAAACTGATTTTTACCATTTTGTTTTACGTAGTACAGTGTCTTATCTGCCTTTAGGTAGCAGCTTTCGAAGGAGTCCTCACAGGTGCACATGCAAAGGCCGGCAGAAAGTGTTGCGCACTGGATTTCCACATCGTTTTCGATAATGGAATGAAATTCCTGAAAAAGTTTGTGCATCTGTTCTGCAACTGCTTCATGAGAAACATCCGGCATGAAAATGAGAAATTCATCTCCGCCAAGACGGCTGGCAATGCCATGTCCTGTGTACTTGGCGAGCATATTGCCCAGAAGTTTCAGTGCCCGGTCTCCGGCGGTGTGGCCATAAATGTCATTGATCCGTTTGAGATTATCCATATCAAGGAAGATCAGGCAACCATTATGTTCCTGCATAAGTTCCGCGGCGAGACGTTCACCGAGGCTCCGCATGGGAAGCCCTGTGAGAAAATCGTAATTCTTGGTATCGGCCTGTGCCTTGATAGTAGTTACTACATCAGAGATGAACTTGCTGACGGTAAGCTGCATATCAGGAAAATTGTAGGAATCCGTATCTTCTGAATCGGAATCCCATTTTGGCAGCCGGTTTTCATCCATCAGTTTCAGGAATATATCGGTGATTTCAGGATCAAACTGAAGACCGCGGTTTTTGCGGATCTCTTCGTAAATGACATCACGGGAAAGTGCACTGCGGTAAATACGCCGGGAACTCATAGCGTCATAGCTGTCAGCCATGGCAACGATCCGTGCGTGAACAGGAATCTCTTTTCCGGCAAGTCCATCAGGATATCCATTGCCATCGTAACGTTCGTGATGGCCGCGGGTAACTTCGAGAACATGGGGAAGAAGAGTAACGTCTTTCAGGATCTCAGCACCAATAACAGGGTGCTTCTTAATAAGGCTGTATTCGTCATCTGTAAGCCGGGATGGTTTATTCAGGATTGAATCTGGAATACCGATCTTGCCGATATCATGTAAAAGTGCAGAATGTTTCAGTACCTGTATCTCTTCCGGTGACCAACCCAGTTCAGAGGCGATCAGTGCGGCGTATTCAGCAACCCGGTAAGAATGTCCACGGGTGTACTCATCTTTGGCTTCAATGGTTGTGGAGAGTGTCTGCATCATCTGAAGAGACATTTTTTCGGTTTGTTTTCGCCTTTTTTCAAGTTCGATCTGATGTCGCTGGATTTCTGTATCCTGGACATTTTTTAAGGTTCTTATAATGTTGACAAAAAGCAGGATCAGCATTCCGATTCCCATAAAAATTCCGGACAGGGATGTTACAAAATATACGGAGATCCCTTCAACGCAGGTACATATGATGGAGGTAAGCAGACCTAGCAGAAGAATACGGTCTGCCTTATTCTGCCCGGCCCGTATATATTGAAAAAGATGTATAAATATAAGGATAAGTGTAAATGCAAGGAGCAGCTGCCCAACGGGAAGCGTTTCCATATAATCTGCTTTTTTCGTTACAGCCAGAACAGAACAGGCTGCAAAATTGGCAAGTGCGATCCAGCCGAGACATGCGTAAGAACGGTGGTGCTGCTCTTTCTGTATGCTGTCCGCATAAAGGATGATCGGAAGCGGGCTTAACAGGATCATAACGAAACACAGAGATCCCAGGGCGGAAGCGTTGGGAACCAGGAGCTGACGCATTTTTGATTCTCCAAGCATCCATATGGCACCCATGACCATACACCATCCCAGATATTCCATATCAAATCTTTTTTTGTATACCATTCCAAGGGCAAAGCTGAACAGAATGGAAATAATCCCGGAAAACAGAATAAAAAAGGCAATACCGGTGGACAATCCATATTCAGCGAAAATGGAAAGCCAGATATCGGATTTATTTCCACAGTAAATGGTATTTACAACCCCGGAATAATTGGAAGTATATGTAGTCAGCTCAATGCGGAGCTGTTTTCCGGCATCGCTGGAAGAAACCGGACAGAATATATAACGGCTGGCAGAATTTTTGCCGGCCAGCCGGGTTTCACGTGTACTGTAACTGGTGCGGAGTTCATTATTAATATAGACGTTTACATCCTGCAGGGAAGAACGGATGGCGATGTCCGTTTCCTGGAGAGTGTCCGGAAGCTGTGAGATGAGGACCATTGTTTCACCGGCAGGAACTTTGTATTTTCCGGGAACAGTAATTTTCTCGGAAGTTCCGTCAGATTTCTGCCAGATAAAGGTACCGGAATAAATAACGGGACCGGAAGACATTTCCTGAGAACGCTCATCTGCACCAAAAAACTGCATGAAAAGGAACCAGCCCAAAATGGCGATCATCAGGATATAAAAAAGGTATCGTTTTCCTCTGTCGAGGGTAAATGCTTTTTCTTTCATAGGATATCCTCCTTGCGTCTGGGAGTTCAAAGTATGAGGGATGGTCACCTGATTATAGCTTTATTATAACAGAAGAAGTATTATAGCGGTTGTAATATTTGAGTTTTCGTACTAAAATAGTAAATAAGGTATAAATTGCCGTATAAACGGCAGAAAATGCACTATGACATAATTAAATGCACATAAGCACCCCCTGTTTTAACCGAATCAAGTAAGTCCCCTGCTTCAATTGCGAAAAGCAATAAGCAGTGAGTGGGGATTTGCACAAAACTGCAGGACAGGGGATGTGACTGTGTTTATGAGCATGTAGCATAGCGGAATGGAATGTCCGCTTTATGAGGGATTATGGAGTGAATTATAGCTATGATATATGCGGTTTTACTATGCAATAAAGAATGGAACATCGTGAAAATAAAGCAAAACGTATCGGGGCTGTCTTTGAAACCGGGTGACTGTCTGGCAGATGTGGTGCAGGATGCAGATGAGCTTACAGAAAACGATGAGAAGCAGTATTCGCTGTTTCTGACATTCAGAGAAAACGGGATGACATTATCAACTCTTGTACGGAGCTTTCAGGAGGGGAATCTGGTCATCCTTTCTCATGTCCGGAGTGATGCGGATTTTGTAGAATTTAATAATGAATACCTGGATTTTGTGGAATGGGTGGAGAATCATCTGGAAGGCTTTTATCATAGTGAATATTTTCAGATCCAGAAACTGAATAATCAGCTGATCGATTCGCAGAGAGCTTTGATCCGAAGTAAGAGAAATCTTGAAATGGCACTGGAAGAAAATAAAAAGATAAACCGGAAAATATCCGAAGCCAGACAGGCTGCAGAACAGGCGAGCCGGTCAAAAACGCAGTTTCTGGCAAATATGAGTCATGATATCCGGACTCCGATGAATGGAATCATCGGAATGTTAAATATTGCGGATCGATATGTAGATAATCCGGACGAGGTAAAAAAGTATCATCAGAAAATCCGGATGGCATCGGAATATCTGTTGTCGCTGATCAATGATGTTCTGGATATGAGAAAGATCGATCAGAAGGATATCATGCTGCTTGAGGAATCCGTGAATCTTCGGGATGTGATAGAGAATTGCCGGGATATTCTGGAAGCAAAAGCAGGGGAACAGGAAATTACTCTGGACACAACCGGAATGGCAGAATTTAATCCACCACAGTTAATGGCCAGTGAGGTGCATCTACGTCAGATATTTATGAATATCATCAGCAATGCGATCAAATATAACAAATATGGTGGAAAGATTTTTATTCAGGCGATCGTGCTGGAACAGACAGAAGATAAGGTCACATGCAGGTTTTCTGTTACAGATACAGGAATTGGTATGAGCGAAGATTTCCAGAAGCAGATGTTCGAGCCATTTACACAGGAACATGGAGAGAACCGAAGCGAATTTAAAGGTACTGGTCTGGGGCTTTCGATTGTAAAACGGATCATTGAGGAAATGGGTGGAGAGATCCGCGTAGAAAGTGAGCTGGATATAGGCACAAAATTTTCCTGGGATCTGACATTTCCAATTGATAAGGCAATCAATGAAAGGGCAGAAAATATTCCAGACAGGATAGTGACTCTGAGAGGAATCCGTGTACTTGCAGCAGAAGATAACAGCCTTAATTCTGAAATCCTTAAGTTTATTCTGGAAGATATGGGAATAAATGTGAATCTTGTAGAAAACGGGGAACTGGCAGTAAAAGCATTCCAAGAATCCAGGCCGGGAGAGTATGCTATGATTCTTATGGATATCATGATGCCGGTTATGGATGGATATGAAGCAAGCCGTATCATCCGAAATATGAAACGGCCAGATGCTGCAAAGATCCCGATCATTGCGCTGACTGCCAATGCTTTTGCGGAAGATATTGTCCGATCATCGGAAGCGGGAATGGATGCTCATATTACAAAGCCGATTGATGAGAATAAATTAAAAGAGTGTATGCTGCGGCTGCTTGCAAGTCGATGAGATACCTGGAAAAATATAATGTTTCACGTGAAACATACGAAGAAGTCCGGAGAAATCCGGGCTTTTTTTTGAGAAAAGTGTGAAGTGAACAGGAACGATTGTGGCTATGAGTGAGCTGCAAAACGGAATAAGAATGTCCGGTTTATATATAGATGTGGTATAATGCAGGTAGTGACTGCGGAGTAAAAATCATATATCTTTGCAGAATGGGAGGTAACATGAATATACAGATTTTTGGAACAAAAAAGAACTTTGACAGTAAGAAAGCAGAGCGTTATTTCAAGGAGCGCGGAATCAAATATCAGTTTGTCGATATGAAAGAAAAAGGCCTGAGCAAAGGAGAATTTACCTCGGTGTGTCAGGCAGTGGGCGGATATGAGAAGCTGATCGATGAGAAATGTAAAGACAGGGATCTTCTGGCTCTGATCAAATATATTGCGGAGGAAGACCGTGCAGAGAAAATCCTGGAAAATCAGAAAGTTCTGAAGCTTCCGATTGTCAGAAACGGCAAACAGGCAACAGTCGGCTATGAACCGGATATCTGGAAAAACTGGAAATAAAAGATTACCGGACATTTTGCAGAAAGCAAAAATAAATAAAATCGAAAGAGAGGAATACCCATGAGTAAAATTGTAAATATCACATCAAAAGAAGATAAGGATCAGAAACTGCAGGATATTGCGAATTCACTGCAGGAACTGAAAGATGTTATGGCTGAGGTGATCGAGGCATATGAAGAAGACAATGCAGACAGTCGAAAAATGGATACGCTGACAGAAGCACTGGATGCGCTGGAGGATGCCTATGAGGCAGTCAGTGATGTGCTGCTGGAGGAATTATAAAATATAAACGTAAGGATGCAGATCACAGATGAATTCTATTGTATTCATGAGCATGTAGTGAGCATAGTGAAATATTTGTTTTGCGGCAGATTTCGGAAGGAGGAAGCGAAATGGAAACTATGATCCAGACAGTAATGGGGGATATCACAAAGGTTACAGATGTGGAAGCTATTGTTAATGCGGCAAATAACAGTCTGCTTGGCGGAGGCGGTGTAGATGGCGCGATTCACCGGGCAGCAGGTCCTGGATTACTGGAAGAGTGCCGTACTTTACATGGGTGTGAAACAGGCGAAGCGAAGATCACAGGGGCTTATGATTTGCCATGCAAGTATGTGATCCATACAGTAGGGCCAATCTGGTGGGGCGGTCTTCGGGGAGAAGCAGAGGCGTTAAAAAATGCGTATTATAATTCACTCCAGGTAGCAGTGGAGCACGGAATCAGAAGCATTGCTTTTCCATCCATTTCCACAGGGGTTTATCATTATCCGCTGGAAAAAGCAGCGTGTATTGCTGTGCAGACAGTAAAGGAATTCTGTGAAACACATCCCGGAAAGATTGAGGTTGTCCGGTTTGTATTGTTTGGGTGGCGTACATTAAAAGTATACGAAAAAGCAGTAGAGGAAATCTGGAGGGAAGTATAAAGCATGCAGTATAAAGTGCTGAAAATCGAAGAAGACATCGATTTTGGCTGCGAAGAACGCCAGCCAGGGGAAAAACTTATGTCCGTTGTTCTGCTGGAGAGAGAAGATGGATGTGAAATGAGTCTGAGACATGATGACGGGCTCTTATATGAAAGAGATATCAATGAGGGAGATCTGGTTACACTGGATGAGAACCGTGAATTGTGGAAGGCGTAGAGCTATGTAGTGAAGAGGATATTTTTATCCGCTGGATTAAAATTTCACGGCTTTTACCGAAGTGATCAGGGTGAAAACATTTGCAAAAAAATGTTTTCAGATATTCTTGACAGCTTCAGTAGGAAAAAGTAAAGTATAACGTGGAAATTGCTGAAAGGAAATATCTGAGATATGAAGAAAAAAGCATTTAAGGCAGCCTTTCCGTATACTTTGCCTATCTGCGTGGGGTTCCTTTTTCTGGGAATGTCTTATGGTTTTATGATGCGAAGCAAGGGATTTTCCTTTGTATATCCATTATGTATGAGCTTTTTTATCTATGCGGGGTCCATGGAATTTGTTACGGCAAATCTGCTTTTGTCAGCATTTAATCCGGTGTATGCGTTCTTTCTGACACTGATGGTAAATGCAAGACATCTGTTTTACGGAATTTCCATGCTGGAGAAATATAAGAATACAGGATGGAAGAAGTTTTATCTTATTTTTGGAATGTGTGACGAGTCATTTACAGTCAACTGTACCGTAGATCCTCCGGAAGATGTGGACAGAGGATGGTTTATGTTCTTTGTAAATGCGCTGAATCAGTTTTACTGGGTGACAGGAGCTACAGCAGGAGCACTTCTGGGATATGTGATCCATTTCAATACAAAAGGTATTGATTTTGTTATGACAGCATTGTTTGTGGTAATGTTTATCAATCAGTGGGAAGAGGCAGAGAATCACAAACCGGCGCTGATCGGAGTTGGATGCTCAGTGATCTGCCTGGCGATTTTTGGAAGCGGGAATTTTATTCTTCCGGCTATGGCATCGATTATCTTATGTTTCCTGGGAATGAAACGATATCATGCGAGACAGCAAAAAGAGAGGATACAGGGATCAGAAGAATCTCCATCATAGAGAAGAATTCGAATGTAAAGATCCGGGCGTAGCCAGGGCAGGAGGAAGAAAAAAATGACGATGACAATAACACAGCAGATTATTACCGTTGCAGTAGTGGTGCTGGGAACGATGACAACACGTTTTCTGCCCTTCCTTATTTTTCCGGAGGGAAAAGAACCACCGGCTGTGATCACATATCTGGGGACAGTGCTGCCGTATGCAGTGATCGGACTGCTGGTGGTGTACTGCCTGAAAGATGTTCCGGGAAGCGGCCATTATGGGATACTGGAACTGATTGCCATTTTGTTTATCGTGGCACTGCATAAATGGAAAAAAAGCACTCTGCTCAGTATAGGCGGCGGTACGGTGCTTTATATGGTACTGGTGCAGACGATATTCGGGTGATCGGAATACGCAGAAAATTATAATGATGATAAGACATGAGGTAATGTATGGAGAATATGTTATCGCATGTCTTTTTTTGTTTTGTGGGTGGGGACTTGCTTGTATCAGGAGGAGTGCAAGCAAGTCCTGATAAACTGCGGAGCAGTTATTTGGTGTAGAGCTGCGTAGCGAAGCGGATTGCGAATATCCGCTTGACATGCGACGATTGGGCAAAAAAAGAAGCGTGTACGTAATACACAGACAAATGTGTTTTTTACTTACTGAAATATATCTGGAATTTTACGGCTTTTTGGTACTTTTAGGGGTCATTTCAGCAGATTTACGGTGCGTTTTTCGGATGCTGTTTCAGGCAGTGTTCAGGGTGCATGTTACGGAAATAACAAAAATGAGTATCTTTTGCATTAATATTGAATAAAAAGATGGAAAGATGGAACATGGATTTATACCATAAATACGCTAATTACAAGAGCTTACACATCATATCTGAAATGCCATAAAATGTGAATAAATTAACACATAATTTTAAAAATATACTCAAAATATAACCATGCTATATTGACAAAAGTAAAAAGAAATGATAACATGTGACCAGAACAAAACGAGAACGACAGAAATTTATGCAATGAAAAAATAAAAAGATAAACACGAAAGGGGTATCTTGAAAATGGCTGAGATCAAGAAAATGGGTTACTGTGTAAACGGTGAGTGGAAAGAGTCAAAAGCAGAGAAATACATGGATGTTACAGATTCCAGTACAGGTGAGGTGATCGCGCAGGTTCCTTGTTGTACACCGGATGAGGTAGAAGAGGCGATCGCTTCCGCGCAGGCTGCATTCCCGGAATGGTCCTCACTTTCTCTTGCAAAGAGACAGCAGTATATGTTCAGATGGAGAGACGTTCTTTATGCTCATAAAGAAGAACTTTCCGTACTTTGCGCAAAAGAGCTTGGAAAGAACATCAAAGAGGCAAGAGGAGATGTTCAAAAAGCGATCGAGCCTACAGAAGAGGCATGTGCACTTCCGACAATGATCCAGGGCGATGCTGCAATGCAGGTAACTACAGGATATGACACAGCTACATATCGTAAACCACTTGGAGTAACTGCTGGTATTGTTCCGATGAACTTCCCTGCAATGATCCCATGGGGCTGGATGGTTCCGCTTTCCATCGCATGTGGAAATACAGTAGTACTGAAAGCAAGCTCTCAGACACCGCTGACAGCTATGAGAATCATGGAGCTGTTCTATACAGAGGGTGGATTCCCGAAAGGTGTTGTAAACCTTGTAACATGCAGCCGTGTAGAGGCTGATATCCTTCTTACAGATGAGAGAGTAAAGGCTGTTACATTTGTAGGTACAACAGGTGTTGGTAAACAGGTATATTCCAAAGCAGCAGCTCATGGCAAACGTGTTCAGGCACAGTGTGAGGCAAAGAACCATGCACTTGTACTTGAGGACTGCAACCTTGAGGCTACTGTTAATGCGATCATCAACTCCACATATGGATGCGCCGGTATGAGATGTATGGCTCTTCCGGTTGTATGCGTGCAGGAGAGTATTGCAGATGAGTTTGTTTCCCTCCTTAAGAAAAAAGCAGAAGCCATGAAACTTGGATGTGCATATGATGAAGCTACAGATCTCGGTCCTGTAGTAAATGCAGGCCATAAGGAGAAGATCTGCAACTGGATCCAGAAAGGTATCGATGAGGGCGCAGAGCTTGTACTTGACGGACGTAATGTAGTAGTTCCGGGATATGAGAACGGATTCTTCGTAGGACCGACAATCCTTGATCATGTAACACCTGAGATGACAGTAGGAAACCGCGAGATCTTCGGACCGGTAACCTGCATCAAACGAGTAAAAGATTATGAGGAAGGTATTGCGATCATGAATGCCAACCCATTTGCAAACGGTTCCTGTATCTTTACACAGAGCGGATATTACAGCCGTAAATTCGCTATGGAGACAGACGGCGGTATGGTAGGAATCAATGTAGGTATCCCGGTTCCGACCGCATACTTCCCATTCTCCGGAAATAAAGATTCCTTCTTCGGTGATCTGCATGTTCTCGGAAAAGACGGATATCGTTTCTTCACAAGAGCAAAAACAGTTACAACACACTGGTTCGATGAAGCTGCCGGAAAGAGAAAAGTCGGCACATGGGAAGGAAGTACTGAGGCATAAGAAAGCTTCGAAAATAAATCCATGACACTGTAAGGCAGACCATGTAAAGTCTGCCTCTCAGATAAAATCCTCTAATGAGATGAGCATATTCAAAAACGGTGCATCTGCTGAACTCCTGGCAGGTGCACTGTTTTTGCCTGGCTGAATATCTGAATGGTTTTGCGGCGGATCATAAAAAAGTGTATCGGTGACAGAAATAAAGGATGTCACCGATACACTTTTTTGGTGCGTATGTTTTGTGCGTATGCTACCGGACTGGCGTATCTTACGGTATGCGGCTCATGATGAAAAGATCAGTCGATCGTCATAACACGGATGCCGTGTTCCTGGCAGAAATTATCGTATTCTTCCGGAAGTGCCTGGTCGGTTACGATGGCGTCCAGTTTTTCCATTGGAGAATAGGTCATAAGTGAGATCCGGCCGAACTTGGAATGGTCAGCAAGAAGGATCATGCTGTTGGCGTTCTCTGCAATGGCTTTCTTTGTGATGTATTCTTCGGCACTAGCGTTGGTGAGTCCGCTCTTCATCGTTACGCCTGTGCAGGCCATAAAAGCCATGGAAATGTTGTAAGTCTGCAGATAATCGTTGATATCAGGGCCTGTGAAAGACAGGGTCTTGCGGTTCAGTCTTCCGGGAACGGAAATGATATCCAGGTTCGGATAGGATGCTGCCTTGTTGAAGATAAGCAGGCTGTTGGTAAGGATCGTGCAGTGCTTATCCGCAATAAAATCAACCAGATTCAGACAGGTTGTACCGGTATCGATATAGATGGTGTCGTCTTCTGCCACAAGTTCTGCGGCACGGCGGCAGATTTCTTTCTTTTCTTCAGGAAAACGTCCGCCACGCTCTTCGTAAGACAGAAGGGGGAGAGTCTGTGGAGTTTCAAGTGCTGCGACACCACCGTATACTTTCATGATACTGCCGCGTTTCAGAAGGATGTCGACATCTCTTCTGATGGTGTTTTTGGATACGTTAAATTTCTCACATAATGTATCGAGAGAAGCGTTCTTATGCTCCAGCACATATTCTTCGATCATGTCCAGTCGCTGTGATTTCATAGAGGTCTACCTTCTTTCTATTGGTTAAGTCTTGGTTATATTTTATCATAAAAGAAGGCGGAGATAAAGTGCTTTTATGAGAACATACCAAAAAAATTGAACGCAGATCCTGTGCGGGACCTGCGTTCAGAAATGACTGGTGTAAGAGCATTGCAGATGATCAGTTTATATCGGGGATTATTTTCCGAAAAACAGTTCCATATCTTCTTCCACGCTGCTAATTCCTGCAATACCAAAATTGTTAACCAGAATTTTGGTTACATTTGGAGAAAGGAAGGCCGGAAGTGTTGGTCCAAGGTGAATATTTTTTACCCCGAGGGAAAGCAGCGCCAGGAGAACGATCACGGCTTTCTGCTCATACCAGGCAATGTTGTAGATGATCGGAAGCTCATTGATATCCTCAAGGCCAAAAACTTCCTGAAGTTTCATGGCGATCACTGCAAGGGAATAGGAATCGTTGCACTGGCCTGCATCCAGAACTCGTGGGATGCCGTTGATATCTCCCAGATTCAGTTTATTGTAGCGGTATTTTGCACAGCCTGCGGTGAGGATCACGGTGTCTTTTGGGAGCGCCTGGGCAAAATCGGTGTAGTAGCTTCGGGATTTTGCCCGGCCGTCACAGCCTGCCATGACTACGAATTTACGGATGGCACCGGATTTTACGGCATCTACGATCTGATCTGCCAGGACGATCACCTGATCATGGGCAAAACCACCGACAATTTCACCATGCTCGATTTCGGTTGGAGCTGCACAGCGTTTGGCGTGGCTGATGATTTGTGAGAAATCTTTTTTGCCGTCAGGCCCGGGTGTGATGTGGGTGCAGCCTGGATAACCGGTAGCACCTGTGGTGTAGATCCGGTCTTTGTAGCTGTCCTTTGGCGGAACGATGCAGTTGGTGGTCATGAGGATGGGACCGTTAAAGCTTTCGAATTCTTCTTTCTGTTTCCACCAGGCGTTTCCATAGTTTCCTGCAAAGTTCGGATATTTTTTGAACGCCGGATAGTAGTGGGCCGGAAGCATCTCAGAGTGGGTGTAAACGTCAACGCCGGTTCCTTTTGTCTGTTCAAGCAGCATTTCCAGATCGTGAAGGTCGTGGCCGGAAACCAGGATTCCGGGATTTTTGCCTGTGCCGATATTTACTTTTGTAATTTCCGGATTTCCGAAAGTTTCGGTGTTTGCCTGGTCGAGAAGGGCCATTCCACGGACACCGAATTTTCCGGTTTCCAGAGTGAGAGCGGTCAGTTCCTCTGCTGTGAGACTGTCGTCCAGAGTTTTTGCCAGGGTGCTCTGGATAAAAGCATCCAGTTCCGGATCTTCACGGAGAAGTGCGTTTGCATGGCTGGTGTAGGCGCAGAGTCCTTTCAAGCCGTAGGTGATCAGCTCGCGGAGGCTTCGGATATCCTCATTCTTTGTAGACAGAATGTTGGTGACATATCCCATGGACTCGTAATCCGCAGGGCTTTCCGGGTGCCAGAGTGCGGCAGCGGGAAGGCTTTTTCTGTCAGAAAGCTGAGAGAGAAGCTGTTCTTTGGCCGAAAGGGTTTCGCTGATCTTTGCAACGATGGAATCTTTGTCGAAATTTGCGTTTGTGATGGTGGTGAAAAGATTCCGGATCACCATATGATTGATATAGGAAGGGATTTCCCGGCCTTCGCCCCGAAGTGCGGTGGTGATGGCGGAAAGTCCCTTTGTTACGTAAACGAGAAGATCCTGCATGGCAGCTACGTCAGGCTTTTTGCCGCAGACACCGGAGATGGTGCAGCCGGAACATCCGGCGGTTTCCTGACACTGATAACAAAACATTTTTGGTTCCATAAAGTATACCTCCTGTGGTAAGTGGGTGGGCCTTTGAAAATAAAGACCTGCTTTTTTTAGTGTGGTTTATTTTGGATTTTTTATCCCTGAAGTCATTGGAAAAGGCTGCATCGCAGTGTTCTCAGATGTGAATCTCTGTGTCAGACGGAAACTCTGGAGTCAGAGGGGAATGTATCTCTGATATGGAACACGGATCTGGATATCTGGTATGCTTTCAGGTGATGGAGAAAGGATAGCATGTGCCGGTGGAAAAATCGGTAACATATGATACGAAAAAAGACCTTGACGGAATTCTTTTTTAAATGTAATATGAAAACGGTTTTCAAATTCATATTGATTTAACCAAATCAAGCAAGTAGCGAAGCGGATTGCGAATATCCGCTTGACGTATGGATGACTGACCGGCCATAAAGCTGTGTATGAAAATACAGACGATGAAAAAATTTGTTATGGAAGGTGCAGTTGACGGAAGAGAGTGAACTATATGGAAGAAAAAATGAAATACAGTACCAGGCAGCAGAAGCTGATCCTGGAGTGTCTGCAGGAATATGGAGATACGTTTTATACGATTGACCAGTTTATGGAGATCCTTCGTGGAAAAGAGATCCGGATCGGAAGGACAACGGTGTACAGAGGTCTGGAGCGTCTGCAGAAAGAAGGGGCTGTGCTGAAAGTTCCGTCTGTGGAGGGAGCACCGGCACAATATCGGTTTATCCGGGATGAGGAACGGAAGAATTATGGTAAGCTTGTGTGCCTGGAATGTGGGCATACGATTCCTCTGCAGTGTGGATGCATTGACCATTTTGTGGGACATGTGCTGGATGAGCACGGGTTTGAGATTGATCAGAGCCGGACGATCTTTTATGGATATTGTGATGAGTGCAGGAGGAAGAAATGAATTTTAACAGAGGGAAGATGGCTGCGGCAGCGGTTCTGGCGGCAACGCTCCTTGTGGTCGGAGGTGTGACCGGTTATGGATTGCACAGGGCCGGAACAGTGGGGCAGCCGTTTGTGGATGATGGCCGGCTGAAAGTGATGGCCAGCTTTTATCCCATGTATGATTTTGCCCGGAAGGTGGGCGGCGATAAGATCCAGGTGAAGGATATGGTTCCTGCGGGAACGGAGCCTCATGACTGGGAACCTGCGGCGACGGATATCCGGAATCTTGAGGATGCGGATGTTTTTGTCTACAATGGCGCGGACCTGGAACACTGGGCGGAAGATGTGCTGGACACTCTGGAAAATCAGGATCTGGTGGTGTCTGAGGCATCGGATGGTGTGGAGCTTCTGGATGGAGGTGAGGATCATGCTCATGGCGATAATGGAAAAGATCCCCATGTCTGGCTGGATCCTATGCGGGCGAAACAGGAGATGGCGAATATTAAGGATGCTTTTGTAAAAGCGGATCCGGAGAATAAGGATTATTATGAAGCGAATTATGAGAAATATGCCGGTGAATTTGACGAGCTGGACCAGAAATTCCGGGATGGCCTGAAAGATACAAAGAGCCGGGATATCATCGTGGCTCATGAGGCGTTCGGATATCTGTGCAATGCCTATGATCTGACACAGCTGGCGATTGAAGGCCTGACACCGGATTCAGAGCCTGATCCTGCCAAGATGCAGGAAGTGATCGAGTATGCGAAAAAATATGACATCCATACCATATTTTTCGAGGAACTGGTAAGCCCAAAGGTGGCGAAGACTGTGGCGAAGGAAGTGGATGCTGTGACGGCTGTGCTGAATCCTATTGAGGGATTGAGTGAAGAAGATATAGAAGCCGGCGAGGATTATTTTTCTGTGATGAGGAAGAATCTGGAGGCATTGCAGAAGGCACTGAACGGAAGCCGTGAGGCAGCAGTTGCTGAGAACAAAGGCTGTTCTGAAATGTAGAACTGCTGTTGCGATAAAAGGAGAAATTATGGGAATTTTGATAGAAAATCTTTCGTTTCACTACACAGGAACGCCAGTGCTGGAGCAGGTGAACCTGGAAGTAAAGGATGGTGATTATGTCATTCTTACCGGTGAAAACGGAAGTGGAAAAAGTACGTTTCTGAAGCTTCTTCTGGGTGAGCTGAAAGCCCAGGAAGGAAGCATTACCGTAAATGGAAAAGATATTTCTGCCACATTTGGAAAGGGAGATCTGGGATATGTTCCGCAGAACAGTATCAGCAGAAATCAGAATTTCCCGGCCACGGTAGAAGAAATCATGATGACAGGCGTGTATTCCTCTTCATGGAAAGCACGTTTTCAGGTGAAAAAAGAGATCCCGCGTTTGAAAGCCGCACTTGCGGAGATGGAAATGGAAGAGTTCTGGAAAAGAAGGATCGGAGATCTTTCCGGCGGGCAACAGCAGAGAGTCATGCTGGCACGCGCACTGGTGGGAAATCCGAAGATCCTGATCCTGGATGAGCCTACCACAGGTATGGATACAGTTTCTGTGAAAGCACTTGCAAAAGTTCTGCAAAAGCGGAATGAGGAACAGGGGCTGACCATTCTTATGGTCACTCACGGAAATTCCAAGGAGTTTAAAGGAGCCAACCGGTTTTTCAAGGCGGAAGAGGGGAGGATTGACGAGTTATGAGTATTTTACAGTATGGATTTATGCAGAGGGCTTTTCTCGTTGGAATCCTTCTGGCTGTGATCACGCCCTGTATCGGGATCACCATTGTTCTGAAACGGATGTCCATGATCGGAGATGCGCTTTCCCATTCTTCTCTGGCCGGTGTTGTGCTGGGACTGATCCTGGGAGTGAATCCGGTAGCCGGTGCGGTAGTGATGTGTATTGTGGCAGCCCTTGGAATTGAAGCGATCCGTAAAAAAATCCCACGGTATTCTGAAGTTGCAATTTCCATCGTCATGTCCGCCGGGATCGGACTGGCAGGTGTGCTGTCCGGTTTTGTGGAAAACGGCGCAAGCCTGAACAGCTTTTTATTTGGAAGTATTGTGTCCATCAGTGAAGGAGAGCTGGCATTGGTAGTTGTGATCAGCGTGCTGGTTCTGGCAGCGGTGCTGTTTTTTTACAGAGAACTGTTTTATATTGGATTTGATGAAAATGCGGCAAGGATTTCCGGCGTTTCCGTGCGGAATATTAATTTTCTTTTTACCATTTTGACGGCGCTGACCGTTTCCATTGCGTCCCGTACGGTAGGAACGCTGATCGTTTCTTCCATGCTGGTGGTTCCGGTGGCATGCGGGATGCAGATGGCGAAAAGTTATAAAGGCACGTTGGTGTGTGCCATTGCTGTGGCGGTATGTACTACGGTTATTGGTCTGTTTCTTTCTTATTATGCGGGACTGAAACCAGGTGGAATGATCGTTCTTCTTGAGGTTGCATGGTTTGTAATTGTGATGGCCGTGAAAAGTTTTAACAAATAAAACACATTTTTCCCACAAAGTAAACACAATTAAAATCTATACTTTGAAGCATCAAAAGGAAACAGAGAAGAAATTTTTTTCCAGGGAGGGACTTAATCATGAATAACAACAGAAAATTAAAAATAAAGAAAATGATGAAAAAAGGTGCAACCATCAGCCTGTGTGCAGTACTTGCAGGTGGCATTGGTGTTGGTGCATATGAAGGTGTGGATTATTTTACAGGAGCACAGTCTGTACAGGCAGCTACAGATAGTTCCGAGAAGCTGACACTTATGAAATCTGATAAAAAGTCAGATAAGAGTACCGAAGATACAACAGATACAACAGATACAAAATCTTCCGATACCAAGGGAAGTCTTGATGTATCCGAGGTTGCTGAGGAGGCAATGCCTTCTGTAGTTGCGATCACAACCAAGTCTGTTCAGGAGGTTCAGAATTATTACAGCATGTTTGGTTCCCAGTATGCGCCAAGCCAGGAGCAGGAAGTTCAGGGCAGTGGTTCCGGTATTATCATCGGTAAGACAAAATCGGAGCTTTTGATCGCAACCAATTATCATGTTGTGGATGGTGCGGATACTTTATCCGTTGCTTTTGCAGATGGAAGTGCTTATGAGGCTACTGTAAAAGGCTTTGATGAGAACGAGGATCTTGCGGTTGTGTCTGTTGCAACCAAAGATGTTTCTAATGACACGATGGATGCGATTTCTGTTGCAAAGATCGGAAGTTCTGATGATCTGAAGATTGGTGAGCAGGTTGTTGCTATTGGTAATGCACTTGGTTATGGCCAGTCTGTTACTACTGGTATTGTCAGTGCAAAGAACCGTAAGACAGATTCTTCAGGTCAGATTGAGTCCAGTGATTCTACAGATAACAGCAGCAGTATCAATAAGGGTGTGAATCTGGTCCAGACGGATGCGGCTATTAACCCTGGTAACAGTGGTGGTGCGCTTCTGAATATGGATGGTGAGGTTGTTGGTATCAACTCTTCCAAACTTGCTTCTACGGAGGTTGAGGGTATGGGTTATGCCATTGCAATCTCTGATGTTGCGGATTCTCTTGAGAATATGATGAATGCCAAGGCAAGGGATAAAGTGGATAATCATGGTATTCTTGGTATCACAGGCAGCACGGTCAGTGATGAGGCTGTTCAGATTTATGGTATTCCGCAGGGTGTGTTTGTTTCTGAGGTGACTGAGGGTGGCCCGGCTGATGATGCGGGTATTACCAAGAATATGGTTATTACGGAGTTTGATGGTAAGACCATTACCAGTATTGATCAGCTGGTTGAGCTGCTTCAGTATTATGAGCCGAAGGAAAAGATTGATGTGACGGTTGCGGTTCTGGATGGTAATGAATATAAGAAGAAGACGCTTACTGTGAAACTTGGTAAGGATGATAGTGCTAGTAAGGATAGCTCTGAGGAGAGTGCGGCACAGGATAGTCAGGATTCCCAGGATTCTCAGGATGAAAGTATCGAAGGTGGACAGGATGGTTCTGATCAGGGAGATGCAGATGCATTTGCTGATGATGGAGAAGCCAGTCTGTTCAGAGATTTTGAGCAGAATGGGTTGCATGATTGATTTTGGTACTTGTTGTGATAGACATAGATATGCATGTGAGATAGATATATTTATTAAATAAAGAGAGGCTTCGTGGCTGACCCGGGATTGGGTGGCTGCGGAGTCTTTTTTTGTGTGGGGGTGAGGGCGGATAAGGGACGCCCGTGAGGTGTGTGCTGCCTGTCGCCGGGGCTTCGTCGGGGGCTGGCTTCTAAGACGCTGGAAATCTGCTAAAACCGTTTTCCAAAAGTCCGAACTCGCTTCGCTCAAACAGCGAACTTTTGAAAAACAACGCAGATTCCCACCGCCTAAGAAGCGCTCCCCTCCTGCAGAGTCCGGCGACAGGCAGCACACGCCTCACGGGCTGGCTTTTCCGGGCGGGATGGGAGAGTGGTGAAGTGGTAGTGTGGTTCAGGAGGAATGGTTGAGTGGTTTCCCGGGAGTTGGATGAGCCATCAGCGCTGCGCTGGACGGCTTTTATCGCATACGGAATCTCAGGAGTTCCCAGCGGGAGGTTACGTTGGTTTTTCGGAAGATGTTCTGCAGGTGTTTCTGTAGGGTGTTTTCGCGGATGCCGAGAGACCCTGCGATTTCGTCGTTGTTGCGGTACTGGTAGATCTGTTCGGCAATCTGGAGTTCGCGGTTTGTGAGGTGGCAGGTGTTTTTCAGGCGGGCGAGGGTTTGTTTGAGGTCGTTGGTCTGGGGCAGGCTGTGGGTAATCTGGTAGAGGACGGCGTTTAAGTGCATGCCGATGGCCTGGAGGTAGAACATGTCTTCATTGGTGAAAGGGCCGTCTTTTTCGGTGCGGAAGAGGGTGAGGATTCCCAGGAGTTCCTGCTGGTAGACACTGGCGTATTGCATGGAGTCGAAGATGTTGTATTTGCGGTAGCAATGGACGTAGAGGGGGGAGTTGAGGCGTTGCTGGTCTTCCAGGAGATCGCTTTCGCGGACGAGGCGGGGTTCCCGGGAGTGGAGGAGCCAGAGGAGGTGGTCTTCGTCTGCGACCTTCATGTATTCGTTTTCTGCTTCAGTGAAGGCTTCGGGGATGCAGATTGGGGTGGTGAGGCGGATGGTGTCCGGATCTTCGGTGGTTTCGTGGAGGAGGATGCTGGCGTAGCTGTAGGGGATGACCATTTTCAGGCGGAGCAGGAATTTTGCTTTGATTTCGTTAAGGCTGGTGCAGGAATAGAGATCGTAGATCATGTCGTTGATCATAAGAAAGGTGTTTTTTTCCATGGTTTTTCTCCTTTTTTTGGTACAGTGGTTGCTGTTTTTTAGTTACAAAGAGATCAGGGTTATGGATATGCAGTGGATTGTAACCGTAATGTTTGTCTTATTTTTGGATAAATCTTACTGGTTTTCCAGATTTGTGAGTACTGATTTCATTTGAAGTTAGTATACTATCACATATACTTAAAATCAAGTATATATACTTGAAAAACATTAATTTAACTACCGAAATTAAGCATTGTATCAGAGTGTGAAAAATAATAGTATATCAGTATCAAAATAATAAAAAACACGAAACGTACGATGGTGTATTGATTGCGGAAACGCAATGAATACGCCATTTTTTGTTTCACGAAAAAGTCTGTTGATGCAAAGGGGCATATCCGTTAAACGGGTATGCCTCTTTCTGGTTCACAGAGGGAAAGGGGAGAAAAAAATGAATAGTGTGGCCTTTTTGGCAGTCTGATCGCACTTCTTCAGGAGTCGAAAGGTACTTTTGGTTTCCAGAAACTGGTTTCGAAGTTCTGTAATACCGAGAGAAAAACCCTTCTTACTACTTTTGTTATGGGTATCCTGATCTTTGTGGATGATTATCTGAATGTGCTTTCCATCGGCGTCTGCATGAAAGGTGTCTGCGACAAACGTAAGATCCCGAGAGAGGCGCTGGCTTATATGCTGGATGCCACCGGTGCTCCGGTGTGTGTACTGCTTCCGTTTTCTACATGGGCTGTTTTTTACGCAAGTCTTTTTATTGACCAGGCAAGTGTGAAGGTGCTGGGATTTAAAACCGGTATCCAGGCTTATATCCACGCGATTCCGTATTGCTTTTATCCGATCCTTACCATTGCTATTGTTTTCCTCTTTGCGCTGGGTGTGATGCCGAAGCTTGGTGCTATGAAAAAAGCCTATAAACGTGTGGAGGAGACTGGTAAGGTTTACAGCGATGCCAGCAGAAAATATAACCACGATGACAGAAAAGGTTATGAGGAAGAAGGTAACATCTGGAATTTCGTGATTCCCATGGGTGTGTTGGTTGCCATTGCTATTGCGACAAGCAACCTGCTTCTGGCTGTTGTGGTTTCCCTGATCGTTTGTTTCGTGCTTTATGTACCGCAGAAAGTGGTTGCGCTGGATGATTTCTTTAATCTGGTTGTCCGTGGTTTTGCAGATATGCTTCCGATTCTGATCCTTCTGGTCATTGCCTTTGTACTTCAGAAAGTAACGGAGGGAATGGGAATGACAGATTTTATTATTTCTGTTGCAAAACCGCTTCTCTGGGGCCCGGTTTTCCCGGCGATCGCTTTTGTTCTGGTTGCGGCACTTACATTTACGACCGGTTCTATCTGGGGCATGAGTGCAGTCGTTGCACCGATCGTATTTCCGCTTGGTGCGGCTATCAGCGCAAACCCGATCCTCATTATGGCAGCGATCATTTCCGGTGGTGCATTTGGAAGCCACGCCTGCTTCTATACAGACGCGACACTTCTTTCCTCCCAGAGTGCAGGTATTGACAATATGGAGCATGCGCTGACACAGCTTCCATACGTTATCATTGCAAGTGTACTTTCTGTTGTGGGATTTCTGATCTGTGGTTTTGTGATGTAGGAGGTATGGCTTATGGGAAAATTTATTCTGAGAAGTAAAGCTGTTTTTACAGGTCTTGAAGATTTCCCCAGACCGGCTGCGATCGCAGTAGTGGACAAAAAGATTCAGGCAGTTCTTCCCTGGGATTTCCAGAGAGATAAGGATTATGCAGACTGGCCTCTTTACGATTACGGAGAAAAAATGATCATGTCTTCTTTTCTGGATGCACATACCCATCTTTTTTCCGGAGCCATTGATGGCAGCAGATATGTGTGTTCGGATCTGGGAAAAGGATGTTCTCAGGCGGAATGTGTGAAGATCATTAAGGAATTTGCAGATGCACATCCGGATTACAAAAGAATTCGAGGTTCCGGATGGTTTATCACCAACTGGGGAGATGAGCCACTTCCGGATAAAAGACTTCTGGATGAGGCGATTCCGGATCGACCGGTATATCTTACCTGTGCGGACTGTCACAGCATGTGGCTGAATTCCAGAGCTCTGGAAGAGGCAGGAATCGACCCGGACCGGAAAATGGATAACGGTGTAAATGTAAAGTTTGAAAATGGTGAATTAAGCGGCCTTCTTCTGGAACCGGCAGCGTGTGAACCGGCCCAGAAAAAATATATGGAATTTTCGGAGGAAGAGATGCTTGAGATCCACCGGAATTTCCAGGATGTTCTGGCTGACTACGGAATTGCCGCGGCAAGTGAAATGTTTGCCGATGATTACACCGAAGAAACCATGAAAAAATACGATATCCTGAAAAAACTGGACGAGGAAGAAGGGCTTAAGGCACAGATCTTTTCCTACATGAAACTTTTCGGGTATACGGAATTTTCGAAGTATTTTAAATTTCAGAAGCATTTTGATTCCCCGCATTTTCACATTGCGGGGGTAAAGGGTTTTATTGATGGCGTGACGGAGACTTACACAGGACTTCTTTTGGAGCCTTATACCGATAAGCCGGAGACCTGTGGCGAGGGACTTCAGTTATGGCCGGAGCGGAAAATGAAGAAAGAGATCATTGCGGCGAACAAGGCAGGGATCCAGGTAAGACTTCATTGTATTGCAGATGGCTCCGTGCGGATGGCGCTGGATCTTTTTGAAAAATCTGCGGAAGTGAACGGGGAGCATGGTCTTCGAAATACGATCGAGCATATCGAAAACATCCATCCCGATGACCTGGATCGTTTTGCGGAGCTTGATGTGATTCCTTCAGTCCAGCCGTATCATGTAACACTTGCGGCAAATGGAAAGGTGAACCAGATCGGAGAAAAACGGGCAAGGCTTCAGTGGCCGTTTCGGACTTTGCTGGAGCATGAAGGCGCGCTGGCACTTGGAACCGATTATCCGGTTGTGACTATAGATCCTTTTACAACAATCTATGCGGCAGTTACAAGAAGAGATGATGACGGAAAACTGACATCCACCAACCCCTGGGAAAAAATCTCCATGGCAGATACGCTAAAAGCTTACACTTCCGGCGCGGCCCGTGTTTATCATGTGGAGGATTCCATGGGAACCCTGGAGCCGGGAAAAATGGCAGATATCATTGTTCTCAGCGGAGATCTTTTTGAAGTGGATAAGGAAGAGATCCGGGGGATGAAGGTGGAAGCAAATTATTTTGAAGGTGAAAAGATCCGATGATCGTGGGAGCCAGAAGATTGAATGGGAAGATTATTTGAACGGGTTAAGAAAATAAAAGGAGGACGCTTATGGAACTTCAGAAAATGTTTATTGATGGTGAATGGGTAGAAGGCAGTACAGGAAAATCAGTTCCTACATTAAATCCTTCAAATGGTGAGGTTCTTGCCATGGTAACGGAAGGAAATGTGGAGGATGTAGATAAAGCCATTGCGGCGGCAAAAAAATCTTTTTATGTGACAAGGGAATGGCGTGATATGGATTCCCAGACAAGGGCGGATATCCTTCTTCAGATCGCAGATGCTATTGATGCGGAAAAAGAGGATTTTGCGAAGCTGGACTGCATGGATCATGGAAAACCCTTAAGAGAGGCAGAGGCTGATGTGGATGATGCAGTTCACTGTTTCCGCTATTATGCAGGACTCTTAAAAATGCCACAGGGCGGTGTTTATGAAGTAAATGAAGGTTTTGGAAAAATGCATTCCTATACCGTTCATGAGCCGGTTGGCGTGTGCGGACTGATCACTCCCTGGAACTATCCGCTGCTGATGGGTGTGTGGAAACTGGCTCCTGCACTGGCAGCCGGTAACAGTGTGGTGTTTAAACCAAGTTCCAACTGTGTGCTTTCCTGTGTGAAACTGTTTGGGATTTTTGAGAAGATCGGAATGCCCAAGGGCAGCGTGAACCTGATCCTTGGCCCTGGCGGAATTACAGGAAACCGGATCGCGGAGAGCAAAGATGTGGATATGGTTACTTTTACCGGAAGCACGGAAGTGGGACAGAGCATCATGCGTGCGGCAGCAGACAATGTAAAAAGGATCGGCCTTGAGCTTGGCGGAAAGTCACCCAATGTGATCTTTGCAGATGCGGATCTGGACGGCGCAGTGGAATGGGCCATGATCGGTATTTTCCTGAATCAGGGCGAGGTGTGCTCCGCAGGTTCCAGGATTATCATCGAGGAAAGTATCAAGGATGAATTTGTGAAACGTCTTGCAAAGAAAGCAAATGCCATCACTATTGGAGATCCTATGGAGAATCCGGATATGGGCCCGCTGGTTTCTGAGAGCCATATGAATAAAGTTCTTGGATATATTAAAAAGGGCGTTGAGGAAGGTGCTACGCTTGTGTGCGGCGGCGAGCGTTACACAGAAGGGGAGTGTGCGAAAGGCTTTTATGTAAGACCGACGGTGTTTGATAACTGTACTTCGGATATGACCATTGTCCGGGAGGAGATTTTTGGACCGGTTGTGACTATTCAGACGTTTAAGACAGAGCAAGAGGCCATTGACATGGCAAACGATACGGAGTATGGTCTGGCTGGAGCAGTATTTACCGCTGACGGTTCCAGAGCGCTTCGGGTGATCAGAGAGATCCGCGCAGGTATTACCTGGATCAACTGTTATAACCCGGCATTTAACGAGGCTCCGTGGGGCGGTTACAAGAAGTCCGGAATCGGCCGTGACCTGGGTGTTCAGGGCCTTGAGGAGTATCAGGAGATCAAGCAGATCAACATCAATCTGAATCCGGGAATCGTCGGATGGTATGAACATTAAAAACATGAACCTGGAATGTATCCTTTAATTCGGGAGGAAATTATATGGGAAAAAGTAAATACGTAGTTACGATCACCAGACAGTTTGGCAGCATGGGTCGTCCGATCGCAAAAAAGATGGCGGAAAAACTGGGGATTGAATATTATGACAGGGATATTGTGGATCAGGCTGCAAAGAAGCTGAACCTTCCGGTGTCTGTTGTGGATGAAGTGGAGGAGACAGCGAAAAAAGTCAAGGCCAGTCCTTTTGCAAGAATGATGTTTCCTCTTGGAAAAGGGACCAGCAATACACAGGATAAGATCTTTGAGGCGCAGCAGAATATCATTAAATTTCTTGCGGAAAAAGAGACATGTGTTATTGTCGGAAGGTGTGCGGATTTTACTCTGGAAGAGATGGAAAATGCCATGCATATTTACATTTATGCACCATATGAGGTTCGTGTGGAGCATTGTGTGAAGGATCTGAACATTGAGGTTGAAGAGGCCAGAAAAATGATCGTGGCTATTGATGAGGCCCGTGATTCCTATCATATGCAGTATGCGGGATATCACCCGGATGACAAGAACCACAAGAGTATTCTGGTGGACAGCAGTTTTCTTGGCGTGGAAGGTACTGCGGATTTTCTGGTGGATGCAGTGAAAAGAAAGTTTCAACTGTAATATGTCAGAGACTGCAGAAATGGAGAAACAGGGTGTGATCACTGCGGAGTTTGATCTGGATGCCATCGCACAGAAGAGACGGGAGTGGGGTGTTTTCCGGGATCGAAGACCGGAGATGTATGGTACGCTCCTGACGCATGGATGTTGAAAACTGATTGGATCAGGAAAGTCCTCTGCGGAGCTGCAAATATCTGCCTGACTTGTGAAGGGATCGTATGCCGGTGGCAAAGTAGAATGTAAAAGCCTGTTTTGGCGTTTGATCTGTTTGGCAGGAGGCGGGTGGTAATGCGGATTGCAGAGGGCTGTCTGCCAGTGTTATTATATTATAATAAAATTTTATAAAAAGAGCTTCTGCGAAATGCGGGGCTGACAGGAGGAAAAACTATGCAGGAACTGATGATCAGACCGACGATTTACAGTTTTGATAATTGCCGGCAGTTTGCGGAGGAATTTAAACTTGGTAAAGGGGATCTGCTTTTTACCAATAAGAGATTGTTTAAGAAATTTTTTGAGCCGCTGGGGCTTGGCTGTGATGTGATCTTCCGTGAGGATTATGGTAAGGGCGAGCCTACGGATGTGATGGCTGAGGCAATCTGGAAGGATGTGCCGAAGGATGCGAAGCGTGTGGTTTCTGTTGGTGGCGGCAGCATTCTGGATCTTTCCAAGTTGTTTGCACTGGAGAATATTTCTCCGGTTACGGATCTTTATGACGGGCTGCTTCCGATCGTGAAGAATAAGGAGCTGGTGCTGGTTCCGACTACCTGTGGTACGGGTTCTGAGGTGACGAATATTTCGATTCTTTCCCTGACTGCGAAGGGTACGAAGAAAGGGCTTGCTGTGGAGCAGCTTTACGGGGATTCTGCTGTGCTGATCCCGGAGCTTCTGGAGGATCTGCCGTTCCAGTTTTTTGCTACGAGTTCTATTGATGCGCTGGTGCATTCTGTGGAGTCCAGTCTTTCTCCTAAGGGGAATGAGACTACAAGGATGTTTGGGTATAAGGCGATCGAGATGATCCTGAAGGGTTATATGGAGATCAGGGATCATGGTCAGGAGGCCCGGATTCCGTTGATGAAGGATTTTCTGATGGCGGCTAATTATGCGGGTATTGCGTTTGGTAATGCGGGGTGTGCGGCTGTGCATGCTTTGAGTTATCCGCTGGGGGCTAAGTATCATGTGGCTCATGGTGAGTCCAATTATGCAATGTTTACCGGTGTGCTCAACAACTATATGGAGATCAAGAGTGATGGCGAGATTGCGCGCCTGAATAAATTTATGGCGGGAATCCTTGGATGTGATGTGGATGTTGTTTATGAGGAGTTGGAGAAGCTTCTGAATGTGATGATTCCTAAGAAGGCGCTGCATGAGTATGGGGTGTCCGAGGAGGAGCTTGAGGAGTTTACGGATTCTGTGCTGGAGAACCAGGGTAGATTGATGGCGAATAATTTTGTGAAATTGGATCGGGAGAGGGTTTATAAGATTTATAAGGAGTGCTTCTGATTTTTTGATTTTTGGGATTCAGTTTTTTGTGAACGGGTCGGTGTGTGCCGGCCTGTTCTTTTTTTGTGGGAAAGGGAGGACCGTGAAAGGGACGCCCGTGAGGCGTGTGCTGCCTGTCGCCGGGGCTTCGTCGGGGGCTGGCTTCTAGGCTGCCGGAATTCTGCTAAAACCGCTTCAAAAATTCTCAAACTCGCGTCTGAAGCCGCTCAGACAGTGAGAATTTTTGAAGCAACGCAGATTTCCGCCAGCCAAGAATCAGCTCCCCTCCTGGAGAGTCCGTCGACAGGCAGCACACGCCTCACGGGCTGGCTTTTCAGGGCGGTAGTGTGTGGGGGGGGCTGCTCGGGAGTTGGATGAGCCGTCAGCGCTGCGCTGGACGGCAGGGAGGAAAGGTTGGGGTTCCTTGTGACCTGATGGGAGTAAGTGAGTGACTGGAAAAAGTTGTGGAGAATAGGAATAGATCGGCACAGCGTTTCATATCCAATACCGCAGCATCCATCGCCCCGCCAGTATCTGAACACATCTCCACAACCTACAGTAATTTGCGTGGCCGGAGGGGAGGAGCGCGAGGAGGGGAAATGGCCTTTCGCAACTACGAATGCTTCCCCTCCTCGCAATTTCCTCAGCTTTGAAAAGCGAAAAAATTTCCGGCTGTCTGACGAAGTAAATCGAGGGGTTCTGCTGTCTGTTTGTCGAATTATAGTGGGATTTTTGGATGAAATCTGAGTGATTTTTTTTATAGTATGTGATATGGTTGTTATATCTTATAAGATCTTTTGTCTGTATGGACATTCTTGGAGCTTCGTATTCTGAAGCATTTTCCATTTTTGTTTCTGTGAATTTATGAAAGGCCGGTTTATGGCGTTTTCATGTTTTGTTTGTGTGGTATAATTCATATATACCGATAGGAGTGTTAATGAACAACAATACTATATTCGATGACGTTTTCCGGACGATGGTGGAGAAGATGACGTACTTGCTTGTTCCGCTTATCAACGAGGTGTTCCATACTTCGTATCCGGAGGATGTGAAGATCGTGCATCTTCGGAATGAGCATCAGCTGGAGGACGGGGAATTGATCACGGATGCCCGGCTTTTGATCGGGGATAAGGTGTATCATATTGAGTGTCAGAGTACAGATGATGCTACGATGGCAATCCGGATGTTTGAGTATGATCTTGCTATTGCGCTGGAGAGCAGGCGGAGGGTTGGACGGAGATTTTTTGTGGAGTTTCCCAGGTCCTGTGTGATTTATTTGAGAACTACGAAGAATACGCCGGATGTTGAGGAAGTGGAGCTAAAGCTTCCGGATGGGCAGGTGTGTGTATATCGGGTTCCGACGGTGAAGGTGGAGCGTTATACGAAGGATAGCATTTTTGAGAAGAATTTACTGATGTTGCTGCCGTTTTATGTGATGAGATATGAAGAGTCAGCGCATACGATAGGAGAAAATACAGAGAAGTTACAGGAATTGTTGAGTGAGTACGAGGATATCCGGGTAAATCTGGAGAAAGAGCTTTCGATGGCGGGAAGGTCAGAATTATATACAGATTTGAATAGACTAATCGTAAGGATATCCGATTATATTTTCCGGAAAGAAGAAAAAATCAGGAAAGGAGTGGATGAAGTTATGGGCGGAAAGGTTTTACAGTTGGAATCGGAACGATTACTTGAGTTAGGAGAAGCGCGTGGAAAAATTATTGGAAAGGCAGAAGGTAAAGCGGAAGGAAAAGCTGAGGGTGAGGCCATTGGCGAAGCGCGGATGAGAATGCTGATCAATCGTCTGATTGCGGATGGCCGAATGGATGAGATTGGGAAAATTATAGACAGTGCGGAGGCTTGCAGGAAATTATATAAAGAGTATGGTTTGTAAAGGAAAGAGATAAAAGATTGAGCAGCTCCACGCAGCATTTGAGGAAGCAAAACAGACAAAAGGCCAGCCGACAGTCCTCATCGCAAATACTGTTAAAGGTAAAGGCTCCGCAGTTATGGAGGACAAAGCTGCTTGGCATCATCACGTACCGACTGAGGAAGAGTATGAGCAGATCATGAAAGATTTTGAAGAGAGAAAGGAGCAGCTGTAATTATGAATAAGATTCCAAACCGTAAAGCAATTTGTGACGTACTTTTAAAAGAAGCGGAAACCGATAAAGATATCGTTGTTCTCTGCAGTGACTCCAGAGGATCTGCATCTCTGGCACCTTTTGCAGACGCATATCCGGAGCAGTTCGTTGAGATGGGAATCGCTGAGCAGGACCTTGTCAGCGTATCCGCAGGTCTTGCACACTGTGGCAAAAAAGCTTTTGCAGCTTCTCCTGCATGCTTCCTTTCCACAAGAAGCTATGAGCAATGCAAGATCGATGTTGCATACTCCAACACAAATGTAAAACTTATCGGAATCAGTGGTGGAATCAGCTACGGTGCTCTTGGAATGAGCCATCATTCCGCACAGGATATCGCCGCTATGTCCGCAATCCCCAACATGAGAGTTTATCTTCCAAGTGACCGTTTCCAGACAGCAAAACTGATCGAGGCAAGTCTGATCTATGCTTTTCAGAAAAAACTGACCTTTGATCACTGGTACAGTCTGATCGTGCAGATCCGCGAATTTGAAAGCAGTGGTTCTTATGATGGATTTCTTATTAATGGGTTCAATGGCTCCTATTCAGCGTTTCCTCTTGCACGTATGGAAAACTATGTGCAGATGAATTCCTGTTTTTATGCGGAGACTATGTATACACTTCAGCGAACCCTTACTGTGGAAAAGGATCTCGGGAGACTGGGTGAGAATCAGGAATTTGTTTCTTATATGTGTGAAAACATACGGATGTTTTGTGATGGCAGAGAAAAATCCAGATATTATATCTGCAAATATTTTCTTTTTTATCTGAATACCAGGATCAAATATTATATGGCAAGTGATAAAAACCGACGGATCAAAAGAAACATTTATCTTGATCTTCCACTCAGCAATATTTCCAAAATGGATCCGAATCGACATGCTCATATGTCCGAGGAAGAGATAAAAGAGTGTCTGGCCACAGCGAAGATCAGTCCTAATAAGTTGTTTGAACTTCTGAACCGATTTTATTCCTATATTCTCCTCAGTGATTCGGATGCCAATGATCCGAACTGGGAAGAGTACAGCTTTATGCACAGGATTCTTCAGGGAGACTGCATTTCCCGGTCACTTCTTTTACTCATGATCTTATTCTTTGGAAGTGAAGCAGAACTTCCTGATCCGGGACTGATCCTGACAGTAAGACGAATGAATGAGATTCTTCAGGCCTGCAGATTTCAGGTACTGGATGAGAGCGCGGAAGAGGACAGTCTTGACAGTTTTTTGATTGCCGTTCTCTGTTCTGATGACAAAAAATCAGCGATCAACAGGATGATCGGACAAATGAATCTGATGCAGTAATTTCTGAAAACAGAAGGAACTAATATTATGCAGCAACTGAAACCCGGAAGTAAACTGAATAATAAATACAGAATTCTTCGTTTTATCGGACAGGGCGGTTTTGCCTTTGCCTATGAAGCAGTCCAGGAGCCTATTGGTCTTAAAGTCTGTATCAAGGAACTTTTTATAAAAGAATCCAGAGACACTTTTCTCAGGGAAGGAAGAATTCTTGCCACGTTAAAGAGTGACAGTATTGTAAAAGTTCTGGATTATTTTGAGGAAAATGAAACCAGTTATATTGTACTTGAATATCTGGAAGGAATAACCTTAAAAGAATATGTAAAGCGATATGGACCAATTCCGGCAGACCAGCTTTTTTCTGCGATTCTTCCAATCCTGTCGGGGCTTTCCCTGATACATAAGCGTGGTCTGATCCACAGAGATATTGCTCCGGACAATCTTATGGTCCTGGGCACGGATTTTTCCGGTGGACCTTCGCAGACTCTGCGGTTGAAACTTTTTGATTTCGGGACAGCAAGGGAATGTGGAAGGGATGAATATACCTGTACTCTGAAGGATGGTTACAGTCCGATAGAGCAGGTAAGTTCTCAGGGAAACCAGGGAACGACGACAGATATTTATGCTCTTTCAGCTACTTTATGGTATTGTCTTACAGGTAAGATACCGGATGGAGCGTACAGTCGTCTTCTGGATGATAATCTGAAGGCGCCTTCCAATCTGGGGATAGAAATCGATCCTGAGCTGGAAGATATTCTGATGAGAGGACTGTCCCTGCAAAAAGAAGACCGGCCGCAGAGTATTGATGAAATGCTGGCGATCGTGGGCAGAGAGCAGGCTGTGAAGAAAGCAGGCGATGGCAGCAGAGCAGCAAAAAGACCTCAAAAAAGAAAAAAGGTGTTTTTTGCCTGTGGTGTTTTCTGTCTCTTTGCGATACTTACGCTGTTGGGTGTTTTTCTTTACCGGAAAAATACACCGCTGGAATATAATGCGGAGACCATGTATCAGGTGACTCTGACTCCGGACGATAAATTTACAGTAGTCGGATATAATGAATCCATAAAAATTCTGGAGGAACGTCTGAAGCGATTTGCTGTCAAAAGTGGAAGGTATTCTTTAACAGAAAATAAAGGAGTTCTTACCATGCTCCTGCTGAAGGAAGATTTTCCGAAAAATACAGCCGGTGGCAATAATTACAAATCTACAGATACTGATTCAGCTTCAGTTCCGGAATATGTCCTGAAAGCTTATCTTACCCGGGCTGTAGATCTGATCATTCAAAGCCGCGAAAAAGGAGATACTTTTAACGAAAATCTGAAACTGGATCAGACGAAGGACTTTACCCTGACCTGGCACAAAGGGTCCGTTTCGGAGGTGGAATCTGACAGCGCGATGACTTCCACACAGAACTCCAATGGTTATTACGAAGTGATCTTTTCAAAAGATTTTCTCTCCCGGAACAGAGAAAAGATAAGATCCTGGAATAATAATTATGCCATTTATCAGGATCCTGATGATATTCCGTCAGTAACTCCTTATACGACCATTCCTATGGAAGATGGAAGAGGCTGTTATCTGACAGATAATGATAATGGTGCTTTTTCAGATCTTCTTAAGTATAATCTGACGCATCCACCACTGGAACACAGCTTCTCCATTTCTATTAAAGAACAGGTGGACTGGCAGACGGATGACAGCAGTTTTGGGGAAGATCAGGTCAGAGAGAATAAGATAAATGATGGAATTTACTGTTCTGTTTATGGAAGCATGACGGATGGAGAAGAAATGGATTGCTATCAGGCATTGCGTAATCGACTGGACAGCCTTGATATCTCCTATGCGCTTGGAAAAATGGATGCTCTCACAGCAGTAACGAAAGGCTGTGACGCACCGGCTTATCGTTTTCTATCTGTTAAGATAAATTCATCTGATGAGAAACTGCAATATTGGGATGTATGGAATCTGATCGCATGCAGCCACACGTTTTGTCTGACAGATGGGGATGGAAATATTGGGTGGATCTTTGATTACACAACTACTGTGGATGAGAATGGAATTACGATCGCGCAGACAGAACTGCCGGGTAGTTTTCAGGATGAAGATAAGACAGTTTATCTGTCATATTTGAACGGAGCTGATACGATCCGTATGATGTCGGGAAAAGTTCAGGGAGACGGGAGCTGTTGCTTTGATCATTTTGCAAATGGAGCGGAGATTTCGGATGATAACAGATGGATCATTCCGCTGATCGGAACCTGTATCAAAAATGATCTGCCGGTAGAACTTTTACCCTATGATCTGAAGCTCAGAAATGAAACAGTAAATGACTGGAAATCTCTGGGGCTTTTTATTGAAAAATAGCCAGTCAGATGTCGGCTTGACCCTGTGAGGATGTCAGATTATAATAAAATAACAGGCATTTCCTGTACGTTTCAGAGGTATTGGAAATGACGGAAAGCCGGTCTTTGCCATAACAGCAGGGCCGGCAAAAATTGTATACAGGTACAGAAATACCTGAAAGAAAGGACGGGAAGCCATAAGTGCTTACCCTGGTAAAGAATTATGATATATATCAGTCATCTTCTGCCGGATCATGAGATGAACGAGATTATCGAGCAGACAGGAGTGGGAATCGAAAGTATTGAATTTTCGATAGCAGACAATCTGGATCATCTGAATGATTCCATTGGCAGCTACCGGGAACGGTTGAAATTTATGGACTGTCGGGGACTGACCCTGCATGGACCGTTTATGAATATCGATCCCGCGGCTTTTGACAGCGAAGTGCGTAAAATTACGATGATGCGTTTTCACCAGACTTATACAGCAGGTATGGAACTTGGGGCAAAAAAGATCATCTATCATACCTGCATGAACCCTTATGTCCACTATCTTCAGGGCTGGCCTGAGAGAGTTGCGGAGTTTTTCGGAGAATTTCTGGAAGAGCATAAAGAGCTGGAAGTTGTGATGGAGAATGTGTTTGACCCGCAGATCGATCCGGTTCTGGATGTTTATAAACTTCTTGGGGAAAAATATCCGAATTTCCATCTTTGTTTTGACATGGGGCACGCCCACTGTTATTCGAAGATCCCGGTTCTGGAATGGACAGAGAAGCTGGCGCCTTATGTGACCCATGTCCATGTTCACGACAACAATGGTGACCGGGATTCCCATGCTGCCCTGGGGGCCGGAAATATCCCTTATGAAAGGGTACTGGGACTGCTTCCGGAAACCAGGGAGCGGACGTGGACCATTGAGTGTTGCAGCAAAAAGGATGTTCTGCAGTCAATTCGTGTGCTTCATAACATCAGCAGGACACGGAAAGAAAATCTACAGCGATCCCGGGAATTATTTGACATAAAATTTCCAAACTGTTAGAATAACAGAAGAAACAACTGCATATTTCAGATGAGGTGAACTGCCACAGACAGTTCTTAAAGGAGGATTCCAGCGTGAGGTCTGAATCGCATCTCTGCCACGTCATTTACATTATTTTTTCGCAGAGGGGATAAGAGTATCTGAGATATTCAGCTAAAATTAAATACAACTAACCGATAGAAAATCAGTTCTCTCATTTCAGTGAGGGAACTTTTTTAGTGCGGAAATAAAAGGAAAGGAAAAAAAGAATGAAAAAAACAAAAAAAGGCTATGGAAAAAAGGCGCTTAGTGTGTCTTTGTCAATGGCGCTGATGCTGGGAGGAACTGCACCGGTACAGGCCGCAGATCTGTTTTCGGATCAGACCGCAGAAGAAAGTGCTTCCATGGAGCTTTATCCGGAAGAAAACACTGCAGAAGAAAGTAATACCGCAGATTTTGCGGCAGATGAAACTGAGAATGGGGCAGAAGATTTTTCAGCAGGACAGGAAGATCAGGCGGATGAATTTTCGGCAGGAGATGAAGACAGCTCTAAGGCTGCTGTAGCAGAAGTACAGTCTGCTTCCCATGTGATAAGTACAGCAGCAGATCTTCCGACAGGAGGAATCGCGGAAGGCGAAACTTATGAACTTGCGGCAGATATCATTCTGACTTCCGGTCAGCAGATCAGCTCCATTGCAGGTACGCTGGATGGAAAAGGCCATGTGATCACTCTTGCGGATAAGCCGCTTGCAGATAAAGTTTCCGGAACGATCCAGAATCTTGGAGTTGCAGGAAGCAGCACACTGACGCTTTCAGACGGACAGGGCAGTGTGGCAAATACAGTAACAGGAACGATCCAGAATTGTTATTCTACAGTATCCTCCAATGCGGCAAGTGATTATATGGATACCATCGGAGGTTTTGTGGGAAATCTTCAGGGAACAGTAACCAACTGTTACTTTGCAGGAAATACAGATATGTTTGGTGGAGGAATCGCTGCTACAAATGGAGGTTCCTATAAGATCAGCCATACACTCTGGGCATCCGGTATGTCTGCGGTTGGTATGGGAAGAACCGATAATATTTCTGATGACAGCAAAACCAAAATGACTGCAGATCAGATCAAAGCCAGTGTGGATATCCTGAATACAGAGATCCCGTCTACAGGTTTCAGATGGGCACTTCCTTCTGATGGAAGCAACAACGGACTTCCGGTACTGACAGAAGGTTCCGGGACTCCGGCAGAAGTAAACTGGGACAGCCTGAAAGCTGCCATTGAATCTACAGAGAAACTTACAGAGTCTGACTACACAGAGACCAGCTGGAAAGCTGTTTCCGAGGCTCTTGCTGAGGCCAGGGAAATGCTGGATGCAGGTACAGCTTCCCAGTCAGAAGTAAACGCAGCTGCAAAGAAACTCAGCGATGCAGTGAACGCACTGAAGAAACAGAAACCGGAAGCGCCGGTAAAAATCCCGGAAGGTGTAACCGTTACACATATTACTTCTGCAGACCAGATCGAAAATATCTGGAGCGGTACAGAAGGTCAGTATTATGTGCTGGATAACGATATCACTCTTACAGGTGATTATATGAACTTCTGTGAATTTAATGGTGTGTTTGACGGCCAGGGTCATACTGTTACGCTGAAAGATTCCCAGGGACTTTTTACCAGAGTGGGAGAGAGCGGTGTTGTACAGAATACCGCATTTAAAGGAACGATCGGAAATGTATGGGAAAATACAGGTGCACTTGGCGGAAGCATCAAAGGTGCGGTACTGAACTGTTCTGTGGAAATTTCCGGAAGTTATGCCTGCGGTTTCGCGAAGAAATTATCAGGCGGAGTTATCGCAAACAGTATTTCTTTTGGCGAGAGCCCGAAAGGCGCGTTGTTTGCACAGTATGAAACTGCGGATGATCCAGGACTTGTAAAGAACTGTTACTGGACAGATACCCTGTCCATGCCGTCTGTACCGGAGGGAGTTCTGGTAAATTCCACATCCAGGGATGAGACAGAAATGAAGACGCTGGATCTGGTTGATGTCCTGAATAACGGACGTGGAGACAATGGTACAAAATGGGGACAGAGCAGTGAAGGATTCCCGTACTTTGGAGAAAACCAGTCCTATAAACCGGACACTGAAGTGTGGCCGGAACTTCCAGCAGAAAATCAGTATCAGGTAGAATTTTCTGCTTATAATGGAAGTGCAAAAGAAACCCTGACAGATTCCCGTCTGCAGGTATCTCCGGATTCTGTCAATGCATTTAAAGTTGCAGGCAGATTAAGCCTTAAGGATTATCAGGCACCGGAGGGTAGTCATCTGGAGTGGAACTGTACAGAGATGAAGCCGTCCGGAGCAATGGCAATGGACCTTTCTTCCGGAGATCTGTATGTATACAGAAACGGAAAAACACTTATCACAGCAACACAGATAAACAGTGACGGTTCCAGTAAAGTTGTTGCGTATGTTTCTGTGATCGCCACAACAAAGAAGATCGAAGCAGTCAGACTTCTTATTGACGGACAGGATATAACAAACGGAAGCTTTACGGTAGCAGGTTCCGAGACTAAGAAGATCCAGGTTCAGGGAAAATATACAGGGGAAGATGATTTCAGCGATATGGCTTTTTCAAGTTTCCTGTATAAAGCCGCTGACGGATCTGTGATCAGTAATGATGAAAGTTACAGTTCATTCTTCTTCCTGAAACCGGGAACTTCCTCTATCACCGTAAGCGCCAAGGCACAGCCGGATATCTCTGCAAAAGTAGATCTGACATCTACATATGTGCCGATCGAATCCATTGTACCGGGAATGTCCGGACAGCAGGTGATCCATGGAAGAAATGCAAACAGTGACGGTCAGGAAGAGGACGGCAGAGTTGCATTTAACCCGATTCCGGGAAGTGCCGTAGTAACTCCGACCAATGCAAGTTATGCATCTGACTGGACCATTACAAGCAGTGATGATACGATCGGATATTACAGCAACGGTTCCAAAGTATTTGTTCCGAAACAGTCCGGAAAAGTAACTTACACAGCAGAAATTAAAGATACAGATCCGGAAACAGGAAAGACACGTACCATTACCGGAACTTCTGAGGTTGAGTTTGTATATAAGAATCCACTGACTTCAGTCACTTCTCCTGTAACAGAGGTAACCGTAAGATCAGGAGAAAGTCAGGATATCGATCTGAGCTTTACCGGAGAGATTTCTGACCAGGGATACAACGTGACAGATCCATCCATGAAATGGACTTTTGACAAAAAAGGAGTTGTAGTCATTACAAAGAAAACAAGTGGCTACTGGAAACGTCAGGATGGAGCACCAGATACAAACAACTACTTTATCGGAACCGATTACAGGATCACGGGAATCGGCGAGGGAACGGTGATCGCTACCGGTACACCGGTTGACCAGACCAATTCTCCGGAACCTGTAAAGATCAGGCTCACAGTAACAAAAGGTGACGGACAGGATACAGACAACAAAAAACTTGCGTCTGAAGACGTTGAGAAAGCAGTTTCTTATCTTACAGACCTTCATCAGGAAAAAGGATATCAGTATGGAGATGAGTGGGTGGTATATGCTCTTCTCCGCAGCGGACAGACCATTGACCAGGATAAACTGGACGCATATTACGAGTCTGTATGTGCGACTGTAAAAGGCTGGAGTGCAGACCAGAAACCTACAGATATTGAGCGAGTGTCTCTTGCATTAACAGCTATGGGAAAAGACATCACAAATGTTGACGGTGTAAACCTTGCAGCGATGATCTACAATTCTGAAAAACTGAAAAATGGTTCCAATGAACTGATCTATGCATTGATCGCTCTGGATGCCGCAGATATCCAGATCCCGGGAAATGCGAAATGGAACCGTGCTTCCATCATCAGGGCACTTGGAGAATTCCAGAATCCGACAACCGGTGGAATCGGACTTACCGATGCAAAAGGAGGAAGCTCTGATATTACAGCCATGGCGCTTCAGGCCCTTGCTGTCTACAGAAACCATAATACAGCCGCAAAAAATATTTCAGACAAAGCACTCACTTACCTGGCAAATGCCATGGGAGATGATTTCGGATATGGTACCTGTGAAAGTACAGCCCAGGTTCTTCTGGCACTGACTTCTATGGGAATTGATCCGTTAAGCGATGATTTTGGTACTGTAAATATGAATATGATCACAAATCTGACTGGTTATATTCAGAGCGACAATGGTTTTTCACATTCCATGTCAATTTCAAAATCCAGCGAAATGTCTACAGTACAGGCACTTCAGGCACTGGATTCTTACAGACGTTTTGTAAATAAGGAGACAACATACTGGGATCTGAAAAACAAAGGAGAACATGCAAAACACAGCTGGGATGCAGGAACAGTAACAAAAAAATCCACCTGTAAGACAAAAGGAACAAAATCTTATACCTGTACCTGGTGCGGAGAGAAAAAGACCGAATCAACAGCTCTTGCAGCACATAAGTGGAGTTCCTGGAAGACAACGAAATCTGCAACTGTTTTTGCACCGAAACAGATCACAAGAACCTGTTCTGTATGTGCCAAAAAAGAAACAAAGAATTCAGGAAGCAAACTGAAATCAACGATCAAACTGAACGCATATGGAATTCGTCTGAATCCGGGAAAATCTACTAGCAAAGTGAAAGTCAGTGGTCTTGCAAAAGGAGATTCCGTGAAGTCCTGGAAATCCAGCAATACTGCAATTGTAAAAGTAGATAAAAAAGGTGTGATCACCGCACAGAAAAAGACAGGTACTGCTTATATCACAGTAACTCTGGCAAGCAAAAAAACGGCGAAACTGAAAGTCGTTGTACAGAAAGGAACAGTAAGAACTGCGGCCATAACCGGACTGCAGTCCAGAATAACCATCAGTAAAGGAAAGACAACGACCTTAAAGCCGATACGCAGACCAATAACATCTGCTGAAAAACTTACATACAGTTCCTCCAATAAGGCTGTTGCCACAGTAAGTTCCAAAGGTGTGGTCAGAGGTGTGAAAAAAGGAACTGCGGTAATTACAGTAAGATCCGGAAAAGTTTCTTACAAATGCCGTGTAACTGTAAAATAAATACTGATCATTATGAAATAACCCCGCCTATAACTCTGATTCACGGGATTGTCACAGAAAAAGAAGTGTGTTATAATTTCTGAACAGTTAAATATGGAGAAAAAACAATTACCGGTTTTAAGTTCTCTGCCACATCGGCAGGGCCAAGAGGGAACAGGGTGAGAATCCCAGGCAGTCGTGCTACTGTATTTGTTTAGATCTTTCTGTAACCATTGTACGGATCTGTATGAGAAGGGGAGGGATCGTGATTACATAAGCCAGGATACCTGCTTAAAGCTGCTACCAGTTATTACACGCAATGATAAATGGAGGGGGAGATTGTTTGGTTTTGTGTACCTATTTTTCGGGACACAGAAAGAAACATTTCCTGAATTCAGAGATATTGCGGTAGCAGATGGTATTGTTGAAAACATGATCATTATATACGGATGCGATATCTTTCAGGGTATTGCATCCGTTTTTTTGTTGAGAGGTTAAAAAATGCAGAAAACACTGGTGTGGCGTTCGCAGAAAGAAAGAGAAAAAACATTTGTAAGAGGATGTGCAGAGAAACACGGAGAGAGAATTCTTGTTATCGGACAGCCTTACAGCCGAATCGGGGACGAGGCACTGAAGAATAATATCCGGATCAGAGAAGTGAGCCTGGAAAACTGCGTCAGAGAGATTGGCAGAGAAAGTTTCGCCGGATGTACAAGGCTTCGAACAGTAAGATCAGAGAAAATAAAAGTTATAAAAAACAGAGCTTTTTCCGGTTGTGTAAACCTGAGAAGTTTTGAAATCCCGGCTACAACAGAATATATTGGAAAAGGGGTTTTGTACGGGTGTAAAAGACTGCAGAAGACAGTTTTTGAAGAGAATAAGAAAATCATCCGAATTCCGGCAGAAGCTTTTATGGAGTGCCAGGAACTTTCCGGAGTAGTGCTTCCGGAAATGATCACTGAGATTGGGCGAAGGGCATTTTATAAATGTGGGAATCTGACAGAGATAAAAATTCCTCAGTCTGTGGAGCGGATTGAAAGAGAGGCGTTTTATCAGACCGGACTGCAGAAGCTGGAACTTCCTCAAAAGCTGAAATTTATTGGAGAGAGCGCTTTTCTGAAGTGCAGAAATCTGGAATATGTCCGGGTTCCGGAATATGTGGAAACTGTGGAAAAATGGGCGTTTCACGGGTGCAGTATGTTGAAAACAGTGGAATTTTCCGGGGATCCAGAAGTGCTGGGAGAATGGATCATAAATAAAGGGACAAAGATCCTGTGCAGAAAAAATACCAGAGTCGATGACTATTGTAGGAAGTATGGATTTGCGGTAGAATATCTGTAAAAGCGACCATTTTTTGGTGGAAAGAGGAGAAGGATGAGGGAAAGAAAACCTGTGATCGGCGTTACCTGTAATTTTGACTACAGGGATGCTGTTGGAATGGTTTCGGGCATGGGGATCACCGGGCAGGACTGGGACTTTGTCAGCGGTGATTATGTGTATATCCTGGAGAAAGCCGGTGCGATTCCTGTGCTGATCCCGCAGTATGGAGATCTGGAGGCGGCGAAACCGTTCCTGGAACAGCTGGACGGAGTGCTGATCTCCGGCGGACATGATGTAGGGCCGGAGCGGTACGGGGCGTTTCCAAAAGGGTACTGCGGAACGATCATGCCTATGCGGGATGAGCAGGATATTGCGATTTCCAGATATTTTATGATGGAAAAGAAAAAGCCGATCCTCGGGATCTGCCGTGGCATTCAGATCATGAATGTGGCCTGCGGCGGAACCCTGTATCAGGATCTGGAAAAAGAAGGGGGTTTTGAACATCATTTCGGGGATAAGTACCCGAGAAATGTGGCGTGGCATAAAGTGAGCATTGCCAAAGACAGTATATTGGAAAAGACTTATGGGAACCGGGAGATCCGGGTGAATTCTTTTCATCATCAGGCGATAAAAGATGCCGGGGAGAATGTGAGGATCACAGCCTGGTCCGAGGACCGGGTGCCGGAAGCTATGGAACTTGAGGATCATCCATTTGCGGTGGCTGTGCAGTGGCATCCGGAGATGATGTATGATTCTTCGGAGCAGATGAAACTTTTACAGGCATTTGTGAAGGCAGCAGAGAAGGGGACAGAAGCATGAATATTTGTATATATGGAGCATCCAGCGCAGAACTGAAAAAGATTTATTATGAGAAAACAGAGGAATTGGGACGGCTGATAGGAAAACGTGGCCATGGCCTTGTTTTTGGCGGTGGAAAAGAAGGACTGATGGGTGCGGCGGCCCGTGGCGTTGACAGAGAGAAAGGTTATATCCTGGGGATCGCACCGCGATTTTTTGACAAGCCGGGAGTCCTGTATGAGCATTGTACAGAGTTTATTTTTACGGAAAATATGCGTGAGAGGAAGCACCTTTTGGAAAGCCGTTCCGATGCGACCATCGTGGTACCTGGTGGAATTGGTACGTATGAGGAGTTTTTTGAGATCCTGACACTGAAAAGTCTGGGACGGATCGACAGGCCGATCGTTCTTTATAATATCAACGGATATTATGACAGCATGAGGGCCCTTCTGGAGTATACGGCAGGGGAGAAATTCATGGCAAGAGATGTTGTGGATATGTGCCGGTTCATGAAAGATCCGGAGGAGATCCTGGATTATATTGAGAATTACCGGAATTATGGGGGAAAGTTATAAAAAGGGTTGTAAGGATAATAAAAATAAAGTCCGGATTATAGGACAGATTGCAAAAATACAACAGTCCCAAATATAGGACTGTAAAAACGAATGTGTTACAGAATAATATAAGAAAGTCTGTAGTAATTCCGGGAAGTTATATTCTGAACAGTCAGGTTTGATATAGTAATTGATGGAAATGCCATAGTCTGCAAGGGGATTTTTACAGGAGAAGGTATATTTTATGAGGAAGATTATGTTAAATGGCCGGTGGGAGCTGGCGGAAGCGGGGAAAGATACATTATGTGCAGTACAGGTTCCGGGATCTGTACTTTCCGGACTTTACGGGGCCGGAAAGATTGAAGATCCTTTTTACCGCACCAATGAAGATGCCACGAGGGAACTGTTCTGGAAGGATTATGAATTTTGCAGAACGTTTGCGGTTACGGAGGATGTCCTTAATGAGAAGAAAGTGATCCTGGTATGCGAGGGACTGGACACACTTGCGGATATTTATATCAATGGAAAAAAAGCCGGATCTACAGATAATATGCACCGTACCTGGAAACTGGATGTGAAAGGATTTCTTCATTCCGGTGAGAACCAGATCCGGATCGTATTTCGGTCGGTGTTTAAGTATATCGAAGATTATGAGTATGAAGAGAATAAAGAGATCCATTATGTTCCCTGCGGCGGAATGAAAGGAAACCAGCTGATCCGTAAGGCACACTGCATGTTTGGATGGGACTGGGGCCCCCAGACGATTGATGCCGGAATCTTCCGTGATATTTATCTGGAAGCGTACAGTCATCCGAGGATTGAGGATGTGAAGATCACACAAAGGCATGGGGATAATGCTGTGGATGTGTGTACAACTGTAGCTGTGAGCGGCGATGCTGTGGATAAGTGTCAGGTGAGAGTGAGTATCCGGAAGGATATGACGAGTGTCCGTGGAAATGGACATGCGGTTCAGGAGACTGGAGACTTAGAGATATATGCAGATGGAGCTGTACTGTTGAACAGTAATTCTGTAACTCTGACGGGAAGAATCCACAACCCGAAACTCTGGTGGCCAAACGGCTACGGCGATCAGCCGTTATATAAAGTTAAGGTGGAACTTCTGGATGAGGATGGCGAAGTTCTGGAAACTATAACGAAGCGCATTGGTCTCCGTACTCTTACCATCAGCCAGGAAAAAGATCTCTGGGGAAAAGAGTTCGCGTTCTGTGTCAATGGCGTGAAGATTTTTGCCATGGGCGGAAATTATATTCCGGAGGACTGTATTTATTCCAGGATCACGCCGGAGCTTCAGGAGTACCTTCTGGAATCCTGTAAACGTGCCAATTTTAACTGCGTCCGTGTGTGGGGTGGCGGTTATTATCCTTCGGATCATTTCTATGATCTCTGTGACGAGATGGGGTTGATCGTATGGCAGGATCTGATGTTTGCTTGTAATGTTTATGATCTTACAGAAGAATTTGAAGAGAATATCACGAAAGAAATTACAGAAAATGTAAAACGTCTCCGTCATCATGCATCTCTGGGACTGTGGTGCGGAAATAACGAGATGGAATCTGCCTGGGATCACTGGCCGGAGGTGCAGAGTGAGTCGAAATATCTTCGTGCGGACTACATAAAAATGTTTGAGCATGTGGTGCCAAAAGCAGTGAAAGCGGCAGACAGCGAGACCTTTTTCTGGCAGTCTTCTCCGAGTTCCGGGGGTTGTTTTGATGAGCCGGATGATGAGAACCGGGGGGACTGTCACTACTGGGATGTATGGCATGGCCAGAAGCCTTTTACGGATTATCAGAAGCATTATTTCCGGTTCTGTTCGGAATTTGGTTTCCAGTCCTTCCCGTGTCTGAAAACAGTAGAGAGCTTTACGGAAGAAAAAGACCGGAATATTTTTTCCAGGGTGATGGAGAAACACCAGAAGAATCCGGCAGCCAACGGAAAGATCCTGTATTACCTTTCGGAGAATTTCCGTTATCCGGAGAATTTCCGCAAGCTTCTCTATGTGAGCCAGATCCTTCAGGGAATGGCCATGAAGTATGGCGTAGATCACTGGAGACGTCACAGAGGCCGCTGTATGGGAACTCTTTACTGGCAGATCAATGATAACTGGCCGGTGGCGTCCTGGGCAAGTATCGACTATTTTGGTCGCTGGAAGGCACTTCATTATATGGCAAAAAAATTCTATGGGCCACAGGCGGTGAGTATGTGCATGGATGGGGATACCATGCAGGTGTATCTGGCAAATGAAAGTATGGAAGCACAGTCATATCAGGTTGTCTTTTATGTGAAAAATATGGAATGCGAGATTCTTGAGAAGATTACCGGAAAGGGCACTGTGGGTGTGCAGGAGTCCGGGCAGATCCTGACGGTGGATGTTTCAGGATGGGAAGATAAGAAGTATGAGATTTTTCTTGAGGCGGAAGTGACACTGGCTGATGGAAGGGTGCTCCGTGATGTGGAGACTCTTGTTCCATATAAGTATCTGGAACTGGATAAACCGGAGATCACTGCTGAGGTGGAGGAGCAGGATGATGCATTTGTGATCCATTTGAAGAGCAGCTGTTTCAGCCCGTTTACAGCTGTTGGATTTACGGATGTGGATGCGACACTTACAGATAATTTTTTCCATATGACAGATGGCGGGGAAATCTGTGTCCGGCTTGATAAGAAGGACGTTCGAAACGGAGAGATCCTGGATGCGGCGGATCTTACACGGCAGATGGAGATTTTGACGCTGGCATAAGAATTTCCGCAGACTGAGAAGATCATCATACAGGTGAAAAAGTCAGGTGCATGATCAGAGAAGTTTCATTAAAATTAGAATAATGAAAAAGACGCGACTCTTTATCGGATGATAAAAGGGTACGCGTCTTTTTTGTATGATATTAGGGGGGATTTTATGGGTTTGTGCGTGTTTTCAGTTGATTACGATGTCCGGGATCAGAACTCGTAATTTTTATGTCTTTTGAAGAAATCTTTTGTTTCTTTTACAACCACACCGCTCAGGGCAAGAAGAGCGATCAGGTTCGGGAATGCCATCAGGGCATTGAAGATATCTGCGATGTTCCATACAGCTGCTACAGTCATATATGGTCCGATGAATACGCAGATGATGTACAGCCAGCGGTATGTTGTAACTGCGGCTTTGTTTCTGTTGAACAGGTATTCCAGACATCTTTCACCGTAGTAATCCCATCCAAGGATTGTTGTGAATGCAAAGAATACCAGGCACAGCATCAGTGAGAAGGATGCTACAACCGGCGGGAAAGGAAGTCCTTTCTGGAATGCGGCTGTTGTGATGGCAACACCCTCAAGACCTGTGTTCCATGTTTCTGTAATGACGATGGAAAGACCTGTCATTGTACAGATAACGATAGTATCAATGAATGTACCTGTCATGGATACAAGACCCTGACGTACCGGCTCCTTTGTCTGAGCTGCAGCGGCTGCGATCGGGGCACTACCAAGACCGGACTCATTGGAGAAGATACCGCGGGCGATACCCTTCTGCATAGCTACGACCATGGTTCCTATTGCGCCACCTGCAAGTGCGCTTCCTGTGAAAGCAGATTTTACGATAGTTACGATCGCTGCAGGTACTGCAGTGATGTTTGTGATCACAATGATCAGTGCCAGTGCAACATAGAGAACTGCCATAAACGGTACAACGACCTGGGATACCTTTGCGATTCTCTGGATTCCGCCGAGAACGACAAGTCCTACACATACGGTAAGTATCAGACATGCAACTACAGTTGCCCAGGAATATGTATTTCCGAAAAGTGCTACTGTGTGTGCTTTATCCGGATCAAAGAAGTTGGTGACTGCAGATGCGATACCGTTTACCTGTGTAAATGTTCCGATACCGAAAAGTCCAACGCCTGCTCCGAAAAATGCGAAGATCTTTGCAAGCCATCTCCACTGTTTTCCCATACCGTTTTCGATGTAGTAGAATGGTCCACCGAGAACGTGGCCTTCTTTGTCAATGGTACGGTACTTGATCGCCAGAAGTCCTTCTGCGTATTTGGTTGCCATTCCGAAAAATGCGGCTACGATCATCCAGAAAAGTGCTCCTGGTCCGCCGGCTGCGATAGCAGTTGCGACACCTACGATATTTCCGGTTCCGATAGTTGCTGAAAGTGCAGTACACAGAGCTCCGAAGCTTGTGACCTCACCATCGCCGCCTTCTTCATTTTTTACCATGAATTTCAGTGCCTTTCCGAGGTGCCTTACCTGTAAAAGACCTAACCGAGCGGTTAACAGAATTCCTGTGAACAGGATCAGAATGATCAGCGGAAGTCCCCAAACGACTCCGTCAAACCATGTGATAAAGTTGTTGATTTGTGTAAACATTACTCTTTCCTCCATCCTTTTGCCTGAGAGATTTACAGCATTTTGTGTGCTGCGTACACCTTCGGCGCTCTTCCCTTTTGATTTGAAGAGACTCTCCTGAGTTTTTTTATTTTTGAATGATGCCAGGACCTTTTTGTGTACGGTAGTGGCGGCCATTCGTTTTGTGTAGAAATACACTGTAACACAGAGTATCACAAGAATTGACGGATTTCAATGGGGTTTATTAAAAAAATTCCATTTATTAGTAAAATTAATCGACATATAATCTGTTTTTTTGACAGGACTTTACTTTTCTATCAGTGGATGCTCTTTATAGTACATGCGGGTGAAATGAAGGAATGTCAACATATCACCACTGATGTATTTGCCTTTTTTCCATACCATGCCGATCTTTACCCGGATGGGTGGTTCAAGGGGAATACCGGTAATACCGGAACCGGAAAATTTATCTGTCATGCTGGTATAAAGAAAGCATCCGTATTTCCCGGTTTTTACAAACTGCAGGGTGGTGTAGATCTGGCTGCTCCGCATAACAACATTTGGTTTGTAGCCGTCCATCTCAAAACGCATCTTCAAAAGCTGATTCTGGACAGAGTCCGGGTTAAAAAATATCAGCTGTTCTTTTGACATTTCTTTTATGGTAACCGTTTCTTTTTCTGCCAGTTTGTGGTCATTGCTTACACAGAAAACAATCTGGTCGTCAGCCAGGACTGTGTTGTGGAATTTATCAATATTATATTGTTCCATGTTGACCAGAGCGACGTCCAGGGTATCATCCTGGATCAGATTGCAGGCGCGGACAGAGCCGTATTCCTCCAGGACAACAGCAATCTCCGGGTGCTTTTCGTGAAAAGCAGTAAGAAGCTCCGGAAAAAATACGGTACTTAACATTGGCGGGATGCCGATGCGAAGAGGGGGTTTAACTCTGGACATGCTGGAGTAGTCAGCCTGGAGTTCATTACAGTACTGAAGGATATAGGTAGCTTTTTCATAGAAGGATTCTCCCTCCTGAGTCAGGATCAGCTGATTTCCCTTCCTGGAAAAAAGGCTGATCCCGAATTCAATCTCCAGATCACGGATAGCCATGGAAATAGTAGGCTGGGTTACATATAATTCTTCGGCTGCTTTTGTAATGCTGTGGCAGCGGCTGGCGGTGCAGAAGTAACGTAGTTGGTTCAGTGTCATGATATGCCTTCTCTCAGTGTATTATCAGATGAAATTCTTAACAGATTTTGCTGCTTTTTATCGAAATAAATGGGGGACAGAACATACTCTTTGGAGCTGACTGTCATTATAAAGATACCATGGACATGTGAAAAATTCCATATTCATTTAAAAATGAGAGGAGTTTATAGCAATAGCGCATAAAAATTATCATTAAAAATTGAGAGTATAAATTTTTTTTATGCGGATATGTGTTTCACTAATTTGTTTTTTTATATGTACACGAGTTATAATAAAGCCATCAAAAGAAACGTGTACGGCCTATACTTTTCAGAAGAAAACAATATGAAATCACAACATAGTGAAAGGAGAGTACAGAAATGTCTCAGACAACTATCACATTGCTGTTTCTTGTGTTCACCATCATCAGTTTCATCCTTGAAAAAATTCCTCTGGGACTGACGGCTTCGATCTGTGCCATTGGCCTGACCCTTACAGGAGTTGTGGATGCGACAACAACGTTTTCACAGTATGTAAACAGTAACGTAATCCTTTGCGTTGGCATGTTTGTAGTAGGCCAGGCATTGTTTGAAACAGGAATGGCAAACAAGATCGGAGGCCTGGTCACAAAATTTGCCAGAACAGAAAAAACACTGATCATTGCGATCATGGTAATCGTAGGTGTAATGTCCGGGTTCTTATCCAACACAGGTACCGCAGCAGTGCTGATCCCGGTCGTCTGTGGAATCGCCGATGAGTCCGGGTATTCCAGAAGCCGTCTTCTGATGCCATTGGTATTTGCGGCAGCTCTTGGCGGAAACCTTTCCATTATCGGTGCGCCGGGAAACCTGATGGGTGTCAATGCTCTGCAGGAGATGGGGCTTTCCACAAGCTTCTTTATGTATGCGCCGGTTGGAGTTCCGATGCTTGTTCTTGGAATCCTCTATTTTGTTTTTATCGGATATCGTTTCCTTCCCAATGGAAACCATGCGGCCGGGGAAGCGCTTGAAGATCAGCAGGATTTCAGCCATGTACCGAAGTGGAAACAGACGGTTTCTCTGGTAGTTCTGATCCTTGTGATCCTTGCAATGATCTTTGAAAAAGAGATCGGTATCAGCATTGAGGTTTCTGCATGTATCGGAGCCATCGTCCTGGTTTTGACAGGAGTTATTTCCGAAAAAGAAGCACTGAAATCTATTGACCTGAAAGTTGTATTCCTTTTCGGCGGTTCTCTGACACTTGCAAAAGCGCTGGATACAACCGGAGCCGGAGAGCTGATCGCAGATAAGATCGTAGGACTTCTTGGAGCAGATCCGAGTCCGATCCTTCTTCTTCTGGTGATCTTTATTGTAACCTGTGTACTGACAAATTTTATGTCAAATACAGCAACCACAGCACTGATGATCCCGATCGCGGTATCTCTTGCGAACAACCTGGGAGCAGATCCGAGAGCTGTTGTTATCGCAACGGTTATCGCAGGTTCCTGTGCATATGCAACACCGATCGGTATGCCGGCAAACACCATGGTAGTTGGTCTTGGAGGATACAAATTCAAAGACTACGTAAAATCCGGTCTGCCGCTGATCCTGGTATCTTTTGTGATCTGTATGATCCTGTTACCGATCCTGTTCCCGTTTTATCCGTAAGGAGAGAAACTTTTGAGTTACTGTTCACTTTGTGACCAGCAACATTTTTGATCAATTAAGTTCATTCCCTTCTGTACTGACCATACAGTACAGGAGAAGTGATAAATAAGCCAAAAAGCTATCTTAACCATTAATCAGCCAAAATTAATGATGAAACAACCAACAAAAACCTATGTAACTAAAAAACATTAAACCATCGAACCATATCAGGAGGTAAATCATGACTAAGGAAAATGGAGTTAAAGTATTAACAGACATGG
>ENA-OPSW01000164-OPSW01000164.1-human-gut-metagenome-genome-assembly--contig:-NODE-164-length-69066-cov-3.759937_pt1 | contig 69066 bp, 54 predicted proteins | sample MGYA00241463_ERZ501918 | MGnify/ENA primary metagenome ERZ501918 (study PRJEB25962, sample SAMEA2042443) | human gut metagenome | biome: human gut; feature: human-associated habitat; material: faeces... | reverse complement strand
ACTTGCTCATATCCCACACCTCATTTACCACATCCTGATAGAATTCCGGCTCATGGCAAATCAGAAGAATACTTCCTTTGTATTCCTGAAGCGCTTTTTTCAGAGAATCCTTTGCATCCACGTCTAGATGATTGGTCGGCTCATCCAGGATCAGCAGATTCGTGTCCTTGTTGACCAGCTTACAGAGTCTTACCTTTGCCTGTTCACCACCACTCAGTACCCTTACCTGGCTCTCAATATGCTTCGTAGTGAGTCCGCATTTTGCAAGGGCAGAACGCACCTCATACTGGGTAAATGACGGAAATTCCTGCCACAGCTCTTCAATACAGGTTGTCTTGTTTTCTCCTTTAACTTCCTGTTCAAAATAGCCGATCTGAAGATTTTCCCCAAGCTCACACTCGCCGGAAATTGCCGGGATCAGACCAAGTACACTCTTCAAAAATGTAGTCTTTCCGATACCATTTGTTCCGACAATCGCAATCTTGTGTCCTCTTTCCATCTGGAAATTCAGCGGCTTGGAAAGTGGTTCATCATAACCGATTACAAGATCCTTTGTTTCGAATAACATTTTCCCCGGAGTCCGTCCGTAACGGAACTTAAATTCCGGTTTCGGCTTTTCCGCTGCCAGCTCAATTACATCCATTTTATCCAGCTTCTTCTGTCTGGACATCGCCATATTTCTTGTAGAAACACGGGCTTTATTTCTTGCCACAAAGTCCTTCAGTTCACTGATTTCCTGCTGCTGTCTGCGGTATGCTGCCTCAAGCTGTGCTTTCTTAACTGCATAGACCTCCTGGAAATGATCATAGTCTCCCACATAACGATTCAGTTCCTGGTTCTCCATATGATAGATGATATTTACCACTTCATTCAGGAACGGAATATCATGGGAAATCAGAATGAATGCATTCTCATAATCCTGCAGATACCGCTTCAGCCACGTAATATGCTCTTCATCCAGATAGTTTGTCGGTTCATCCAAAAGCAGGATGTCCGGCTTCTCAAGCAGAAGCTTTGCCAGAAGAACCTTCGTTCTCTGACCTCCGCTTAGATCTGTAACATCACGGTCAAGTCCCAGATCCAGAAGTCCCAGTGCCCTTGCCACTTCCTCTACCTTTGCATCAATCGTGTAAAAATCATGCAGTGTCAACTCATCCTGGATCGTTCCAAGCTCTTCCATCAGAAGATTCATCTCATCCTCGTCTACTTCACCGAGTTTCTCACAGATCTCGTTCATTCGCTGCTCCTTCTGCAAAAGTGGATCAAACGCACTTTTCAGTGCGTCCTGGATCGTCATACCGCTCTGAAGGACTGCATGCTGGTCCAGATAGCCTGCTCGTACATTCTTCGCCCATTCCACCTTTCCCTCGTCCGGCGTAAGTTTCCCGGTAACGATACTCATAAAGGTAGATTTACCCTCTCCGTTTGCTCCTACAAGACCGATGTGCTCCCCTTTTAAAAGACGGAACGATACATCATCAAAAATGGCACGGTCACCAAAACCGTGTGTCAGATGTTCTACATTTAATATACTCATATTTTATTATTCTCCCTGATTCATTTCTTTACACATTGTCTTTTATTATATGTGGAAATTGGTGTTCTTTCAATATAAACAGAATAAACAGACAAAAAACCCCAGAAACACAAGGTTTCTGAGGTTTGTATTTTTGAAAATGAACTCGAAAAACTTCGTCTTTCCAGCAGCCACATTGCTCCAAATTAACGTTTAGGAAACTGTGGAAACCCGTAAAATAAGGCTTTGCGGATATATGTGCTGCATACTTGCTGCAAACCCACAGCATCCTATAACAACTGAGCACTTCTCTTCACAGCCAGGTATCAGAGATGGTATCTGGCTCTTTGGATTTATAATATCATCATATTACCGTTTTCTAAAACAAGAATTGTCTAATTATACCCAACTTGATGAGCAGAATATTGACAAACACTACTCATTTTTTCAACACCTTAAAACAATAATTATATTATCAGTACAATTATAAATATCCGTTTGATATATTTTTTGCATCAATAGGAGAATTTGCATTAAGTAACATCTTTTGCAGCATCATGTTGTTCATTCTAAAATATGCATACAATTCTTCTAATGTATTGATTTTTCTGTTATCTGCAACATAACTCATCTCACGTATAGCCTCCCACATATACACACGTATATGTTTACATAGTACATCTATATTTTCATCTACTAAAGAGTGGTGAACAAATTTGTTTCTTATCCGATACATTCTTTGTAATTGATAACCCAATATCTGGCGATGTTTTTCTATCTTTTGTCTCATATTTTTAGCATTCATGAGAATTCGTTCTAACTCAATACCTCTATAATATAATAATTCATATGAATTTTTGCAGGCTTGCAAAAAAACATCCTTTTCAGACTGATCCCTTAAAATGTTAAACAACAATACTATTTGCTCAGTGTTTGGATTTTCAGTAACCACGTTATTACCTTGATATTGATAATTCAAACCGATATTATTACAATCCTTTAAAAAATCATATAATCTGTAATAAATATATCTATGAGACAAAATATTCGGAACAATATCTTTGATTGCTGTAATAGCAGTTGGATACTGATTTGATCTAAATAATGCTTCCAATGATGACCACAGTAAAAGGAAATTATATGTTTTTCCTTCCCCTTCAAAATTGCAAGTATTAATAATCGCATTTACAACTTTATTCTTATCAATTTCATTACTCAAATTATCAACGAATAGTCTCACAACTCTATCAATGTTTCTATGATATTGATTGTAAGGTTTATAATCCAGATTTTTTGCAATAGTCTTCTGTTCTAAATCAAAAAACTTATTAAAGTGTTCATCATATACAATGACTCTATCATCCAATTTGTCTACTTTTGCTGTGGCAAACTCAACAATCCCCATTTCTTTTTTATATACGCGGAATGCTTTCTCAACAATCGAAACATGGTCATTTGCAGGAGCCTTAATGTCAACCTCCCAATATGTATTTTCATCCTCAATTAACGAGCTTCCATTTTCTGTAGGATGCATAATCTTAACTTCTACACCTGTAATAGTCTCTGTTACCTTTTCTTTGTATTTGTCTTCTATTTTAAAATAACATTTATATTTTGCGTCTATTCGTAGCAAATTACCAACCCATTGATTCCAACAATCATCAAATGCTTTTCCCGATCTTTCAAAGAAATAGCCTACATTTGTATATACACTTGAAATTGAACGTTTTGTAATTATAATAGAACTTACTAAACATTCTGTAAGATCAATTATTTTTTCACATTCATCGGATTGAATTGCACTTTTTAACATATCCACTGTGTCATTTAAATAATCCATAATTTCATATGCATTTTCTAAATTGCAAATAGCACTATACATTGAATGGACTTTGTCCATATCTGTTGCATTAATTGATTGATTATTTTTATCAATGGACAATCCTTTTCTTATTTCATCACATACAGTTCCATATAAAGCATTTTGCTTAGCTGGCATTACCAAATCTTTCTTTACTATTTCATTAGCTTCTTTTCGTACTTCTTCTAATATGAACCCATTAGTTCTCCCATACTCTAAATCTTTAATTACTGATTTTAATTCTAATAATATGCTGTATGCATTATGTATTTTATAACTGTATGATACCCCTGAGTTATTATTCAACAATTCTTTGATTTTTTGAATAAATAATATTTGTCCAACACTATTAAACTGAAAATTTGTTTTTATAAATTCATTCGTCAAGTAACTTAGCATATTTTTTCTCCATTATTTTTACCTAATACTATTGACTTTTTCATTATTTCGCATATAATAATAGAAGAAAATTAATGAGAGCATAAGCAATGTGCGACTTTAGTGTCGATTATCACATTGCTTTTTTGCTGTCTTAATATCTCTTTATAGCCAAACAAAAAATTCTTTACTATTTCAAAACATCCATCACTTTATCATGAGCAATACATTAAAAAACATTTATTTCTCCTTTTTGTATTATTATATTCTTTATCTTTCGACTAAGATATTCCCAAACTTCCTGTAGCATTATCTATCTATTGCAAAGAATCTTTATAAATAGCGGATTTGCGACTGTTTAAGTGCTAACTCTCGAGGAGATAATTAACTCTCATATGAATGACTCCAAAACACTCATAGAGTGCATGAATAAGCCATTTTATTTGAACGAGAGTTAAAATGTCTGGAAGTTAAGAATATTGTAATTTCTTACTACACTTCGCATTTATCTATTGGTCAAAAAACTAATTTCATTATTTATTGTATTTATCAAATCATAAAATCTTCTATCTATTTCTTCCTTGTATAATATCTGCTTTAACCCTTGAGCTTTATCAATGTCAAAAAATGTTATTTTCATCGAAACAACTAAAGCAAATTCTTTTTTTATAGATAGATATATTTCTAATTTATCCTTTGAAATATATCCTCCCTCTGACAAAGATATAATTTTATCAAAACTCTCAAATGGTAAAGTTTGTAAATTATTCATTATTTTATCATCTTTGTTCGTTTTATTAAAATCAACCTTAGGAACAATAAATGCTTCCAAAATCTCTCTATTCCCCAACAATTCCAAAGTATTAAGACATTCTTTATAAGTATCAGCAAGCAGTACCTTAGCTGTATCTTTCGCATTATCTTCTCGTTTAATTTTTCTATCATCAATTTCATTATATGAAATAAAGTAAATAACTAAAGCAACGACCGCACTCGACACAATTCCAAATAAATCTGTATTTATATTAGAAATTGGAATGTTAAACTTTTGGGGAATATTAAACAAATCTAGTACTATGTACAACGTAAATACACTCAATATAGCAAAGACAACATGCTTGTATATTCTTTTGTTTTCCATCTAATATTCTCCTTATTCTCATATAAGAAAAGCGTCTGCTGTTTCACAGACGCCTAATCTCCTAATAAGGACAGCGGATCGGAATACACCGGTCAATCTTCTATGGCTATTATTTGCCCCCAATCAGGAAGTAGGCTGTCCCGTCTACTTTTACTTCGCTTACGCAGGCTTCTCTCCTACACATATTATATTGTGACTACGGTTTTTAGTCAATCAATTTTTATTGCTTTTCTGTATTGCTAATCTCTATAGCATTCTTTCGCTTCTTGGTCAACGTAAATGTTTGATATAGAATCAATCCATAGATGGCCATTTGTAATACTAATCTTACTGTGGTGTTCATTGACAAATACTGTTCTGCATACCTAATCATCTGATAATTATTGATTACAATTCGGATAATTCCCCAGATTGCTGCCACCGAAATCAAACGCGACCATATCTTATCATTCTTACAACGTATAAAATAGTAAAAGGATGCAATAGCACCTATGATGCTTGGAATTATTAAAGCAATTCCAACACAAACAAGTTGCCATGTTGCATATCTAATAATATTTTCAGATCCTGTTATACACATTGCACCAAAATACGCTACAATAACAACACCCATCCTTTTGGGAGATAATGTGCCCTTTACAGCTTGATATAATCCATAAGTAAAAAATACAATCTGAATGATTATTCCCAATATATTAATCACAATAAGCTGAATATCACTGTAATCAACTGCCTGTGATTGCAACGGAAACCTAATTATCATATCAATTATTGTAATTAAGAATGAGAATACAATAAACGCATAGAGAGCAATCATTATATAATTTGCACTCTTTTTTTCTATTACAGGATTTCTTTCTACCAATTTTACCATTTCTTTTCCAGCCAGTAGATCGTCAAGACTTACATCCAGAATCTGAGATATTTTCTTTGTTGTAAGCAAATCAGGATATCTGTCACCACATTCCCATCTGGAAACAGACTGCCTTGTTACGTATAATTGCTCTGCAAGAGATTGTTGAGTCATTCCCTTACCTTCTCTTGCTCTTCTTAGTTGTTCGCCAAATTCGACCATATCAAATCTGCTCCTTTCATTTGATTTTATCATCTGCAGATGTGATTATAGTATCACCTAAAACCAAAACAACATCAAGCACCACCTTAAATTATGGTGTCACCATTATGGTGCGTTGCTCCAAAATCACTCAACTCCCTTAATCCTCTCAACAACAGTTCCATTCTTTTCCAAAACGATCCAGGTAAGCACTGGAACCATAGTACAAACCAGCAAACTGATTCCCAATGCAAATAAAAGTGGAAGTAATGGTACTGAAAACGCAATCCCCCGATAATTCATTGATTCATAAAGAAGATACGTTACTCCCATTCCTACTGTTAGCGTAACAAGCCATGCGCCACCTGCATAGAGAACTCCTTCCCTGACCAGCATTCCAAGAATCTGCTTCGGGGTCATCCCGATACTCTCCATAACCGAAAGCTCCATCATCCGGCTCTGCACATTTACTACAAAGGTGTTCATGTAGTTCATGATTCCGATAAAAGCCAGAATCAACACAATCCCGATTCCCAGTTGCGGCATATTGCCCTGTGCTTTTTCAATCTCATCTGCATCTTCGATTTTGGATTCCCAGGAAAAGTCTTTTGCATTGTCATTTTTTTCTAGTAACGCAAGGATTTCCTGTTCTGTATCTCTATCATATTCCTTGTGATATTTTATGCTGGTCTTTAGTGTAATTGGATGATTGGCAAATGTTTTCACCACCTGATCACTGGCTATAATCGTCGGTGGGTATCCAAGGAGTGCTGTATAATAATTCTCGTCCGTAACTCCTTCTATGGTAAAAGTTTTTGTCGTTTGTTGATCTTCATACAAAGCACATGTCACATTTTTTCCTATTATGTCAGCATCTGAAAGATCCAAACCATTTCGATAAACAATACATACTTTTCCCGAAAGGAAGTCCTCTTTCTTTATCGGATGCGTAAGACTGTTATTTAAATAATCAAATTCCTGTTCATCAATTCCAATCAGAGAGGATCCAAAATTCTCAGGATGATTCTGATACTCGTCCTTTTCCTTACTATATGGAATGCTCATCCACTTTGCGTAAAATTCTTTCATCCACATCTCAGCAAAATCCGGTTCCCATGGAACTGTAATCTCGGCAAATATCATAGAATGTACTTCAGAGACTCCGGCATTTTCTTTGATTGACTTCACGAAAGAATCATCCAGAATGTCTCTTCTGTCTTCTGATTTTTCTTTACATGCCGTATCATTTTTAATGACCATATCCGTATCCATATAATTTGACACTATGGTTCTTGCTGCCTGACTGTCCAGCATGGTCACAATACAAAGGTACACAGACAGACTGGTGGCCAAAGACAACAGTACCACCGCAGTTCTTTTCTTATCCTTTGTAAACTGCTCCATGGAAAGTCTTGCTATTACTTTCCCATTTCCTGCTTTTCTTTCTTTTACGGTTTTGTGGGTCGGACGATAACCAAGCGCTTCTATTGGAGAGATATCTGCTGCCATTTTTGTCGGTTTTTGGCTGGCCAGAAAGATGGTAACCCCAACCAGTAAGATGGTTGCCAGCAGAACTGCCGGATGAAAACGAACCATATCTGCTCCAACATAGCCACTTTTGATTCCAAGTGATTTTACAACAACAGGAATCAGGAAAAAGGATACCATCCCACCTGACAGACATCCAAGTACTGTCCCTGCAGATCCAATCAGAAGCATCTGTTCCTTCATCATCCTTTTTATCTGCTTTTCCGTCATTCCGACCGTCTGAAGCAGACCATAATAACGAACTTTTCCAGCTACGGAAAGATACATAATATTATAAATAAGCAGATACGCACACAAACAGGTAACTGCAATCAAGCCAATAAGACCTGCCAATATCTGAACCGATGCGCCAAGATCTTCCATGAAGAAAAGATTCTGCTGCTTTCCAAGATTCATATTTTCGATAAAAGCATTCTGCTCTTTTTTTGTCATGATTTTTTGCTTAAAATCCATAAAGTAACGACCGGAAGCTGCCTGCGAAAGCTTCCATCCCGATTGATCATAGAATTCTTTCGAGACATAAAACTGTTTCTTGGGTCCATATCCGTCCCAGATCCCACAGATTCGAAAAGTCCCTGTAAAGATTCCCTCATGTGTTCCATAAGACATAGCAAGGGTATCGCCTACATCAAGATCTTCGTAACCACATTCTTTTAAAGCGGATTTTGTTACCATTATCTCATCCAAAGCTGTCGGATATCTTCCTTCCAACTTTTCTCTGACCGGCTCCATCATCTGTGTCCAATATCCATCATCTGCCCAGATCAGTCCCACATTCAGTGTGGAATCCTGATCTGTTTTTTCTACCCATCCACAGACTCCCACTGTACCTGTCAGAACGATATCCGGGTTGTTCTCACACATTTGCCTCTGTTCATCCGTCACTCCATACATAATTGCATCAAACTCAGCTCCTGACATACGGATATTTTGAATTTTCTGAAGCCTGAAATAAGAATCTCCAACTGTGAATATTGTGAATACCAAAAAGGAAGAAAGAAGAACCGCAAGGAACAGAGTAATGGTCTTTCTCCTGTTTACTTTTAGAGCATTCCCTGCCATCCTTTTGATCACTTTCTGATTCGGATTCTTAAGCATAGGAATCACTTCCCTTCCCGGTATCTCCTACAATCTTTCCGTCCTCAATATGTACGATACGATCTGCAAGCTGCGCAATGTCTCTGTCATGAGTGATCAGAATCAAGGTCTGACTGAACTGTCTTGCTGCCATTTTCAAAAGTCCAAGTACATCATGGCTGGTAACCGAATCCAGATTTCCCGTTGGTTCATCAGCCAGAATAATGGCGGGCTTCGCCGCAAGTGCCCTGGCAATCGCAGCCCTCTGCTGCTGTCCACCAGATAATGTTCCAGGAAGAGCTTCCCTCTTCTCTGACAGTCCTAAAAGTTCCAGTATCCCATCCACATATTCCGCGTCAACCTTTCTCCCATCCAGTTCCGCCGGAAGAATGACATTCTCATATACATTAAGATCCGGGACAAGATTATAATTCTGAAAAATAAACCCGATTTTTCTCCTGCGAAATATGGCAAGCTGTTCTTTTTTCATTCCCAGAAGGCACTTACCCTCTACCAACACTTCCCCATCTGTTGGCACATCCAGTCCACCCAGCATATGCAAAAGTGTACTTTTCCCGGATCCGCTTTTTCCGATAATAGCAACGAATTCCTGATCTTTCACACGAAAATCTACGCCATCCAATGCCTTTACCGTATTTTCACCCATTTGATAGTATTTTTTTAAGCTTCTTGTCTCTACAATGTATTCTTTCATTGGTTTGCCTCCTTCTTTTGATATTCTATAGAATATCTCCTAAAAATCACAAACCTGTCTCAATTTTTAATTATCACAATATTGTGACCATCCCCGATCGGTTATGTTACGATTCATTCACCGGTAAATACAAGCGAAAACACGCTCCTTTTCCCACTTCAGACTGTACTTCTATGTAGCCCTTCTGAAGTTCCATGATTGTTCTTGCAAGATATAATCCGATCCCAACCCCTGGTTTATCATGCACCTCCGGCTCACGGTAAAATCTTGTAAAGATCTCTGCCTGCCTCTCCGGGGCAATCCCTTTTCCAGTATCAGAAATACTGATTTTAAAAAATAATTCCTGTCTTTCTGTCTGAATATGGATCTTTCCAGCTGGTTCGGTATACTTGAGTGCATTGTCCAGAATATTATAAATTACTTCCTCCGTCCATTTGCTGTCATGACGGATCATCATATTTTCTTCGCAGTTCACATATAGATCAATCCCCTTCAACGCCGCCTCCGGAACCACATCGGCAACTGCATGGCGGATTGTTTCGTATAGATTTTGGTCTTCCTTATGTATTTGCAGAATTCCCGTTTCAAGCCTTGACATTTTTACCATGCTCTGCATTAAAAAATCAATTTTTTCCATCTGCCCTTTGATTTCTCCCAAAAACTCCTGACCGTTTTGCGAAAACTCTTCATCCTCAAGGAGTTCCAGGTATAGTTTTATATTGGCAATGGGCGTCCTTGCCTGATGGGATATATCAGAAATCAATCCCTTTACTCTTTCTTTCTCACGAAAACCGTCTTCTTCTTTTTTCCGAAATACATTCCCGGCTTTCGCTAATTGTGTTCCTGTTCTTCCCCAGAGGCTATCCTCCAATTCTTCTTCCATATTCCATTCTTTTCCTGTTACGATAGCATCCAGAGCATCTTCCACCTTTTCAGCAAACAACTTCGCTTCTTTTTTTATCCGGTAGTTTTTCCATAACAATACCAGTACTGCTGCAAATAAAATTATCATCATGATACACATCAGCCAATCCATTGATATCCCATCCCATATACATTTGAAATATACCTGTGATTCTTATCTTCAATCTTTCCTCTCAGACGATTCACATTTACTGCCAGTGTGTGCTTGTCCACAAACTGTCCTCCACTGTCCCACAACCGCTCCAATAACAGATCATAAGTCAGAAGCTGTCCTCGGTTCATAAGAAATTGACAAAGCAGACGGCACTCTGTCGGTGTGACGGGGCATTCCTGACCTTTTACCGTTACTCGTGCATGATCCAAATCTATATATAAATACTCATCTGCAAAAATCAGACGATTGACCGAAGCAGTTCTTTTTAAAATGACTTCTATTTTTCTAAGTAAAATCTTCATTGAAAATGGTTTAGTAACGTAATCTTCTGCCCCGGATTCATATCCTGCCAGAGCATCCTCCTCCATATCTCTGGCTGTCAGGTAAATGACCGGAACTTCTCTTTGCTTTTTTACCCACTGGCAAAAAGAGAAGCCCTCGCCATCTGGAAGATTCACATCCAGAAGGACCATATCTATCTGATTCTCAAAAAAAATCTGCTTCCCTTTTTCCATAAAAGTCACACCATAAACTCCATATCCTGACTTTTTCAAAAAATAACAGATTGCCTGATTCAAATCAAAATCATCTTCTACAACTAATATATACTGCATATCCTAATTCCTCCGATACAGATTCTCACAAAGAAATCTCTGCATAGCAATGATACCTTTCAATATTGTACCACAGACTTTTCCTGGGTATGGAAAAAAAAGAAAGAATCTCAATTTTGTGATTATTCAGTGCGCAAAAAAAGAAAATATTTTATAAGTCTTTTCATATATCGTTTGTTTTTTTGTTTACCTTATTAATTTCCTCTCTGAAATTCTTTTTTGCCATGAAAGTTTTCTGTCTTTCTTCTGCCACCTGATTCAAAGCATCATCTCTTTCTCTTCTCATCTTTTTCGTATGCAGTTACGTTCGACATATTTGTTTTCCTTTTGTCTCAATCACTTATAAAAAGTTGCTCTACAAATCAGCAAATAGCCCAGATATTCCTGAATGGTTGGGATATCCTCTTCCTCAACCAGATCCTTTAAATACTTCAACCACATTTCGGGTTTAGGAGCTTCCGGATTATAATTGACATTTAACCGGTTTCTACAGAACTGTTTTTCTTCTTCAAACTTCCCATTCAGATAATAGACTCCATTTACAACATGAATTGGAATTAAGTGGTCGCCACACTGTACGCGCCACACTACAATTTCCATGATGAAAGAACACAGCATTGATGAAACTACCATCAAGAAGATTGTTGGACATTCTGGAGCTATGACGCTTACAGAACGTGTCTACACTCATCTTGATGTCCAGGTTCTGATCGATGCCATAAACAAAATTGTGGGAGACATTCCATAAAGATTCGAGGGTAAAGAAAAACCCCAGAAACACATGGTTTCTGAGGTTTTGTATGCATTTTTTCATCCCAAACGATTATCTCTTTGTGAACAGAAATTAACGTTTAGAGAACTGTGGTGCTCTACGAGCTGCTTTGAGACCGTATTTCTTACGTTCTTTCATACGTGGGTCACGTGTAAGGTATCCGGCTTTCTTAAGTACCGGTCTGTAATCAGAATCTGCTTCAAGAAGTGCTCTTGCGATTCCGTGACGGATTGCTCCTGCCTGTCCTGTGTATCCACCACCACGTACGTTAACGAGAACGTCAAATTTATCAACTGTTTCAGTTGCAACTAATGGCTGACGAACTACAACTTTAAGAGTTTCAAGTCCTAAATATTCGTCGATATCTCTTTTATTGATTGTGATCTTACCTGTACCTGGTACAAGGTATACTCTTGCGATAGATTTTTTTCTTCTTCCTGTTCCGTAGAATTTAGCTGTTGCCACTTTTATTTCCTCCTTTCAAACCTCTGACTAAAATGTTAAAACTTCTGGTTTCTGTGCCTGATGAGCATGTTCTGCTCCAGCATATACGTGAAGTTTCTTGATCATTGTTCTTCCCAAAGGTCCTTTTGGAAGCATACCTTTAACAGCAAGTTCGATAACCTGTTCCGGTTTCTTTGCCATCATTTCTCTTAATGTAGTTTCTTTCATTCCTCCTACATAATCTGAGTGATGATAGTATACTTTCTGATCTAATTTCTTTCCTGTAACTTTGATCTTTTCAGCGTTGATAACAATTACGTTGTCACCTGTATCAATGTGCGGTGTAAATTCCGGTTTATTTTTTCCTCTTAAAACTTTAGCGACTTCTGCTGCAAGACGTCCAAGTGTCTGTCCTTCAGCGTCAACTACATACCATTTTCTTTCAATCTTATCTGGATTAGCCATGTAAGTTTTCATTGGTTGACCTCCTATGAATTTCAGTTTACTAATTATTTTCATTGTAGATTCTATAGAAAACAAGTTCACTCCGGGGCTTTGGTGCAAACTGTTTCTTCTCACGTCATACTTGCATATTATATTATACCAGCAGGCTTTTGTCAACTGCTTCTTGCTGATTTTCGTCACTTTTTTGTGGGAATTTTCTACAGCATTTCTTTCAGATTGTCCACTGTTTCTTCTGCCTTCACCAGTGTAATACTGCCATTATCCAGGCATTCAACAAACTTATATACCAGGTCAGGATCAAACTGTCTGCCTGCATCCTGAAGAAGCTTCTCCCGTGCCACTTCAATAGGAAATGCTTTTTTATAACATCGTTTGGATGTCATGGCATCAAAAGAATCTGCCACGCACAAAATCCGCGCAGTCAGCGGAATATCTTCTCCTGCGATCCGGCGTGGATATCCTTTTCCATCATACCGCTCATGATGACCGATGACTGCCGGAATTACATAATCCAGCGATGGAAGGTGACGGATAATATCGATCGATGCCTCTACATGCCCTTTGATGATCTCATATTCTTCATCTGTCAGTTTTCCCTCTTTATTGAGTATATACTCCGGAATACCGATTTTACCGACATCATGCAGAAGTGCTGCCTGCCGGATAATCTCTATCATATCTTCGTTCATTCCAAGGGTCGTCGCCAGTGACGTTGCATAATAAGCTACATTGTTGGAATGGCTGAACGTATAGTGATCCTTCGCATCAATTGCCGCCGTCAGCGCATAAATCGTAGACTCATACTCCTGATAAATATGGGTGCGATTCCTTGTATTGTTCCCCTCACTGTTGTTCCGGAACATCATATCAAAGACCTGGATCCCATTTTTTCCATTATGTTTCACATGATAAACTGCCAGATCTACATTTTCCATCAGCTCTTTCACGTTCCTTGCCGCATAAGGAGCCGCACTGATACCGGCACTCACAGTTACCGCTTTCAGCCTCATATCCGTTCTGCGGTTATTCATAACATAAATCTGTTTTGCAATAGATTCTACCATATTTCTGGCGGAAAAAAGATCATATCCCGGTAAAAGAACCGCAAATTCCTTTCCTCCATAGCGGGCCGTGTATCCACTTTCTCCGACACTGCTTCTGATAATATCTGCAATCTGCTGCAGACACAGATCTCCTTCTTTCACCCCATACAACTGATTATACAATTTAAAATCATCTACATTGATGATCGCAAGTGCCAGCGATGCCTCCCTGTTTTTCTCAAGCTCTTCATTCAGCACTTCATAGAAATATTTCCGGTTCAGTAATCCGGTCATCTCATCTGTTCTGGCTTCCTGGCGGGCTCTCTCGTACAATCTTGAATTCTTAATCGCAATCGATGCAACCGATGTAACAGATGAGATCAGCTGCACCTCATCATATACCAGCCGTTTTTTCACCGAAGCATCTGTGATCAGAATCACACCAACCAGGCATTCTCCATCTTTCAGCCCTGCACAGTAACGGATATGCGTCTTATCCAGCCGGTGTTTTTCACTCTCCCACATCGACTTATACTCCACGGTATAACGGAAATCCCGGTAAATGATCGGCTCTTCATGTTCTTTCAGCCACTGGATCATCGGGTTTTCTTCTTCCATCGTAAATGTCAGATCATTCAGTGGCTGATCACTTGCCACTCCCCGATATGGCTGTCCCGGTGCATCCTGCATACAAATATAGATATTTCCAACATCCATCAGTTCTTTCATGACACTGATCGTTTTGTCCAGAATTTCATTTAAATTCAGCGTCTTCGAAATTGCAGAGCTGAACTCCCTGATTTTTTCTGTCTGATAATTTTCTTCCCGGACAAACACACTGCGTACCAGAAGCTTCCACAAAAAAGTAAACAGCGCATAAATCACCAGAAACACAATTGCAAAAGCAAGGGCATAAAGCGTTGTATTCTTATTCATCTGTATATGGAAGATTTTCTGCAGATATGGAATTACATTCAAAAATACAATAACAGAAAACAAAAATCCCACACCGTAACACAGACTGGGCGATGCCAGCATCTGCAGCCGGAACAGACGTCTGCGGATCAGTGCATAAAACAGGAAAAATACATTTACAACACCACTTAAAATATCAATCGGAAATCCACTGAAAAATGGTATTCCAAGCAACATATTCCCTGCAAACAACACCAGAACCCCTGCCATGACCGGTTCATACTGTACTTTCATATTGGGATTTGCTTTGCAGATCCGCACAAGGATAAGGAAAAGATAAATCAAAAAAATCCCAGCCGGGAAAAAGAGTACTAATATAGTAGGTTTAATCTCATACACAAAAGTAGGAAGCCCATTCTTTTCCACCACATTCGGGCATCCCAGGAATACCCCATGCCGGATATTTACCACAAAACAGATCAGCATAACAGCCAGATATATTTTCCCTGGCAGACCTTTTTTCACCCCGCCAAATGCCAGAATAAAGCAATAATATGCATACGGCAGTAGTAAAATTCCAAGCAGGGAAACCTGATACCAGAATTCATAACTTGGCCACAGATGAACACGCATAAATGCCGATCCTCCAGCCCAAAAAAGCAGTCCAACCAACACTACCAGAAAGCTATTTACAATTTTATTTCGCTTCGCTGTCAGAAACATCAGCAGCATAAATCCATAGCACACCATTGCTATGATTGAAATATATCCATAGGTTCCCATAATTCCCTCTTATCTCACTTTGTTCAAACATTCCTGCACTTCCAGCAACGCCTTCAAATCATAATAAGAAGGATTCATCTGATGCAGTTTTTTTCCAGTCTGTTTTTCATAAGTTTCAAATGTTCCGCACGTAAAAATTGTAACCTGCAAAGGATCCATTCCCAATATTTTCTTCAAGTCACGGTAATCCTGATCAATATATTTAAAATATGTACTCAGTAACTCTTTTAAAATATCGGCGCTCATGGCACTGTTCAGCAAGGATTCCCGTTCCAGTTCTACATACATATGCAGATATGGGCGGTTCTGTTCATTATATTCTTTTGCCGCAACCCAGTTTGTGATCGGGAGCTTTGACAGACGAATAACATTTCGGATCCCATTTTCTGAAATCCTTGTAAATCCTGCTATGTCAATGATCCATGGTACCCTGTCCACATATTCAAAACGTGGGATCTGTGTTTCATCTTCCCTGTTTTCCAGTCCAACGCACCGGTACATATCACCACAACGATATCTCGCGAATGCACCGCCTTTCAAAATCGTAAATACGAGCTCATATTTTTCTCCCGGTCGTACTTCATCCATCAGATATGTCGGTGGAACATAAGACGGATCCTCATGATTTTTCAACATATCCTTCTCTGTGATAAATTCATAAAATGCCGTATCCGGGAAGAAATACATTCCTTTTCTCGTCCAGGTCTCTGTCCCCATTATAGATGGTTCCGTACCGGCAAACAATTCCATCGGCCGGATTCCCCAGAGTTCTTCCAGATCATCTTTATAGCACTGATTGTCCGTACCTGCTACCATGAACCCTTTCAAATGGAATAAATCCTTTGGGAGTAATTGCCGGTTCTCCTTTTTGCAGCGGTATTTTGCCTGTATCATACGGAAGATCATATGCGGTCTGCATTTCAGAAGACTTGATAGTTGGATACCGCCGCCACCGGTCATCGAAGAAAGGCTCAGACTTACCGCATAAGCCACACTTCCAAGACCAAAGAAAAATCCCAGATCTTTTTTCATCGCCATTTTAAATCCCAGCTTGTTTCGTTCGCTGAAACTCATATTCACAGCATCTTTTACTGCCGGAAGGAACTCAATATCGATTTCTTCCCCGAGTGCCAGTGGAAAAAGTCCGGTAGCATACGGAAGCGGTGCCAGCGCATACAGAAATTTGTCCGTAGATGCAACATCAAAAGAACCCTTTTTCCTGCTGGTCGATAAAATCAGACATGCTGTCACATTATTCCGGTAGGTATCCAGCATACTTCTTGTATACGGTGCAACCTTAATCGGATGTTTCCCGCCTTCCCAGGTTGTCTGAATCCAGATCACCGGATTCCCCGGAAGCATATCAGGCTGCTTGGTCAGAAGAATGTCTGCATAATCTTCATACTCCGTCAGCGGTACCATTTTGCGGAATTCATCCAGATTTCGGGGATGTTTTCCTTTCAAAATCGACTGTCCAAGTCCACAGTTACTCCACAGCTGGATCTGTTCTTCCATCAGCCGCCGCTGGATTTTCATGTAACCGTCCATCGACAGATCCAGAAATCCACAGTACTGCTGCCATATTTCATTATACTGTTGTTTTTTTAATTTTTCTTTTAAATTCATAGACTGTCCGCTCCAGATCAATCATTTTTTCTGATAGTACGCAGGCACACCCGTATACTTTTTCTGTTCGGTATCAGAAACGGTGTACTTTGCTGATATTCTTTATAGTTAAAAAATGTCCGTGGGAATGTCCACAGATCCTGAAAAATAATATACAGATAATTCCAGAAAATCATAAGTAAAAAATAAATCCCATGTTTCCATCCACCGACCATTCCCCACATGCACAAATATGCTCCTGCAAACCATAAAACACCAGGATGGCGGCACAATCCATACATACCTTCCGTATAAGCCGCACGCAGTTTATTTTCTTCACAATAGGTTTCTTCAAAGGGAAGCGCAAAAAACAACGTATAAATGAGCAGACAAAGGAAAAGGAATCCTCCTAATCCAAATCCGGTCATTGTTCCGATCTTCCGCTGGCAACTCCCCCATGCTGCATAAAGCTCTGCAATCAGTGATACTACAACGAGAATACTCCCAGCTGCAAAAAATTTTTGTAATACTGCATTCTTCATCCGAACACTGTTGATATCATAAATAAAATACAGAATAAATCCTGTACTTCCTAGTATAAACTGCCACATTTTTCTCTCCATGATTTGTGCATTATTATGCACAAATACCTTTTCACGCACTCTAAATTATAATAAAAGCTACTATAAATTGCAACCAAAAAATGTCTTCCCTTTCCCCTTTTTTCAAAAACATTACCATATCATTACATTTTTTACAAATTCCACTTTTGCTTTAAATAGTATACCATCATTTGCTTCTATCTGATACAATAGATGTATGGGATTTTTATCCAAATTTTGACTAAAAGGCAGGTACTAGAATATGTGGGCTTATGAAGGAATTTTTTATCAGATCTATCCAATTGGATTCTGTGGCGCTCCGACCGCAAATGACGGCAAAACCGTATCCCGGATTTTAAAATTAAAGGACTGGAGCAGTTATCTGGAATCCTTAGGTATCTCTTCTATATTATTAAATCCAATTTTCGAATCAGACAATCATGGTTATGATACCAGGGATTATAAAAAAATCGACTGCCGTCTCGGAACCAATGAAGATTTCGCAGAAGTATGCAAAGATCTCCATGCACACAATGTAAAAATCGTTCTTGACGGTGTGTTTAATCACGTAGGACGCGGCTTCTGGGCATTTAAGGATGTACAGGAAAAGAAATGGGACTCTCCATACAAGGACTGGTTCTGCATCAATTTTGACGGTAATTCCTGCTACAATGACGGATTCTGGTATGAGGGATGGGAAGGACATTTTGAACTGGTCAAACTGAATCTTGCCAATTCTGCTGTTGTAGATTATCTCCTGGAATGTGTAAAAGGCTGGATCGATGAATTTGACATCGACGGTCTCCGGCTTGATGTTGCATACTGCCTGGACCGCAATTTCATGAAACGTCTGCGCAGTTTCTGCCAGGAATTAAAACCTGACTTTGCCCTGATCGGAGAGGTTCTCTTCGGGGACTACAATCAGATCGTCAATGACGAAATGCTGCACAGCTGCACCAACTATGAATGCTATAAAGGTATTTATTCCAGCTTCAACAGCATGAACATGTTTGAGATTGCGCACTCTCTGAATCGTCAGTACGGACCGGAACAGTGGTGCATTTACCGCGGAAAACATCTGATGTCTTTTGTTGACAACCACGATGTAACCCGAATTGCAAGTATCCTGACCAACAAGAACCACCTGCCGCTGACTTACGGACTTCTTCTTGGTATGCCGGGTGTTCCTTGTATTTATTATGGAAGTGAATGGGGTGAGGAAGGGGTAAAAGCACCAAATAATGACTACGCCCTTCGTCCATGCTTTGAAGAACCAAAGCCAAATGAACTGACCGAAGAGATCAAAAAAATGATCCACGTCAGAACCGGAAGCAATGCACTCTGCCACGGAAGCTACCGTAATGTTGTCCTGACCAACCATCAGCTCATCTTTGAGCGTCGGACCGATGATGAACGGATGCTGGTTGCGATCAATGCATCGGACGCACCGTTTACTGCGCACAATGGAGAACTCGGAGGCACAATGACCGACCTGCTCACCGGAAATGAAATCCAGATGAGCGGACAGCTTGAGATGCCGCCGTACAGTGTGCAGTATCTGAAATAATATCTCCGGACATTTTCCAAAGCAGACCTCTTTGGTTTGCCATGAGAATGATTGATATTGCTTAACAGCACAAATGCCAGTTCCGGCTTGCTGTCGGTTCTGGCATTTTTTCAAAGAATCTCTGTTCCAGTAAATACAGTAATTTCGTTTGAGATTTCCTGTCATTTAACGGAACTTCGATTTTCTATATTCCCTCGGAGTCATTCCATAATTTTTTCGAAAAAGCCTGTAAAATTGTGTCCGATTACTAAAGCCAAGGTCCTCCATGATTTCTGCAATCGTAAGATCCGAATCCAAAAGAAGTCCCTCCGCCTTTTCCATTGTAAATTTCGTGCTATATTCATACAGAGACAACCCGGTATATTTTTCAACCGTTTTATAAAGATAATCTCCTGAATAACTAAACTTTTCCTCCAAATCCTTTCTGCGCACCTGTCCATCCTTTTCCCGGATATAACTGGTTATCTGATCAAATAGTTCTCTCTCAGACGTATTTCCGAAAGCAACCGGCGTATTTGTGTAAAGCGCTCCGTCAAACAATGCAGATAACATTCCTATCATTGCTCCTGCAATCTGAAAATTTGATTTAGGCGTTCTCTTCTGCAATCCTACTGCAATTTTGTCAAAACAATCATGCACTACTTTTGTCTCTTTCATCGGAATAAAATCGATATAAGCCCGTTGTGATGCCTCTTCTTTATCCAATTCATGTAAAAAGAATTTCCTTACCATCTCATATTCCTTTGTGCGTTTCCCGGAAAAAACACTTGGAAATTGTAGTAAATTCAAAATATATTCTTGTGTAAATTCCAGAAAAATCACTCTGCAATACTCATCGAATTCCTCCAGATGGCGAATATTCATATTCATCAGACAGCAACTTCCTTTCGGATAAAGATGTCTGGTATTTTCAATGTTCTGATATAGCCTTCCATCTGCAACATACATCAACTCATAGAAATTATGTCTGTGCATACTTTTCCTTTCAAGAATTTTGTCCGATTCCTCCTTGTCCATACAAAGATATCCTAAATCCTTCGGTCCTATAAATGTAAGCACCTCTCTTCCTTCTTCTTTTTCCGGATAATAGGAATCTAAAATAAAAGAAAGACTATCTTCTGTAAAATGATTTTCTCCAAAACCTTTTTCATATGCCTTCATTTCTTTAATTAAATCCTGATACATCATAGGACGTGTAGATTGAAAATACATAATTTATTCCTCTTTCTGATAAAAACCAGTTTTATCTTTTTATAGTGATCATTCCTGTTCATCTCGAATAGCTCTTAACAATTGAATCTGATACACATAAGGTTCAATCCCATCATTTATGCCATTTATACTCTTTTTCATATCATTTATAATAATATCATATGATGTGGATGTCAAAATTTTTTACCACTCACTAATTAACCGAATTGTTCTATTCAATAGTAAAAGCGAGGAAAACTTATGCAAAAAACAGATTTCAACCGTGACTGGACCGTACAGAAAGACGGATCCAATGAAATACTTCATGTCAATCTTCCAGATGACGCCATGATCCGTGAAGAGCGCTCAAAAGAGAATAAAACCGCAAGTGCAAGTGCCTATTTTGCCGGTGGCAAATATATTTACACTAAAATTTTCGATCTTTCGGAAAATGAAACCAGACAAACTCTGATCTTAGAATTTGAGGCTGTCTATCAAAACGCAACCGTATTCTTAAACGGCAGACAGGTTGCCGAACATCCTTACGGATACACAAACTTTTTTGTTGACATCACCGGAAAAGTTATTGCCGGAACAAATGAACTGAAAGTCGTTGCAGACAACGCAAATGTCCCGAACAGCCGTTGGTACTCCGGATCCGGTATCTACCGCGAAGTGCACCTTTACCGTTCCGGAAGTTCTTATATCCGCCCGGAAGGGTTAAAAGTGCAGATTGTTGATCTTAATACAATCCACATTTTTACTGACGCGGTTATGCAGCCTGATGAAAAAATTGTACTGGAAATTTTCAATGACACTGGCAAAATCGTATCTTCCGAAGGCACAGATGTCACCATCACCATCCCAGATGCACACCTCTGGTCTGCCGAAGATCCTTATTTATATACCTGCAAGGCAACCCTTCTACAAAATGGAACTGCCATTGATACTGCCAGAACCTCTTTCGGAATCCGTACCCTTTCCTGGGGAAAAGATGGATTTCTTGTAAACAGCAAGTCCGTCCTTTTCCGGGGTGCCTGCATCCATCATGATAATGGGGTACTCGGTGCCTGTGGCTTCCATGATGCTGAATGTCGGCGGGTACGCATTTTAAAAGAAGCCGGATTTAATGCCATCCGTTCTTCACACAATCCCATTTCAAAGGCAATGCTGGATGCATGCGATCAACTTGGTATGTACATTATTGACGAAGCTTTTGATATGTGGCTGATCAAGAAAAATCCTTACGATTACGCCGGTGAAACATTTTCCAAATGGTGGAAAGCTGATATTGCTGCCATGATTTCAAAAGACTATAACCATTCTTCTGTTGTGATGTACTCTGTTGGAAACGAGATTACAGAGCTTGGACTTGCAGACGGGCAGGAACAGGCCCGTATCATGACTGAATTCTGCCATACCAAAGATCATACAAGACCTGTCACAGCCGGGATCAATCTGATGCTTGCTACCATGGCCGGAAGTAAAAAAAGTATTTATGGCACGGACGAAGACGGTAAAGTCAAAGACAGTGGTTCCGGTGGACTGGATAACGCTCCGACCTCTGAATTTTTCAATATCATGATGAACAAAATGGGCGGACTCATCAATAAAGCAGCCAAAACAAAAAAAGCGACTGCCATTGCTGAAATTATGTCCGGTATTTTCGATATTCCCGGATATAATTATGCATCCAGCCGCTATAAAATTGATGCCAGAAATCATCCGGAACAGGCGACAACCGGCTCTGAAACTCTCCCGCAGACCCTTTACGATAACTGGCAGCTTGTCAAATCGATTCCTACCATGACCGGCGACTTTATGTGGACCGGATATGATTATCTTGGTGAATCAGGCATTGGCACCATTCAGTACAAAGACAAAAAGACGAAGCAAAATGCCGATCCGGGCCTTATTATTTCCGGTGGTGCCGGTATCATTGATATCTGTGGAAAAAAACGTCCGGAAGTTGGATGGAGCAAGATCATCTGGGGATTACAGAAAACTCCAACAATTGGTGTTGACCCTTATACCCGCACAGACTATTTCCAGTCTCTTTCTATGTGGCGTGTCACAGATGCGGTGGAAAGCTGGTCATGGGAAGGCTGCGAAGGGAAAAAAGCTTCTGTAACAATCTACTCAGATGCAGACAAAATAGAACTTCTTGTCAATGGAAAAAGCGCAGGTAAAAAGAAACCGAAAAAAGATATTGCAAAATTCAGGAAAATTCCATATGAAGCCGGCAAAATCGAAGCCATTGCTTACGACTCCTCCGGAAAAGAAACAGCCCGCACCACGCTTGTCTCAGCCACTGGAAAAACTTCGATAAAACTCACTCCTGAAACAACAAACCTCTGTGCAAATGGTCAGGATCTCTGCTTCCTTAATATCGATCTTATCGGTGAAAATGGAATCACAAAATCCTCTGTCGACCAGGAGCTGAAAATAGAAATCTCTGGTCCTGCAACACTTCAGGGATACGGTTCTGCAAGACCAAATGTTGAAGAAAGCTTCTGCAACGATACTTTCAAGACATTCTATGGCAAATCCTTAGCCGTAATCCGGGCCGGCTATGAACCAGGCACTGTCACTGTAAAAGTATCCGGAAAAGGATTAGACACCCAGGAACTCACACTAAATATCTGTTAAAACTCTACAGATTTCTAAATAAAACCAAAGGAGAACATCAGAACTCTTTTTCTGTTCTGACGTTCTCCCTTCTGGTCATTTATCCCATTTTCTAATAAATATATTTCTTCATTTCCTGATATACCCTTGCAAGAGGAAGTCCGACGATCGTATTATAATCACCTTCAATCCCACAGATATACACGCCAAATGCCCCTTGGATTCCATAGGCTCCTGCCTTGTCCATCGGCTCTCCTGTCGCAATATATTCCCTGATTTCTTCCTTGCTCATCGGATATACATGCACATCACTGCATTCATGAAATGTCTTCCGGATCTTTTTCCCATCCTTCTTTATCAGAAGCGTAACACCGGTGTAAACCTGATGTGCTTTTCCCTGAAGCATGGAAATCATCTGATATGCCTGCTCTTTATCCTTTGGCTTTCCGAGAATCGTTCCATCCGCTGCAACCACCGTATCTGAGCCGATCACCAGAAAATCTCCTGTATTTTTCGTTTCATACTGCTGATAGACATCTTCTGCTTTCTGTACAGAAAGTTCTTCCACAACCTGGCTTGGAACCTGGGATGTAATTACTTCCTCACAGTGTGACGGCATGACTACATGCTTTATATTTCCCTGTTCCAGCAGTTCTGTCCTGCGCGGTGATGCAGAGGCCAGAACTACAGTCAGCTTCTGTGTCCTACTACACATAGCCTAATCCTCTTTCACAAGAATCTTCTTAATTTCTCCCATATACATGTTATGCATATCTTTGTCAGCATACCATTTGTCAAGATTTGCTTTCTCAACAAAATTTTCTTCTCCCATGCGCTGTACATAAACCTTCTTGCATACAAAGATCATTTTTGCTTCTTCAAACGCAACTGTTCCATCTACATAATATGGTGTCAGACCGGCTTCTTTGATCTTATCTTCGTCCCTTCCGGAGACTCTTCCACAGAGATTTAACGCTTCTCTATGCTCTTCTCCAAAGAATGCCAGTGTAAAATAATCTTCTCTGTCTACAAATTCTTTTGTATAACGGGAATCACGGATATAGGCTGTTGCAGTTGGTTTTCCCCACATGATTCCGACACCGCCCCAGCTTGCGGTCATGGTGTTACATTTTTCTTCATTTCCTGCTGTGATCAGCATCCACTGTTTTCCGATCAGGTCAAATGGATTATCCTTTAATTCTTCTGCTTTTATTTCTGTAAAACTCATTTTTCTGTCCTCTTATTTTGCGATTACTTTACGGAAATTCTTCTTTCCTTTTCTTACAACTTTTCCTTCTCCTTCAAAGTCTGCTTTTGCAAATGTTGCTGAAATATCAGAAACCTTTTCTCCGTCAACGGCAACTCCGCCCTGCTGTACAGCACGACGTCCTTCTGATTTGGAAGCAACCAGTCCGCTCTTATGAAGAAGTGTCAGGATATCGACAGACCCGTCTGCAAAATCTTCATCAGAAAGCTCTGCTGTCGGCATATCTGCTGCATTTCCTGAGCTGAACAGTGCACGTGCGCCTTCCTGTGCCTTTGTAGCTTCTTCCTCGCCGTGAACCAGTTTTGTCAGTTCGAACGCAAGGATTTCTTTTGCTGTATTAAGCTGTGCGCCTTCCCATTTGTCCATCTCATCAATCTGCTCAAGCGGAAGGAATGTCAACATACGTAAACATTTAAGAACATCTGCATCTGCCACATTTCTCCAATACTGGTAGAATTCAAACGGAGAAGTTTTTTCCGGATCAAGCCATACAGCTCCAGACTGTGTCTTACCCATCTTCTTTCCTTCTGAATTCAGAAGCAGTGTGATTGTCATCGCACTTGCATCCTTACCGAGCTTACGACGGATCAGCTCTGTACCACCAAGCATGTTGCTCCACTGATCATCTCCGCCAAACTGAAGATTACAGCCGTATTTCTGGTATAACATATAGAAATCATAGCTCTGCATGATCATGTAGTTGAACTCAAGGAAGCTCAGTCCCTTTTCCATACGCTGTTTGTAGCATTCTGCAGTCAGCATACGATTTACGGAGAAATGTGCTCCGACTTCACGAAGTACTTCCACATAATTCAGATCCATCAGCCAGTCCGCATTATTAACCATCAGTGCTTTCCCGTCTGAAAAATCAATAAAACGGCTCATCTGCTTCTTAAAGCAGTCACAGTTGTGCTGGATTGTCTCCGGTGTCATCATCTGACGCATATCTGTTCTACCGGACGGATCCCCGATCATAGCAGTACCGCCCCCGATCAAAGCGATCGGCTTATTGCCAGCCTCCTGCAGTCTCTTCATCAGGCACAATGCCATAAAATGTCCAACATGCAGACTATCCGCCGTCGGATCAAACCCAATATAAAACGTAGCCTTCCCGTTATTCACCAGATCCCGGATAAGCGGCTCATCCGTAACCTGCGCAATCAATCCTCTGGCCTTAAGCTCTTCATAAATACCCATTTTCCTAATTTCCTTTCTTTTTCAAAACCTATATCTTACTCACAGCCAATCTTCTCCGCCAGGAGAAGGAGGCGTCCCGTCTGGAACTCTTTGAAGTCTTCAAGGATGTCAGCCATCCGGAAATCATTTCTATTTGACTGCATGTGCAGGCGGATGCTCATACTTCTTAGGTTTTGGGAATTTGTGTTATGATTGAAAATCCATCTGTCTGAGCGCAGCGAGTTATGGATTTTCAATCATGCCCTTAACAAATTTACAAAACCTTAGAAGTATCAGCCGCCGAACCCGCAGACAAATAGAAATAGATTCCGGATAGCGTCCGGCCTGAACCCCTTCAATTTTTCCAATAAAAAAACCTCGTCCTCCGGCCAATCAGCCTTTAAGGACGAGGTATATTCTCTCGTGGTACCACCTTAATTCACATCCGGCTCGCACCGAATGCCTCAGTCAGTAACTAACATTACCGTAGCAGGTATAACGTCCGCCACTCCGTCACAACTTACTTGCGCTTCCGCGCGTTCGGTGTGAAGCTCCAAGATGTATTCACATCTGACTCTTCGTGCACCTCTCATCAACCGGTTACTTTCTGTCTGAGCCTTGTCATCTGCTACTTGTTCTCTTCATAGCCTGTAATTTTCTCTTCTTTTGTCATACTACCGTATCCTTCAAAATTTGTCAAGCCGGATTTCACGCCAAATTATCACAAAACAACTTTTGTCAAATCCAATTCACAGCCTTCCATCATTTTCCGAACCACTCTCGCAGATTCCCTAATTCCAGAAATCCGTCTTCTGCTCCAGCTCAATATCTGCACTTTTAAACACCGGATTAACTCCCCGCTTCAACTGATCCTCATAATCCCGGATTGCCTTAAATGCCGTCCCGGACAAAATCAGGATCACCGGAATATTGATCAGTGCCATCACGCCCATCAGTACATCGGAAAGATCCCACAAAAGCGACATTTCCATACCTGCCCCCAGAAATACAACAAATGCCGATACCAGGCGGAATCCGCGCATAAATTTTTTCCCCGGTTCCTTTTTATGGATATAGGTCAGAAGATTGTCGCAATAGAAACAATTTCCAAGCAATGTTGTAAACGCAAAAAATACCATAGCCACCGTTATAAATACCGGACCAAATGCTCCCAGGGATTCCTGAAGAGATGCCTGAACCCACGGTGCCCCCTGTATCTCCCTGGTTGGATCAATGCCAGACGACATACACATCATCGCCGTTGCCGTGCAAAGAAGAAGTGTGTCGATAAAGACAGACAGCATCTGAACCAGTCCCTGTTTGACCGGATGGCTGACATTTGCAGAAGCAGATGCATTCGGTGCCGAACCGATTCCGGCTTCGTTGGAATAAAGCCCACGGCGGATACCCTGCATCATAGCAGAACCCGCAAACGCTCCGAAAATCGCCTTGAAATCAAACGCTTCCTCAAAAATACGCAGGAACATTTCCGGCACATTGCGGATATTGATGATAACCACAATCAGCGCAATACCGATATATGCAAGTCCCATCATCGGCACAAGCGTCGATGTCACCTTTACAATACGGCTTCCACCGCCAAGCAGACACCATCCGGTCAGAACTGCCAGAATCCCACCAATAATCCATGGGCTTACCTTCGGATCATAAAAAGAAAATCCGGAAAATGTAGACTGCAGATTGTAGGATGCCAGCATATTGAATCCAAATGCATAAGTCAGGATCATGGCAATACAAAACACGATCGCCAGTGGTCTGCAATGCAGCGCCGCCTCGATATAATAAGCCGGACCACCATAGCATTTCCCATCCTCTCCCTTTTTCTTGTAAATCTGTGCCAGCGTACTTTCAATCAGTGCAGACGCACTTCCGATGATCGCAATCACCCACATCCAGAATACAGAACCAAATCCCCCAATACAAATTGCCGATGACACCCCGACAATATTTCCCGTTCCTACTCTCGATGCCGTTGAAACCATAAGCGCCTGGAATGATGAGATTGCCTCTTTGTCGTCCGGCTTCTCCATCACGGACTCACAAGCTCTCTCAAATAAACGCACCTGTGGAAATCTTGTCCGGATTGTAAAATATAAACCTGCACCGATCAGAATAATCACCAGAAGTTTGCTGTACATAAATGAACTGACCGCCCCAATAATCGTCTGAAACATACCTTCTTTCCTTTCTCAATGTTTTCTACCATTTTCGCTATATCTTAACGGAAACTCTCAAAATTTGCAAGCTTTTTCTATTTAAAAGCGGACAAGCAACGCCTGTCCGCCAAATTTATACTATATTTTTCTATCCCTTTACAGCTCCGGCAGCAACACCCTTGATGATGTACTTCTGTCCTGCCAGATATACAATGATGATCGGGATTACTGTAAGCATAATGCTTGCCATCATCGGTCCCATTTCAACTCTTCCGTAACTTCCACGGAAATACTGGATCAGCATTGGGATTGTTTTATACTTCTTAATATCAAGTACAAGAGTTGGAAGCAGGTAATCATTCCATACCCACATTGCTTCCAGAATACCTACGGATATCATGGTAGGCTTCAGGATATGGATATCGATCAAAAAGAAGGTCTGCAGCGGATTACATCCGTCGATCATGGCAGCTTCTTCGATTTCTACAGGAATCGATTTTACAAATCCGCAGAACATAAATACCGCAAGACCTGCGCCAAATCCGAGATAGATCACCCAGATATTCCATGGCATATTCAGATGTAAGGTATCTGCTGTCTGTGACAAGGTGAACATAACCATCTGGAAAGGAACAACCATGGAAAATACAAACAGATAATATAAGATCTTTGAAATCGGACTATTTACACGGGTTATATACCATGCACACATGGAGCAACATACAAGAATAGCAACTACAGAAGTAATCGTAATAAATGTACTGTATCCAAGACTGCTTAAAAATCCTTTTGAAGCAATGGCATCTACATAGTTTGCGATTCCTGCAAATGCATCTGCAGTCGGAAGTTTAAATGCAGTTCCTGTACTGATCGCTGATTCTTTTTTCAAAGAGTTCATCAGGATCATAATGATCGGATAAATCCAGGCGAGTGCCGCAATTGTTAATATAACTATCCATATTGTATTTGCAATACTTTTCTTCTTTTTCATTACTGCTGCACCTCCTTAGATCTTGTTGCTTTCAGCTGTACCAGTGAAATAATGATAACCAGAGCACAGAAGATCACTGCTTTTGCCTGTCCATAACCTTTCCACTGCATTCCGGCACGTGCGTAGAATGTCTGGTAAATATTCAGCGCCAGCATTTCTGTCGCATGGTTTGGATCTCCACCTGTAAGAGCCAGGTTCTGGTCAAACAATTTAAATGAATTGGTAAGTGTCAGGAAGACGCAGATCGTGATGGAAGACATTACCATCGGAACTCTGATCTTCCAGAGGATATCCCACTTTGCTGCTCCGTCAATCTCTGCTGCTTCGATCAGATCATCCGGTACATTCTGAAGACCTGCGATGTAAATGATCATCATATATCCGATCTGCTGCCAGCACATCAAAATGATAAGTCCCCAGTAACCGGCTGAAGAATTCAGTGCCAGAAGCGGCTGTCCGATGATCGTAAGCAGACAGTTGATCAGGATCTGCCAGATATATCCAAGTACGATTCCACCGATCAGGTTCGGCATAAAGAAAATAGTTCTGAAAATATTGGTTCCCTTTAACTTCTGTGTCAGAAGCAGTGCCAGACCAAATGCCAGTACGTTGATCAGTAAGATCGATACAATCGCAAATAATACTGTAAATTTAAATGAACTTGTAAATGATGTATCCTTGATTGCTGCGGTATAATTTGATATTCCAACAAATGTTGCATTTCCTACTGTTGTAAACTTACAAAAAGAAAGATAAAATCCCTGTGCAAACGGAATGATAAATCCGATCACAAATGCAAGAAATGTTGGGAGAACAAATATTGGTGCATGTTTTTTCAGTGCCTTTTCCATAGAAATCCTCCTCTTTTCCTTTTGCCCGGAAGGATCTTCCTACCAGGTGGCTCTCATTTCACTTTTTATTTTTATATGGAAAAACGTAGGTTCCCATATCCAGAAAACCCGCTTCGTACAGGCTCTCCTCTCACTTAAAAGGGGCAGGCAAGCCGCCTGCCCCTAGGTCAGTTCTTTTTATGCAACTTATTTATTCATTTGCAAGCTTGTATTCAGATGCCCATCCATCTACGAATGCACTTACTACTGCATCCCAGTTAGCATCTGTCTGATCTGCCGCATAAGCTGTCAGTGCAGATCCAACACCATTTTTCCACTCTTCTGAAGGCATTGTTGAGAAGTTCCATGCTACCGGAGTCTTTCCGTCTTCGGTCATCTGTTTGTCTTCTTTGATAAAGAGATTCTGAGATTCCTGAGCTTTCTTAAACGGAATGTTGAATCCCATATCGTCTGCCATACATTTTGTTCCTTCATCTGAAGTTACACACCAGTCCATAAAATCTAATGTAGCCTGAATATCAGCTTCATCTGCTTCTTTATTTACGCACCAGTAATTTTCTGTACCTGTGCAGAGTCCCTGGCTTGCTTCATCGCCTACACCAAAGTAAATCGGAAGCATGGTCATGTCATCATCTGTCAGACCACCATCGACCAGCTGTGTATATTCCCATGTACCATTCTGATAGAATACAGCTTTTTTATTCAGGAATTCATTTCTTGCATCGTCACCTGTCTTTGCAGCAAGATCCTTTGGATCGCATGTGCTGTTGTTGATGTACAGATCCCACATATCGCGATAATTGTCAAGATATGTGCCTTTGATTGCATCTGTTGTGTTAATTCCTTCATCCTGATATTCAAAGTAGATCGGAAGGTTTGCAAGGTGTGTCTTGAATCTCCAATCAGAAGATCCGTCCATACCTGCTGAAGTAAATGCAGAAAATCCAAGTTCAGAAGTTCTATTTGTAATGTCTTCTGCTACTTTTTTCAGATCTGCAAAAGATTTGATGTCATCCGGTGTATATCCTGCTTCTTTTAATAATGTCTTATTTGTGATAATTCCGTATGTTTCAATAACATATCCGATACCTGCTACAGAATCTCCGTCTTTCAGTGCATAATCATCACTTGTGAGTTCTTTGTAAATATCAGAATCTGATAAGTCGTAGCAGTAATCTTTCCAGTTTGCAAGTCCTACAGGTCCGTTTACCTGGAATAATGTTGGTGCTCCGCTCTTTCCCATTTCACTCATCAGAGTGGTTTCATAGTTTCCGGAAGCTGCTGTAACAACCGTTACATCTACACCTGTCTCTTTTGTGTAATCCTTTGCCAGCTGCTGCCACTGTTCATCCTGCTCCGGTTTGAAGTTCAGATAATATACAGATCCTTTGCTGCTGTCCCCTTTACCGTCTGCACTCTTGCCATCGCTCTTGCTTCCACATCCTGCAAAGCATCCAAGTGTCATGATTCCTACCAGCCCCAGTGCCAGCCATCTTTTTTTGTTTTTCATAATTTCCGTTCCTCCTCGTCTGGATTTCTTTTCTATGCTTAAATAATAGCAAGAATCCAATCAAAGACTGTAACAAATCGCAAACCTCCTTTAACAAAAAATATACTTTTCGAAATGTAAAAAATTTGTTATTGATAAAATGGCACCAACAGCCTTCTCCTCCCATCATCTCTCTTTCTCATACTCCCGGATACTTTCATCGGCAATCTCCACCATCTGCGCAGGCGTCATTTTCCCGGCGGCAAGCTGTGGCAGGCACTCCCCGATCGTCTCTTCCTGAAGGATGGAGTTCCATTTCACCTGATAGTTCGGAACGATCTGCGGATTGTTATTGTAGGCATTTACATAATCCTGAAGGAGCTGGCTGATTTCAGTGCGTCCGTTCTTGTCCATCAGCTCTTTCTTCTCTTCCAGATTGAATTTCGTGCGAAATTTCAAAAATTCAACCGCTCCTTCTTTGACCTCCTCGCTGTAAGTGGAAACCACCGCCCAGCCAAAGGTTTCCGGTGAGGCGATCAGTTTATTTCCCGGAAATGCGGAAAATCTTACCTTTTCTTTCCATTCTTCCGGCAACTGGTCGATCATCCAGTATCCGTTCGGGATCATTGCCACCTTTCCTGTGACAAAATTATTGTATGCCACATCGTAGTCAGCATGAATTGCATCTTCTGTTGTATACCAAAACAATTTCTGCAAGGTTTCTGCAATTTCAAGACCGGTATCATTGGAATAGCTTTCTGGGAGAAGCTCTTTCATAAATGCATAGCCTTCTTCCGTGTGTGCTGCCTCTGCTGTTGCAATCAGCATCGGCGCCCAGCCGGTTCCTTCAGTGTGAAGTCCAAGCGGTGTGATTCCGTTTGCCTGCAGCCGGTCACAGCAGTCCCAGAATTCTTCCCATGTCTCCGGGAATTTCTCAATCCCTGCTTCCGCAAAAAGCTCCGGATTCCAAAACATGCCGGCGCACGCAAATGCCGCCGTACTGATCGGTCCAAGATAGATATTGCCATCCTCATCCGTACAGCCTTCCATCACCGCCGGTTCGATCATATTCCTCCACTCTTCATCCTCTTCCAGATACGGACTCAGATTCTCGATCCGTCCATCCGCAACCATCATCTGATAAAAGGACGGCAGGGTGCGCACATCATAGATCACAGCCGGAAGCTCGTCTGTGACATTTAACCGTTTCAGATTTTTTCGGTATTCCTCTTCCGTCTCCATGATCCATTCCACTTGCATATGATACGTACCGGCATATTCTTCATTAAATGCATCAACGACATCCTGTTCCGTTTTCTTGCCGGAAGTCGGATCTACCGTCAGAATGATCGGAATATCAATCTCCTTTTTTTCTGTGCTCCGGCTTGTCTGCCCCGTATTTTTACCACATCCGGTCAGCACTGTCAGAACCAGTGCGATACAAAACACCGATTGCAAATATTTTCTATAAATCACGTTTCTCCTTTCCGTCATCCGGAATTTGGATTGTACACCGGGTTCCATTTTCTTCTGCCTCATAGTAAAACAGCACATCCTCTCCATATTTCAGCCGCAGTCTGGTCAGTACATTCACCACTCCATATCCGTGTTCCTTATCCTGGAAGCATTTTTTCGCCTCCAGAATCGGATGCCCGTTTAAGGCATTGATCTTTTCCATCATTTCCCGTTCAATCGGCTTCCCATTATTGAATACCACGATTTTCAGCTGGCTATCCTCCCTCGCAATCTCAATCCGGATCAGACCATTCTCATAAATTTCGCAGAATCCGTACTTGATCGCATTCTCGACAAGTGGCTGCAAGATCAGCTTCAGCATCCACGTACTCTTCTCTTCCACCTTACACTCAATCTCATACCGGAACAGATTTGCATTCCGGATCTGTTGGATTTCCATATAACTCTTTACATTTTCCAGTTCGTCCTCCACCGTCACGATATCACTGCCCTTGCTGAGTGACAGACGCAGATATTTGGAAAGTGCCTGAATCATCTTCATGGTTGTCTCTTCTCCGTTTATCCGCGCAAGCATGTAAATTGTATCCAGCGTATTATAAAGGAAATGTGGGTTGATCTGTGCCAGAAGCATGTTCAACTCCGTCCGTCTGAGCACCCCTTCCTGTTCTTTGATCTCTGCCAGAAGATTCTCAATATTTTTTAGCATCTTATTGTAGGAATGTCCGATCTGATCCAGTTCTGTATTGGTATTCAGTTCAATCAGGCGACTGAAATCATTTCCGTCAAACTGTGTCATCTCTTCACTGATCTCCCGGATCGGACTGGTGAACCGCTTGGAAAAATAGATACTGAGCACAACCGCTACCACTGCCACAAACAGATAAATCCCGATCAGCACCGTAAGTACCCTCATCGTTCCCTGCGTCATTACACTCGACGGAACGACTGTGAACACCGTCATTTCAGAGCTGCTTTCTTTGTAAATGGAGCAGACACCACCGCTCACTCTCCGGCTTTTTGCAAGGATACCGCTTGTTTCCTGTGCGCTGATCTTATAGACTTCCTGTTTTACCGCATCCGCAATCTTCGTCCCTTTCGGACACCAGACAGCGCATAAATTTCCCTCCTTATCCAGAATTCCGATCTGCACGTCATCTGTCATACTCCGATCCTTTCCAAGTATCGTTTCCAGAAAGCTGTCATTCATCTTGATAAGCAACAGCCCTGGTTTGCTGGCGTATTCCATACTGTGCACATACCTTCCGATAAACAATGCTTCTTTCTCCGTCCCAAACAGAGTATCCTTCGCCCAGAACCACTGTGTTTTCGCATAAGAATCTCCCATGTAATCTTCCAGATGGCTGTCTGAAAAATCTTCATAATCAATATGAGAGTAGGATCTGGCATAAACATTATTTTTATTATCCACATAGCAGTATTCTGCCACATGATCCAGATTCATATAGGCAAAATATTTCTGAAGGGAGTTCTTTTCCACATCTGCAAGTGAAGTTTTTTTCAGACTTTCCTGAACCTGATCGTAAGTAATACATTCTGCTGTCCCTTCATCCGCCTCTTTTGACAGTGTATCCAGAGCCAGCCCCATCTTCTCATTTAAAAATTCATATTTATCTGTAACCTCTGTGGTCAGACTCTGCCTTACATAAATCCAAACACCGATGCTTGACAGCAAAATTGCCAGCAACAACAGCCCCATTATATATCGAAGGTATTTTCTCTGTATTCCGGATTTAATCACCCATTTCTTCATTCTTCGTAATCCTTTTTGTATTCACTCGGTAATTTTCCTGTATATTCTTTAAATAAATGTGAAAAATAGGATGCATTGCTGATTCCCACCTGCTCACATACCGTTCCTATACTCTCACATCCATCCTGGATCAGCCTCTTTGCTTTCTCCATTCTCTGCTGTAAGAGATACTTTTTAAAGGTCATATGAAATGTATTTTTAAATACACGCCCGAAATATACCGGATTCAGATAAATCTGCGTTGCCACCTGAACAATAGAAAGTTCTTCCTCCTGCAAATGCTCACCGATATAAGAAAGTGCCACTGTCATATATTCCTTTGCACATTTATTTTCTCCGCTTTCTGCATATTTTTCCCGTTCCTCAATTGCTTCTCTGAGGATCCTATAACTGACATCTACCGCCTGTGCTGCTGTCAGACTCTCCATATTCGAATAATAATTTCGGAACTGTTTCTGCAGTTTTTCCGTCATTCCGTAAGTATCGTTCAGCATCATCTCCGCTTGCAGCATAACCTTATGTATATAACGGATCTGTAACTCTTCCTCATGTGGAAGTGCGTAGATCAACACAATAAAAGCCTGTTTTAACTCTTTAAACGTATTCTTCCGAACAGCATTGACGATCGTAAGTCCTGCCTCTTCACAATCACTTTTTGCCGCTTTTTCTTCCTTTTTCACAGATATGGAAAAAGTATTCTCATTTGTGGCACTGCTGCAGATTGGATCGAAAAGTCCCTGCGCCTCTTCGTAACTCCGGCGGATTCCATCCAGTCCTTTATACGGTTTGGAAATCGATGCAGTAACCGGACTTTTCTGTTCTCTTTTAACCTGTTCCAGAATCTGCGCAATCTCGCGCACTGTCGCATTTTCCTTTGTCTTGATCAGAAATACATGACAACCTTCTGCCTTTTCAAAATGCCAGAAAAAATACCGCTCTGAAAACATTTCTTCCAGAGATTGTATCAATTCCAGCCTGGCTGCTTCGTAATTCAGTGCATCCGTAATCTTATATGTAAGATCAAGATCCACACACATTGCAATAAAACGGTCGCCCTCTTCGATCACATCTTTCAAGATCGCAAATACTTCCTGCACCTTTTCATAGGAAATTTTATTCTGTAAATATTTCTGTACAACAACCTGGAGAAAACTGGTGGAATCTTTTCGGATCATATTTTCCCAGCTTTCATAACGTTCTTCGCTCTCCAGTTTCTCCATACAGGTCTGGTATGCGCCCTGCATGGTCTCCTGCAGTTTATCTTCCTCGATTGGTTTCAGCAGATATGCATATTGCACCAAGATCACACGCCTGCTGTGCATAATTAAAATCACGGTACGCACTGAGCACAATAAAAACCGGATCCAGCTCTGTCTTCTGGATCTCTTCCATCACCATCAGACCGGAAACCTGTTTCATCCGGATATCCGTCAGTACGACATGTGGCTTCACTTTTTTGATCACTTCGATTGCCTGCTCCCCACTCTGTGCCTGACCGGCAACTTCAAATCCCATCTCATTCCAGTTGTACGTCTTAACCAGTCCCTGCAGAAGGATTGGTTCGTCATCTACAATCACAAGTTTTAATAATTTCATACCATTTTCCCCATTCCTGATAATCTTCCTACTTCTTATTTTAGATAAGACATGATAAAGAATTTATCAAAAACTATACTTTTGATGCAAAAAATCATACTTTTACCAAAAATTATACATTTCGGGGAAAAAAATAGCAAGAAATTAAAAAAAGCCGTTACATGATCGATATGATCAGATCCGGTTGCAAGTGATGATAAAATCGTGGTATCAGAAAGCGGTGAACAATGATCTCCAAAGCATCCTCCACCCATTACAGCTGCTATTGCAGCATATACGACCGGTGTTAAAGCTCCACCAGATATATTCAGAGCCATCTGTACACAGATTGGTGTAACAATCGCATAGGTTCCCCATGAAGTTCCTGTAAAGAATGCAATAAAAGCAGATACTACAAAAGTCAATGTCATAAGGATCGTCGGTGTCATCCAGCTTTCTGTAATAGAAATTACATAATCTGCAGTTCCTTCGGAATCTCCTATAAAAAAAAGCTGGCAGACAAATGTATTTTTCTCATCTGTCTGTCAGCTTTCTGATTCTTATTCTAATTTGATTCTTTTTTACAAATTATCGTGTAGTCTTATTTTCTTTTTCTGCGTTTCCAGGCAAAGCCGCCCATACCTGCTCCGAGCGAAGAAACTGCAAGTCCAAGCCAGCCAAGTACACTTGCCGGATCTCCTGTTTTTACAGAATCGCTTCCGCTTGTCTTGGATCCATTGGTTGTACCATCTGTCTTCTTTACAGATGAGCTGCCTTTCTTTACAAGTGCTTTGATCGCTTTGTTCAGGCTATTTGTTGCATTATCTACTGCTTCCTGGCTTTCTTTCGCTTCCAGTGCTTTCCGGGCATCTGAAAGTGCGCTCTGCAGTGCTTTCCAGCTTTCTGCTGTGTAGTCTGCTTCTTTAAGCGCTTTTGCATCTGCAATTGCTTTTTCAAGAGAAGCAGTATTGATTGCAACCGGTTCTTCTTCAGCTTTAACCAGTGCATCTTTTGCTGCATTCAAAGTAGAAAGTGCCTGATCAACTGCTTCCTGACTTTCCTTTGCTTCCAATACGGTGCGTGCATTCTGAAGTGCTGCCTGGTATGCAGCCCAGCTGTCTGCTGTGTAGTCTGCTTCTTTAAGGTTATCAGCTTCTGCAATTGCAGCTTCCAGTGCTGTTGTATCAATCTCTGCCGGTGCCGGAGTCTCTGCTATCTTGTAAGTAAATGTAAGAGGAGTTGTATAACCTGTTGAAGCTACTGTAATCTGGAATTCCGTTCCAGCTACCGCATCCTTAAACGGATCTGCATCTGTCTTGATCGTACCATCCTTATTGATAATAACTACGGAGCCTCTTCCACTTGCTGCATAATCTTTACCATTTACATTTACAGAAGTAATATTTCCAAGATAAGCTTTAAGCGCATCTATGTCAAATCCTTCTGCCTCTACAAGTTTCTTATTCTCTTCATCATATGCTGCAGGCATATCTTTTGTTGTCAATGTAAACGTTGTAACAACATCTGCATATTTCTTGTTCTTATCTTTAATTGTGAGGGTATATTTTCCAGGTTTTACAGAAGCTGCTGCTCTGATCTCTGTCGCTGCTTTAAAAGTCAGTACATTACCTTCTACCGACACATCCAGTCCATCCACACTGTATTCCGGATCAAATCCATCTGGAAGCTGTACATTGATTGTAGTCTTGCCTGCTACAATGTCTGCATCTGCAACTTCTGATTTTGTAGTTTCTGATTTTACAGGAACATAGATATCTGCGATATCCATTGTATACACCCCATTTGTTGTATAATACTCAATGCTGTCAATGGTCTTGCCCATCATAGATTTGTAATGTTCAGATGATGTCGGGCAACCATGTACTTCACTAGTAAATCCGGTACTCCATGCAATTTCATTACCTCTCCAGATATTTTCCAGATGACGCATACCATAAGCGGTTCCGTCTGTTGTCTTTACTACAACTGCATTTACATTATCTGATTTGATTTCTTCTGGAAGTCCATCAAGATCAAGCTCATAATCTCCATAAGATGTTTCGGTTAAAAGTTCAGCTGTAACTCCTTCTACTTTCGTTGCTTCCTGACCTTTTACTTCACTGAACACAAGATTTCCATCTGCATCGACAGAAACTTCTTTATAGTTTGCCGGTGCTTCTGTAAGTGGATAGTATGCATAAGATGCATTTTCAAATAATGTGTCTTTTCCAGTCAGTGTTGTGGTAGTTGTCTGTCCTCTGTTTGTAACTGTAATTTCTACGGAATCACCGTCTTTCACTTCTTTGTATTTTGAAAGATCTACCGAAGGGTCTACTTTTACAGCATAAGTGATACCATCAATCTTGGATCCATCTGCATTTTCATGGTATGATCCACCTGCAAGGCCTTTGGTTCTGGTCTTGTTCTTTGTCGCAGAAGTAAATGCATCTACCGCAATATCATTACCTGTTGTTTCAGCTTTGTAGAATTCTGCGTATGGGATGTTCATGAGAACATATTGCACTGTCACAAGAGAGTCAATTGCATCTGTCAGATGTTTAACCTGTTCGTTTACTTCTGACTTCAATGGATTTTCTGACTTAAGGAGAACTTCTGATTCTTCCAGTTCATCCTGCATCTTTTTCCAGCTATCAGTAGTATACGCAAATCGATTCAAGGCTTTTGCTTCATCGATCTTTGCCTGCAATGCCGCTATTTCTTCTGCACTTGCTGTTTTTAATGTGGCAATATTCTCTGTTCCAACCTCAAAATTATAGCTGTAATCAGCATAACCAAGTCCATAGATAGTAATCTTCCAGTAACCGGTTCCATTCGTATTTTCCGGCAGCTGGCATCTTAAAGAATCAGTAAGTCCAAGCTGGATCCCCATTGATTTATGCATCCAGTTATCTGATGCAAATTTTGTTCCAAATACTCTTACCGGATTTGTATAAGTATCATCATTTCCATAGTATGTCCATTCAACAGCCTGCATCGCAGAACCAAGTCCGCCATAATTTCCATTAAAATCTACACGGATGAATTCTCCATAGCTTCCAACTTTATCTCCTGCTTTGACATCCGGAGTAACATCAGCAGTTGCAAGCTGTGTATCCTTTAATCCAGAATAAGATCCTGTTGTTCTTGCTGAAAATGCGAAAGAACCATCTTCCTGCTTTTCTGCTGTCTTAAGACCATTTGTATTCGCTGTTACATCTGCAATCGTTTTGTATGACTTGAGCTGGTTTTCACCGTATCCACCAATCAGTTCACCGCCATTTTCTACGACTGTATATTTTTCTTTCAATGAATTCAGATCTGCTGTTCTTATCTTAACCGGCACATATTTCAGCCCGGTTACTTCATAATCTTTCTGCGTAAATGAACTTCCATTTTTTGCTGTAAATACACCTTTTGCATAAGTATAAGTCGTACCATCTGTCATCACTGCCTGATCTTTACCTTCCCAATGTGACAAATAATGTTTTTTACCCTCAGTGTCTTCAATCACTGCAGTACACTGAAAACTTCCTCTGTGAAGTCCATGGTTTGTTGTAGCTCTTGTAACAGTGTCAAACGCACCTTTATCATATTCATCACGTGAATCCTTAACATCTGACGCTTCTATGCTTCCTGCATTATACACCCCTTCATTTGCCCAATACTCAGCCCAGCTCATTCCAACATAAACATAAGAATATTCACTGTCTTCTCCAGGCACTTTATAAGTAAATGTATACGGCTGATATCCATCTTCTGCAATTGTTACAGCAAATGCATCTCCTGCTTTTGCATCTTTGAATACATCTTGTTCAAGATCAAGTTTGCCATCTTCTTTAATCAGTTTTACTGCTTTCTTTCCAGATGCTGCATATTCTTTTCCATTGACTGTAACAGAAGTAATATTTTTTAAATACGTCTGAAATTCTTCTTCCTCAACATTATCATTCTTTACCACAGCCGGATTTTTATCATCCTCATTATATTTTACCGGCATTGTCTCTGTGTAAACATTAAAAATCGTTGAAATCGGTGCATAATTTCCATTCTTATCGCTAAGCGTAACTGTATATCTACCTTTTGCAAGTGCTTTCTTAAAATTAATTGTTCTTGTAGTTGTCTTGCCATCTGATTTGATCTCAACAGAATATGCATCTTCATCGATTCCATCAATTTTATATTCTTCTTCAAAATCATTTGGAAGTCCACTTACCGTTATAACTGTTTTTTCTGATTTCACAGATACATCTGCTACTGATACTTCTCCGTCAAATTTCTTTGCAACTTGCTGATCCATCGGGATTTCATAAATACCCTGATCTGTGTAGTAAGTTACTTTATTGATCGTCTGTCCCATCATGGCAGCATAATCTTTGGAATCCAGTGTGTTCCCATGGGATTCTGTTACAAATCCAGTACTCCATGCAAGTTTTGTTTTCTTCCAGATATTTTCCACATGGCGAAGTCCATAACTGCTTCCTTCTTTTGTGCTGACCACTACACCATATACAGTATTCACATTTTTCAGATCATCACTCGTAATATCTAACTGGTAATCACCATATCTTGATGACGTAGAAAATTCAGTTTTCGCATTTATCAAAGTTGTCGGTTCTTCTCCCTTTACTTCGCTAAAGCTGAGGCTTCCATCCTCATTTACAGTTGCCTCTTTATAATATGACGGTGTATCACTTAATGTGTAATAAGAATAGCTTGCGCTTTCAAATAATGCATCTTGTCCTTTATATGTAACAGTATTTTCTTTTCCTTTAATATTTGTTGTAATCGTAACTTCACTTTCATCAGTAACCTGTGTATATTTTTCTAATACAGATCCATCACTGATCTTAACCGGAAATGTTACGCCGGTAATATCAGAACCATCGCTGTTCACATGATAAGAACCCGATGCCAGTGAAGCTCTGGTCTTCTGTTTTGTTGCTGATGAAACAGTATCCGCACCTGTCACTCCATCTGCTTTGTAGAAATCAGCATATGGAATGTTCATTAATACATAGACTTCTTTCTGTGCATCTGGTGTTTTCGGCACAAGTGCATCAATTGCTTTTGTTAACTCTGTTGTTGCTGTATCTACTGCTGTCTGGGATTCTTTTTTCTCAAGAGCATCTTTCGCTGCTGTCAGTGCGTCCTGCATTGATTTCCATGAATCAGCTCCATAATCATTTTCAGTTAAACTTTCTGCTTTTGTAATTGCAGTCTGTAAACCATCTGTCTTTACAGTATTTTCATCTTTCTTAGTTGCTTTTTCCAATGCATCATTTACTGCATTCACAATTGCATTCGATGAACATGTCGCTCCAGATACTGCGTTGATTTCATCTGTTCCGTTAGCATCTACAATCTGCTTTACAACACCTATATAATCGTCATATCCGTCAGTCGCATCCCCAATATAACTCTTATTTTTTCTGTCACCATCACCCAGAACATTATCAATTGACTTTATCTTTCCATCTTCTACAGTCACTGATAAAGATAAATTATATTTTGTAAACTCTCCATCTCCATCCGGTGTACACTCTGCAGTCCCTGTATATGTTCCATCCTGAACCTTCGCTACAACCTCACTGTTTGCCGCAAACACCGTCGACGGACAAAGTCCAGCTACCATTGACATCGCCACAGCCATCGTCATAGCTTTTGTCTTAATTGTTCCCTTTCCCATAATTACCTCCTTGTTGTTGATAAAATTTATTATTAAGTTAGTTTCTGCTAACCCATAATTAAAAAAAATTAACCTATCTGCGCCTCTCTCTCCGATTCTCTTTTTACGATCGGAAGCAACTTTTTACTTATCATTCCCATCACAAATCCGGTCACTGTACCAGCGATCAGAAGTGCCGGAAGATAATAAATCAGTTTCAGATTCTCTACCACAACTGATGCCACAATGATCTGACCGATATTGTGTGACACGCCTCCGGCGATACTGACTCCGGCTACGGAAAATCCTTTCAGCCTCTTCATCAGCGCCATGACCAGAAAGCTTAAGATTCCTCCTGCCAGGCTGTAAACGATCGACATTCCATTTCCAAATAAAAAGCCGGTCAGCAGGATTCGCATAACTACCACCAGAAATACTTCCGGAAATTCCAGAAAGTACATCCCAGTCACTGTCACCAGATTGGCAACTCCGAGCTTCATTCCCGGTATCCCGAAATTGATCGGTATTAAGCTTTCCACATAACTGAATATCATCGCCAGCGCAACCAGCATTGCCATATTGGCAAGTTTTTTGTTTTTATTCATCTGTTTTTCCTTTATCATTTTGCGATCGTATCCGGAGCTACATCTTCCGGATCTGAAGTTCCAAAACTCTGGTCATTCTCATTTTCCAGAACCTCTACTACAAGCTTATGTGGCAGACAGACGATCGTCTGTGTATGCCCGCTGATCTTTCCCTGCTCTTCACAGTATCCATCCGGGCAGTTTGCCTCTTCCATATACGCCTTTCCGTCTTCGATCCGGATCCGGTTATAAAAATCGCCATCCTTTACTTCGATGGTCTGATCCTTCGACAAGGAATACGTTCCATAGATTTTCCCATCCAGCATAACCCGGATCTGATTTCCTTCTTCCCCTCTCGTCAGCTGCATCACAAGCAGCATCGCAAGCGCAATCACAATAATTCCTGCTCCAAGTATCAGATCTTTCTTCTTCATCTTCTATACACCCAGCCAGAGTAGAAGAATCAGTAAGATTACTGCCCGCAAAATCGTAAACCAGAATTCATTTCCACAAAGTCCTTTTACTCCGGTATGAATATTTCCTTTCGGACAGGTATCGATACATTTCTGACACTGGAAACAGTCCCCTTCTACCTTCGGAGATCCATCTTCCGGAAGTCCAATGTTAGAAGGACATTTCTTTGTACATGCCTTACATCCTTTGATGCAGTTTTCCCGGTCTCTGTGAAGTGCGAAAAACTGAAGGACCGGAAGCAGGGAAAACACAGCTCCCATCGGACAGAAATTTCTGCAGAAAAACCGTTCTTCAAAACACATTCCCACAAGGATCAGAACCAGAAGAACGAGTCCCACCAGATATCCGCCAAGCTTAAAGTTGCCTGCATGGAGCATGGAAAATACATCCCACGGGCTGGTTCCTTTTGCTTTGCTGTAGACGCCTGTAAAGCACAGGATTGAAATCAGTGCCAGTACAATATATTTCAGATAACAGAGCTTTTCTGTCCATGCATCCGCAATCTGAAGAGGTTTCTTTTTCATCTTTTTACAGATCCACACATAGAGTGCATGCACACCATCTCCCAGTGTACCGAACGCACAAGCGAATCCGCAAAAGAATCTTCCGAACATAATGGTGTAAATGCAGATCACAACCAGCACTGTCACGAAAGAGGTCATGGCAACCTTCCCCCCTGCACCGATCTGTGTAAATATGTATTTCACTCCGGCAAATGCCGCTGTATACACAGATGGGATAAACAGAAAATAAAGTACCTGGATCAATGCTCTCAGCCATATATGTAATTTTTTTATATCTTTCGCCGTTAAATTATGAATATCCATCTTTTTCACGTTACTTTACCGCCTTTTCCAGAGCCTGTTCCGATGCATTTTTGATTCCGGTCGAGCTGAATGTCGCACCACTGATCGTATCTATATCTGCGCTCTGTGCATCGATGATCTTTGGAATCATATCCTTTGCCATGGAAAGGTATGCTCCGTCTTCTTTCTCTGCCGATATCACATTGATCTCTGCAATCTTGCTTTTCTCAATCTTCACTTCTACCTGGATCGTTCCGCCAAATCCATCAGCTTCCCCGGTATAGGTTCCGTCCTTGTAGTTTGTGGAACCTCCATTTTCACTGTCTGATTGTCCGTTTCCGGCAACCTGTGCGGAAAGCCGGGCGATCTCATCTTCTTTCGCACGCACATCCAGCACTGAATTGTATCCCAGCAGAACTCCCACGATCGCGAGCATACTTACCAGTCTTACCCAGAATTCTCTCATTGTTATTCAGCCTCCATATCTGTCGGTCTTTCTGCTTCTTCCAGTACTTTCTTGCATCCTTCCAGGATTGCATTGGAAGAGCAGGTTGCACGGGAAACAGTATCAATATCCTCCGGCATTCCTTTATCTATGATCTGGGATACCACACCCTTTATACTTGAAGTACCATTTGCAGCTTTCGTGATATATCTGTCATTACTGCTGTCCCCATCGCCTGTGATATCCGTAATTGACACAATTTTATCGTTGCGGATCTCCACCGACATTGTCAGCTCATACTCTTCAAAGTCTTCGTCTTCATCCGGCGTACACGGAACGGTCACTTCATAAGTTCCACTGACATATTTTGTATTTTCTTCGTCTTTTCCATCTTTTGATTCCAGCTGAGCAATTGCTGTTTTCAGCTTTTCTACTGCTTTATCCACAATAGTCTGTTTTGTTTCCTCGAGTGCTTCTTGTGCGTCCGCAAGTCTGGTCTGCAGAACTGCCCAGCTTGTTTCTGTGTATTTATCTTCTTCCAACTTTTCTGCTCTCTCGATCAGCTCTTTCAGATCAGTCAGATCCGGCTTCTCATCAATGGATTCTCCATTTGTCACTTTCTCTGCCTGTTTCAGTGCATTCTTGATCGCATTTAACAGTCCTTTGGAACTGTAGGTTGCTCCTGACACTGTATCTACATCGTCTGTCTTCTGTATCTGGATCACCTTTTTCACAACATCCATTGCACGGTTGAAGAACGCTTCGTCATCCGAGCTTTCTGTGATCAGGATCGCTTTGATCGTCTTTTCCTGGATCACGACTGCAACGGATACATCTCCGCTGTAACCCTCTGCCGTTCCGTAATAGATTCCTTCCTTGTACGGAACGGTTCCGGTTACGGTAGAATTATTGTCGTCTGATGAACTATTGTTATTACTGTTGTTATTGTTATTCTGCGAAGTATCCGATGTACCATTTACCGCCGCCTGACCCAGTGCATCCCGGACTGCCTGGATAATTCCGACTGAACTGTAGGTTGCCCCTGACACCGTATCCACATTAGTACTCTGTGTCGTAATAATAGAATCGATCAGAGAAGCTGCTTTGGAAATATAATCGCTTCCGTCACTGTTCTCCACAATCTGGATGGATGCGATCTTTCCTCCGCTGATTTCTACCATAACCTTCAGCGGACCGCCAAATCCGGTTCCCGAACCGTAATAAGTTCCGTCCTTATACGCTGCCGCATCTTCTACCTGTGCCACACTAGTTGAGCTTCCTGCCGCTGCCCCTGTCTGACCGGACTGCGCCTGTCCTGTCTTGCTGGTATCCTTTTCCCCGGTCAGCGCATTTTTTACCGCACTGATGATTCCTCTGGAACTGAACGTTGCTCCCGATACGGTATCCACATCCAGCGTCTGTCCTTCGATGATCTTGTCGATCACCGCTTTCGCACGCGTGAAAAACGCCGCATCATCGGAAGAGCTCAGAATATCAATCGAAACGATCTGCTTGTCCTTGATCAGTACCGATACGGTGATGTCTCCTGCATACCCTGTTCCGGTTCCCTTATACACACCATCCTCCAAGTCAAATGTTCCTTTGGCTGCTGTCTTTTTTTCTTCTTTCTTCTCTTTTGTTTCTTCTTTTTTTACCGGTGTTTCTTCCTGTGTCGCTGCATAGACCGGAGCCTCATATCCACTTAAAGAGCCTGCCACGCACGCCGTAACCAGTGCAACTGAAAGAACGGGTGCAAACGGTTTTAATTTTTTACCGGTTTCTTTGATGTCCATCTCTCATTATCCTCTCATTTCACGCAAATTATTTCGTAATAACCTTCATGTCAAGATCCGTTGTAAAGCTGTCTTTCAGACCTTCTGTCACATAAATCGTCCCATCATCTGTCGCAAAGATCGCCTCAAACTCATTACTGTGCGCCTTCCAGAACTCTGCCGCTTTTTCTTCTCCCATGATAAAAAGGGAGGTGGAAAGCCCATCTGCAAGGGTTCCGTCCGAGCTTACGATCGTGACAGATACCAGTCCGTTCTCTGCCGGATATCCGGTCTTTGGATCAATAATGTGATGATAGGTCACACCATCCTGTTCAAAATAGCGTTCATATCCTCCAGATGTGATCACCGCTTTATCCTGAATGGATAAAACTCCCAGATAATCCTCTGTGTCGTCCGGACTCTGTACCGCAACCCGCCAGTTGCTTCCGTCTGTCTTGGTTCCGAGTGCCTGTACATTTCCACCCAGATTTACCAGACCACTTGTAATCCCGTTTTCTTTGAAAATATCCATAATCCGCGAAGAAGTATAGCCTTTTGCAATTCCTCCAAGGTCGATTTTCATCTGGTCATCTTCAAAAGAGATTTCTCTCGTATCCTTATCGTATGAGATCTTCGCTGCATCCACATGCTTCAGAAGCCCTGTCAGTTCGTCAGCTGATGGGACACGGAAATCCTGTATCGGAAATCCCCACGCCTCCATAACCGGATAAATTGCGATATCAAATGCCCCATCCGTTTCCTTATTCAGTTCCAGTGCGCGCTTCACAAGATATCCGCCATCTTCTGAAAGTGTTGCACTTTTCTGTTCATTCAGTTTTACAATCTCACTGTCTGCATTTCCCGTTGATAAAAGTGTATCTAATCTTTCAATCTCTGCTTCAGCGGCATCCACCGCATCCTGTGCTTTTTCTCCATATGCTGTCACTGTCATATAGGTATCCATTGCAAAAATGTCTTTTGATGCCTCATTATCCTGAGAGGTTCGTTCTGTACTTTCCTTCGAACTGGCTGTTCCTTCCCTATTTTTACTCTTTGTTGTATTCTGACCACCTTGACCGCATCCACCCGCGAATACAGATGCGCACAGACAGACCACAATGATTTTATTTTTGAATTTCATTCTGTTTCCTCTTGTTTGTATTCTCTAACTTAGAATAGTTTATATTACCCGAAGTTAGTATGTCAACATTGAAGTTGTTAGTTAAGAAACTTTCTCATTTTACAATTCATACTTGTATTCAAAAAGAGCTTATGGAAAATGTGCCATTACATTTTCCATAAGCTCTTTCGTTTCTTTCTAAGATTCTAATGTTTTACTCATAACATATCTTCGTTTCCCGCCATACTTCTTTGTCTCGAGAACTGCCTTCATTCCAAGCTTTTCCATATTGCGAAAACTGTATATATTATCCGGATGAACTGTTGCCATCAGATACCTCATCTGCTTATTTTTTACGATTGTTTCTGACTGACAGAAAAGCTCATATTGCAGTCCGTATCCCTGATACTCCGGTACTACAACAGCAATCTCCAGATGCGCAACCCGCTTCATTTCTTCCCTGGAAATCTTCAGATATTCTCCCAGGTTGTCCTCTGCCAGTCCGGGAATACGGACAATCATGATTGCTGCAGTCTGTCCATTTTTCTTTGCCAAAAGGGTAAATCCTTCCTCGCGGATATGCTTTGCAAGAAATGCTTCATCCTCTGCCTCAAACCATTCTTTCACGGGAACAATTTCTCCGGCAAGCTTTACTATACGACAAATTTCAGGAAGATCCTCCTCATTCGCCCTGCGGAACTGAAACGCATTTCTCTTCGTCGTACTCTCCATTTACAGCATCTCAACAAACGCAGCAAGTCTGGTGTTCAGCTGTCCGATGTCTGCCTGAGAATAATCGGTTTCCACACTGATATACGGAATTCCCTTTTCACCTGTCACAAACTTGCGGATGGTATTAGTCTCCACATTGTAGGTATGACAGGCCTGAAGGATCATATCTACCACACCGTCTACCTGATATTCGTCGATCAGTCTTCCAAGAAGCTCCAGACGATTCGGGTTCGGCGTCATAACAGAACATCCAATGCTGAGGTATCTTCTTGCGATTGCATCGTAGATATCTTCTGCGTCCTCGTCTACCAGCTTGTCAATGGATTTTGCACCGCTGCAATTTTCAAAAGTTACAACAATACCACCGTTGTCTTCTACGGCACGGATTACTTTTTCAGTTGCTCCTCCGATTGGACATCCTGTGATCAGGATACGTGGTTTCTTCTCTTCTCTTTTGCCCTCTGCATATTCTTTTTCAATCTTCGCAGTAAGAGCATCCACTTCACCCGGGATCAGGGAACGGTCAAATTTGAAGGTGCTTCCGTACAGAACTTTGAACAGATCCTGTCCTTTGATCGGAGCCGGATCATATTTCATTATTTCATAAAGTTTCTTTAAGGATCGACGTGCCTGATTCTCTGTCTTTACAGCTTCACGGATCTGCTCTTCCGTGATCGTCACGCCAAATTTCTGTTCCAGATATTCCTTGAAACGGATGATCTCGCCTTTCCAGAGTTGAAGTCCCGGTTCTCTCTGGCTATTCGGAAGTTCCATGATAAATACATCTTTGAATTCTGACATATATTCATACATCTTCTTCTTACCATCACAGGTTGTTTCCCCAACTACTACATCTGAGAAATAGAAGAACGGACATTTGTCTGTCTTTGCAAATCCATAGCTTGATTTGATCAGCGGACAGAGGTTCTTCGGAAGATCTTTCTCTGCTTCCGGAATTGTCTCATCAGAAGTTGAGCAAAGGCTTACGCATCCTGCCCCCATCGCCATTGCAATCTCTTTCGGGAAGTATGTACAGTACGATCCAACAACCGGAACCCCTTTCTCTTTTAACTCCTTGACAGCCAGAAACGATTTCTGTCTCTGCTCTGCGAATTCCTCAAATACCTCTGGTAAATCTTTAATCAGTTCCATTTTCATTATCTCCTTTTATCCTTTTTTCTCTGGCAAGAAGTGCTGCCCCGTATGCCCCCGCAAAACGGCCAAACTCTTCTGATTCCACTTTCTGATCCAGCTTGTCTGACAGGATTCCTGTGAAATAAATGCTGTGACTGAGTCCTCCAGTCAGGATCACTCTGTCTCCAAGTTCCTTTTTCTGCGCAAGCTGCACTACTTTATTGGCAACAGAATCTACAACTCCGGCCGCAATATCTTCACGCTTTTTTCCTTCTCCGATATAGTTAATCACCTCAGATTCGGCAAATACCGTACAAAGTGAGCTGATCGGAATAACTTCTCCTGCTGCCGCCATATCAAATAATTCATTGATCGTAACACCCAGGCGGTTCGCCATGATCTCCAGAAACTTTCCTGTTCCCGCCGAACATTTATCATTCATCTGGAAATCGGATACCATTCCATTCTGTACAATGATCACCTTCGTATCCTGTCCTCCCACATCAATGATCGAACAGTCCCCCCCTGCAAGTTCACGACCACCTCTGGCATGGCAGGTAATCTCTGTAATTACATGATCTGCAAAATCAACTGCGATTCTTCCATATCCTGTAGCAACTACCTTTGTATCATCTGAGGTAACATCTACCCCCATCTCAAACAGCTTATTCTTGATCTTTTCGCAAGTCTCTTTGCTGCTCCATCCTGTCGGCAGTACGAAATGTTCTTTCTTATCTCCTTCAACAACAACCTTGGATGCTGTTGATCCGATATCAATTCCTACATAATTCATATTTCTTCCCTTTTCTCTCTTTAATGACATCCTGTTTCTATGCTGTTTTTCCAAAATGCCTCTGGTTATTAGGATAACATTTTCATAATATTTCTTCAATAAAACTGCCTGTTTTACTTATTGTTTATCCGGATAGACCGACTTCTCTATAGAGTTTTTCTATTGTAAAATTTCTCCGATATGTAGTACCTTCTATTCGGAATTTCCTGTTAAAAAAATGAGCCTGCCTAAAAAGCAGACTCATGCACTATTCTTCATTCTGATAGCGGATTTCCATCAGGCAGAGTCCCTGCGGCGGTGCCGTGACCGCTTCCCTGGTTCTTTCTCCGCCTTCCAAAAGTTCCTTTACCTTTTCCGGTTCGTAAAATCCTCTTCCGACACGCACCAGTACCCCGGCTATGATGCGCACCATGTTATACAAAAATCCATTTCCCGTGATCCGGATCGTAATATGCTCTCCGCTTTGCAGAATCTGCAAATCCGTGATTGTCCGCACCGTTGTCTTTGCATTAGTACGGATACAGCAAAATGGTGCAAAATCGTGTTCTCCTTCCAGATAAGCCGCTCCGCGTCTCATCTGCCCCACGTCCAGGTCAAAACTTACAAAGTAATTATAAAGCCTCTCTGTCGGAATCGGCACTTTCGTATTGATGATATGATATTCATAGGTTTTCAGAGTATCCTGATAACGTGGATGCCAGTTAAGGTCCACCTCATCTGATTTTACAACTACAATATCTTTCGGAAGACGCTGATTCAGGGCATAAGAAAAACGTTCTGCCGGTATCCTGCTTTCCGTGTCAAACACAGCAATATTTCCTCTTGCATGAACCCCGGAATCCGTCCGGCTCGCCCCTATCACCTGAATCTCTTCTCCGGTGAGCTTACAGATTGCCTTATTCAGCACTTCCTCGATCGTAATTCCATTTGGCTGGATCTGCCAGCCACAATAATTTGTTCCATCATAAGCCACTGTTAATCTGATTCTTCTCATCTTATGACTCCTTAAAAGATCCACAGCTTGAATGGAACATATCTTCCAACAACAAATGCGATCACAACATACAGGATCGTAATCAGGTATGCCATGTGGTCAGCACTCTTATAAATCAGAGGTTTCATCTTGGTTCTGCCATTGCCACCGCGATAACATCTTGCTTCCATTGCCATTGCAAGATCATTGGCACGGCGGAATGCAGATACAAAGAGCGGAACCAGGATCGGAATCATTGCCTTTGCCTTCTGGATCAGATTTCCACTTTCCATATCCGCACCTCTGGCAATCTGTGCCTTCATGATCTTATCCGTTTCCTCCAGAAGGATCGGAATAAAACGAAGTGCAATCGACATCATCATCGAAATCTCATGTACCGGTACATGGATCTTATTCAATGGGTGAAGAAGCTCCTCCAGACCATCTGTCAGTGAATTCGGTGTAGTTGTCAGTGTCATAAGTGAGGATCCCATAATCAGATAGATCAGCCGGATCGCCATATAAACCGCTGTGCTTAAGCCGTACTCCGTGATCTTGATAAAGCCCACATGGACCAGTGTCTTTCCGCCCGGTGTCAGAAATAAGTTGAAACCTACTGTGATCAGAAGCAGAATGATAATTGGCTTCAGTCCTCTGACAATGAATTTAAACGGTACCTTCGCCAGCTTAATGCATCCAAACAGGAACACAGTCGCAAGTACATATCCCAAAATACTTTTAAATGTAAAAAGAGAAATCAGATACAGCAGTGTGCATACAATCTTCACACGCGGATCCAGCTTATGGATACGGCTGTCAGCCGGATAATATTGTCCAATCGTTATGTCTCGAATCATTTGGCTGCCCTCTCCTTCTTCATTGCTTTCATAATGCCATCCGCTGCTTCTTCTATCGTGGTTGCATCTGTCGGAACATCCATTCCCTTTTCCTTCAGCGCATGCATGATGTACGTTACCTGTGGTGCCGCAAGTCCCACACTCTCCAGTTCTTTGTAGTGTGCAAACACTTTCTTTGGCACATCATTAAACATGACGCTGCCTTTATTCATCACAATAATACGATCCACATATTTTGCAATATCTTCCATACTGTGGGAAACTAGAATGACAGTCATGTCTGCTTTTTCGTGCAGATAGGCAATCTGATCCAAGATCTCATCTCTTCCCTTCGGATCCAGTCCTGCAGTCGGTTCATCCAGAACCAGTACCTTCGGACGCATTGCCAGCACACCTGCGATCGCTGCACGTCTTTTCTGCCCGCCTGACAGATCAAACGGGGAATGATCGAAATATTTTTCTTTGAGACCAACAAGCTGCAACGCTTCTCTTGCCCGCTTTTCACATTCTTCCGGTGAAAGACCCTGATTCTTCGGTCCAAAGCAGACATCCTGAAGTACATTGACCTCAAAAAGCTGATGCTCCGGATACTGAAAGACCAGCCCGACCTGATTTCGCAGCTCACGTAAGTTATAGTTTTCTCCGTAAATATTCTCTCCGTTGTAATAAAGTGTTCCGCTTGTCGCCTTGATCAGTCCGTTCAGGTGCTGGATCAGTGTCGATTTACCGGAGCCGGTGTGACCAATGATCCCGACAAATTCACCGTGTGGGATTTCCAGGGATACATCCTTCAGCGCATGCTTTTCATATGCAGTTCCTTCACTGTATACATAATTGATATGTTCTAATTTAATCGACATAATATCTCCACCAATTCTTCCTTCTTCAAAACTCCCGCCGGAATATCAAGTCCTCTTTTTCTCAGTTCATCAGCAAGGATCGTCACCTGCGGCACATCCAGTCTGTAGTGCTTTAAAGTATCCACCTGTGAAAAGATTTCTCTCGGTGTTCCCTGCATTACCACATGACCGTGATCCATTACGAATACGTGGTCTGCATCTACAACCTCTTCCATATAATGGGTGATCAGAATCACTGTAATGTGTTCTCTTTTTCTCAGCTCCATCACACTTCGAAGTACTTCTTTTCTTCCATTCGGATCCAGCATCGCAGTTGGCTCATCCAGTACAATACACTTTGGACGCATTGCCATGACACCGGCGATCGCAACCCTCTGCTTTTGCCCCCCGGACAATTTATTCGGTGAATGGTGACGGTATTCAATCATCCCAACCGCTTTCAGGCTATCTTCCACTCTCTGCCAGATCTCCTCTGTCGGCACGCCCAGGTTCTCCGGACCAAATCCCACGTCTTCCTCAACGACCGTTCCTATGATCTGATTATCCGGATTCTGGAATACCATTCCGGCGCTCTGACGTACATCCCACAGATGTTCATCTTCCTTCGTGTCCATTCCGTCTACCCACATGGTTCCGTCAGACGGAACCAGCAGGGCATTCATATGCTTTGCAAGTGTAGACTTCCCAGAGCCATTATGCCCCAGGATCGCAATAAACTGTCCCGGCTCGATATCCAGCGATACCTCATCAATAGCGCGGCTTTTCCCTATAATATTACCTTCTTCGTCACGCTTTGCATATTCAAATACAAGTTTATCTGTCTTGATCATTTTCATGGTATTTCCTCATATCCATTCTGTAATTTATCTGTCCATACTGTACTAGATTATAACCTAACTGGAATGCCTATGCAATTGATTTCCTGATTGTATCAAAAAAAGAATGCGCCTTCGCACATTCTTTCCCTGTGTTTCTACTACATTTTTTCAATCTTATCCCTGAGTTTCAGCATTTTTGCATCCAGCTCAGAAATTTCATCTGCATAGGTTTTTAATTCCTTTGCAACCTCTTCATTCTCTGTCTTCTTATAAAATAACTGGTACTCAAGCACAGACCAGTAATCCATTGCCACCGTACGGAGTTGGATCTCCACCTTTTCCTTCAGTGGTCCTTTGGATGAATAAATTGGGACCTCCACGATCATGTGAAGACTCTTGTATCCGTTCTTTTTGGGATTCTTAATATAATCTTTCTCACGGATGATCTGTACATCTCCCTGCGCTTTCAGACGGTCTGCGACCTCGTACACTTCATCTTCAAATGGACAGACCACGCGGATTCCGATCAAATCCTTCAGTTCTGCTCTTGCCGTGTCAAAATCCGGCTCCAGGCCTTTCCGGATCAGTTTTGTATAAATACTCTCTGCCGTCTTCACTCTGCTGCTGATCTGGTTGATCACAACATGGCGTTTCTTGCGCGAAAGATCTGCATTTATCATATTCAACTTTGCTGTAAGAAGATCGATTGCAGCTCTGCATCTGAGCTGATACTTCTGATCCTGAAGCGAACGGTCTATCTCTGCAATCTCTTTTGCAGCCTCTGTCCGGATCAGCTTTTCAGGGCACTTATTTTTCTGCTTTATCTTTGCCTTCTGTTTCTTTGGCATAGTCATCTCCCTTTTTGTCTTTTTTTTCACACAATATATATTGTATCATCTTTTGCCCTGAAAATCATCAATTCTTGTTCAAGGAAACGTTAAATTTTTTCTTCCAGATTCAAAAAGCGCAGTAAAAGCTCGATATTCTTTTCATCTTTCAGGAGTACACTGTAAGCCGAGAGCATATGAGTAAGCTCTTCTTCCGGAATATCCAGCCATGCAAGTGCACCAAGCTGAGAATACTCCCATGCAAAAAGGTTTGGATAAATCATTTTTTCCATATTCAGTGCTTTCTGACATTTCTCTATGCTCTGACGGATACATCCAAGAGAAGCGGCATCCAGTGAATAACCAAATTCCAGTGCCGTCTCCGGACAGCTCTTCAGAACTCTTCTCCGGAATTCTTCCAGAAGTGCAAGGATATGACCTTTCTCCCAGTCTTCTTCTCTGTCCTCCCAAAAAAGAATTCCCACATTTTCTCCGATCATTGCGATTCTGGCATATTTGATCAGACTGCTTTTCCTGTAAGCCTCAAGGATCTCTTTTCTCCGGTTTGGAAGTTCTTCCTGATTGTCCGCGCGCCGGAACAATACATACCTGTATTTTGTACTCATGGAAATTCCCTGTACATTCGCCTGAAACATCATCTTCTGTGTATCATCTTCCGTTGCACTCAAAGTATATGCCGGGTATACGGTATTGACGGCTCCCAGAAATCCTCTGTTTCAAGTCCGAATCCTTTCGCTATCTTCTGAAAATTCATCGAACTGTAATACGCCTCTTCTTCTACAAAATCATATAAAAATGCCGGGAAACCCATCTCAGCCTCCATCGCTTGCAGGATCCGCTTGATCTTCTGCTCTTTATATGAAAAATTCGACATCTGAAATGTCATATGACTGGTATTGATCCGCAGCCTGCGTATGGTCCGGTTCAGCACAGCAGTATTAATCTGGCTCATCACTTCCATCCATGGTGCTGAAAATGGCATGGAGATAAGGGGCACCTCATACTGATCAAAAAGCTCCAGTATCTCCTCCGGTATTTTCTCCAGATATCGTTCTCTTTTGATCATCATTCCCGCTGATTTCTGGACACTTCCCTCCCGGAACGCTTTTTCAATACAATCTGGTTCCTTTGCAATAACGTACCCTGATGAAAGTACCAGTTCCTTCCCTTTTGTCCAGTGAAATGCATCCGGTGCCTCCATAACTGTGATTCCCTGGATCTCACGGTGCAGTCCCTTTGCCCCCGCCAGAACGTAAAAATCCCGGAAACCTCACGGCTCCGGGATCTTTTTTCTTTACTTTTTCTTGTTCTTATTCACCCTCATACATCGGTGCATATGGTTCTCTGTCCTGCGCATCGAATTCGTCCTGAATTTCTTTTCTCAGTTCCGGCTGTGTATACAGGTCATATGCTGTTGCTGCAATGACTTTTGCTGCGTAAAATGCACCTTTCTGTCCGAAGAAGCAGTAAGCGGTGCTTTTTCCCAGGCATTTCTGGAAACAACACCATCTGCTAATGCCTTTTCTTTTGCTTCATACATTCTCTGATCTCTGTCTTTGATAGCCGGATCAACGGTAGCCTGCAACTGTCTTGCAAATTCCATTTCCTCTTCCGTTTTTCTATAAGCCTTTCAAAACTTCCACTTCGCCAAATGCTTTCAGAAATTGTTTTTTTCCATATCCCGGAAATTCCAGTTCGATCATCATTTCGTCCTCAGAAATAATCTTCCCTTCCCCGTACTTCGGATGTCTGCCTTTTCGCTCTGGCTTCCGTGTTTCTTTCTGTTCTTCTTCCTCCTGCTTTTTCTCCCTGATCAGCTCCCGCGTATCTTTCCACAGTTTCTGCAGATTCGCTTTCCGCGACTCACTTCCCGGCTTTTCTTCCCAGTCGAGCAGCTCCTCCGGCAGCATCCGCAGATAATTGCTTGGTGTTTCATATGTCCCCGGGATCGTCGGATTTGTATAATAGGAAAGTTCCAGATTCTTCCTTGCACGGGTCAGTCCTACGAAGAACAGACGGCGCTCCTCTTCTTCCTGTTCTATGCTTTTGCAGCGAAGCGGGATCAGTCCCTGATTCATTCCGATAATGAATACATAGTCAAATTCCAGACCTTTTGAGGCGTGCAGTGTCATAAGATGAACTGCGTCTTCTTCCTCCGTCTGTCGTTCTGTATCTGCCGCTTTTTCCATCGTATGTTCGCCCGAAACCGCATTCAGTTTCCCTTCTGCAACATACTCCCGGATCATATGAGGTCTTTCCGGAACCGGATCCTCATCCTCTTTCTGTTTTGTCGGAAGAACATAAGGAAGTTCTGCTCTTTCAAATACTTTTTCCAGAATCTCTGCCTGCTTCTGCACCCGGTAGAAAACCGCAATCTCCCGGTAAGGAAGTCCCTGCTCATGAAGCTCACGGATCCGCTCTGTCAGATACTCTGCCTCGATAAATGGATCATAATGATTCCTTACCAGAATCTTCTCCCCTCTTTCGCCACTTCCCTCAATCTTTCCTCCAAACTGAAGAAAACGGTTCGCCGCTTCCAGGATCACTTCATCGGACCGGTAGTTAACCGGCAGAGTCAGTTCTTTTGCGCCAAATCTGTGCTTGATCAGGAAGAACATATTCGGTCCGGTTCCTCTCCAGCTGTAGATCACCTGATTCGGATCCCCCACCGCAAAAAAGTGGGTCTGTGTGCCTTTTAACGCCTCCAGAAATTTCAGCTGTTTTTCGTCACTGTCCTGTACCTCATCGACAATGATCCACTTAAGATCCAGCACCTCTTCCTGCTCTTTTGCCACCTGCGTTCCTTCTTCCAGAAGATCTGCAAAGGACATTTTATTCTGCTGTCTTTTTGCCTTCTCAAGAAGCGGAAAAATCTGAAACAGATCATCTTTGTATTTTCCCTGTGTTCTTCCTTTCCGATATGCCGCGTAATCCTCTTCCATCCGCTTTTTCAGACGGTTCTGGTATTTGATCTTATAACCGCCTTCTTTTGCGATGGCAAGCACCATTTCCATTTCATCTTCCGGTGTGATAACGGTAAATTCCCGGTTCCATTCTTCCAATTTTGTTCCGTCTTCTGCCTTTTCCGGAAGAAATCTTCGCAGAATCCTTAAGGCAACACTGTGAAAGGTTCCAAATCCCCACAGTTCTTCTTCCGTAAGCTCTGCTTCTTTTCTGGATAGACGTTCTGCGATCTCATCTGCCGCCTTGTTGGTAAAGGTAAGCACTGCCATTTTCTCATACGAAACCTGCTTTTTCTCATGCAGATGCCGCACTTTCTCGATCAGCACTGTTGTCTTTCCGCTCCCTACATTTGCATTTACCAGACATGCCGGGCTTTCATCCAGCACCGCCTCCTGCTGGTAAGGATTTAAAGTTTTTATTTCTTCTATATTATTCATTTCCAAGCTGTTCATCATATCGCCTTTGCAAACGATCTCTCTTCTTCTGTCGTTCTTTTTTCTCCTGCTCATCCATTTTCGCTTCATACCGTACCCGGATCTGCATATCCGCCGGACAGATCACATGATACCGCAAGGTATTGGTCAGACTTTGGAGGTTATCCGGCTCCATCAGCCATTTTGCATAAAATTCATTTTCCATCGTCAGGATCAGCTTGTGTCCTTCTGTACTGACTTTTTTAATGGTCTTCAGGAACTGCCCGCCTGTCTCGCCATTTTTGACCACGGCATAACAGACCTTCTCCCACTCATCCGGCAGATTGAAGAAAGAAAATTCTTTCCGGATCACAGGCTGTGGCTCTTTGATATTTTTCTTCAGATAAACCGGCGGTTCGCTCTCTTCCAGAAGATTATCAAGTCCCCACAGAACCATCTTCTTATCCAGATTGTAGTCACCTACGCATGCCGGACAGCCATCCTCACACGGACAGCCGCTGACCATTTTAATCGCACTTTCCAGAATTTCCGGAATCAGATCATAGATCTTCTCCGAATAACCAAGTCCACCCTCATATTTGTCATAAATGAAGAGGGACACCTTTTCCTCCCGGAACTCATCCGGAATGGTCGCATTGTTGGACATGGTCACATCGATATCATCCCGCTCCGTCATCGTCACCATCATTGCCGCATTCTTGATTGCATACTGCATTCCGTCAAAATGATTGTTCAGCACCAGCTCTCCCATCCGATTTGGCAAAAGAAGACTCCGGTAGACTCTGACAACATTCTCCGGCATCGTAAGCCAGGTGCTTTCCGTGCCATAATCCTTCTGAAGCGGCTGTGTCAGCGTCACATAACCCAGATTCTGATGGTTATGGAACTGCAGTTTCTTGTACATGGCAATGATTTCGTTTACATTGATGTCTCCAAAACGGATTTCCGTCCTCTGGTACGCGTCCTCCTGAAATACATGCAGGATACGCGTCTCTTCCTGTCCTGCCGGTACCGTATAATAATCCCCTGTAAACGGAATGGCGTAAGCTGTCCGGCTGACCAGATCCATCTTCGTGATCTCATAGGATGCACCATCATGCATATATACAGCACCCGGATGGATCTCATGGTATGCCTGGGATTCGTCCATCTCCGTGATCTCATGTCCATCCTCCTGCGCGAGCAGCTTGAACCTGGTCTTGTCCATATTACGCAGGCTGTAATCCCCTGCCGGAAATGCAGGTCCCGCCCAGGCAAATCTTCCGGCAAGGCTTTTTACTTCTCCGGCGCTTAAAAGCACCGGGATCATTTCTCCAAGATCCGGAAAAAGTGCAATATCATCCAGTGAAAGTGGCATCTCAGCAGCCGCTGCGCGCAGATGTGCAAGCTCGATCAGAAGATTGTCCGGATCCACGATCGCATTTTCACTTTCTCTTGAGAACAGCCATTCCGGATCGATGGCAATGTACTGATCAAACGGTTCATTTTCCAGGATCAGATAATTGACACAGGCACTGCCGCTTCGTCCGGCACGTCCACTCTGTTGCCAGAAGGACGCCCTTGTCCCCGGATAACCGACGATCACAGTTGCATCCAGCTTTCCGATGTCGATCCCAAGCTCCAGTGCATTCGTCGATACCAGCCCGGTCAGTTCTCCCTCCGTCATCTTCCGCTCAATCTCTTTTCGCTCCAGCGGGGTATAACCGCCACGGTATCCTGCGATCAGATCTGCCGGATTCTTGCCGTCCACCCGCGCCATTCCAAGAAATCCGGCAGCATCTAATTTATCCTTTGCTTCTTTTAGAATAACTTCTACATTTCTTCTGGATCGTCCAAAGGTGATAAAATGATGATCCTCTTCCACCAGCTCCGGTATCAGTCCGGCTGCTACGGTTGACGCCGCAATCCTTCCGTATACTTTGTCATTATTCCCCTTGATCTCCGGCGGCTGGATAATACAGTATTCCTTCTCCGGTGCCGGCGATCCATCCCGGTCAATCAGCGTAAATCCGCTTCCACAGATCTTTTCGGCAAGCTCTACCGGATTGGCGATCGTCGCGGAACTGCACAGAAAATGCGGATTCGAATGGTAATACCGGCAAATCCGGTGCATTCTCCGGAAAATATTTGCCAGATGTGCTCCGAAAGCACCGCGGTAAGAATGAAGCTCATCGATCACTACATATCGTAAATTTGCAAAAATCGCGTCAAACCCGTAATTGCTGTGATTCGGAAGGAATGCCGAGTTCAGCATCTCCGGATTGGTCAGGATAATATTTGCACTCTTGCGGATCCTTGTCCGCTCGGCAGGTTTGGTATCTCCATCGTACACGCCTGCTGAAACTCTTCCCTCTCCGAAAAATTTCAAAATCGACTGCATCGCGCGGTACTGGTCACTTGCCAGTGCCTTGGTCGGGTAAATAAAAATCGCACGTGTCAGCGGGTCTTCCAGAATTTCCTGCAATACCGGGAGCAGAAAGGCAAGCGTCTTTCCACTTGCCGTCGAAGTCGTAATAACCACATTTTCCCCGGCTCTGACCTTCTCAAACATCTCAACCTGATGTGCATAGAGTCTGGAAATATGGTTGCTTTCCAGATATCCCCGGATTTCTTCCCGGAACTCCTCCGGGTAGTCCCGGTACAACGGCTCCCTTTTCTTCATTTTTCTTGTATAAATGATCAGCTTTTTAATTTCTTCCGTCATGAATTCCTCCATAATTTAAAAAATGTGCACCTATGGCACGCAATACCTTTTATTTCACAGGAAGTTCCCGTAGAATAAAAACCAAACACATATTCGTATGTACAGTATAGCATGGCTTTCCCATTCCTTCCATAGATATTTAGTATATAGATATATTCTATATCATTCATGCAAATTATCTATAAGAAATGTTGTCCATACAACATACATTTTATTAAAAGAATGTTAAATTTATATTTTGGATATGTAAATTTTATTCAGGGAGGAATACATACAATGAAAAAGAGATTTTTATCAATCGCTCTTACACTTGCTATGGTATCATCTATGGCAGTAGGATGCGGAAGCAGCAAGTCAGATTCTGCTGACAGCAAAAAAGAAGAGGGTGCAAAGACAGAAGCTTCTGCCGATACAGAAAGTAACCAGATCTTATTTAACGGATCTTCTACTTTAGCACCGGTTATCACTTCTATGGCTACTACTTTCTTTGATACTTATGGAACATGGGATGCATATGATTCATCTCTTCCAAAAGAAGATATCGCAATCTACGTTTCAGCAGGCGGATCCGGACAGGGAACCAAAGCCGTTATCGATGGAACTGCAACATTTGGTATGGTTGCAAGAAGCGTAAAGGATGAAGAAAAAGAAGCAATCAAAGATGAAAAAGAATACCAGGTTGGTATCGATGCTCTGACGATCGCAGTAAACCCGGCTAATCCGGTAAATGATGTTCTTGATAACCTTACAACGGAACAGATCGTAGGACTTTTCTCCGGCGAATATGCTACATGGAAAGATCTTGACTCATCTCTTCCTGACGAAGAAGTTGTTGTTATTACACGTGATATCAACGGTGGAGCTCACGAAGTATTCCAGAAGAATATCATGGGTGACACAGAAGTAAAAGCGGATGCGATCCAGGCTTCTTCTATGGGTGAACTTGTTCAGGATATCATTGATAACCAGTACGCAATCGGATATGCTTCATTTGGTGTTGCTAACCAGAATGAAGGAAAAGTAACTCCACTGAAAGTAAACGGTGTTGCTGCAACTAAAGAAAACATTCTTGATGGATCTTACATCATCCAGAGACCACTTCTTCTTGTAGGTTCTGGTGATCCGACAGATGTACAGCAGGCTTTCCTTGATTACGTTCTTGGTGATGAAGGACAGAAAACTGTAGAAGATATGGGATTCATTCCTATGAAATAATCTTCCGATATTGAAGGGGTGTGCAAAGACACACCCCTTTTTCTTGCTATATGTCGCTGGTTAATCCCAGGGGTCAATTTTGATTTGTATCCGGACAGCGCTGTCTGTCCTGCATCATACCTAGAAAGGATTTACTATGTTTAAGAAACTTTCAGATAAATTCAGCAAAGGAATCATTTATCTGGCTGCCTTTCTCGTAACGGCACTGATGGCAGTCATGATGATCCATATTGTGAAGGAAAGTATTCCTGCCATTTCACAGCTTGGAATCAAAATGTTCCTGCCTACCACTGAATGGCGCCCTGTCAGTCAGAAACCGCAGTACGGACTTTTACCTGCGATTGCCGGTACCCTTTATGTCTCAGCGATCGCAGTTGTCCTCGCACTCATCTTCGGCGTTGCCTGTGCCTGCTTTCTGGACTATTACCTTCCGAAAAAGGTGGCATCCTTATTCCTTGCGTTCATCGATCTGGTTGCAGGAATCCCGTCCGTCATCTTCGGATTTATCGGACTTACGGTTCTTGTAAAAGCCTTTGCCACCCACCTCCATATGGCAGCCGGTCAATGTATCCTGGCAGCCGGGATTGTGCTGGGGATCATGCTTTTACCATTCGTTATTTCCACCTGTCATGAATCTTTACAGACTGCACGAAAGACTTACGAGTTCAGTGCGATCACACTTGGATTCTCCAGAGAATTTACCCTGCTGCATTTTATTCTTCCGGCAATCCGGCCGGGAATCATTGCAGGTGCAATGATGGCATTCGGCCGCGCACTTGGCGAGACAATGGCCGTCATGATGGTAATCGGTAATTCCCCGATTTATCCCAAACTCCTTGGACGTGGTCAGACACTTCCTGCCCTCACCGCACTGGAAATGGGAAGTATTGAATACGGAAGCCTTCACCTCTCCGTACTTTACGTTGCAAATGCTGTGCTGCTTGTGATTCTTTTCATCGTACTCGGTATCAGCTATCTTCTGAAAAGGAGGCTTGCCACCCATGAGAACTAAACTGCAGAAATTTTTCACACGCCTGATTCTCAGTATACTCGGACTTTGCGTGATCGTTGTTACACTCTTCCTTTTCCTTTATGTCTTCTGGAAAGGGAAAAAAGTATTTAGCCTGTCCTTCCTTCTGGACAAGCCTGCCGGTGTTCCACTTGGAACTGCAGGCGGTATCTATCCTGCACTGATGGGTTCCATTTACCTTGGCGCACTTTCTGCACTGATCGGCGGTATCCTTGGTATCGGCGCTGCCATTTATCTTGTATTTTACAGCACCGGAAAACGATTTTCCGTCCTTGTAAATATGGCGATCACCGGACTTTCCGGAATCCCTTCGATCCTGTTCGGGCTGGTTGGATATACGCTTCTGATCTACCGTTTTGGACTTAACCGCAGCCTTCTGTGTTCGGCACTGTGTGTTGCAGCAATGATCATTCCTTTTGTTGCAATCCGAGCAGAAAAGATTCTGGAAGAGAAGGGGCGTGAATATATGAAGAACTCCCTAAGTCTCGGACTTTCCCGTGAGTATGCCCTCCGGAAACTGATCCTTCCGGTCTGCTCTGTAGAGCTTCTCGGAACCGTTGCGCTTGGAATGGCATACGGCATGGGTGCCGTTGCACCAATTTTATACACCGGAGCTGTCATGCAGGCAGATGTTCCGCATTCTCTCTCCGATCCGTTCATGTCACTTCCATATCACCTGTATATCCTTGTGAACAACGGATTTTCTCTGGATTATGCTTATGGAACCGCATTTGTACTGATGCTCTTCCTACTCATCATCCAGTTAATATGTAAATTTATCACCTATCTACGAAAGGACAACTGATATGCTGAATATAGAAAATCTAAAATGTGGATTTGGAAAACACGAAATTCTTCACGGAATCAGCCTGACGATCCCGAAAGGACAGATTACAGCCATCGTTGGTCAGTCCGGCTGCGGAAAAACAACTTTTCTGAAAACCCTGAACCGGATGGTAGAAGAAGAAGGCGGCTATCTCTCAGGAACAATTACTTTAGAAGGAACCGACATCAAATCTCTTCCGAAAGAAAAACTCAGAAGGCGTGTTGGCATGGTTTTCCAACAGCCGATCGCTTTCCCGCACAGTATCGAAAAGAATCTGTCTTATGTACTGAAATACCACGGTGTCCGTAATAAGAAAGAGATTGCTGAGAAAATTACAGAGTCTCTGCAGAAAGCAAAACTCTACGATGAGGTCAAAGATCAACTGAAAAAATCCGCCCTCAAATTATCCGGCGGTCAAAAGCAGCGTCTTGCTATCGCACGAAGCCTCTGTGCCGGTCCGGAGATCCTGCTCCTTGACGAGCCGTGCTCCGCACTGGATATGAAGAATACAATTGCAATCGAAGAAACACTTTTGGAGTTGAAAGACCAGTATACTTTCGTCATCGTCACACATAATCTGGCTCAGGCAAAGCGAATTGCCGATCAGGTGATCTTCATGGATCATGGAGAAGTACTGGAAGTGACGGAAAAAGAGAAATTCTTTGAAAATCCGGCATCGGAACCGGCGAAAGAGCAGATACAGTATATGTAATAAAAAACGTCCGATTATCACTTTTTACTCCGTGATAACCGGACGTTTTTTTATTTCTATTTTTCTATTTCAGCATCTCTCTGAGCAGTTCATTAACCATACCCGGATTTGCTTTTCCTTTCATTGCCTTCATGATCTGTCCAACCAGTGCGCCAAGTGCTTTTTCTTTTCCACCCTTGAAATCTTCCACTGCCTTTGGATTCTTTGCAATCACTTCTTCCACAAGTGTGCGGAGTGCACCTTCATCGTTGACGGTCTTCATTCCGTGATCCTCTACATATTTTTCCGGATCCACATCCTCTGCAAATACCCTTTCAAATACCTCTTTTGCTACAGAACTGTTGATGGTTCCCGCGTCTGCAAGTTCGATCAGTTTTGCAAGGTTCTCCGGTGAAAATTTAATATCTGCCGGCTCCTGTCCGTTTTCATTTAACAGACGCATGGTTTCTACCATCAGCCAGTTGGACACCTTTTTCGGCTTGTTGCAGATTGCACAGGTCGCCTCAAAGAGATCTGCCATCTTCTTCGTTCCGGTAATGAGCTCCGCATCATAACGTGGAATATCATAATCTTTCTCATAACGTGCAAGTTTTTCACTTCTCAGCTCCGGCTGTTGATCTTTGATCTTCTGGATCCATTCATCACTGATCACGATCGGCACCAGATCCGGTTCCGGGAAATAGCGATAGTCCTGCGCATCCTCTTTGGAACGCATTGCATAAGAATATTCTTTATTATCATCCCATCTTCTGGTTTCCTGAATGACCTTCTTTCCTTCTTCGATGAGTTCGATCTGTCTCTGTCTCTCTCCCTCGATCGCATGTGTAATCGCTTTAAAGGAGTTCAGGTTCTTCATCTCAGTACGCGTTCCAAACTCAGAAGCACCTACTTCACGAACCGAAAGATTGACGTCTGCTCGCATGGATCCTTCCTGAAGCTTACAGTCCGATGCTCCCAGATACTGGCAGATCATACGCAATTTTTCCAGATAAGCAATGACTTCATCTGCCGAACACATATCCGGCTCCGATACAATCTCGATCAGCGGAACCCCACTTCGGTTATAATCGACTAAAGAGCAGTCCTCCCACTCATCATGGATCAGCTTTCCGGCATCCTCTTCCATATGCATCTCATGGATCCGGACTTTTTTCTTCTGCTCTCCGACTTCAATCTCTACATAGCCGTCTCTCGCAATTGGCAGATAGAGCTGTGAAATCTGATAGTTCTGCGGGTTATCCGGATAGAAATAATTCTTACGATCGAATTTGCACACCTGTGTGATCTTACAGTTTGTCGCAAGTCCTACTGCCATCGCATATTCTACTACTTTTTTATTTAATACCGGAAGGGAGCCCGGCATACCGGTACATACCGGGCAGGTATGTGTATTCGGTGCGCCCCCGAATGCAGTACTGCATCCACAGAAAATTTTTGTCTTTGTTGCAAGTTCTACGTGAACCTCCAGACCAATTACGGTTTCATACTGCTTTGACATCTATGCTTCCTCCTTTCCGGCTGCTTCTGTTTTGTCGTACATAGATACCCATTTTTTCTCTGTCAGGCACTCATAGGTATAAGCTGCCTGAAAAAGCTTCTTCTCCTGGAAGCAGTCTCCGATGAGCTGCATTCCAACCGGAAGTCCTTTCGCATCCTGTCCAACCGGAATACTGATCCCCGGAAGTCCTGCCAGGTTGACGGAAATCGTATAAATGTCGCCCAGATACATTTTGATCGGATCACTTAAGGAAGCTCCAAGCTTCGGTGCTGTCGTCGGTGCTGCCGGCGCCAGGATCATATCATATTTTGCAAATGCACTGTCAAATGCCTTTTTAATCAGTGCTTTTGTACGGAGTGCTTTCAAATAATAAGCATCATAATATCCGGAACTGAGTACGAAAGACCCCAGCATGATACGGCGCTTTACTTCCGGTCCGAAGCCCTCGGAGCGGGTCTTTTTGTACATCTGGTGAAGCTCTTCATAATCCTTTGTGCGGTATCCGTATTTCACACCGTCAAATCGGGACAGGTTGGAGCTTGCCTCTGCTGATGCGATGACATAATAAGCCGGAATCGCATATTTTACAAGTCCAAGATCAAATTCTTCAATCTCAGCTCCTGCATTTTTCAGAACCTCTGCGGCTTCCAGAATCGGTTTTTTCACTTCTTCGTCCAGACCTTCTCCAAAATAATCTTTTGGAATACCGATCTTCATCCCTTTTACATCGTTTACCAACGCACTCGTAAAATCCGTGTCCTGGCGTTCTACCGAAGTGCTGTCTTTTACATCATGGGATGCGATGGTCTCAAGAACCGTCGCACAGTCGGTTACGTCCCTTGCAACCGGTCCGATCTGGTCAAGAGATGATCCGTAAGCGATCAGTCCATAACGGGATACCGTTCCGTAGGTTGGCTTGATTCCAACGATTCCGCAGTAAGAACTTGGCTGACGAATCGATCCGCCGGTGTCAGATCCAAGAGCATATGGTACTTCCAGAGCCGCAACTGCCGCACAGGAGCCACCGGAAGATCCACCCGGTACATGCTCCAGATTCCACGGATTCTTTGTCTCTCCATAATAAGAAGTCTCAGTCGTGCTTCCCATCGCGAATTCATCCATATTAGTCTTTCCGATCACAACTGCACCTGCTTTTTCCAGATTCAGAACTGCTTCTGCTGAAAATGTCGGTACAAAATTACTCAGAATTTTTGAACTGCAGGTGGTCGTCACACCTTCCGTACACATGTTATCCTTGATTGCAACCGGTACTCCTGCAAGCGGTCCGGTCAGTGTTCCGTCATCGATCAGCTTCTGCACTTCTTCCGCTCTTTTTAAGGCAGCTTCTTTTTGAAGTGATACAAAACTGTTGACTTCTTTTTCTACTTTATCAATCTGTGCGAAGCAGGCTTCCACTGCTTCTTTTACTGTAACTTCTTTTGCCTGAATCTTTTTTCCAAGTTCAACGGCAGTAAGACCTTTCAAATCCATCTTTCGATTTCCTCCTATGCGAATGTTCTAGGTACTTTGTAGCTCTGTTCTTTCTGCTGCGGCGCATTTGCCAGCATTGCTTCGTGATTGTCTCCATTTGTCACTACATCCTCACGGAATACATTATTTACCGGAAATACATGTGACATCGGTTCAATTCCTTCTGTATCCAGTTCATTCAGGGTATCAATATAATCAAGCATGGTTTCCATATCTTTCTTTGCCTGCTCTTTTTCTTCGTCAGAAAGCTCCAGCTTTGCCAGGATTCCAACGTATTCGATTGTTTCATCCGAAATCTTGTTTGCCATTGTACTCGTCCTTTCTAATAATAATTATCGTAAAAGCTTTCGTACTCCTCCGATTCAATCCACTCACTCGGTGTAAGTTCTACTGTAAGTCCTTCCAGATCAACTTCTGTTCCATCGATCAGGACAATATTTTTCAGCTCCTGTGGAAATCCCGACTCTTCATTACCGATCAGCATTCCCATATAATTTTCGTATCCGGCGCTTACTGTCACGTCATAATCAAAAATCCCAAAACCTTCCACACATTTCACATCATAGACACCTGCAGGTACGTCTTTTCCTACTGTAAATTTATCCGATACAGTTTTCGATTCTGTAAGCGGATTTGCAATTGCTGTCAGATTCATCTGTGCATTCTCTGCTGTCATGTGAAGCTCCAGTGTATCCTCTACTATCACATAACATCCCGGAAATACTTCAAAGTCACTGACTTCTTCTTCCGTATTATCGTAGTCATCACCAAAATTGTACTGCACCCAGATATTATTTTTGCTGTCTGTCAGCTCTACCTGACCACTTCCACTTTTGCAGGTCAGTGTATAGATTCCCTGCGGAAGATGTACACCGCCTTTATAAATTCCGGCTGTCAGGTCTGCTTCATAAAGTTCTCCTTCTTCCGGCATCACTTCCTGCAAATCACTGTATGGATCTTTCTCGGTGTAGCTGTCACTGTCATCATAAGTATAGTCATCAAAATAATGCTGAACTTCATCGCTGATCGTTCCGCCAAGCTCACCTGCAAATGCTGCAATGATCACAAAGCCAATCAGAAACTTTCCAAGCTTCCTTTTCTTTTTTACCGGTCTGCTGCTTTGTTTCATTGAAGATGATGTATAACTGTAACTCTGGTTTCCTGTCTGGCTGCAGCTTGTGCCTGCGGTATTGTAGCTCGCATTTGCTGCAGAATATCCATTCCCCGCCGGATTTACTTTTCCTGCTGCCGCATTCTTTGACGCCTTTTTTGCAGCTGCTTTCTTTGCATTTTTATCTGCATTCTTCGCCTTACGCACATTTTCCCGAGTCATGGTCTTTCCTTCATACGGCTTTTCCGCTTCCGTATGTATATGTGTCAGCGATTCTTCATGACCGGAATTTCCAAGTGTCACATACTGATCGTCATTCTTTGAATTGTCAAGCCCACACTCTGTGCAGATATTTCCGTTTAATTTTCCTCCACATAAGGAACATCTTCGTCTCATTTTGACCTCCCACGCTGCCTCTTGTCAGCTTCCTTTTTTACCTGCCAGCCAGGGAGCTTCGTCTCTACGGAGTAAGTCTGCTTAAATCTCTCGGGAAGAGGGTTGTCTCACGGACGTTATCTTCACCAAGAAGCTGCATTGTCAGACGTTCCATTCCGATTCCAAGACCTCCATGTGGCGGCATACCATGTTTGAATGTATCCAGATAGGTCTCCAGTCCTTCTTCCGTCATTCCCCGCTTTGCAAGCTTTTCCATCAGCATGTCGTAGTCATGGATTCTCTGTCCTCCAGTCGTGATCTCAAGTCCACGGAACAAAAGGTCAAAGCTGAGTGTGAATTTCTCATCCTGTGGATCGTCCATTGCATAGAACGGACGCTTCTTTGACGGATAGTAGGTTACAAATACAAAATCAGAATCCCATTCCTCTTTTGCGTACTGTCCAATCAGATGCTCTTCCTCGGGTTCCAGATCAAATGGATTGCGGATCTTACGTCCGTACTTTTCTGAAACCTTCTGCTTTGCCTCATCAAAACGGATTGCCGGAATTTTAGAGACATCCGGAAGTGTCACGTCCAGGATTTTAAGTTCCTTCGCATAATCCTTTTTCAGAAGCTCCGTCGTATACTGAAGGAAGCCCGTTTCCATCGCCATGATATCTTCAAAGCTGTCGATATAACCCATTTCAAAATCCAGACTGGTATATTCGTTCAGATGACGCTTGGTGTTGTGTTTTTCTGCTCTGAATACCGGTCCTGTCTCAAATACTCTGTCAAAAACACCAACCATCATCTGTTTGTACAGCTGTGGACTCTGTTCCAGCACTGCCGGACGATGGAAATAATCCAGTCGGAAGAGGTTAGATCCTCCTTCTGCTCCTTTTGCTCCGATCTTCGGGGTATGAATTTCTGTAAAACCTTCTTTATACAGGAACTCTCTGAATCCTCTTACGATTCCTTCCTGAATTTTAAACTTCGCTCTTTCCCTTACGTTCCGAAGAGAAATGGAACGATAGTTCAGCTTCGCTTCCAGGGAA
>ENA-OPSW01000119-OPSW01000119.1-human-gut-metagenome-genome-assembly--contig:-NODE-119-length-82006-cov-3.448683_pt1 | contig 82006 bp, 78 predicted proteins | sample MGYA00241463_ERZ501918 | MGnify/ENA primary metagenome ERZ501918 (study PRJEB25962, sample SAMEA2042443) | human gut metagenome | biome: human gut; feature: human-associated habitat; material: faeces... | reverse complement strand
ATTTTGCACGGAATCGTCTTCTCCCCTCTGGATCAGGTTTGAAAAATTCTGTATCCACACCATTAGTAATCGAATAAATTTTTCGTTTCAATCCATACCCTTCCAACAGTTTTCTGGAATACTCGGTTGGCGTCACAACAACATCCCCCAAATTATAACAAAAGCAGATCCATTTTTTAAAAATCGGCGCTGCAAGATTAGAACCAATAAAGGAATTTTTAAAATCTTCCATTGTAGAATGCCCATAATAAATCACTTTTTTCTTCTGCATTTTTGCTATAAAGGCCGCAATCACCGAATCTGGAAAAACTGTATTCATATGAACCACGGTTGCTTCTTTCCACCTGGCTGCACGCGGTGCCTCTACTGCATTCAGCATTTTCTCCTGATGCTCGATTGCTTTTCCGACACCACTTTTTTCTACAATCGGAAACCCACCTCTGTATATATATGTTTTCATAATCTTTACCCTATTCCTTTTATAATGAAAATAACATCTTAAATGCTGTCGTAAGCCCCAGACTGTAAAGTGCAATAGAAAATGGTTTTCCAAGTACAATCACTGCTGTAAACTGTTTCCACGTCATTTTTGTTGTTCCCGCAAGATAGCACAAGAAATCATCCGGTGCCACCGGGAAAAAGATTGCCAGCGCAAATAATTTCAAAAACTTACCGTCCTTCTGGGTCCATCCATCATATTTTTCTATCATTCTTTCAGAAAACATTTTGTATAAAACCGGCCTTCCTATTGTCTTTGAAATTCCAAACACTGCAATTGATCCTATACAGATACCAATATAATTATAAAGAAATCCTAGCCACGGCCCAAAAAAGATCACACCACCCAGGCAACTGACTCCACCCGGTAGGATTGGAATAATAACCTGCACAACCTGGATCAGAATAAAAACGAGCATTCCAGTATAACCGAATTTCCAGATAAATGTCTGCAAAGAATCTACCGAATTTAAAATGCCGTTTTTATATGCCCAGATTGCAAGAAGCGCACATCCGGCCAGTCCGGCTATCGAAAGCAGATTGAAAAATCCAGTCAGATTTCTCTGTTTCTTAGGCTGCATTTTCATATCGGTATTTTCGTATTTGCTGTTCATAGATTTTTTCCACTCTTTCGGCAAAATTTCCGGAAGAAAATTTTTCTGCTGAAATAGCAGCCTTGTTTTGCATCCTGCTTCTTGCATTTTCACCCATCCCCTTCCATTCTTGGATTCTCATAAGATAATCTTCTTTTTCATCATACTGCCATCCATTTTCCCCATCTGTCACAACTTGTTCCAGACATCCGTCTCTTCTGCAAAGGAGCGGAATACCACCTGCAAGCGCTTCTGCATAAGTCATTCCCTGTGTCTCGCTGGTAGAAGCACTGACAAAGAGATCTCCTGCCTGATAATAGCGTCCCACTTCTTCAGGTATGATCATTCCCGTAAAAATCACATTTTTAGCAAGCTTTAGCTCTTCGACCTTTTTTTTCAGCTCCGGAAGATATGGTCCATCCCCTACAAGGACTAAAATCACCCCGGATTTTCCTGCATCTTGCTGATATTCCAGAAGCTCTTCAATGTTTTTTTCCTTTGCCATTCTGCCTACATATACCAACACCAGTGCATCCTGTGATATACCAAGCTGCATACGGATTTTTTTACGCCAGTCTTCTTTTTTACATAACTGATATTTTTCCAGATGGATTCCAGATGGAATAACTTCCACCGGACAAGACACCTGGTATCCTTCCAATATCTTACGGATCTTATCACTGGGTGCAATTAGGGTTTCTACCGCATTTGCAAGTTTCTTTGTCATCAACTGCACAATATTTCTTCCCCATACTTTCTGCGGTGAAAAATAATGGGTATAGTCCTCGTAAACTGTATGGTACGTATGTACAATCGGAACGTGAAGTTCAGATGCGATCCTTTTCGCTAAGAAAAATGTGGAAAATTCACACTGTGAATGCACAATATCCGGTTTCCACTCAAGCAACATTTCCATATAGTCACCTGCTGCCTTTGGAATTTTTAATCTTGCCTGCGGATAAATGCATCCAAGTCCAATTGATCCTGCATAAACCACATCGCCTTCTATATAAGAATGAAATGTTCTTGATAATGTAAGAATTTTTACTTCATGTCCTCTTTCTCTTAGCTGTCTGGAAAGATTCATAACTGAAGTAACAACACCGTTTATAACCGGTTCGTACCAGTCTGTTGTAATCAATACTCTCATTTATTAATTCCTCCCGTTATCTTTTTATGAGCATAGTTTAACAGGAGATTGTTAAGATATGGAAAAGACATTTCTAAAGAATTTTTAAACAAATGCGAAATATTCAGTCAAGACAATATTTCAAAAAAAGTGTATCACTTTTTAGAACTCTCTAAAAAATGATACACTTTCTATTTACTCACTTAATACATCCAATGCACTCATTGCCAAGAGCTGAACAGAAGCATGCAGATTTCTTTTTCCTTCTTCTCCGCCTGCTGCTACTGCAAACTCTTTTGTATGTGTCCCTACATGCTCTTTCAATTTCACATAAAACTGAATTGCCGGTATTTCATGGGTTACATTTCCAACATCAGTCGAACCGATTCCCTGAGTCAGGTCACGCTCTATATACTCTTCACCAATAAAGTCCATGTTCTTACGAACATACTGAACCAGTTTCTTATCATTACGCACATCTTTGACAACTTCATCCACTTGTCTTTCTTCAACTTCTGTCCTGGTTGCAATTGCCGCTCCTTTCGCACAATCACGAATAGCATCAACCATTTCCATCATATAATCATATTCCAGTGAACGAATATTAAATACTGCTTTCGCTTCATCTGTTATAGTATTATGAGCTACTCCGCCTTCTGTAATAATTCCGTGTACTCTGCTGTAATCTTTAAAATGTAAACGCATCATATCAACCGCATGGAACATTAACTGAACTCCACTCAGTGCATTTGCTCCCTTCCATGGGCAAGCTGCCGCATGGGCCGGTTTTCCTTTGAAGGTGAATTCCAATGTAATTGCTGCAAAAGAAATATCATCTGGCATAGATTCATCACACGGATGCATCAGAAGTGCAGCATCAATTCCTTCAAATACTCCATGGCGAACCATAATCGCTTTGCCACTGCCCTTTTCTTCGGCCGGAGTACCTAATACTTTTAACACGCCACCTATCTCATGCTTTTCCATAACTTCCTTTAATACAATTCCTGCACCGGCTGCTGATGTTCCGATCAGATTATGTCCACAACCATGTCCGATTTCTGGAAGACAATCATATTCTCCCATAAGTGCTACTGTTTTCCCTGGTTTTCCAGAATCAAAAACTGCTTCAAAAGACGTCGGCATTTCTGCAATTCCTCGTTTAACAACAAAGCCATGGCTTTCCAACAGTTTGCAAAGTGCTTCCTGTGATTTATATTCTTTAAATGCCAGTTCAGGGTTTGCAAAAATATAATCACTTACTTTTTCAAATTCTTCCTTTTTCTCTTTTGCAAGATTACTGATTTCCTGTTTCATTAATTCTAAATTATCCATATTCTTCACCTCTTAATTTTATCTGTATGGTTTTAGATCATTCCTTTTAAAGATAAGATAATATTTGAAATTGCTGCTGATCCAAAATAAGTAGATGCCATAACCACAAAGGATACAATTACGATTTTCCAGCTGAGTTTTTTGAAAACCTCAAGCTGGTCTCCTACAGCAATTCCAGCAAAAGCAAGTAGCGGAAGTCCTACAAGTCCAAAACTATATGCACTCATTGCATTTACGATAAAATCTGAAATCGGAGATATCGGCAATGTCAAAACAAAGGATACCAGTGTAGCCCACGCAAATCCTGGAAGATTAGGTTTTTTCACAACATTTTTCAAGGTAATCGCAATCACTACCATTACAAAGCTTACCACTGTCGACTTTGCTAAATCCGGGAGTTTGCTTCCAATAGAAACCATATGTATAATTATGACAATTCCATAAATCACCAATACTATTTTAATTTGTTCTAAAATATTACTTAATGTCGATTTTTCTTGTGGAGTTTGTTTTGTATTTTCCATCTTATGCCTCCTCAGATGCTTTTTTAAATAATTTAGCCCTTAATTTTTCAATACCTGGATTAACACGATTATAATACCAGTTCGCTAATGGCAATGCCAAAAACATTTCCACATACACACCTGTTACTGCAGTTAAAAGTCCACTGGTTGCAGAATATGCAAGAATTTGTTCTGAATACATAGGTGCCGCTGCATTTGTCAACGCTGCAGTAGCCGCATTCATCATAGATGCACTTCCCATACCTGATGCCATCGCAAGTGCATAAGGATGAAATCCGATTGCTAACCCGACCGGTGCCAAGAAAGAATAGAAGAGAGTACCAAATACACTTCCGCTAATATAAGTTCCAAGTGTTCCCATTCCTTCTCTGGATTCCAGACCATATTCATCTCCGATAATACCAAGTGCCGTATCTCTGCAAAGAGAGAACGTTCCACCCACAGCACTTCTTCCTAATCCAAGGAGTAAGCCAAGTGGTAATGCAATCAGCATCGTCATCATATTTCCCGCTTCCTGAAACAGTAAAGCAGGACCTGCCTGTAAAACAATTCCAACCTTTGGACCTGCATTGATACCAAACATAATCCCAAGCGGATATAATGTAAGCGACAACAAAAACGGTGCCCGTTTAATTTCTGCTTTACTAATAAATTTCTTCAGTGGGGGAATCACTTTTCCTAATAATGTTGGAGATAAAAGAATTCCCATGATGATAACCCAAATCATCGTCAATATCTTCACGTCAATCCCCATCACCTTAAATTGAAGTGGACCAATCAGCTCCGCAATAATGCAAATAACAATAGATGCGATCATGCAATTTACAGTCCCTGTTCTTTCTTTCACATTTCTTTCCTCCGTTTCTTCCGAATTCTTATTTGACTACAGTATAACATTGACTTCTTAAAGTGTCGACGCTCTCCATGCACCATAATGTCCCTGTTTTTTATGCACTTTGCACATTTATTATTCTCCCCAAAATATAACATGTGCATTTCGCCCAACTATTTTCTTTCTTTTTAGGCACGCACAATATCGACTTTCCTATTTAGTAATGCTAAACTTTGCTTATCAATTAAAAAACTATTTTAGTTTAGAAAGAGAGGATTTAAGATGTTATTCAAACAATTAATAGAAGCTTTCGACATTATAGACAGCAAGAACGTAAACGGCAACTCTGTCGCATCTTATTTAAAATCCATAAAACAAGATGCGGATATTCAGGTTTATCCTTTAGTTGGACCAAAAGGTTCTACAGATATGTTAAAAATTCGCATCCCGGGTCTTCACGGAAAGACTTCCGGAGGCGATGCTCCGACAATTGGACTTCTTGGGAGATTAGGCGGACTTGGTGCTCGTCCTGAGCGAATCGGGTATGTATCTGACGGTGATGGTGCCCTCGTTGCAATTGCTCTTGCTGCCAAATTATTAGATATGCAGAATAAAGGGGATTTTTTGGAAGGTGACGTATTCATTTCTACACATATTTGTCCGGATGCACCGACCGCGCCACATGTTCCGGTTCCATTTATGGGATCACCTGTAGAAATGGCACAGGTAAATGCCGAAGAGCTCACACCGGAACTTGACGCAGTTCTCTCTGTAGATACTACTAAAGGAAATCGCGTGATCAATCACAATGGATTTGCAATCTCACCTACAGTAAAAGAAGGCTACATCCTTCGTACTTCCGAAGATCTTCTTGATTTAATGCAGATTACTACGGGAAAACTTCCAAAAGTATTTCCATTAACACAGCAGGATATCACTCCTTATGGCAATGATCTTCATCATCTAAACAGTATTCTGCAACCGGCAACTGCTACTAATGCACCTGTAGTCGGGATTGCCATCACAACAGAAACAACTGTTCCCGGTTGTGCAACCGGAGCCAGTCATATGACTGATCTTGATGAAGCTGCACGCTTTATGTTAGAAGTTGCCAAATCCTTTGGCCGTCGTTCTCTTAAATTATACGACGAAGAAGAATTCGAAAAATTACAAAGTTTATACGGTTCAATGAATCATTTTCAAAAACTGAATCCTTTCTCGTAATAGATACATACTGTTTTGAAATAAAAGATGCCCTGAAAAGGCATCTTTTATTTCAAAAATTTCTTTATTCGAAGCGCAAGCGCTATCTCAAGAATACTATTCGGATCTGACAAATCATATCCTGTCTGATTTTCAATTTTTTTAATTCTGTATATCAAAGTATTTCGATGCAAATGAAGTGCATTTGCTGTTACATTTCTTGCCCCTAAATTATTCACGAGAACTTCCAGCGTTTCTAAAAGTTCACTTTCATTTTTTTGATCATATTCAATAAATGCATTCAACTTGTCCTCCATAAACTCCTGACACATCTCATGCTTACTGATTTCTTTCATGATTCTCCAAAAGCCTGCATCTTCTATACAAAGTACTTTTGAATTGAATTCCTGGCACACTGCAATTTCTACTGCATCCCTTGCATCCTGATAAGCCTTTCCGAAACGTTGGTAGGAATTTTCTACTCTCGAAACACCTATCGTTGCAGTATATCCTGTCTTTTCCGAAATATTTTTCTGAATCTTCTCGAAATACTCTTTCGTTATAGTTTTCTCTTTTGTCCGTTTTAATATGCATTGAAAATTATCATTATTCGACAAAACAATTACTTTTTCCTCGCCAAAAGATTCTTTTATCATATTTTCGATTTTCTCAATTTTTTCATGAACAATCTCTTCCTGTAGTTCATGTAATTTTTGTTTAATTCCATCAATTTCAATATAAACGATCTGGTACGGAGGTGATGGCCATTTTTGTTCTTCGATCCGATAGTTTCCTTCTTCATTACATGTGATATTTCCTGTCAAAAGATCAATAAACAATCTTTTATCCATTTCCCGACGGTTATATTTTTCAATTCGAGAATAAATGGTATCCATCAAATTGTTCTGTGATTTTATCAATGCCTCCATCACAAGATAATTCATTTCTATGAAAGGCAAATCTTCCGGCCACAAAATGATTGGGAACTGTAATTCATTAGCCAGTTTGATCGCATCATCCAAAAAACAACCAATATATCTATATTTTGTCGCGAGCGCAGCTGCCTTTGCTTCATACAAATTTCTTATCAGATTCATTATTTCTTCTTTTGTGTCACTATATGCATATCCAGTTGTAATATACAAAACATTTGGGCGCATCCATGCTTTCATATCTGGTATTTCCATACAATCCACAAAGCGAACAATCCTATCCATTCCACCTTCTCCGGCTGCTAATGTACATCCTTTCGACTGTGCCAGCTCTAATACCTCTTTTACTTTTATTGACACTTTCTATTCCACCCTTTTTTATTTGTATTATAGATAAATATAGAATATCATAAAACACTGTTTTTTCAAATATCATCTTACGCTTAACTTTATCCAGATTGTATTTCTGACCGAACGTCATTTTTTCTCATGGATTTTTTCCACACTTTTTGCTATACTATGTTCAATACTGGCACTATTAACGACATTACACAGGAGGTTCACATGAAGAAAGTGCTTCAAATATTTCAGAGAGATTTAAAGAGACTCTTACGTAGCCCTGCTGCTGCTCTCGTCATGGTGGGAGTCTGCATTCTCCCTTCTCTCTATGCATGGTTCAACATTGCCGCCAACATGGATCCCTACGGCAATACAAAAAATGTAAAAGTGGCGATTGCCAACTGTGACACCGGCGGTCATACAGACTCCATGGATCTGAATGCCGGAGACACCATCGTACAGAATCTGAAAAAAAATCACCAGCTTGGCTGGACCTTTGTTGATGAAAAGAAAGCCAAAAGCGGTGTCCGTTCCGGCAAATACTACGCTGCCATTGTAATCCCGGAGGATTTCAGCGAGTCTCTCCTCAGCATCCTTTCCGGGGATTTAAAACAGCCGCAGCTCGACTATTATATTAATGAAAAGAAAAACGCGATCGCTCCGAAGATCACCGCCACCGGCGCAAGCACGATCCAGCAGCAGATCAATGACACCTTTTCGTCCGTTGCCGCTGACTCCATTGCGAAGATCGTGCAGAAATCGGCCGGTACACTGACCGGCAAGCTTGACGGAACAAATTCTACGCTGATGCAGGCGCTTACCGATACCCGTAAGAATCTTGCTGACTATCAGAACGCCCTGAAGGATTTCCAGGCTACGGTAAAAGATTCCGGTTCTTTGATCGATGACACTCTGAAAACACTGGACTCTGTAAATGCTGTTGCCTCTTCCGGTTCTGCTGCCCTTGCAGATACATCAGATCTGCTTGCCACCAGCCGGACAGCAATCGGAACCTTTTCCACAGAATTTTCTACCAGCCTGTCAGATGGCGAGACGCTTTTAACCAATGTCTACACCTCCGCAGCCTTAAAGCTCGGAACTTTTGAGACAAAAGCCACACAGGTCAACACTGCGATCGGAGACAGTATTTCTTCTGCCAGCTCTTTAAATAAGAAAAATGCAGAAATTCTGGAAAAGCTTGCCGCCCTTCAGCAACAGATCGGAAGTGATTCTTCCCTGTCCGGTATCGTCAGCGAAAAAATTGCAGAACTCCAGGCACAGAATGCTTCTCTTCAGGAACTCATTGATTCTCTTGGGAACAGCAATTCCAGCATAGGAAATGCACTGACTACAGCAAGTAATACCAGAAGTTCTCTTGAGACACTCACTGCCCAGAACCGACAGTCTCTGCAGAATTACAGAAGCAGTCTGAACCAGTCGCTTCTGCCACAGCTGAACCAGTCACTTGACGGGCTTGCCACATTAAGCGGAAGCCTTTCTTCTACTTTAACCGGGGTAAATCCGACGATCACACAGTTAAAGGTGATCCTTACCCAGTTAAAGAGCAGTTTAAACGAAAGTGCAGACGCACTTGGTCAGACCGGAGGAACTCTTGAAAGCGTAGATACTGCTCTGGAAAATATTACCGCTGACCTAAAAGCTCTGCAGAGCTCCGAAACCTACCAGCATCTGATCTCACTGGAAGGCATCGACTCAGATTCCATTTCTGATTTTATGTCCTCACCGGTTTCAATCAATTCAAAGGTACTTTATGATGTGGAAAATTACGGTTCCGGAATGACTCCGTTCTACACTAATCTGGCACTCTGGGTTGGCGGACTGATCCTGGTATCCATCCTGAAACAGGAAGTAGACAAAGACGAAACCATTTCCCGTTTTACTCCGACAACTGCTTATTTCGGACGTTGGATGCTCTTTGTCGTGGTCGGACTGATCCAGGGATTTATTGTGTGCATAGGAGATCTGCTGCTTCTGAAAGTACAGTGTGTCCACCCGGTTGCATTTGTGTGCGCTGGTATGCTCTGCTCCTTTGTGTATGTCAATCTGATCTATGCAATGGCACTGACCTTCAAGCACATTGGAAAAGCGCTTGCCGTTGTCCTGGTCATCCTGCAGATCCCTGGTTCTTCCGGAACCTATCCGATCGAGATGACACCGGTCTTTTTCCAGAGACTGCATCCGCTTCTGCCGTTCTCTTACGGAATTGGCGCTATGCGTGAGTGTATTGCCGGATTTTACAAAAATAACTACGCAAAGGATCTGCTGACCCTGCTGCTTTTCCTTCTCCTTGCATTCTTCATCGGACTGGTACTGAGACCACTTCTGATGAATCTGAACCATCTGTTCGACAAACGTCTTGCCGAGACAGACCTGATGCTGGGAGAGACTGCAACCGGTGAGCTCTCCCGCCCACAGCTTACACTGATGATGAAAACCATGATGCAGGACGAAGACGGACGGGCTGATTTTATCCAACGTGCCAACCGGTTCGAAAAACGGTATCCAAAGCTGATCCGTACCGGTTTTATCCTGATTCTTGTAATTCCGCTGATCTTTCTTCTTCTGATGTTCGGCCTGGAATCCAAGATCGTATACCTGACACTGTGGATCATTTCCCTGATCGTACTCGCCGTCTATCTGATCTGTGTAGAATATATTCACGACAAGACCTCCAGACAGCTTTCCTATATCCATCTGTCTGAAGAAGAATTTCTTAAAAAAGTAAAGGAGGGAAAAGACGAATGAGAAATATGTGGACCATCTTCACAAGAGATATCCGGAAAATAAGAACAAATGTCATTGCGCTGATCGTCGTTCTCGGCGTCACAGTGGTTCCCTGCCTTTATGCATGGTTCAACATTGCGGCAAGCTGGGATCCCTATGGGAATACGGGGAATCTGAAGGTTGCCGTAGCAAGCGTAGATGAAGGCTATACCGGAAACCTGATCCCGCTCCAGCTGAATCTTGGCGATCAGGTATTGTCTGCTCTTCGGGAGAATACACAGCTCAACTGGGTATTTACGACCAAAAGCAAAGCAATGAAGGGTGTAAAATCCGGAGAATATTACGCAGCAATCGTAATCCCGGAAGATTTCAGTACGAACCTGATGAGTGTATTTTCCAGTGATATTAAAAAACCGGAGATTACCTATTACTCCAATGCAAAAGAAAATGCCATTGCGCCGAAGGTAACAGACAAAGGAGCAACCGCAGTCCAAACACAGGTCAACGAAGTATTTATCGAAACCATTTCCGATACGGTGCTGACCGCGCTCCAGACTGTTGCAAATACCGCAGACTCCAGGGATTCGGATGAGCTTGCAGGCACACTAATCACAAATCTGAATAAAATCGGTTCTGATCTGTCTGCCTCTTCGACTACCCTGCATTCCTTCTCACAGATGACCGATTCTGCGCAGCAGCTTCTGGACACAACTGCCGAATTCTTAAAAGCAACGAAAGAACAGGCTTCTGCAAATGCAGATACGCTTTCCGGTACACAGCAGTCCTTCTCCGGGATTCAGGAAACTCTGGACGGAGCTACAGACGGAATCAATGCTGCACTGACCTCTACCAAAAGCTTTTACGAACAGATGTCACAGACGATCGATCAGGCATTCCAGTCGCAGTCACAGGATGCTTCTTCTGTTGCCAGCACCCTTGATCTTCTTGGAAACCGCGTCAATGCGATCGTACAGTCTTACCAGGGAATCCGTGACAGCATTGCACAGATTGCAGATGCACACCCGGAGCTGTCTGATCTTACCGCACCGATTCTTGCTAAATTAGACGATTCCATTGCTGTTCAGGAAGAACTTCGTGATAAACTCACGAACGCCGCTTCCTCTCTGCGGGATACAGCAGGCAATGTAACAACCTCTAAAAAAGAGCTGGATGATCTGATCAGCTCCAGTATTTCCGGAATTGCAGCTGTCAAATCCGACTATGAAACCAATGTATCTGCTTCTTTAAAACAGCTGTCCGTCTCTCTTGGTTCCACCAAAAAAGATCTGTCCGGACTGCTCTCCCAGCTCGGTGTAAGTGCAGATGGAATCTATACCCTTGCTTCTTCAGCTGGCTCTGATCTGTCGCAGATTCAGAAGGCTCTGGAAACCTCTTCTGAGCTTTTGAAAACGGCTGCCTCAAAGACCACAGATACCATCTCCAGACTTGGTCAAATGGAAGCAACCGGCGATTTCTCCGAACTGGAAGATCTGATTTCCGGCGATAAGGACAGTATCAGTTCTTTCCTCGCCGCACCGGTAGAGCTGAAAACCAACAAAGTGTACCCGATTGAAAATTACGGTTCTTCCATGGCCCCATTCTACTCTACACTTTCCATCTGGATCGGCGGAATTGTCCTGGTTGCCATGCTCAAGGTCACTGTATCCGAAAACGGCACCACCGGACTTAAACATCTGAAGCTCCATCAGATTTATCTTGGAAGATACCTTATCTTCCTGATCCTGGGGCTTTTGCAGAGCACCCTGATCTGCCTCGGTGATCTGTTCTATCTTGGCATCCAGTGCAAGCACCCGTTCCTCTTCCTCCTTGCCGGATGGGTATCCAGCATCGTATATGTCAACATCATTTACACGCTGACTGTCTCCTTCGGAGATATCGGAAAAGCGGTCAGTGTCGTACTTCTGGTTATGCAGGTAGCCGGAACCGGCGGAACTTTCCCGATCGAGGTTGCCCCGGGATTCTTCAAAGCGGTATATCCGCTACTGCCGTTTACCCACAGTATGGCAGCCCTGCGTGAAGCTGTCGGTGGTCTTTACGGTATGGATTACTGGATCGATCTTGGAAAGCTTTGTATCTTCCTTATGGTGTCCCTGATCGTGGGACTGGTGCTTAGGAAGCCGATCATTAAGGTGAATGAGGCGTTCTCAGAGAAGCTGGAAGAGACGAAGATTATGTAAATATAGAAGTACTTGTCTTTTACATTTACATTAAAAAACTCTCTTATGAATGATTTAACGATCTTTCATAAGAGAGTTTTATTACCTATATGGTTCAAATATTTTACTCATAAAAATAGCATTGTTGTCATCATATACTTCTATATCCTTTATACGATCTTTTTCAGACACCGTATCCTTTCCACCACAGGCAATAGTTCCTGCTACAATCAAAACAATCCCAAAAAATATAGCATATTTTTTATATTCCAAATCCACTCAGCAATACATAATACCCTGTCAAGATCACTACAAACACCACAATAACCGGGATTGTCTTCTTCATCAGCTGCCCCCAGGATACCCGGAAATATTCCGTAATGATCGCAAGGCAGATGTGCGTCGGCGAAATCTGCATTGCCGCATAAGAAAGTGCCATCAGGTACACCAGAAGTCCGGCTCCTGCATGCGGTATGCTTGCAAATGCCAGCGGAATCAATAGCACAATCATAGAATTTGCTCCACTGATAATCGTTCCAAGAAACATAATGATTCCAAATGCCGCAAACTGTGGAATTGCAGATCCTGCAAACAAATCCGGAAGTTTTCCGATTGCCCCTGTATAGGTAAGAATGTTCTTGAACATCATCAGAATGATCGTATTGAAGATGATTCTCCACTCTACCGATGTCTTTGCAAAATCCAGCACTTCCTTCAGACTTAACCGATATACAATAATCGAAAGCACAATAATAAACGGCAGTACCTTGATCACAGAAAGATTCAGTGCGATCACAAGCACAATACAAAGCACCAGTGGCCAGAAACAGTACAGAAGTTGTTTGAATTCTTCTTTTTTGTTAATGTTTTCATCCGCGCCTGTTTCATATCCTTTCGACAGCTTCCGCAGATAAAATACATATCCCAGTACCAGAAGCACCACAACCATCGGCGCCATAAAAAGTACAAATTGCCCGGTTGATACCGCTGTAATGGAAAGTGCCAGCAGAATTGCATTATAAGTCGGCGAAAAGCTTTCTGAAATATGGCGGTAGTAACTGGTCACAAACGTCTTTTCTTCCACATCCAGATCTCTTCCTGTCGCCTTATCTACGATCGCCCCACAGATATTGACAGCTCCTGCAGACGGAAGGAATCCAATGATCACCGGCGCAATTACACACACCATACGCCTGTCTCCGCTAAGCCTCTGCAGTGCCATCTCCGCTCTTTCCAGAAGTTTCCGGTTCTCCATGATCCGCTGCAAAAAGGTTACAAGAATAAAGCTTCCGACCACCAGCAGCGTATCCTTTTCATAAACCGACTGTATCATCAATTTTGCTGCATCCCCAAGCGGAATTCCAAACAGGATCACAGTCAGCAAAATAGCAGCGATCATCGCATCACGCAGCTTTAATTTTGCCAGGACCATCACCATAATGACAATAAAAATCACTGCCAGTTTTATAAATTCGGTCTGCATCTCTTTACTCCAATTCTCTTTTTTCTAATTTCCCTTTTTTCATCCACAGACACCGGTCCGCATAATTTACAAATTCTCTGTCGTGGGTACTGACCAGGATTGTCGTTCCTTCTTTTGCCATTTTTTGAAAATATTTCATAATGATCTCTGAATTTTCCATATCCAGACTGCTTGTCGGTTCATCTGCGACTACCAGTTTCGGGTTCTGCGCAAATGTCCTTGCGATCGACACACGCCTTTGCTCTCCGCCGGACAGATTTGCCGGATATTCGGAAAGCATATTCTGGATTCCAAGAAGCTCCGTCAGATACGTGATCCTTTCTTTATCCGGTTTCCGGTTTTTCCCCAGCGAAAGTGGGAGCAGGATATTTTCCATGACCGTCAGATTCTGGAGAAGATTTTGTCCCTGCATGATATAACCAAGGTCGCCTCCCCGCAGAACCGATAACTGTCTGTCATTCATTTTTTCAATCTCATGATCCAGTACTGTGATCTTTCCTTCTGTCGGTTTCAGGATCCCGGTCAGCATATGGAAGAGGGTGGATTTTCCACTTCCTGACTGTCCCATGATCGCAACCAGTTCTTTTTCTTCCACTTCCAGATTCACGTGGTCTACTGCGTAAAACTGATTCTTTCCACGTACAAATTCCCGACTCAGATTTTCTGTCTTTACAATCATGATTCCACCTCCTGGATCAGTTTATATAGTTCCATACGATTCGCTCTGACTGCCGCATATAAGGTGGCAAGAAGGCTGACACCAACCGCAAGCCCCAGGCTCTGCAATGCAAGAATCACATATTGGGAAACATTTACATTCAGATATGGCATATTCATACTTTCCATGATCACGTCTTTAAATAACAGGATTCCGCCTCCGGAGAACACCACTCCAAGAAATCCTCCAAGCACACCGATCATTCCTGCTTCCAGAAGAAGCATCTGGAAAATCTGGCTTTTTCGTGCACCAATAGAAAGTAGTACCCCAAACTCCTTCAAACGTTCATTCACAGTAATGTTAAAAATGCAGATCAGTGCCAGGACTGCCATTAAAAACAACAGTCCGATCAGAAGCGCGCTGTAAGACTGCATCTGTTCCAGTGTATCTGAAACTTTTCCGGACATTGCTTTTGCCGTATAAGCTTTCAGTCCGGAATCTCTCATCTTTGTGTTGATCGTGTTCGCCACTTCTTTCGGATCTGCTCCGTCTTTCGTCCGGATCGTCAGAAGGGAAACATATTTCTGCGGTTCTGTAAGATCCGTCACATACTTGATCTGAAAACTGTCAAATAATGTATATGCCGTCTCAAAATTCATGAATGCGCAGTTATCATAACTGGTTCCTGTTTCTTCGAGTTTTCCTGCAACCTCGTATTCCTGTCCAAAGAAAGAAATTTTATCTCCCGCTTTTGCCGTAATCTTGCTTCCAACAACAGTCTGACCCTTTTTCAATTCACTCACATTGCTTCCAGACATCCACGGCTGTACAATAAAATCACTTTCCGGTTCAAAAGCAACAATCTGTACCGGAACTGAACAGCATGCCGCATCCAGTGATGCAATGTAGAGCTGCGGAGAAATTTTGTCAATTCCATCCGTCTTTTTCACCTGATCCATCAAAGACTTTTCAAAATAGAAACTGCACAACCCTCCCGAAAACAGAGAATCGCTTAAATCTGATTCATATTCTCCCGGTGCTACGATCACATCCGCCCCAATCCGATCTACTGTCTTATCAATACAAGTTTTCATACTTTCTGTCAATACTCTACTGGTAAACAGCGCTGCCGATAAAATCAGCACCAGTGCTGCCAGAAACATCGTCCTGACTCTTCGATGCCGCAGATTTCTGACTGCAAGTCCAGGTACAGTCAACATTTTCTGTTCCATTTTTCTTTCCTTCCTTTTTTAACATTTTGTTCGGAAAACCCCCGTAATTTTCCAATTATAAGAAAGAATGTGCCTCGGCACTTTCCTAATATACAAGACAAAAGAGGAGCTTCCACTCATCCCAGAGTTCAAAGCTCCTCCACCTCATTCATTTATGTGTCTGATTATTTTGTGCTTACTTTTTCAGCAAGTGGATGCCATGCTGTCTCTACGACTTTATCTACAGTCCAGTCAGAGGTAATGATTCCTGCCGTAATGTAGTCCTTTGCAACAGCTTTAATTGTTTCCTTTGTATCTGCATTGGATACTGCCCAGTTCTGCTGATCAAGCATGTATTTTGTAAGCTCGATGTCACCAGATACCATACCCTCATCAAGCATGATCTGTGCAGCTTCGTCTTTGTTTTCTGCAATGTACATATATGCATCCATTACACATTTTGTAAGTACCTGAGAGATTACCGGATTTTCTTTTACGAATTTTCCGCTCATAGCCATTACGCAGCATGTTTCATCTTTGAAATCATCATCCCATGTGATAGAACGAAGAACTTTTAATGTTCCGTCATCTACGAATTTCTTTGCAAAACGGTCACTCAGAAGGCAAGCTTTGATGTCACCTGACTGAAGAGACTGGATTGCTGCACTTGATTCAACCTGTACACATGTTGCTGCATCCTGTTTCAATCCATCTGCAAGGAAGAAACGGATGATCATGTTGTGTGAAGATCCACCGATCGGGCTATCCATGCCAACAGTTGTGCCTTCCAGGTCTTTTGTTGATTCAATTCCTGAATCGGCAAGTACATATAATGATTTGCATCCTGTCTGCGCACTTCCTGTAAATACGATGTCCATTCCGTTTGTGATCGGAACTAACATATGTGCAATATGGTGTACTCCAAACTGAGCTTTTCCAGTTCCAAGTGCTTCTGTGATTTCAGTACCAGCTGCGATCTGAACATCTAATCCCCAATTATCATAGTATCCGAGTGCTTTTGCCATGCTAGGTCCTGATGTACAGTCACCACCATCATATTCTGCTGTGATGGTTGTTCCCCATGCCGGCTCTTTTTTCATTGCTTCTTTAATTTCATCATCTGACATTTTTGTGATATCAGTCACTTCTTTCTCTGTAGAAGCTTCCTGTTTTTTGGAATCACTTGTGTCTTCCTTCTTTTCTGATGAGCTTGATGAACCGCCACATGCAACCAGTGATACGGTCATTGCGCATGCAAGTAACGTTGCAAACAATCTTTTTTTCATAATTCTTTTCTCCTCTTCGTGTTTTTACTTTGTTGCTTTTATATTTATCTTTCAATAAATATCCATTTAATAATCTGTATGATGCTTCAGATCAAGCATCTTCAGAATCCTGTTCCGATATGCCTGAAACTCTTCGCTGTCTCTCTGCTTTGGTTCAGCCAGTTCAATCGGTATATCTGCCTTTACACGTCCCGGTCTTGGCTCCATAACCAGCACTCTTGTTCCCATATAAATTGCTTCTTCTACATCATGTGTAACCATGACAACCGTCTGTTTCTGTTCTCTCCAGATATTCAGGATCTCATCCTGCATATTCATTCTGGTAAATGCGTCCAGCGCGCCAAGAGGCTCGTCCAGAAGCAGAATATCCGGATGATTGATCAGCGATCTTACCAGCGCCACTCTCTGCGCCATACCTCCGGAGAGCTGATGCGGATAGTCTTTTCGGAAATCTTCAAGTCCTACCATTTTCAGCATATGCTCTACCAGTTCTTTATCCTGCTTTTTCTGCATACGCAAGCTGAAGGATACATTCTTCTCTACCGTAAGCCACGGAAACAATGTTGCTTTCTGGAATACCATTCCACGATCCGGTCCGGCTCCAACAATCGGTTTCCCGCCAAGTCTGATCTCACCGGTAGTCGGTCTGATCAGTCCTGCGATCAATCGCAAAATCGTTGATTTTCCACATCCACTTGTTCCAACAATACTGACAAACTCACCCGGCTGGATCGTCAGATTCACCTCTGCCAGCGCATGTGTGATCTCGTTACTGTCTGTCTTTGCAAAACTCTTTGTTACTTTGTCAAACTCCAGGACACGCCCGTGTCCCTGCTTCTCATCCACTGATGCCATCTTATTTCACAACTCCTTCCTGCCAGCGAAGCACTATTCTCTTGATCACATTCAGTATAAAGGTAACTGCTGTGAAAATAAGACAAATTAAAACGATAGCTGCATACATTTTAGAATAGATCGCCCATGATTTCTGCCACTGGATATACCATCCAAGACCTGCCTCGGCTCCCATCATCTCAGCAACCAGAAGTGCTGTACAGGCAGAACTCATTCCCTGTGTCATCCCCTGAAGAATGTTTGGCATTGCATGTGGGATTGCCACCCGGAATACCAGCTGGTGCCCTTTGGCACCTAATGTTCTGGCCGCTTCCAGATATGCCTTGTCTACATTCTGGATACCGGTTGACGATGCGATCGTAAGTGCAAACCATACACCAAGAGCGATGATAAATACACTTCCTTTAAACAGTGAGGATACCAGAACCATGATGATCGGGATCCATGTTGTGGAAGGGATCGGTCCAAGCATCTTAATGATCGGTGAAACCCAGTAGTTAATCCTTTTGCTGTATCCACAGGCAACACCTGTGATCAGTCCAAGGATCGCTCCGATAAAATATCCCGTGAATAATAATCGCAGTGAGTACAATGTACTTTTCAATAACAGTGCCCGGTCATCAATGATCGCACACAAAATCGTATTCACACATGGGAAGAACGGCTGTTTTAAAATACCTGTCTTAACCGTCAGAAAATCATACAGCATAATTACCAGTATGATCACAGAGTAAAGCGGTGCTTTATGACGTACTTTTGCAAAATAGCTTTTATTCAGTAATCCTCTCACTACCATGATCAGATATAATGCCAAAAAAAAGCAGACGACAATAGTAAACACATGCGGATTAAAATTCTGAACGGCATCCGGCATCAGATAATATACTAAAAACATAATTATCGCTGCAAAATACGGACAAAAACAAATTACCACATCCAACATATGTTGCATCTTCGTCTTCGGAGCACTTTCCATTTCTAGCAACTCTTCTCTCGTAAGCTGTCTTTTACTCTCCATTTTTCATTTGACTCCTTTGTAAATTTTTACCATTTCCTTTAAATGCTTTTTAACTATATCAGCATTTTGCACAAATGTAAAATTGTTATTTCTTATATGCAATTTGATTTATTACAATTTTCTATAGTTTTTATCTGGTAAAAGTAAACTTATTAACCATAAGTATGTTATACTAAATACAATAAATTTTTAAAGGAGATATGAATTATGAATTCACAAAAATTATCCGGAGCAGTTTCCTGTCTTGCAGCAATTCTTATTCTTGCAGCAGATAAGATCTTTGCCCCAGTATGCAAAGGAACCATGGAACTTGCAAACGGAGGAGAATGCATGATGCGGTGTCATTATTATGGAATTACACTGTTTCTTTTCGGTCTGCTCCTGCTTGCAGAATCCGTTCTTCTTTTCTTCGGAACACACGATTTTAAATTACCGGTTGTCATCATTATCACTGCTGTTCTGATCCTGCTTCTTAGCAATACTTCAATTGGCATTGGTATTTGTGCCAAGGCAGGTATGATGTGCCACAAAACTGCTCTTTGGGGAAGAATTGGTGCTGTTCTGGCAATCATCGGTGCCGGAATCAGTCTCTTTGTACATAAATCACAGATGCCACAGGCGAATTAGGATTCACGCAACAACATTTCAAACAGAATATCTGATTACCTTTCCTGTAATCTATAATCAGGAGTCAAAACTTTCTATGTACGCAAAGAAGCCGGAGTCTGACCGATAACACAACTGCCTATATTCAGGCTTTTCTGTTATCAGCCAGATCCCAGCTTCTTTTTTCGCTCTTTAAAGTGTTTCTGCCACTTTCATATTTGCAATCAGTCCCCGCAGCTGAATCAATGAAGAATATCCATCAGTACAGTCATCAATCTTTCCATTTGCCGCAGGATGGAAATAGCGTCCTTCCTTCTCCGCTCTCTTTCCCTCGGCAATTGCTTCTCTCAAAATCTCCCTGTCTTCTATCCGCCTTTCTTCCGGGATTTCATTGATGATGAGCATTGGTGGCTTTACCGTTTCTGCACTGTTTTCTGTCTTTCCCTGCAGTTCAACTTTTTCTCCACAAAATACATAGCCGGTACAGTAATTTCTTTCTGTTCCGATCACCTTCACTCCGTGCGATATCAGCCAATCGATCGTTGCTTTCCGGTCCAGCATATCTTTTGGTCCCGCCGAGATCAGGACCACCGGAATCTGCTGAAGAGCCGGAAGATCCGGGCAGAGTTCTTCTCCTTTGATGTCCCCGATTCCACCCATTCCACAGGTAATTGCAACCGGAATTCCCATTTTCACACAGACTGCCATTGTCCCGGAAGCGGTAAGTGCGCCTGATTGCTTTTCCACTAATGCCTTTTCCAGCAGATCACAGTCAATTCTTGGATAAGCGGCTGCCCGGCTTCTAAATTCAAGAAACTCATCGATATCCCCGATCCTGATTTCCCCATGATCAATCCAGGTGATCTTTTTTCCCGGATCTTGCCATTCTTTTTTTATTGTTTCATTTGATACCGATTTTAATCCATGTGTCAATAATGCTGATTCTACTAAATATTCCATCTGTTGTTATTCCACCTTTCTCCTTCTGGATATCAATCCCGTACTTTTTCTCATCATATCATACTTTTCCAGCTCAAATTAAAAAACCGGATAAAAATTTGCATTTCTACCCAGTTCCTGTATTATTTCAACAATTGCATCAGCTCTTCAAAAAAGCTTTTTGAGGTTTCTTCTGAAATCGTATAATCTGACGTTATCTCTTTAATGATCTTTTTCAACCATTCGTCCCATTTCATAGTCCACCTTCTTTTCCGCCAAAGGCTTCTATTTTGTATTGTCTACCGCATCCTCCACTAAAGAGTAATCGGCATTATCGCCCACAACATCTGCGTACAGATCATCCAGTGTCGGGTATCCATAATATTTCCATACCATGCTGGAAATACCGTCTGTCTTTGCATCAGTCTTGATCTTAAAGAAATTGCCAGGTGTTCCATAGTCAGACAGATCAATATCTGTATTTCCTTCCCCGTCTGCAAGAATTGTTCCATAATGCATATACCAGTAAACATCATTCACCTTGTCATAAGATCCATCATCATTACTGTACTGATCCCGTACTTTTACATGATAAATAAGATACAGTTCATTTCCATTGCCCACAACAGGCTCCAGCAGATAATCTCCCATATAAGTAAGGCTCTCCAGAGATTCGGAATCTACCCAGCTGCTCTCCACATAATCATTGTATTCCTGTTCCGCCCGGTCCTTCATTTGCTACATTGTATCATCATCGATGTCCCTGGCTGATGTGACATAATACCACAGTCCTTTTACGGTATATTCTTTTTCCCATTTTTCCGGCAGCTTTCCTATGTTGGCGGCATAGCTGTCTGCCATAGATTTATCCAGATATACTTTAATCTTGTCTCCGTTTGCCAATGTTCCATTTGATGCATCTGTCTGAAAATCGGCAGATGTAAGATCAGATCCTGTATAATCAAATGAAACGGCTCCTCCCGGGCTTATTCCGTTAAATGATACCTCCAGGTCTTTGAATGCATCAAATGTCTTAACCTCTTCCAGCCCTTTGACTTTATAGGTTTTATTTTTATATTTCAGGTTGCATTTCACATATTTTGCATAATCTTTATTGACATTCCAGTTGTATTTGACTTTATCTTTGTTGGAAAGATTGCTGTCCGATTTCATTTCCACACTGACATAGGATTGCAGTACCGCTACCGGTGATATAGAATCTGTATTTTTTCCATACTGTTCTTCAAATTCTTTTGTAAACTTCAGTCTGGAATCATATTTTTTCTGAATCTTCTCCCAGTCGATCTGCGGATATACATTTCCATATCCGTTATATCCTGTTGTTTCAAAGGTGACATACTTGTTCAGATCGATTGTTCTTCTTGCACGCGATATCAAAAGCCCTGCTGCGATCACTACAACGACAACCGCACATGCCAGACCGATCAGGAACTTGTTCAGTCCTCTTGATTTTTTATGTGTGAGTGATTTTGTTTCTGCTGTACTTGTTAGCGTCTCTTCTGTATTCTGGGCGACCTCTTCTTTCTGCTCTTCTGCATTCTGGACAGCCTCTTCTTTCTGCTCTTCTGCATTCTGGACAGCCTCTTCTTTCTGTTCTGCTACATTTTTAGCAGGTTCTTCCTGTTCCAGTGGTTTTCCGCATGTTGCACAGAATCTTGAACCATCTGGATTCTCAGTTCCACAATTTTTGCACCTCATATCTCTTTTACATCCTTTCTGTATGCTATATTTTTCTCGTTTATATTATTAAGACGAGTCAAAATCTAGTTTGGTTTTAAAAACAAGAAAAAATTTTTATTTTTTTAATAATGACTGATCTGGTTGATGATCTCATGGTATGAAACAGCTTCATTGCCCAGTGCTTCCGGCTTTCTGTTTCCAAACAATTTCTTTAATTTCTTTTCATATTTCTTATTTGTGACTTCTTTTCCATCCCATTTATACCGGAAAACATAGTCTCCGTTTTCATCATACTCCGGATTCGTATTATCTTCCATTCTACATTCGCCATCGCCGATCTGTAACCATTCCCCATCTTTGATTTCAAAAACGCGGTCATAAAAAACACCCATATTTCCGTCATTGTTGTCCAGTACATTGCCGCCCGGAATATACCACATCCCGATCCGGTAGATCTCTTCTTCCCGGATTCCATCCGGTGTACAGGTCGCTACGGTCGCACCATCCGCCATGCAGGATCCAACCCGCACGATCTCGGGTACATCATCTCCATTCATGTCAAAGAGTTCAAACCTTGTGTCATCACTCCACTTTCCAACCCAGTCTTTGTAACCCGCCTGCCATTCTTCTTTAGTAACTTTCTGCTCTTTTGCCTGGTGGATATGATATCCCGCAACAGCACCTCCGCCAATCACTGCCGCTCCTACAGCTCCGGCAACAGCCTTTGTACCGATGATTTTCCCGGCTGCTTTTCCTGCCGCACTCTTTACAATCTTTCGTCCGGCTGCCTGCCCGTTCTTTACCGGATCTGTCTTCCTGATTCCACTTTTACCCGAACCGGTATTTCCGCTTGTGGGTGCACTTCCGCTTTTTACGATGCCGGCACCCTGTCTCACCAATTCTTTCCCAAATGAACCAGGCACCGATATCGTCTGCTCGCCCTCTCTGAGCATCCAGAGTATAAACGGAAGCGACGCTACGCTGTATAATTTTGTTCCTTTTCTTTCCAGTTCTTCTACATCATTTCTGATCTTTTTCCGGGCATAATTCAGTCTGCTCTTTACTGTTCCGGTCGAACATCCAAGTGCATCTGCAATGTCTGAAACCGACAATTCCTCATAATAATACATCAGCACACACAGCTTCTGATCTTCTGGCAGACCATCCAGAATTTCTTTCATCAATCGCTTTGTCTCTGCATAATCCACGGACTCTTCCGGTGAAAATGTCAGATTCTCATCTGCAATTGTATCTTCAAATTCCCGGTCATCATCCCCTGTCAGTATATCAGAAAATAGCTGCGGCTTCTTCTTTTTCAGCCAGTCTTTACATTTGTTTGCCACAATGCAGTTGAACCAGCTTTTCAACCGCTTTGGATCCTCAATCTGCTTCAAATTACGGAATGCAGAAATATAGGCATCCTGCATGATATCCATTGCATCCTGCTCATTTTTCACCATCTGAAGTGCGATTGCAAACCCTTGCACATAAGTCAGATTGTAAATTGTCTCCAGAGCGTTCTCTTCTCCGGCGGCAGCTTTTTCTATTATCTCTTTCAGATTATTTTTTTCTTGATAATTGACATTCTTCGCTCCACAGTTCCCGCAGAACTTCTGGTCACTCCTGATTTCTTTCCCACATCTGGTGCAATACATGTTCCTGCCCTCCAGTATATTATCCGGTCGTTCTTTTACCTGTAACTTAACAGTTCGCTGATGTGCAGTCCCAAATCTGCATCCGGCTTATCGTATACACAAAAAACCGGACAGAACAACTCCTATCCGGCTTTTTGCATATACTCTTTCATTTTTTTACATTCTGACCTGCGTTTCATCATTCGATGCTTTGCCTTCTAGTTTTCCTCAGTTGTCTTATCGTCTTCTATTTTTGTTCCACAGTTTGTACAGAATACAACACCCTCTTCCAGTGGCTTTCCACAGGCCTTGCACACTTTCACTTCTGCCTTTTCCTCCGGTTGTTCTGCCGGTGCTTCCAGTGCCGCTCCACAGTAAATACAGAATTTACTTCCCGGATTCACTTTTTTTCCACACTGCTGACAGATCTCTTCTGTCGATAATTTTTCAATCATCTCTTTATTGGCTGCGATCTCATCCTGCAGAGACTTGATCTGTGTGGCAAGCTCCGGCATCTTTTCCATGCATTCATCTCTGTAATTGGCATAATATGTACTGCCTATCTGATAAATGACTTTTTCAATTTCTTTTTCTTTCGTCTTATTTAAATTTGTCAGGCGGAAAATCTCTGTCGTATCTTTTGCCTTCTGTGATAAATCCTGACCGGTTTCTGCCAGGCTGCTTTTCAGATTATCAAAAAATCCCATTTGTCTCATTCCTTTCTGTAAATTTTATCTTACCACTTTTCTTGCATTTATCAATAAGCAATTTACAGCTTCTTTACAATCTTTAAAAATCATGATTCAAAAAAATCAAACACTTTCTTCCAATATTCTTCCGCAATCGTATTTTCCGCATTGAATATCTCATGTTTGGACTCTGGGAACTTCACAAGCTCGGCACTTTCCGGTCTGTTCTTGTTTAGTTTTCGCACAAAACGTTCCTGCGCTGCATTCGACACCAGATTATCCTTGCCTGCCGAAAAGAGCATGACAGGTGCTTCGATCTTCTTCCATCCGGTCTTTTCCAGATACCGGTTCAGACGCATTGCATTTCCGAGCCATCCATAAGACGGTGCGTTCAGATGATAATGGGTTTCCTTCGTCCTTTTTTCTTCATAATACTCAAATCTCGGGCGGGAAAGGGAGCAGCTCTCTTCAAATTTTCCTGGCTCCTTGTATGGCTTCTGACCGACTACATATTTTTTGTTCCTTCCCACCTTGCAGGATGTCTTTGCGATCGCCTTTGCCACATGCCACGGCACCCCTCCGGTCAGTGGGCGGATCATCGGTGACGACAGAATTACCTTCTCAAACATTTCCGGTACTCTTGCCGCAACTGCTGCCGCAATTCCGCCTCCCATAGAATGTCCGTACAGATAAATCTTCATCCCCGGATTGTCCTCTTTTGCCTTCTTGGTTACAAAGATAAAGTCCTCTACATAACGTTCAAAGCTGTCCAGATGCACCAGGGATTCATCTTCTGTCAGACGATAGCTGAAGCCATGTCCGCAGTGCTCCGGAAGATATACGCTAAAACCTTCTTTTGCAAAATAATAGGCGATCTCCTTATATTTTTCCGCGTTTTCAATAAATCCATGTGACAACATCACAACCGCATGTGGGTTCTCCGGAACATAATGCATACAGTGGATCTTCTGCCCTGCATGTCTTTCCAGATAGAATTCCGTTCCGATAGATACAAGATACGGTTCTACGATGGTCTGCATTTCTTCTTTGTAGTTACTTTCCTGTAAAATAGGTGTCTGCATGTGTGATAACCTCCCCGATAGATTTTGGTTCGTACTTTTTATTTTCTGATATGATTATAGCAGAGAGGGGAACTCTCTGCTATAGGATTTCTGTATACAGTTCTTTAAAGTTGTTTAAAATTATAAAGTTGCGCTTTTTCCACTTACATAATTCAGCAATCGCATTAAATCTGTAATCGTTACGTTTCCATTTTTTTGGGACTATTCTTTTTTCACAGCCCCTTTCTCTCCACATTTAGTGATGTCCTGCAATCAATGCCTCAATTTCTTCCGGTCGTGGCATCACCCGCAATGCTCCCTTACGTGTTGTGATAATTGATGCGGCAGCATTTGCATAAGTCAGCATTTCCTTTAAATTTTTCTCAGTCAGATTTTCTAGTCCATGTTTACATATGTAATGCAAAACACATGCACAAAATGTATCTCCGGCACCAGTTGTTTCTATTGTATTTTCGTTTATAAAAGGCGCTTTTTCAACCATCCTGTCCTGATAATAAGCTCTACTGCCTTCTTTTCCCATAGATACCAGGATAAGCGGGATATCATATTTCTCCCTAATCCATTTTACAGCCTCTGTATAGTCATTTTTTCCTGTCAGCCACTGAATTTCATTATCTGAAATTTTCAGGATATGACACTGTCCCAGACCATACAATACCTGCTCTCTTGCCTCATACATTGAATTCCACAGTGTCTCACGTATATTAGGATCAAATGAAATGATCGCACCAGCCTGTTTTGCAATTGCAACTGCTTTTTTTGTCGCTCTGCGTACTTTCTCATGTGTCATAGACAGGGTTCCAAAATGAAAAATCCGTGTCTCAAGAATTAATTCCTCTGGAATTTCCTCTTCTGTCAGCATCATATCCGCTCCCGGATTTCGATAAAAAGAGAAATCTCTGTCACCATCCGGATAAGTATGAACCAATGCCAATGTCGTATGTACTTTATCATCTTTTCTCAGACCGGTCACATTGATTCCAATTTCTTTAATTGCATCTTCCAATTGCTTTCCAAAAAAATCATTTCCTACTTTTCCAATAAAAGCCGTTTTGTGTCCCAACTTCGTTAACATTGCCAGAACATTGCATGGTGCCCCTCCCGGATTTGCCTCAAACAATGGGTTTCCCTGGCTACTAATACCATTTTCTGTAAAGTCAATCAGCAATTCCCCTAAAGCTACTACGTCCATTTCTTATTCTCCTGCTTTTTACATTATAATATCATGCTTTTCAACACTCATTGTCATTTTCTTATCGCTGAAAAAATAAATATCTTTCGCATTCAGAGGCGTACAGATTGCAGTGGTCGCCGTCTGCTGTCCATCATTGATAAAAAGTTCGATCGAATGATAATCCAGGATAAAACGCATCTTTTTAAGCCCTGCCGGATCCTCAATTCTGAATTTTCGTACACATACCACATCTTTTGTAACACCGCAGTATGTACGGTCGATTTCCAGAAGTCTGGTTTCCTTATTATAGGTATAACTCGTTTCATACTCACTATCTGCTGCCAGTTTGATAGAAAAGATTGTATTTTCTCCATCTTCCAGTGTCACCGTAAGATCAATTGTGCGTCCCTCTACTCCTGCAAGCACTGTCTCGCCTTCGATTTCTGTGTGTTCATAGCAACATGGATTCTGATAATAATTTTCCAGTTCTTTCACCGGATTCTGCCAGATACGGTTTTCTTTTATCTCCAATTCTCTCGGAAATGTCATCATTCCCTGCCAGTCCTGCGAATTCGGTATCACACAGGCATCCCATGATTTCATCCATGCGATCATGATCCGTCTGCCATCCGGAAGTTCTGTTGTCTGTGGAGCATAGAAATCCATACCATAATCAAGTGTATGCGGCTGTTCTTTGCTGAATCTGCATCTGTTTGCATCGTAGTCTCCCAAAAAATACACCGAATTATGTCCATTGTGAAACTCATATTTCCGCGCCTTCATATCCTGTGGCGAACAGATCAGCACATGTTTGTCTTTTAAAGCAAAGAAATCCGGGCATTCCCACATCGTTCCTATATCACCATTTTCATTTGATGCCAGAATTGTCTCAAATTTCCAGTCTGTCAGATTTTTGCTCGAACAAAGCACAACTTGCCCAACCTGATTATCATTCTTATTTCCAACGATCAGATAATAGGTATCGTTTTCTTTCCAGATCTTCGGGTCACGGAAATCAATCCGGCTGCATCCTTCCGGAAGCATCTCACCTGTCACAACCGGATTCTTTTCATACTTTACGTAATCTTTTCCATCACCAAATGCAATACACTGATTCTGCCGTTCCTGCTCACTTCCATCTGCCTGCTTTACTCTGGTAACTCCGGTATATACAAGTACATGCTTTCCATCTGCTTCGATCGCACTTCCGGAAAAACATCCTGCCTTATCATATTCCTGATCCGGTGCAATCGCTGCCGGAAGCTGCTCCCAGCGGACCATATCATCAGTCACACTATGTCCCCAATGCATTGGTCCCCACTCTCTCTGATATGGATTGTACTGATAGAACAAATGTATTTTCCCATCATATACGGAAAAACCATTCGGATCATTGATCCATCCGGTCGGTGCCGTAACATGGAACAATGGTTTGGTCGTTTTCTTTACATACACTTGTTTTTCTGTCTCATAATTTCTTGCTTTTTCTAACATCTCACTCATGCATTTTCTCCTACTACTTATTCTCTTCTGAAAGCGATTTCTGGTACTGGTCGAAATATTTCTGTTTAATAGCCAGATAATCGGAAAGTCCGTACTTTTCCATTTTATCAAGGTAAGAATCCCACTCTTTTTCGATTCCACCATTTAAGATCCAGTCGGCTTTCTTCTGCTCTGCATATTTTTTGATGTCGGTATCATACTGTGACACTTTATTGGTATCTTCGATACTCATGAATACATTTGGATATACATATTTGCTGTTCATATCTTTCAGATATGTTTCATGCATATTGTCCAGACGCCATTTTGCATCCTCCGGCTGTGTCACATATACACCATAATACTCATTGAGTACCGCAAGCGGTCCATTAACCGACTGTGCTTCACGGACTTCTACCGGTGACTGCTCTCCAAGATCAAGATGTTTCAACATCTTTTCTCCGTTTTCATTCGTAGACATCTCAAAAATATTGAAAGAATCTTTCTCTCCATAGCTTCCCCAGTTGTTCTGCGGTGACTGCAGCGGTGCATACATCTGATCGATCCAGGCAGCTGCAAGTGCTGTGTCTTTGCAGCTGGTCGTCAATACACATCGTCCCCGGTCAAATCCACTGGTCTCACTGTTATTCTGTCTCGTAATGTTTGTCACTCCGGTCGGCCCCGTCAGTGCCGGAAGCATTACATAATCCGTATTATTATCAATATTGGCAATGTCCCAGGTAAAACAGAGACCATATCTGTGATTTTTTCCTTTTGCCACGTAGGTAGACCATTCCTGTGTAAATGCTTCCGGATCCACCAGATCCTCTGTTACCAGTTTATGCAGCCACTCAATGCCTTCTTTATAGCCCTCCTGAACGGTTGTATAGATAACCTCTCCATCATCCGTTACAGAAAAATGATCTCCTGTGTCTCCATATCCTTCCCCAAATCCATTGATCAGGATTGCCGGATCCTGATCTCCATTATTGATAATAAATGACATCGGAATCACATCACCATCAATCTGGAATTCTTTCTTCAGATCATCTGCATGGTCACGGAATGCGATCAGTACCTGTTCCAATTCATCTGTTGTAGTTGGTACTTCCAATCCCAGATAATCAAGCCATTTCTTATTGATATATGGAATATCTCCAATCGCCTGAATTGCTTCCTTTCCAGCTCCAAGCTGCTCGATCCACGGGAATGAATAAATGTGACCATCCGGTGCGGTACACATCGTACGGTACTCCGGATATTTTTCAAATACAGCCTGCAGATTCGGCATATATTTATCGATCAGATTTTCAAGCGGGATAATGATTCCCTGCTTTGCATAACGAAGCAGATCATAATCACTCATTCCTGCATTAAACAGCCCATCCGGAAGATTTCCGAACTGAGCCAGCGCAAGGTTCTTCTTATCCGAGAACTGATCCGCCACAAAACAAGTCCAATCGATATGTACGTTTGTCTCTTTTTCAAGTCTCTTAAAAATGATACGCTCATTCGGATTCTGCGTTGATGTTGCAGGAGCACTTGTAATGAATGATAATTCAGCTTTTTCTTTCAGTGGAAACTGAACCTCAGATACCGGAGTATCCGGATTGGTTTCCGCCTTCATCTGCTCTTCTTTTCCACATCCTGCCATCCCAATTATAATCGAAAATGTCAAACCTAATGCCAACACTCTTTTTCTATTTTTTTCCACATATCTGCATATTTCCTTTCTGACTATCCCTTCACAGAACCAACCATAATTCCTTTATCGAAGTATTTCTGGAAGAATGGATACATTACAAGCAATGGTAAACTTGACACAACGATAGTTGCATATTTCAGCTGTTCTGCTACTTTTGCCATCTCTGCTGTACTCTGGATATCTGCGATCATTCCCGGCTGAGGTGTATTCTGAACGAGGATCGATCTGAGGACCAGCTGCAGTGGCTGCAGGTTTGCATCATTTAAATATATCATCGCATCAAAGTAGCTGTTCCACATTCCAACAAATGACCACAGTGCCAGTACTGCGATAATCGGTTTGCATACCGGAAGCATGACCTTGAAAAAATGTTGGATTTCCGTTGCTCCATCAATTGCGGATGCTTCACGCAGTTCTTTCGGAATAGACTGGTAATAGGTTCTTGCAAGAATCATATTCCAGACATTAAATGCACCAGGGATTAAAATTGCCCAAATCGTATTTACCATGTGCAGCTGATTGATCAAAATAAAAGTCGGAATCATTCCGCCACCAAAAAACATTGTGATCAGAAAGATTATATTAAAGAATTTTCTTCCTACAAATTCCTTTTTTGACATCGGATACGCTGCAAGTAAAGTTACAAAGACGGAGATCGCGGTAAATGCAATTGAATACAAAAAAGAATTCAAAAAGCCCCGCCAGATCATATCATTTTCCAGCACACGCCGGTATGCATCTAACGTCCAGTCTTTTATATGAAAACTTAATCCCTGGTTATTTAATACGGTCGGATCCATAAAGGATGCCAGAACTACATAGATCAGCGGAATTAAAATTGAAAGAACAAATACCCCAAGGAACACATATGCAATTCCCAAAATGATTTGATCTGTTCGTGAATATTTGATTTTCTTTGTTCCATTCATTTCACGTTCCTCCTATAATCCTTCACCATCATTCAGCTTCTTTACTACCCAGTTTACAAAAATAAGTAAAATCACATTGATTACAGAGTTGAACAGTCCAACTGCTGTCGAATATCCATAATCTCCGTTTAATAGTCCGATCCGGTATACATAAGTCGATAATATTTCAGATGCCGGTAAGTTCATATCTGTCTGCAGTGCATATGCTTTTTCAAAACCAATACTCATAATATTTCCTGCCTGTAAGATAAACTGGATCACAATAATGTCTTTGATCGCCGGAAGTTCTACATACCAGATCTGCTGCAGCAGATTTGCTCCATCCATACGTGCTGCTTCTTCCAGTTCTTTGCTCGCATTCGATAGTGCTGCAGTATACATGATCGAAGCCCACCCGGCTCCCTGCCAGATTCCACTTGCAATATAGATTGTTCGAAATGCAGCAGGCATCGTCATCCAGTTCGTGCTGATTCCCAAAAGTTTATTCATAGGTCCAACCGGTGACAAAAACATACGAACCATTCCGCAAAGTACAATAACAGACACAAAGTTTGGAGCATAGATCAAAAGCTGGATCTTCTTTTTGATCCCCTGTTTGCGGATCTGGTTAAGCAAAAGAGCCAAGATGATCGGAACCGGAAATCCCCAAAGTAATCCATAAATGCTCAGTTTCAATGTATTAAGCAGGTAATTCATAAAATCCGGTGAAGATAAAAACCGCTTAAAATACTCAAGTCCTACCCATGTACTTCCAAATACGCCCTTGATAACGTTATAATCTTCAAACGCAATCAGCAGTCCCCCCATTGGAAGATACTTGAATATAATGGTTAATATAAGTGCCGGCATCAGGAAAAACACATATAACTGCCAATTTTTCTTTACATAAGCCAGCTTACTTGCCATCGTTCGTTTTCCCATTGCCCTGGTTTGTTTCTGCATCCTTTTCATGCAACTATTCCTCCATTCCCTTTGTCCTTCTCGCTGTATAACCGGTAAAGTAACCGGTTACTTTATAACTGAATAGTACCATATAATAATCTCTCTGTCAATGCTTTTGTTCGCAAAAGTTACCGGTTACATAACTGGTTATTTTATAGTTGCCTTTTCGACTTTTAGTTGCTATACTATGAATAAGAATTTTTAAAGGAGTCTATTGATCTTATGGCCAAGAAACAAGTTACATTTGCTGACATTGCCGAATATACCAATTTTTCAAAAACAACAATTTCCAGATATTTTAATCACCCTGATTCTCTGACACTTGAGAATCAGGAAAAAATATCACAGGCACTTGATGCTTTGGGATATAAAAAGAATAAACTGGCAAAAGTTTTAGCAAATGGAAAAAGTGAATTTGTCGGTATTATTGTACCAAATCTCTATCTGCACTATTATTCTGAGATGCTTACGCAGTTACTTTCCAGTTATTCAGACTATCATTATAAGTTTCTTGTTTTTGTCAGCGATCGTGGTCCGGAAGAAGAAGAACAGTATATTGATGAACTTATGGCATATCAGATTGAAGGACTTATTGTATTGAGTCATACACTTTCTTCTGGGAAGCTGGCATCTTATCAGATACCAGTCATTGCCATCGAAAGAGAAGCTAAGTATATCTGTAGTGTAACAACCGACAACTATATGGGTGCACTACAGGCAACAAATCTCCTGATCCGCGATAAATGTGATATCCTGGTTCATATCAATGTCAATGTTCCTGATTTTGTACCGGCATATAAACGAATTCTAGCATTTAAAGAAACCTGTCAGGAACATAACGTTCCTTATGAACTGAATCTGAATGTAGCCGGAGATTCTTATCAGGATATTTTTGCACAAATGCATCGTATTTTTACGGACATCGACGAAAAATATGCTGATAAAAAGAAAGGTATCTTTCTTGCAAATGATACCTATGCCAATATGTTTCTTAATCTTATTTTTCAAAAATATGGTTATTTCCCTGACACATACGAATTGGTAGGGTTTGACAATTCTCCGATTGCAAGTGAAGCTATCCTTCCAATCACAACCGTTGGACAGCAAATCGATCTGATCGCCAAAACCTCCATGGAACTGCTTGTACAGCAAATGGAAGAACGTAAAAAGCGAAAACCTGTACCACTTGCCGAACCCATTCATAAACAAATTACCCCTGTACTTATTCGTAGAAAAACAACAAGTTAATACGGCATTACTCCCATTTCTTAACGATTCGAAAAAAGTGCATGCAGCCGTCAGGCCACATGCACTTTTGCATTTTCCTATCTTCTATTCCGCCAGCACTTCTTCCGCAATATTTCTGGCATGGTCGGAAATTCTTTCCAGGCATACCAGAGAATCAAGGAATACCACTCCAGCTTCTGTGTTACACTGCTGGTTGGTAAGACGCTTGATATGCTTTGCGCGGAGGGAAATCTCCAGCCCGTCTGCCTCTGTTTCTTTCTCGATGGTCTTTAACGCACTTTCGCGATCATTGGACTCAAAGGCTTCCAATGCATACAGATAACTTGCAATGCAGACATCCAGCATCTTGTTCAGATGTTCCACTCCAACCTCAGAGAAATCCACCTGCTTTTCCAGCAGTGATTCCGCGAACTCAGAAATGTTTTCACAGTAATCACTGATACGTTCCATATCCGACACAATCTGGAGCATATGCGCCACCTCTTCATGCTCACGTTCATTGATCTGCAGAGTCGACAGCTTGATCGCATAGGATGTGATACCGGCACTTAACCGGTCTACCTTGCTTTCTTCTTCCTTCAGGAACGCAATCTGTTCTTCTTTTCGTTCGAACATAACTTTTCTTGCAACCTCCAGAGAATCCGCAACCACATGTCCCATTCGGACAAGCTCGGAAACGGTTGACTGAATCGCGATACCAGGGGTTTCCAGCATACGGTCATCCAGAAGGACTACACTTTCATCCTGTACCTCTTCTTCCACATGTCCGATCTTCTTGGCAAGCTTGATGATCCAGTCAGAAACTGGGAACAGCAGAACGGTTGTCACAATATTGAATACCGTATGCACCATACTGATCTGTGTCTGGGTGATATTTCCATGCGCCCATGCCGGATTCACAATACTCAGATATGCAATCGCAATAATACTGAAAATGATCGTTCCGATGATATTAAAGATCAGATGCATCAACGCTGCGGTTTTCGCATTTTTCTTTGCACCCACACTGGACAGGATTGCAGTTACGCAGGTACCGATATTCTGTCCCATGATAATATAAATTGCTGCGCCAAACGGTACAAGACCTGCTGCTGCAAGGCTCTGCAGGATTCCGACCGATGCAGATGAACTCTGGATGATCGCCGTAACTGCTGCACCCGCCACAATTCCAAGCAACGGATTGTGTCCCAGTGATACGAAAATATTGCAGAATGCTGCATTATCTTTCAGTGGTTCCACCGCTGAGGACATGGATGAAATCCCGACAAATAAAAGTCCGAAACCAACCACAATACTTGCGATATCTTTTGTCGAACGCCTCTTTCCGGTCAGCATAATGATCACACCGATCATGATCGCAACCGGTGCCAGATTAGACGGACTTAAAAATTTGGCCCATTCCACACTGGATACCAGCCATCCGGTAACTGTTGTACCGATGTTCGCACCCATGATAACTCCCATCGCCTGCTGAAGGTTCATGATACCGGCATTTACAAAACCGACTACCATGACGGTCGTCGCAGATGAGCTCTGGATCACTGCGGTAATGAACGCTCCAAGCAATACGCCGAAGAACTTATTCTTTGTAAGTGCTTCAAGCAATGACTTCATCCGGTTGCCGGCAGCATTCTCCAGCCCCTGTGCCATGATCTGCATTCCATAAATGAACATACCAAGGCCTCCGACAAACGGAATAATGATACTTGTGTACTTCATAGTCGTGTTATCTCCTCTTATGTACTTTTTCTTTTTCACTTTGATTCTTATTTTACAGGCCATTTACACAGCCACGATTTCATCTTAACATCATTTTTCTCCCTGTACAATAAATTTTCTTTCGTAGTTCTGACGAAAATTATTCCCATTACCCCTTCATCTTTGGTTCAAATATCCATGATGCAATGTACCCAAAAATCAATGCGCCGCTGATTCCTGCCGCACTTGCCTTGAATCCTCCAAGAAAAATTCCGATAAATCCTTCCTTGTCGACTGCCTCTTTTACCCCGTTCCATAAAGTATTTCCAAAACCGAGCAGTGGCACGCTCACGCCTGCCCCCGCATACTCCTGCAGTGGTTTAAATATCTGTACAAAACCAAGAATGCAGCCAAGTACCACCAGGCTTACCATGACTCTTCCCGGCATCATTTTCGTCCGGTCAAGCAGGATCTGCGCCAGTGCACAGATGAGTCCTCCTACCCAGAATGCATTGATATAGTCCATTTTCTTTCCTCCTTTAACAATGTTCCAGCACAATTCCATGTGCAATTCCCGGAACGCTTTCTCCTTCATTGAAGCTGACCGTCGACATCAGCGCCCCCGTTGGTACAAAAAGGATCCTTTTCCACTCCCCCGATATCAGCTGTGGCATAATATATGCTGCAAGAGTGATTGCCGCGCAGCCGCAGCCGCTTCCACCGGAATTGGTATGCTGTGTCTGCTGATCGAAGATCGTCATTCCGCAGTCCATATGATTTTCTTTGATATCCAGCCCTTTCTTACGAAGCAGGTCAAATAAAATCGATTGTCCTACATAGCCCAGGTCTCCGGTAATGATCCGGTCGTAATCTTTTTCACCCCTTCCAAAATCCATAAGATTCTGCAAAATCGTATCACACGCTGCCGGTGCCATACACGCTCCCATATTCTGTGAATCCTTCAGCCCATAATCCACAATTTTCCCAATCGTCACTCCACTGATCCGCACCCGGCTTTTCTTTTTTCCTACCAGAAAGGCTCCGCTTCCTGTCACTGTCCAGGTAGAAGAAAGTGGTCTCTGATTCGCATAGCCAAGTGGAAAACGAAATTCTTTTTCTGCACTTCCAAAATGACTCGATGTTGCAGCAAGCACCAGATCTCCATAGCCTGCCGCCACAGTCATTGCAGCAAGGGCAAGTGCCTCTCCGGATGTGGAACATGCGCCGAAAAGACCAAACACCGGGATCTGAAGTTCTTCTGCCCCCATCGATGTAGCAATTCCCTGTCTTAAAAGATCACCGCCAAAGAGATAGCGTACCTCCTCCGGCTGTACTCCCGCATTTTTCAATGCCAGCTTACACGCAAGCTTCTGCATTGTTCCTTCTGCAAGCTCCCAGGTTTTCTCTCCGAAAAGGTCATCCTCCGATGCAATATCAAAATATTTTCCAAGTGGTCCTTCTCCTTCTTTTTTTCCGGCAACCGATCCGGCGCTTACCAGATACGGACTTTCCGAAAATGCAATACTCTGTGTCCCTTTCATCGCATTCATGTACATCCCTCCTTGCTCACACAATTCCGATCAGCGTCCCAATCCAATAGAGCAGTCCCAGAACCCAGCTGGTGAAAACTCCGTACAGGATCACAGGTCCTGCGATCGTAAATATCTTGCAGCCAATTCCGAAAACCTGCCCCTCTTTTTTGTATTCAATTGCCGGCGCCGCAACGGAATTGGCAAATCCGGTGATCGGCACCAGTGCTCCCGCTCCTCCCCAGTTCGCGATCTTCGGATAGATTCCAAATCCGGTCAGCACCACACTTGCCAGGATCAGGATCAGTGAACACCAGCTTGCAGAAATATCCTTTGACATTCCCGCCTTTTCGCACGCATTTAAGATCGTCTGTCCAATCGTACAGATGATCCCGCCGGTCACGAATGCTTTTGCCATCGCAGGTCCGGGCTTCCTGACCGGTGTTTTCTCTTTTACATATGTTTCATACTCTTTTTCTTTCTCTTGTTGCTTCATTTTCTCCTCCAGTTACCATCTTTTATAGAAAAACAGAAGTGCTCCAAGGCTTTTCCCAAGCGCCATCCCAAAAATCAGCCATGGCACACATTTCAGGATTTTGATCCTCCGGATAAAGATTGGAAAAATATTCAGGATTTCCGCAAGTGCCATTGACCAGCAACCAACAAAAATTCCGGAAAAAAGTCCAAACACCGGAACGATCCATTTGCCGCCAGGCATTGCGAGCCCGTATACCCAGAAAATATTTCCAAGGATCCCACCTGCCATAATGCAGTTTTCATACAGCATGACATGCTTCCCGGTATGTGTCCGGTCTGCAAAATCTGACACTACGCCAAGTCCGATAATAAATGAAAACAGTCCTGCCGCGACTGCAAATCCGGATGCAAGACCAACCACCGCCACCAGAATCTGCCTAATCCACATCGACTTCTTTTTCCTTTCTCGCATAAGCTTCGATCAAAGTTTCCTGAATATCATTTTCATACAAACGCATTTCCACTTCCATCGGCGTCGGATCTGCTGTAAATTTCTTTCTTCCTAAATGATTGAAAAAAATCAGGATCCCTACGATCAGCCCGATGCAGTAAGTCAGCTCTATCAGGGTAAATCCATTCGATTCTTCTCCGGTAAGAAGCAGATAAATCCGGGAAAACATCTTTGTCACCGACACATCATTGTTAAATGCCATGATGGAAAATGCTGCTCCGATAAATGTGATTCCCGCAACTACAACCACTTTAATTCCCTGCCAGATAGCATTTCGTTTTTTCTCCCCTTCATAGGTAATGATCAGGTCACTTTCTCCTTCGTTCTGAATCTGTAGTCCGGGAATTTCCCGATGGATACATTCTATGATTTTCAGAACAGACACCACATATCTGTGCTGTTCTTTTTTCGGGATTTTCAGAATCCGCAGTGGTTTAATCCTGTTCATGATGGAAGAATTGCTGCATTCCATTGTCAGGATATCTCCCAATGTCACATTTGGTTCTTTCACCTCGGTATTCTTTTCCCCTTTGATATAAAGTATTTCATTTCCCGAAGACATCTGTATCCGTCCTTTCTTTTACCGGTAGCGCCTGCCAGATCAGCGTTCCTTCACTTACCTGGTCTGTCCCCCGGACATCATTATAATAGTAGATCATTCCGATCAGAACAGCTGTCAGCAGGGCACAAAGAACACAGCCCCAGATATATTTTTTTCTTCTTTCCAATCGCATCCGCCTCCTTTGTGATCTGTTTCAGATAGGAAATAGTATCCCTGTTTTTCCAGAAAACATACATCCTTTTATTCTTTTGCGTGTTCCCGCATGGTTTTCAGGATCTTTTTCTCCATCCGCGATACCTGCACCTGTGAAATTCCAAGCTCTTCGCCGATTTCTGTCTGCGTCTTATCTGCAAAATAGCGCAGATACAGAAGCTTTCTCTCGTCTTTTTTTAATTCTTTTATCAGCTCTGTAAGCAGAAGATGATCCAGGATCTTTTCTTCTGCACCGCCTGTATCTGCAATCTTTTCCAACAGCATTACTTCATTTCCATCTTTCATACCGACCGGTCTGTGAAGCGATTCCACTTCTCCTGCTGCCTCCATCGCCATCACCAGCTCCTCTTTTTCCACACCCGTTTCTTCCGCAATTTCTTCCAGCAGCGGTTCTCTTCCAAGCTTTTCCGTGAGCGCCTCCTTTGCCTGATATGCTTTATATGCAATCTCTTTTAAGGAACGGCTGACCTTCAACATCCCGTCATCACGCAGGAAACGCTTTATTTCTCCTGTGATCATCGGAACTGCATAGGTAGAAAATTTCACATCATAGCCCAGATCAAACTTATCGATCGCTTTTAAAAGCCCGATGCTTCCGATCTGAAATAAATCCTCTGCCTCTGTGCCCCGTCCGTAAAATCTTTTCACCACACACCAGATCAGACCGGTGTTTTCCTCCACAAGCTGTGCCCTCGCATTTTCATCCCCTTCGTGAGCCCGTCTGATCAATGCGATTGTGTGGTCCATACAGCTTCCTTCTTTTCCCCTCCTGTCGTTTTCTTCATCCAAACCGTAGTCCCTTTTCCAGGCACAGATTCCACCTGTACTTCATCCATAAATGCTTCCATAAATGCAAATCCCATCCCGGACCGATCCATATCCGGCCTGGTCGTATAGAGTGGCTCCATCGCCTGCTCCACGTTTTCGATACCGATGCCCTGATCCTTCACTGTGACTAGAATGGTCTTCTTATCTTTTTCAATCCCGCACCAGACCGTGATCTTTCCGGACGTCCGTCCCTCATATCCATGAATAATGCTGTTTGTCACTGCTTCAGAGACCGCTGTCTTCACGTCTGCCACTTCCTCCAGAACCGGATCCATCTGCGTCATAAACGCAGCCACTGCCACCCTTGCAAATCCCTCATTCTCCGATCTGCTGTCAAAAACTACTTCCATCTCGTTAAAATATTCCATTACATCATTCCCTCCTCATAAATCTGTATAATCTTCGTCACGCCGGACATATTCAGAATCTGCCGCATCCGTTCACTTGTATGTATCGCCCATACTTCCCCGCCAAGAAGAAAGATATGCCGGTACCGTCCCATGATCACTCCAATCCCGGAACTGTCCATAAAATTCGTTCTTCCAAAATCAAAGATCACATATTTGATATGTTGCTCCTCGATCACCTTATCCGCCTCCCGTTTAATCTCCTCCGCATTGTGATGATCCACCTCCGCCGGAAGAAAAATCGTAAGACAATTTTCTTTGATCTGATACTGCATTTTTGCTTAAACCCCTTTCTGTCTTTTTTATTTATACAAATACGCCAATAGCCTTGATGGATTTATAAAAAGAGTGCGCATTTACGGCACATAGTGCCTTTTGTTTTATAGGAAGTTCCTTCGGAATTTCCTATAAAACAAAAGAGAAAGTAACGCCTTTTTTCGCTACTTTCTCTTTTGTGCCTTTTATATTTTATTGTCCCTGGGTGCCTGTTCCACCGGAAGTATTCTCCGAAGTTCCATCTGATCCCATTGCATCCAGTGCGCTCTGTGCCGAATATGCTGCCTGTGTTCCCGGATAATCGGTCGCTGCTTTTTCGTAATTGCTCTTTGCATTGTCCTTATCACCTTTACCGGCATACGCGTCTCCAAGAAGCTTGTACACACCACCATCACTATAAGAGTCATCCATCTTCTGGATCTTTTCAAGATCCGAAATGGCATCATCATAATTTCCACTCTGCACTTCATACTGCGCGGTCGAATACAGGCTCACACATACTCGCGGGAACACGGAACCGGAGATCGAATCGTAGATTTTCTGCCCCTCTTCTCCCAACGAATCCCTGTTCAGTCCAAGCAACGTATCTGCCATATCCGCATTGCTCGTTGTTCCGCCATAATACTGCTGATATACCTTGACCAGGGCATCATAGCTGTCCTGTGTGGATGCGGCAGTCTGCTTTGCCGATTCTACCTCATCACTGCTGTTACGGTATCCCTCCAGTTCATCCTTAAGCGTCTGGATCTGTGTCTTCTGTGAAGCTATCTGCTCGCTTAGTGCAATGACATTCCGGTTTTTTGTAGACGACTTTGTCTGGTTTACCGCCGGAGCGATCAGGAACCACACCACTGCCGCTCCAACCACCATACCGATCAGAATATTGACAACTGTCATCACTGCCGCATTGTCTCGCAGTGTTGCTGCAGGCTGGATGATCGTCTCATTTCCCAGATTGTATGTGACAACCGACTGTCTGCCATGCTTTTCCTCTTTAATATGTGCAACCTGCCGATTCCGCTGACGGTTCAGCTCATGCATATACCGGAGCGTAATATCATTCGTCACATCCAGCTTGAGTGCCGTCTTCAGGCTCTGTCTTGCTTTGGAATACTGTCCGGAATGCATATAAAGAAGTGCCAGAAGCTGATATGCCTTCAGGAAAGACGGATGTGCCACAACCACCTTTTTCAGCTGGATGATCGCAAGATCTTCTCCATTCTGTCTGCAGTATCCAAGACACTGGTTGTATTTGTGAACTGCCTGATTCACCTTCTCCAGCTCACTTGGATTATCCTGAACCTTACTGATATAGTAGCTGGCAATATTCTCTGAAGCCCTGAAGTTTTTACTGATGATCCACTCTACAAGAGCCTCCGCTACTTCTCCACGTCCATAATAGACAAGTCCGAGAAGATTCCTCGCTGTGATATTTTCTCTGTTAAACTGCAAACTTCTTTTTAACGACACAATTGCCCCGGACAGATCCCGGATCTGCGCTTTCTTCAGTCCATCATTGTACCAGTAGTTCGACTGGTACTCGAGTTTCTGCTTATAGTCCATCAAAATCTCCCCTATTTTTTCTGATCCATCATCTCTCTTAAGATATCTGTCATATCAGACAGATCCTCCTGATATACTGCATTCTCGATATCTTCTACTTCCAGACTTGGTTTGAACTTCTTAAGTTCTTCTTCAAAATTAAGCATCTTCTCCTCCTATCAGTTCTTTTAACTCCCCTACCAGATAGAGCGACCCCAGACAGTAAAGTTTCCCTTCGCTGCCCTTTTCATTCAATGCACGTGTAAATGCATCAGCAAGCGTGTCCTCCCGATAGACCGGTCTGTCTGTATACTTCCGGAACAACGCGGCAAGTGTATCTGCCTGCGCTCCCCTTTTATTGTCTACTTTGGCAATGACATAAGCATCTGCTTTCGATTCTCTGCATAAAAGCTCGATCATATGACTGTAATCCTTATCTGCAACGGCTGAAAAAAGGATTATCAGTGGATGGATTTCCCCTTCCGCCTCTCTTTGCAGCCGGATACTCTTTGTAAATTCACGGATTGCCGCAAGATTATGCGCCCCGTCAAAGATAACTCCGGGAAGAACCTCTTCCATTCTTCCCTGCCATTTAACAGATGCAACCACCTTCTGCCATTTGCAGATTTCTGCCTTTTCGCCAAATGTATATCTCATCGCCCGGATTGCAAGTGCTGCGTTCATCACCTGATAGATTCCGGTGCTGGCCACCTGCCATACGGTATTATTATCATACTCATCCAAAATAGAAAAAGCAATATGTTTATCTGTAATTTCTTGAATTTTCAACGCATCTTTTTCCATTTTATACCACGGTGCTTCTACATTTTCGGCAGTTTCTTCTATAACCCGACTACTTCTTTCATCAGATCCGTCAAAAAATACCGGTACGCCTTTTTTGATGATTCCGGCTTTTTCTCCCGCAATCTTTTCAATCGTATCTCCAAGGATCTCTGTGTGATCCAGTCCGATCGATGTGATCACGCTCAGGAACGGATGCTCGAAGGAATTAGTCGCATCCAGCCTCCCTCCAAGTCCTGTCTCCAGTACAATATACTCTGCATCATTCTCTTCAAATGCAAGCATACCCATTCCATACAGGAATTCAAAATAAGAAGGATGTTCCAGCCCTTCCTTTTCCAGTTCTTCTGCCACCTGCCGCACCTTTGCAAAAATCCGGCAGAAGGTATCATCGTCAATATCTTTTCCATTGATCCGGATCCGCTCGTTGAGCTTCACCAGATGTGGTGATGTAAAAAATCCGACACGCTTTCCCTCAAAAAGAAGAATCGCCTGCATATATGCGCAGACGCTTCCCTTTCCGTTCGTCCCTGCCACATGAAGAACCTTTCTTCCCTGGCAGGGATTCCCCAATCTTCTCATAAATTCACGGGTATGCAAAAGCGTATGCTTCTTTGTAAATTTTGGTATGTCCTCTATATATCGGACTACTTCTTCATACTTCACAATCTTTCCCGTCTTTCTTAAGCGGAACTCTACTGCTGCCCGCTCTTTTCTTCTTTATTATTCTGATCCTGCTGTTCTCCGGACTGTCCGGCATTTTCTGTCTTCTGCTGATCGCCGTCCGTCTTTGCAGAATTCTTCTGTTCTTTTACTTCATCTGTATATTCCAGGATTTTTCCATCCATGTAAATATATTCTCTTGAAGTCCTGAAGATGGTATTGCTTGATCCGACCTGGCTGACCGTAATGATGTCTCCATCCTTCAGCTTACTGTCCGGAAGTTCGATCCTTGTATTATTGAGGAAAGTAGATTCCTGCTTTTCATCATTGATGTAAACCTTGCTCCATTTAGTAAAGTTTGTTCCGTAGAGGCTATAGGTCTCATCCAGATTTTCTACAAGATCCGTGAGCGTAACCTCCTTGATCCCCATCTGCATATGGCCTTCTGTGATCGGCGGCTTACCATTGTATACATACTGGTCTCCATACAGAATATCATACTGTAACAGCTCCAGATCCTTCAGATAATCCTTTGTCTGGCGTCTCTGCTGGTGATAGTTGAATACCGTACCAGAATGTAATCCCAGGCGGTCCATCACATCCGCCATGATCTGGTAGGACGGAATGTTCCGGTCCTCTTTCTGAAGTCCAAGATTGTCCCAGATCACATAATTTGTATTGTACAGATAACGGTTCTTCATATCCTTTGCTTCCAGTCCCATTGTCGGCAGATGGTCACCATAGAATACGACCACAGTCGGCTCACCGCGTTCTTCCATCATTTTTACCAGATTACCGGCAAACTGATCCATCTCATATACCTGGTTCACATAGTATTCCCAGGCATTATTCTTCTCTTCTGTCGGTGCTCCTGTTACGGTGATCTTCGGGTTCTCAATCACCTTTTCTGTCGGATAATTTCCATGTCCCTGTACACTGACTGTAAATACAAAATCCTCCTGCTCGGTAGAGTCCAGAGCGTCTTTGATGTGCGTCAGAAGAATATCATCCTTCGACCATCCATTCTCTGTTGTCTGGAGAATATTCATAAACTCTTTACTTGTAAAGCTGTCAAAACCAATATTGTTAAATACCTTCGCACGGCTGTAGAAATTACCACCGTTGTTGTGAATCGCATGGGTTCCGTAACCGAATGCAGAAAATGCAGTTGCTGCACTTTCACATACCTGATTCTTAAGCTTTGTCTTATAAGGATACTCGCCCGGTCCGAAATAACGCAGGTTCATACCTGTCAGCACTTCAAATTCTGTATTGGCTGTTCCGGCTCCTACCGAAGGAACCTTAAAATATCCGGAAGAATAATTTTCAAACATCTTGCGCAGATTCGGAATCGGATCCTCTGACATCTGCAGATCCTCATATTCAATAGGATCAAAGAAAGATTCCAGCTGTACAAACAAGACATTCGGTCTCACACCATTGTCGGATGTGCTCTCTGTCATCTCTCTATTATCCGTGATCTTCTCGATCGTGTCTTTGTTATAATCATTCGGTTCTGAAATACCTGTATTAAAAAGGCTGGCCGAGAAACAATACGGAAGTCCGTAATCCTGATAAGCAAATGCGATATTTCCAAAGTAAGTAGAAATAATCCTCTTATCTACAGCAACATTTGTCAGTACAGAATATCCAAAAAACGCTGCAACAACAATAATCAGCATCGGGATCCTGTGCATCTTTCCTTCATACTGTCCGGCACGTCTCCACATGGCAACCAGCCAGATGAGCAGTGCCGGAACACCAATTCCCATCATCACAAGCTCTGCCACCGAGAAATAGTTTGTAAACAGTGACAGTCCTTCTGTAAATGTCTTTAGATCCTGTGCATTAAACGGCGTAACACGCTTTGCCAGCATCACTCCGTTGACAACACCCAGAAAGAGCCACAATGCACTGATGATCAGTCGTGTAAACACCCGGCGCCGCACCAGATAAGCGATTAAAAGTGTAACGAAAATCATTCCGGCATTATACAAAAATACCAGCGGTGTTCCTGTCATATACTGCCAAGCTGCAATTGCAGAATGTCTGGACAGTGCTTCAATGATAAAGTTAATGATACAAGCCCACAGTGCCTGAAGCGGCAAAGAGAACCGGTTCATTATCTTATAGTACGGTGCCATCTTTTTTGCGAATTTGCTGTTTCGCCGCTTTTCAAGAATCTGCTGTCTTCGCTCATGCTGCTTTTTTAAATGCGCCTTTATATCTCCTGGCTTCATATTCTTCAGCTTCTGCCATTTTCCTTTCAGATCCGGTTTTTTCCACTGAATCTTTTTAAAATGAATTTCCTTCATCGTCTTTTAACCCCTTACGTGTTTCTGTACCGTCAGGCGCAGTTTATGCTACGCCTGACGGTATATCCGGCTAAAAAAGAATATGCCTTAGTACTTTCCTGCAGTGATTATCTTCCTGCCTTTAAAGCCTCCAGACGTTCTTTCACCTGTTCCATCATCTGTGTATACTTTTCAAGCTTTGCTTTTTCTTCATCAACCTTTGCCTGTGGTGCTTTGCTGACGAATTTTTCATTTGAAAGCATTCCCTTTGCACGGTTGATTTCTTTTGTAAGCTTTTCTTCTTCTTTTGTCAGACGCTCGATTTCCTGTTCGAAGTCAATCAGCTCTTCCAGTGGTACATATACAGAAGCATCCGGTACTACGATCGATACGGCATCATCCGCAATACCTGCCTTATCAGCCTGGACAGCAAGTTCAGAAGCACTCATAAGCGGGCATGCGCATGTTGTCAGCTCTTCGAATCCTTCACAGAGCTTCTCATCTTCGCATACTACATAAACCTTTGCTTTACGGCTCGGCGGTACATTCATTTCTGCCCGCGCATTTCTGACACCACGGATAACTTCTTTCATATGATCTGTTATATTTTCAGCGTCTGCATAGCACCAGTCTTCGCTAAACTGCGGCCAGTCTGACATCATCAGAGATTTTTCCTCCGGTACCAGTGCGCTGTAGATTTCTTCTGTTACAAATGGCATAAATGGATGTAACATCTTCAGTGCATTACCAAGAACCGTCTTCAGTGTCCAAAGTGCTGCATTAGCGCTCTTATAATTTTCATCAGAATGGTAGATCCTGTATTTTACAAGCTCGATGTACCAGTCACAGAATTCATCCCAGATAAAGTCATATACTTTCTGTACAGCAATACCCAGTTCAAATTTATCCATGTTCTCAGTTACATCTTTTGCAAGTGTATTTACCTTGGATAAAATCCATTTATCGGTTACTTCAAAGTCTGCCTCATCCGGTTTGGAAATTACCTTATCTTCCATGTTCATCATGATAAATCTGGATGCATTCCATACCTTATTGGCAAAGTTACGGCTGGATTCTACACGTTCGTTGTAGAAACGCATATCATTTCCGGGTGCATTTCCTGTGATCAGAGTCAGACGGAGTGCATCTGCACCGTACTCATCAATGACCTCCAGTGGATCGATACCATTTCCAAGAGATTTACTCATCTTACGTCCCTGGGAATCCCTTACCAGTCCATGGATCAGAACAGTATGGAACGGTGCTTTTCCAGTATGTGCATATCCGGAGAATACCATACGGATTACCCAGAAGAAAATAATATCATAACCGGTTACCAGTACATCTGTCGGATAGAAATACTTGAAGTCCTCTGTCTCTTCCGGCCATCCAAGTGTTGAGAACGGCCACAGTGCTGAACTGAACCAGGTATCCAGTGTATCTTCATCCTGTGTCAGATGTGTGCATCCGCAATGCGGGCATTTTTCCGGCATCTCACGTGCAACAACCACTTCTCCACATTCATCACAATAGTAGGCCGGAATTCTGTGTCCCCACCAGATCTGACGTGAAATACACCAATCACGGATATTTTCCAGCCAGTTCAGGTAGATCTTACCAAAACGTTCCGGTACGAATTTTAATTCGCCGGTCTTGATCGCATTGATCGCCGGTTTGGCAAGCTCATCCATCTTAACAAACCACTGTGGTTTGATCATCGGTTCAACGGTTGTCTTACATCTGTCATGTGTTCCAACGTTGTGTACATGTTCTTCGATGCTTACAAGGTATCCTTCTTTTTCCAGATCTTCTACGATTGCTTTTCTTGCTTCGTAGCGATCCATTCCGGAATATCTTCCGTATCCTTCTACGATGGTAGCATCATCATTCAGGATGTTGATTTCCGGAAGATTATGTCTCTTTCCTACTTCAAAGTCATTCGGGTCATGTGCCGGTGTGATCTTAACCGCACCTGTTCCGAATTCTTTATCAACGTAAGCGTCTGCCACGATCGGGATTTCTCTTCCAACTAACGGAAGGATGGCATTCTTTCCTACGATATCTTTGTACCTGTCATCGTCCGGGTGTACGGCGATCGCTGTATCTCCAAGCAGAGTTTCCGGACGTGTAGTTGCGATCTCAAGGAAACGTTCTGTTCCTACGATCGGGTACTTGATGTGCCAGAAATGTCCTGCCTGTTCCTCATGCTCAACTTCTGCGTCAGAAAGGGAAGTCTTACATACCGGACACCAGTTGATGATTCTGGAACCTTTGTAGATAAATCCTTTTTCGTGAAGACGAAGGAATACTTCTTTGACCGCATTCGAGCATCCTTCATCCATGGTGAAACGTTCTCTGTCCCAGTCACAGGATACACCAAGCTTTTTCAGCTGACCTTCGATGGTTCCTGCGTACTCTTCTTTCCACTGCCAGGTTCTCTTAAGGAATCCTTCTCTTCCGAGTTCTTTCTTATCAATTCCCTCTGCCTTTAACTGGTTTGTAACCTTTACTTCTGTTGAAATTGCAGCGTGGTCTGTTCCCGGGATCCACAGTGCATTATATCCCTGCATTCTCTTGTAACGGATCAGGATATCCTGAAGTGTATTATCAAGAGCATGTCCCATATGCAGCTTACCGGTGATATTCGGTGGCGGCATTACCGTTGTAAATGGTTTCTTACTCCTGTCAACTTCAGCGTGAAAATACTTTTCTTCACACCATTTTTCATAAAGTTTCGCTTCAATCTCTTTCGGATTGTAGGTCTTTTCAAGATTCTTACTCATTGTTTCCTCCTCTTATAAGTCCACCGCGCACTTTTGCTCTCTCTATAAAGAATAAAAAAAGCCCTTTACAATATGTAAAGGGCGTGTATAAACGCGGTACCACCTTTGTTCCACGAAATAAATCCATCTCGTATCTCTCACAGTTCTATAACGGAAACCACCCCGTGATATCCTACTCGCCCTTTTTCAGATACCCGGCTCCAAAGCTACCTTCTGCAACCACTTCCCGTAAACCGTCTCTCAGCCTGTGAACGGTTCTCTCTTCTTCGGACCAGTCTGCATACTCCTCTTTCTCATTGCCTTTTCCCATAACTATTGATAATCATAGTATTCAAAGTCCGATTTGTCAAGAAGTTCATGAAATCTTTAGAACTTCTTAAAGATTAAATTTTTCACTTAACTCAAAAAAGGCGAAATCCCTCTGAATAAGAAAGATCCCGCCCTAACTTCCTAAGCCTCGTCAATCGCTTTTCCGATATCGTGGCGCATATATTTGTTATCAAATTTAACCCATTCGGTTGCTTTGTAAGCATTGGCACGGGCCTCTTTGAGCGTTGCTCCCTTGGCTGTCACACCGAGGACACGTCCTCCGTTTGTCACGATCTGGTCTCCGTCGAATTTGGTTCCGGCATGGAAGCAATAGTATCCTTCATGCTTCTTGAACTCGTCAAGACCTGTGATCGGAAGTCCTTTTTCATAAGCGACCGGATAACCGTCAGATGCAAGTACCACACAGACTGCTGCATTGTCTTCAAACTGAAGATCTACCTGATCCAGTGTTCCGTCGATACAGGCTTCGATCACATCGATCAGATCATTTTTCATACGCGGAAGAACAACCTGTGCCTCAGGATCTCCGAATCTGGCATTGTATTCCAGAACCTTCGGTCCGTCTTCGGTAAGCATCAGTCCGAAGAAGATGATCCCCTTGAACTCTCTTCCCTCTGCTGCCATTGCATCTACCGTCTTCTGGTACACATATTTCCGGCAGAATTCGTCAACTTCTTTTGTATAGAAAGGACTCGGTGAGAAAGTTCCCATACCACCGGTATTCAATCCCTGGTCTCCGTCTTTGGCTCTCTTGTGATCCTGCGCGCTTGTCATAGTCTTGATGGTCTTTCCATCTACAAAGGAAAGAACAGAAACCTCACGTCCTGTCATGAATTCTTCTACAACCATGGTATTACCGGATGCACCGAATTTCTTGTCCAGCATGATCTCTTTCACGCCGGCTTTTGCTTCTTCCAACGTATTACAGATCAGTACACCTTTTCCAAGTGCCAGACCATCTGCCTTCAGAACGATCGGAAATTTGGCTGTCTCCAGATAAGCCAGCGCTTCGTCTGCATTGTCAAAGTTCTCATATGCTGCGGTCGGGATGTCATATTTTTTCATCAGATCTTTTGAAAATGCCTTGCTTCCCTCCAGGATTGCTGCATTTTTTCTTGGTCCGAATGCGCGGATCCCGGCTTTTTCAAATTCATCTATAAGGCCGCCAACCAGCGGATCATCCATTCCTACGATTGCCAGATCAATCTCTTTTTCCTTTGCAAATGTAACCAGCTTGTCAAATTCCATCGCACCAATCGGTACACATTCTGCAAGCTCTGCAATCCCGGCATTTCCCGGTGCACAGTACATCTTCTCTACCTTGCTGCTCTTTGCTACACAATATGCAATTGCGTGTTCTCTTCCGCCACCGCCTACGATCAATACTTTCATTGGTGCTCCTCCTTCTCTAACGGGCAATTGACACTCTGCCATCTTTTACTGTTACTTTTCCATTTGCGATCAGGTCGATCGCATGTGGAAGGATCTTCCACTCCGCCTGCTCCATCACTCGTCTCTGCAGAACCTCCGGTGTATCGCCTTCTTCTACTTCAACAGCCTTCTGGAGAATGATCGGACCGGTATCCGTTCCTTCGTCTACAAAATGTACGGTTGCTCCAACCACCTTTACCCCTCTGGCAAGTGCTGCCTCATGAACCTTCAGTCCATAATATCCCGTTCCGCAGAACGACGGAATCAGAGATGGATGGATATTGATGATCTTATTTCGGTATCTGCTGATCATTTCTTCCGGAATCACAACCAAAAATCCCGCCAGAACGATCAGATCCGGTTTCAGTTCGTCTACCTTTTCAAGAAAAACTTTGTTAAACTCTTCTCTTGTCTCAAAATCCTTCGGCGAAACGCACTGTGCCGGGATCTGATGATTCCCGGCTCTTGTGAGTGCATATGCGTTCTTATTATTGCTGATGACACCGACCAGCTCTGTATTGGTGATCGTGCCATTTTCCACTGCATCAATGATTGCCTGCAGATTGGTTCCGCCTCCGGATACAAGTACAGCAACTCTTAACATAAAGTAACTCCTTTTTCTCCTGCTTCTACATAACCAACCACAAATGCTTCATCTCCAGCTTCTTTCATTGCCTTAATTGTAGCATCTACATCCTTTTCATCGACAGCGACAACCATACCGATACCCATATTGAAGGTATTGTACATCATCTCTTCTGCAATGTTGCCAGTCTTTGCGATCAGGTTAAAGATTGCAGGGATTTCATAGCTGTCCTTCTTTACCACTGCACGGATTCCTTCCGGAAGCATTCTCGGAATATTTTCATAGAATCCACCGCCTGTGATATGGCTGCATCCTTTGACTCTTACACCGGCTTCTTTTACGTTCTTCAGTGCTTTTACATAAATTCTGGTCGGAGCAAGAAGTGCTTCGCCAAGTGTCTTTCCTAATTCATCATAGTATGTATTTAAAGATTCTTCTGTAATGTCGAATACCTTACGAACCAGTGAAAATCCATTGCTGTGAACCCCTGTAGACGGCATTGCAACAAGTACATCACCTGGCTTAATATTAGAACCGTCGATAATGTCTTTCTTATCTACAACTCCGACTGCAAAACCTGCAAGGTCGTAATCATTCTCCGGCATCAGTCCCGGATGTTCTGCTGTCTCTCCACCTACAAGTGCACATCCTGACTGCTTGCAGCCCTCTGCCACACCGCTTACGATCGTAGCGATCTTTTCCGGGTAATTCTTGCCACAGGCAATATAATCCAGGAAGAATAACGGTTCTCCACCAGAGCATGCGATATCATTCACACACATGGCAACGGCATCAATACCGATTGTATCATGCTTGTCCATTACAAATGCAAGCTTCACCTTTGTTCCACATCCATCTGTTCCGGAAAGAAGTACTGGTTCTTCCATATTCTTAATTCCACTTAAATCAAATGCACCTGCAAAACCGCCAAGCCCTCCTAACACTTCCGGTCTCATGGTTTCTTTTACATGCTTTTTCATAAGTTCTACTGATTTATATCCTGCCTCGATATCTACGCCGGCTGTCTTATAATCCAACATTTTCTATATCCTCCTGGTATTTTCACTGACATCTGTATGCCTACATCTGCTTGATATATTCTTTGTGTCCGATTTTTTCAAGCTTTTCTGCTTTTTTCTGGACGGTTTCTTTCATTTCTGCAGTGTAATCCTTCAATTTCTGAAGAAGCTCAGGATCTGAGGTTGCAAGAATCTTTGCAGCCAGAATAGCTGCGTTTGCTCCGCCATCGATCGCAACTGTGGCAACCGGGATTCCAGGCGGCATCTGAACGATTGAATAGAGTGCGTCGACACCCTCCAGATTCTTCCCTGACATTGGGATTCCGATAACCGGCATCGGGAAAATTGCTGCACACATCCCTGGAAGATGTGCTGCCATACCTGCACCTGCAATAATTACTTTGAAGTCTTTTGCTTCTGCAGACTTCGCATATTCATAGAATACATCAGGCTCACGGTGTGCCGAGATGATCGTCATCTCATAATCGATTCCAAACTTTTCCAGCATGTCGGCAGCTTTTCCCATTACTTTCATATCTGAGTCGCTGCCCATTACGATTCCAACTTTTGGCATAATGATCTCCTTTTCTTTTATCTATAAGTATTTTAATAAATAGCTAACCACTTATAAGTTATTTTACTAAGTCTGTTGCGGTATGTCAACCGTTACTTATCTGACCATTATTTAATTTTACTTATTGGTATTATTGAAAATCCATAACTAATACTAATTCAGAGGTTCATTGAGGATCTCTGTTCCCGGAAGAACAAACCGTCCATCACGGATAATTTCTGTCTCTGTTCCGTCTTTCGCCACTACAACAATGCTTCCCAGCTCATCATAAGGGATGGTGATATCGGTATGGCACTGGAAATATGCTTTCGACGGATCCTCTTTTCTCAAGATCGATATGCTGTTGTCTCTTGCAATAATCTCTTTTCCATCCGGATTGTAAACCTTTACATCCTCTGCCCAGCTGTAGCAGGTATCCCCTACTGCAAAATGCGGTCCCGTCTTTTCAGCGATCAGAATCGTATATTTATCTGCAATATCATATTTCTTCGCAACCGCATAAGCTGTGGTATTGGTTCCGATCGCAAACTCGCCGATCGGAAGTGTCTGATGATTGTGCAGAATATTATCGAAAATATATTTTTTATTTTCTTCTTCTGAATCAAAATTGGTGCAGGTATACTCTGTGATCTTTCCTTCTTTAAAACTGATCTTCAGATTGTAATACGGAAGTCCGTGAAGGAATACCTTGCTCACAAAAAGGGTACCTTCTGTTCCTTCCAGTACCGGGGAAGTGAACACCTCACCTACCGGGATATTGACATCGGCAACACAGTTTTCAAAGATCGTCTCTTTTGTCGGATCGGCAAGCGGATGAAGCATCACTTTCAGATCCGTCTGGTTTTCGCCTGAGCCTGTTACTTTTACATACTCTCCTTTATCCAGTGCATCGATCATTGTCTGCTGCACCTTCTGGTAAAGCTTGTAATCCAGAGTATTGATCTTGATCGTTTCATCAAAGATCTCATGATACTGCTCTCCGATTTCCGGAACCGGCCAGGAAATGATCGTAAAGCTTCTCTCATCTCCCGGAAGATATTCATTGGTCAGACGTCCGGCCCTTCCATTCATCGCAACCAGAAGCTCTTCCTGCTTTTCGCTTAATTTAACTGCCTCTGGTTTAGCCTGCGGAACAAAAGTCTTTTCTCCGAAAATGTCGATCACTGCCGGTCCTGCATAGCCTGCTGCAATCTCTTTATTCTGCTCGTAAGTGGTACGCATCACTTCCAGCTTTCGCTCTACATACTGTTTATCCATCACAAGCCCGATATCATCTCTGTGGTCATAGACATACTGCTTGTTGCCGGAAATATTGAAAAATCCGATCTGGCTGTTACGTCCTCTTGTGATCACGCTGTGACTTGTCCGGAAAATACTCGGCTTTAATCCCATTTTGGCAAAATTCTCAATGGCTTTTTTTACGATCCGTTCAAATCCCATTGCATAGTAAATGTTGACTACAGATTTTTTTGACAGGTCTTTTCCGGTATTTACAAAACCAATCCTGTATCCTTCACTGAAGGTATCTGCCATCTTATCAATCTTCTCCTGTGGAAGTGAATTTAAGTATGCGGCTGTCTCTCTTTCATTTACCCCCACATATTCTCCCATACGGTAGAGATAACGCAGATCGGAAAGATCTTCATTCATGATCATATTCACAATGAAGCATCCTCTTTCCGGATCGATCTGGTCTTTGATGCGGTCTGCCGCAAATACATCGCAGTAATCACTTGCATACCAGTAAAAGATTTCCTTCAGGCTTTCCAGCTGCGGCTGCTTTTCTTCTTCAAATTTGTTGTAGATTTCAATCAAAAGCTCTGCTCCGATCACAACATACTCCATACGCTGTTCCTGAACATAAGAAATGCCTCCGCGGATCTCGGTGTAAACCGCAGACAAAAAGCTTCCCAGTTCTCCTCCCAGCACCAAAACCGCATAAGCCGGATTTGCATAAGATTTCTCATAGTTTGCTTCCAGTTCGTCTGCATAAAGATCCTTCATCTCTTCCTGCAGCTCTTCTTCTGACATCTCTTTCTGCTTTCCGCTTTCCACATTCCGTTTCAGCTCATCAAGCTTTAAAATAAACCGAGCCACATGCTGGAAATATTCCCGATATGGCTCTGCTACTGTTTTTTCTTCTATTATTGCTTTCATTCTGTCAATTGCCAGATTATATCTTTCTTCCATTTATACACATCCTCTTATAAATACTAAGATCAGGGCAAGTAAAATAAGTCCGTTTACAACAATTCCGATCTTGCAGGTCAGATAATTTTTATCTCTTTCTTTAAATCCTTTTACACCCGTTACAATACCGATGCAGGCAAGAATCATATCGAAAACCCCAAAGCTTCCTACCATTGCTGCTGATTTCCCTTTATTCATAAATGCCATTACAATCAATCCCGCTATCACTGCCGTAACAAGTACTGCCATCACACAGGACCAGATTCCCTTGCGGGAATGTTTTCTTTTTATCTGACCATACTTCCGGCTTCTTTTATTTCGATCTCTTTCGCGTGCTCTTTTTTTATCTCTCCTGCTTCGCATCGTGCCATCTCCTTATCATATTACAAATCGCGAAGACGATATACCCGATCACACCGCCAAGGGTGTTGAGCAGCATATCATCCACATCAAAACTCCCCACTCTTGTTACCAGCTGAAAGCACTCCACAAAGAAGCTCACTCCAAAACTGTAGAAAAGGGTAAGAAAAAAGCTACGATACCGGCTTGCCATCGGCATAAAAAATCCAAATGGTATGAAAATCAGGACATTTCCGAACAGATTTGCATAAGATACCCATCCCAAAACATCTCGATACAGCCAAAATCTTTTTATTTCACAGAAAAGAACCAGGTTATAATGATATTCCCCGGTTCCTTCCCGTCCATACCAGTCAGAAAAAATCAGAAAGTAAAATAAAAATCCAATATACAGGACAAATAAAATCTTCCCAAGAACCCGAAGTCTTTTTCTGTTCTTTGCTTTCAACTTAAAGCGCCCTTCCTAAAATGTCAGTCCCTTTTTCGCACCAAGCAGCTTTCCACCGCTGACAAGCAAAATGATCCCGGTTGTCACACCAACAACAATAGAAATAATTCCGATCGCAATATTGGCCCCGCCGGCAAGTCCCATCACCTTATATGTCTTTTCTGTCACTGTAACTCCTCCTTATTTTGCACCATACTGCTCATAGTATGCGTCGATTGCAGCCTTGATCTTGTCATCGATAACAATTTCACCATTGCATGGTTTGTTGTACAGATGCTCTACTACATCCTTCATGGTTACGATTGCATTAGTTTCAAATCCGTAAAGATCCTTTACTTCATCGAGTGCGCATTTCACACCGCCTTTTCCTACTTCCATACGGTCAAGGGATACCATCAGTCCAACAATTGTTACATCAGCGGCTCCTCTTACCTTCGGTACAGTCTCTTCCATGGATTTGCCGGATGTGGTAACATCTTCGATCATAACCACGCGGTCTCCGTCCTGAAGCTTGCTTCCGAGGAAGCTTCCCTTATCTGCTCCGTGATCTTTTTCTTCTTTACGGTCTGAGCAGTAACGGATCTCTTTTCCGTATAATTCACTGTAAGCGATCGCGGTTACAACTCCAAGCGGGATTCCTTTGTAAGCAGGTCCGAATAATACATCAAAATCATCCCCGTATTTGTCATGGATTGCTTTTGCGTAATATTCACCGAGTCTTTTGAGCTGTGATCCTGTCACATAAGCTCCTGCATTCATGAAGAACGGGGACTTTCTTCCGCTTTTCAGTGTAAATTCTCCAAATTTAAGCACGTGGCTTTCTACCATAAAATCAATAAATTCCTGTTTGTAGCTTTCCATTTTATTTATCCTCCATCTCTTATCTGTTCTTTATTTTACAATTCCAACCATATCTTTCACAGACTCAAAGCCATTCTTCTTCATGTAGGCTTCAATTCCATCGATCACTTCCATCGTCACTGCCGGATTGTGAAAGTTGGCTGTTCCTACGGATACGGCACTTGCTCCTGCAAGAAGGAACTCGATCGCATCTTCTGCGCAGGAAATACCGCCCATCCCAATGATTGGGATATTCACTGCCTGTGCTACCTGATATACCATGCGGACAGCGATCGGTTTGACGATCGGTCCTGATACACCTCCGGTCTTATTTGCCACCGCAAATGTCTTACGATTGATATCAATCTTCATACCGGTCAGTGTATTGATCAGGGAAACTGCGTCCGCACCGCCTGCTTCTGCCGCTTTTGCTATCTCAGTAATATCGGTTACATTCGGTGTCAGCTTCATGATGATCGGCTGCTTTGCGATCTTCTTGATCTGTCCGGTCAGCTCTTCTACATGCTTTGCATCCTGTCCGAAAGCAAGGAATCCTGCATTGACATTCGGGCAGGAAATGTTGATTTCCATCATATCGATCGGTTCATCCGCAAGGCGTTCTACCACTTCAAGATACTCTTCCGGTGCATGTCCGCAGACATTCACAATGATCTTGGTATCATAGTTTTTCAGATACGGAATATCTCTTTTACAGAACAGATCGATTCCCGGATTCTGAAGTCCTATGGCGTTCATCATTCCGCCGTAAACCTCGGCTACACGCGGAGTCGGATTGCCCGGCCACGGTACATTTGCCACACCTTTTGTTGTCACAGCTCCAAGCTTGTTCAGATCTACAAATTCAGAAAACTCTTCTCCTGATCCGAAGGTTCCTGATGCCACTGTTACCGGATTCTTCCATTCTACTCCGGCAATATTTACACGCATATCCATTAGATTTCCACCTCCGTAGAAAGAAATACCGGTCCGTCTTTACAGATACGTTTGTTGTGCACATTGCTGTGCGCATCCTTTTCCTTTGACTTGCACACGCACGCAAGACATGCACCGATTCCACATGCCATTCTCTCTTCCAGAGAAATATAGCATTCGATTCCGTTTGTTTCTGCATACTGTTTGATCGCACGGAGCATCGGAGTTGGTCCACAGGCATAGATCATATCTGCTTCCAGCGCATTCTCACGGATTGCATCCATGACATTTCCTTTTGTTCCGACACTGCCATCTTCGGTTGAAATATAAAGCTCTCCTGCCTGTTCAAATTCTTCTTTCAGGAAGGTATGTGCATCACGGTATCCAACCACAATCTGCTTTTTCTCACATTCCATCTGTTTTGCAAGCTCCAGGATCGGCGGCACACCGATTCCTCCTCCCATCAGAAATACCTTCTTTCCTTCGGCCTTCTCAAATGGGAATCCATTACCAAGTGGTCCGATCACCGGAATGGTATCTCCTGCCTTCATCTGTGAAAATTCTTCTGTTCCGGTTTTTTCCCCTGTTACACGGTAAACCACACGAAGTTTTCCACCTTCTTTATCGATCTCACAGATACTGATCGGGCGTGGAAGAAGCTTGCTTCCATCATTGGTATACATGGAAATAAACTGCCCCGGTCTTGCACTCCCTGCTGCTTCTGTCTGGATCCACATACTGAAGATTCCATCTGCAAGCTGCTCCTGCGATACAACCTTTGCCTGTTCTTTTTTCTTTGTAGTCATCTTCTATTCTCCTATAATCCGGATTTGCCGGTATGTCAGAAGCTTCTGTCACACCGGCTCATTCTTTTCTCTTATCTGTTCTCAAGCGCGCCTTTGATATCTGCTACCATGGCTTCTACTGCTGCACGGGATGCATCTCCAAAGTTCTCTGCACCGTATTTTGCATAAGCTTCCTGCTTATATGCTGCAATGATTCCTCTGGATGAGTTTACGATTGCTCCAAGTCCATCTTCATTGAAGAAATGAACCAGATCTTTTCCTTTTCCACCTTGTGCACCGTATCCTGGAACCAGAATGTAGGATTTCGGCATTACTTTACGAAGGACTTTTCCCATCTCCGGATAAGTAGCTCCCACAACTGCTCCGATGTAGCTATAATCATCACCCATGCAGTCTGCTCCCCACTCGGCAACCTTTTCTCCTACCAGTTCGTAAAGCGGACGGCCATCGATCAGCCGATCCTGGAATTCTCCACTGGATGGATTGGATGTCTTAACAAGGATAAAAATACCTTTCTTCTCTTCTTTACATACTTCGATAAATGGCTTTACTCCGTCAGATCCAAGATACGGATTCACAGTAGCGAAATCTTCATCGAACGGTACATAGGATTTGCTTCCTACCTGAACTCTTCCAAGATGTCCAACAGCATATGCTGCTGAAGTAGAACCGATATCACCTCTCTTGATATCTCCGATAACAACAAGTCCCTTTTCTTTACAGTAGTCTACCGTCTTCTTGAATGCCTGAAGTCCCGGAATTCCGAACTGTTCGTACATAGCGATCTGCGGTTTAACTGCCGGGATCAGATCATAAGTCTTATCCACGATCTCTTTGTTGAACTGCCAGATAGCTTCTGCTGCTCCTTCCAAAGTCTCTCCATACTCTGCAAATGCCTTTTTCTGTACCTGCTCTGGTACATAGGAAAGCATCGGATCCAGTCCGACAACGATAGGTGCTCCTGTTTTTTTAATGTTAGCGACTAATTTGTTAATCATCTTATTCCCTCCAGTTTTCTATTTATATTTTTGCTGTAACAGAAAGTATTGTCCTTTTGTTACCTGAAAAAAAATATTCTTTACTTATGATATCATATTAAAAACTAAAAGGGAATGCCGTTTTCGGCATTCCCTCCGGATTTCTGTTATTGATTGATTTTATTTCTCACCTGTTCCAATGCTGCATCAAGCTGATTATCTGCATTCGGATGATTCTCATCCCGCTGATATTCAACTTCTACGTCCGGCGTAATTCCTTTTTTGTGAATATTTCTTCCGTTCGGAGTATAGTACTCAGCCATTGTCAGCTTCACACAGGTTCCGTCTCCAAGATCAAAAATCTGCTGAACGATTCCTTTTCCGTAAGTTGTTGTTCCGACGATCGATCCAAGTCCGTAGTCCTGGATCGCTCCGGCAAAAATCTCGGAAGCACTTGCACTGTTGCCGTCAACAACAACCGACATCGGCTTCGTAAACTGGTGTTCATCATCCGATGAGATCACCTCTTCGTGACCACTCTTGTCTTTTGTTGACACGATCGTACCTTTTGGCAATAACAGATCCAACATCTGTGTGACTGTCGCAAGATTGCCTCCCGGATTCGCCCGAAGATCAACCACAAGTCCTTTCATCCCCTGGTCCTCCAGACTGCCGAGTGCACTCTTGAACTGGTCATAGGTCACACTGTCAAATTCCGTAACCCGGATATAACCGATCTGGTCATCCTTCATTTCAGACTTGACTGTCTCCACCTGGATTTTTCTCCGGGTAACCGTCATTGTCACTTCCTTCGCATCATCCCCACGCAGGACTGTGATATCAACAGTCGTATTCTCTACACCGCGGATCAGCTGTACAACATCAGAAAGATCCGTTCCACTTACATCCTTATCTCCAACCTTATACAGAATATCATTTACCTGGATACCTGCTTCATTCGCCGGGCTGTTCTCATAAACTTGAACTGCAGTGATCACCTTAGTTTCCTGATTCTGTGAAAAAACAACTCCGATTCCCGAATACTCTCCCGAAGTTGATTCCTGCAGGGATTTAGTCTGTTCTTCATCATAGTATACGGAATATGGATCTCCCAGTGCATTAATGTATCCACTGTAAAGTCCGTTCTCCTGATCTTCTTCTTTCAAATCATCTGTATAAAGATAATTTTCATCAATCAGCTTTTTCAGTTTATTCAGTTTTTTCTCTTCCTGCGCATTTACGACCTTTTCCTGACTGGTTCCAAGGTCTACACCTGCGACATTCATAATTCCAAGTGCCGCAGCACCTACCATAAACATGGCGAGGGCGCCTGCAAGCGCCCCCTTCCAAAAATTCTTTTTATTATTTTCCATCATTTACTCTTTCATACCTGTTATGTATTATCTTACAGATAATTCAGTGGATTGACCGGTACACCACCTACATGAACTTCAAAGTGAAGATGTGGTCCTGTGGAAATTCCGGTCGTACCGACATTTCCGATCACCTGACCTCTTGCCACCGTCTGTCCCACGGTAACGCTCATCGAACTCAGATGCTGATACCATGTCTGCATTCCATTACCGTGATTGACTACGATGTAATTTCCACGTGCACTGTTGTACTGTGCGGTAATAACGGTTCCGGAATCAGCCGCATAAACTGCTGCTCCGTATCCTGCACCATAATCGATTCCGTCATGACCGGTTGTTGCACCTGCAGTCGGTGCCACACGTCCGCCAAAGCCACTGGTAATCGCTGCTCCCGGTACCGGATGTGTAAGTGATCCGGTTCCCGATGCACTTGCATTGCTGCTTGTATTGCCTGAGCCGCCTGAACTGCTTGTGCCTGACGAAGCTGATGCCTGAGCTGCCGCCGCTGCCTGTGCAGCCTGAGCAGCTGCCGTTGCTTCTGCTTCTTTTCTGCGGGCTTCTGCCGCCTCAGCTGCTGCAATCAGCTGCTTCAGCTTGTCAGCATTACTGCTGATCTCAGATGTCAGGTTATCGATCTGAATATTTTTATCAGCAAGAAGCTTTTCTACATTTGCCTGTTCTCCCGCAAGTTCATCCTGCAGGCTTTCCAGCTCTGCATACTCTTTTTTAAGTGCATTTTCTCTGTTCTCGACATCTTTTCTTGTATCTTCGTATTCTACAAGAAGTTCACGGTCGCATTTGGAAATCTTATTGATGTATTCTGCTTTGTTCAGCAGATCTGCAATACTGTTAGCTTCCATCAGGATCTCCAGGAATTCATTGCTCCCGTTCTCATACATATACTTGATACGCAGCTTCATCGTCTGGTACTGGTCATCTTCGTTGGCTTTCGCAGTTACCAGCTCTGTCTCTGCATCATTGATCTCAGTCTCTTTTGCAGTCAGATCTGACTGTGTCTTCTCCATCTTTGATACAATGGAATCCAGTTCCGAAGAAAGTTCCGACTTCTCCGCCTCAGCCGTATTCTTCTGCTGTTCCAGCTCCTGCTGCTTCTTTTTCGCATCCGAAATATCATCAGCCTGTGCCGGAATTACCATACTGAAGCAAAGCGTAAACGCCAGTAACGCCCCAAGTATCTTTTTCCCTCTTATCATATTCGTCTCCCTTAAATATTATGCGACTAGACTCTTAAGTGCTTTCTAATCGTAAAGAAACTTCCCACAAAACCAATTCCGATTCCCAGTAAAAGTCCGACCGGAAGCAGTGTCTTGTATACCTGCCCCACCGGAAGGAAATCCAGAATATTATTCAGCAGACTGAATTTTGTAAGAATATAAGTAATTGCTCTATTATAAAGTACATAAAGGATACCAAGCGGAATCGCCGCACCGACAAGACCGATCAGGATACCTTCAATGATAAACGGTGCCCGTACAAAACCATCCTTCGCACCGATATATTTCATGATTGCAATCTCTTCCCTTCGGACAGTAATACCCATTGTGACCGTATTGCTGATCAGGAAAATGGATACTGCCAGAAGAATCGCGATGATAACAACCGATACATACCATACCAGCTTGTTCACGCTGTTCAGTGTATTGGCTACGGTATCTGATTTGTTAACCTTGCGAACCCCGTCAAGGCTTTCCGCAAAGGAAACCAGCTTCTTCTGTGAAGCCACATCTGTCATATATACTTCATAGTTGTCAGATCCTGCCAGAGGATTATCATTTTTAAATCCTTCTGCAAGGTCACTTGATTCGCCAAAATACTGATCTTTAAATGTCTCCCATGCTTCGTCCGCAGACACATACTTGATCTCTTTTACACCATCCTGCTTTTTAAGCTGTGCGCCAATATTATCAATCTGCTCCTGCGTTGCATCATCATTAAAAAATACAGTGATTGCCACGCCTTCTTCTGCTTTGTGTACAATATACTGGAAGTTCATAATAATTGAGAAAAACAGTCCGAACACAAAGATACATGCAGCCATAGTTGCAACAGATGCCAGTGAAAACATCTTATTTCTTCCAATATTCTTAACTCCCTGTTTCGCGGAGTATCCAACTGTACTAATCCTCATGCTTATACCCACCTTCTTGTTCGTCGCTGACAATGACACCCTTCTTCATCGTAATAACGCGCTTTTTCATCTCGTTTACAATTTCCTGGTTGTGAGTAACTACCAGAACTGTAGTTCCTCTCTCGTTTGCTTCTTCAAGAAGTTTCATGATCTCCCATGAGTTGGTTGGATCCAGATTTCCTGTCGGTTCGTCAGCCAGCAAAATGGCAGGCTCATTTACAACAGCTCTGGCAATTGCAACTCTCTGCTGTTCCCCACCGGACAATTCCTTCGGGAACGCTTTGTACTTCTGTGCCAGTCCGACAAGTGACAGAGCCGCCGGCACTTTCTTTTTGATGACACGGGTTGATTTTTCTGTAACCCGCTGTGCAAATGCAATATTCTCATAAATATTGCGGTCTTTCAGAAGTCTGAAATCCTGGAATACAACGCCGATTCCTCTTCTGTACTGCGGAATCTGGCGATGTTTCATACGATTCAGATTCTGACCGTTGACAATAATCGTACCTGACGTTGGTTCGATCTCCTTCATCAGAAGACGTATCAACGTAGACTTTCCGGAACCGCTGTCTCCAACTACGAATACGAACTCTCCCTGTTCGATCCGAAGGTTGATACCATTGAGTGCAGCAATACCCTTCGAGTATTCCTTGGTAACTTCTTTAAGTTCTATCATATGCTCCTCCTAATTATCCATACTCCGATATAACTTAATACTCCAGTGTTTCCATGTATTTCATATATTTGACTACCATCAGCGCGATCTTAAATGTGATTGCGTCCTCAAATACGCGCAGATCCAGTTCTGCAGTTTGTCAAGACGGTACACCAGTGTATTTCTGTGAATATACAGCTGTCTTGATGTCTCGGAAACATTCAGGCTGTTCTCAAAGAACTTATTGATGGTCGTGAGCGTCTCTTCATCAAATTCGTCCGGAGATTTCCCCTCAAAAATTTCGCGGATAAACATCTTGCAGAGCGGAATTGGAAGCTGATAGATCAGTCGTCCGATTCCAAGCGCACTATATGCAATAACTTCCTTCTCGTCGAAGAAGATCTTTCCTACATCGAGCGCAAGCTTCGCTTCTTTGTAAGACTTGGATACTTCTTTGATGTCATTGACGATCGTACCATATGCGATACGGACATTCTCTTCTCCTTCTGCTTTCAGAAGATCAAGAATCTCATGTGCAGTCTTGTCCATCTCCGGATATCCATCGCCAGGACCTAATTCTTTTACTACGATGATGTTCTTCTCATCAACAGCTGTAATAAAGTCCTTGCCCTTTCCACCCAGAACAGAACGGAGACTGTCAAGCGCACTGACATCTCTTTCCCGAGAAGTCTCAACTATAAAGATATCACGTTTTACCTCTGTGTCAATATGTAATTTTTTGGCGCGATTATAAATATCCACCAGAAGAAGGTTGTCAAGAAGGAGGTTTTTGATGAAATTATCCTTGTCAAAACGCTCCTTATATGCTACCAGAAGATTCTGGATCTGGAAGGCTGCAATCTTGCCAACCATATAAACATCTTCACTGCCGCCATTGGCGATCAGAATGTACTCCAGCTGGTGTTCATCATAAATTTTGAAAAACTGATACCCCTGAATCACCTGGCTTTCTGCCGGAGATTCTACAAACGAAAGAACGGCATTCTCATAATCTCCAGGCTCCGGAAATGTTGTCGCCAAAGTCTTTCCATCTGTATCCATCACTCCAAGATCAATCCTGGTAATTGATTTCAACCCTTCAATCGTATTCTGCAGTATCTGATTTGATATCATATTCTCTCTCCTCCATCCTCCGTGGTTCTATACACTTTGTACAATCTTCATCCCCCGCAACTGTGGACTTAGCCATATACATATAATACTTTAATACATATTACCAAAAAAATAAAGAGGAAATCACATTTTTTTATGCATTTCCTCAATTGAGTTTATTATAAAATTTATTCTATCAAAAAAGATTTTTTGATTTTTTTTATTATTTTCAGTCTTTTGTCGCTTCAATTATACTTCTTTTCTTTTTTGCTCTTTTTTGATCTCCCGTTTTAAAATCCTTTTACCGATAAAATTTTTCAGGTGATCTGCCCAGTTCTCACCATTTGCAAAGGAAGCAATACTATGTCCTGTTCCAAACCACATTCTGGTATTCAGCTGCTCTTTGCACCGGTAAACAAACTGTTCCTGCCAAGGGAAATCCATGCTGGCAATCACACAGTCTACTTCTCCGCCGTTGACCAGATTGGTGATCCTGTCATCCTCACTTTCGTCTGCCGGTACTGCTTTCATACCGACAACCTGAATCCCACTGTATGCCTCATGCAGATAGCCCTGCAGTCTGTCTCCTTCTTCCTCAGATCCTGCCAGTATAAATATCTTACAGCGGTTCTTATGAAAATAATGGAATACCATCTTCAGCATCGTCTGATCCTCCATCTCCTGGATCCGCTTTCTATCTGTGATCTTTGCAGCTTCAAGAATCGCCATATCTCCCGGAAGCAGAAGATCCAGTTTCTCCAGCTCTTCCTTCATACCGTCAAGCTGTGTCGCTCTCATCAGGGTATCCACCGTAACAATATCTACTGTGTTAAGTTCTTCTGTCTGCATATATTCTGCAATGATCTTCATCGCATCTTTTGCCGTACAGTTATCAAGCTGTACGTCCAGTACGTTCATTTTTTCATTCATTTGCCTCACCCGTTCCATTTTCTCGGTTTTTGCGGTCAAGCGATTATATCAAACATACAGTGCTTTTTCAACAAACGTTGCAAAATATTCACATTTTTTAAAATTTGTAATATTATTGTAAATTCCCAGTCTCATTCTTCCTGGATTTTTTTGAAATGATTCCTCCGATCCGCCCGGTTTCTTTTGATGACAGACTCTTCCAGCCATCTTCCAGAACCTTATCGAGAAGTCCAAGCTCCTCCGCAATCTCGTATTTTACCCGCTCACTTGTTTCCAGATTGGGGATATCTTCGCGTCTGATTTTCTTTGTCTTTGTGCTTTTCATACCTTTCAACTCCTTTTTCAGAGTGTTTCCCCAATTACGGATTTTATACATTTATACCTGATTATTATAAAAGAAGCCGAAAACATTACTTCCGACTTCTTCTCCTTCTGCCTTTTCTTTATCGGCAAAGCTCTCTTATTTTTTATTCTGGATCCGGAATGATAACTGCTGCAACAAAATAGGCAACCACGGCAGTCCCACAGCTTACGCAAGCCAGCAAAACACCTCCAAGCCGGATCAATGTAGGATCGATATTAAAATATTCTCCAAGACCTCCACATACACCGCAGATCTTACGGTTTGTTACGGATCTGTATAATCTTTTCTGTTCCATAAAAATTCCTCCTAAAAGTTTCTCCTATTTTTGTGTTTCTTCTATTATATATGTGTTTCATCTGATACATTTTTCTGTCTATGTTAATTCTAATGGAAACGGATCTCCACGCTGCCTGCTCCGTTCGATATCTCAATCGTGCGTTTACTGCCATTATCGATTGACTTCTCTGTGCTTAAGCCGCCAAGATCTATATCTTCTCCAATTTCTATCGAACCGGCACTACTATCCAGTTCATAATTATAATCCTCCACTTTTCCTTCCAGATTCAGTGTGACGCTTCCAGCACCACAGTCAATGTCCACTTCTTTTTCCACTGTTCCATAAAAATCCAGACTTCCGGCACCTGTTTCTACATCTAACTCCTCTATATCTGCATTTTTTATTGTACAGCCTGATGCCCCGCTTTCAATCTTAAGGCTTTTCGCATTTAGTCCATCGATCTCTGCTGTTACTGCACCATATTCCATGTCCACCTGATCGAACTTGTAATCTCTTGGAAGATAGATCACAAGTGTTCCCTTTGCGTTTCTCACATTTTTGAAACTGAAACTGCTGCGCATTTTCGTTGTTATTTCCAGAGTTTTTCCGTCATGGGACAGCGTTTTCTGCACTGCGTTTTCCGTTTTCATTCCGGAATCATCCACATGGATCTTGTCATCTGTCCCCGTCTTGATCCGCACCTCACTTGCACCGATATCAAGCTTCAGATTCTCTACGTTCGAAAATGTCTCCCCTGATACAACATTTTCTGTCTCTTCCGGCTCATCATCGTCGTCATCATCCCAATCTTCCTCGAAAGAAACGTAATTCTTTCTTATAATACCAATTCCATTCGGATATGCTTTTTCAAACTGTGAAAATGTGACTCCAAGACATAACGCAATGATACAAAATACAACTCCTGCCCCTGTCAGGCTTATAATAACTGTCCAGAAAATCTTCCATCCTTTTTTCATCTGCATTCACCTCTCTTTTTCTGAAATGGTCTGCGACAAAGACTTACAAATCCACGGAACATCATTGGAATCAGTTTGATGCATCCCCATCCGATCAATACTGTAAATACTGCCCCAAGTGCCAGCAGCAGGCAGCCGACACCAAGCATTCCGATTCCAAGAGCCGGGGAATAAAACAGCTGACCAAATCCGTGAATCCCCAACAGAATCCCTACGGCTGCGGTTGCAACTGCTGCCACCCAGATCGCTATTGCTGATATTGCAAGTACGACCAGAACTCCAAATGCCGCCAAAAGAAGACCAAGTGCTGTCGGAACTACAATTGGAAGCCCAATCAAAAGGATACAGATGATCAAAATGATCTTGCCGGCACTGGATTTCTTCCGTGGCATTTCTGTCGTCTGACCCGCACCATATCCCTGATTTCCCGCATATGTATATCCCTGATTAGAATTGGCTGTATAAGAATACTGTCTTTCTGAAAATGGATTCCTGTCATTCTGTGACTGGCTTTCTCCACATGTCTCCGAATAGCTGTCTTTATAATAGTCATCTCTTCCTGCCGGGTACTCACTGCTGTCAAAACGGCTGTCCTGATATCCTCGCTCTCCGTACTCTCCATAACTTTCCGCCTCATCGGTATTGCCATTTATCCCGGCACAGATCGTTTCTGCAAGCTTTGCAGGACTTCCCAGCTCTTCGATTACTTTTTCTTCATTCTCGCTTCCGGCATCATCAAAATAATCATTGTAATACTGCATTGCTTCTTCTCTTTCTTCTTTCGAAATTCCATGAAGCAGTGCATCTAATTCCCTCATATACTCTGTACGGTTCATTCGGCTGCACCTCCCTCGAACATCTCTGTAATCTTCCTTGTGTAGTTCTTCCATTCGACTTTATATAAATTAAGCTGTGCCATTCCTTTTTCTGTAACTTTATAGTATCTGCGGTTTCTTCCGTCAAACTGCATATCATAGACCTCCAGACATTCATCTTTCTGAAGTCTTCTGAGTACCGGGTACATCGTTGATTCCGATACATCCAGAACTCTCCGGACATCCTGTGTGATCTTATATCCATAGGTTCCTTCCTGTTCCCGTGATACAACGGCAAGCACGATTGCATCAAGGAGGGCAGCTCCGGTGTTAAATACCATATGATTCACATCCTTTTATTGTTTGTTATATTGTTTTGTTAAGCATATTATACGTTATATAATATAGTGAGTCAATATAATATTGCATAAGACTTTCTGAAGATTTCCTAAAGAAATGGGTGGGAGACGGATGGTGGGAGGGAGGTTGTGACAGCTTGCGGATAGAAATAAAGTCCCCCTCTTCCCACGGGGCGAAGGCATTCCGATGAGCCTCTGAATGCGAACATTGTGTCAGCAATGGCTTCCACAATTTTTGAGTCTCATCTCCATTGCCCCTCAAGGGAAGTGGTGGACTTTATTTCTATCTGCAAGCCGCTCAAGGTTATCGAATGACCAACCATCCGCTTGGGCGGGCTGCCAGGGCTGATGCTGGGGCGAAATTTGAAGGATTGTGAAAAGGGGACACACAGCGCCTGTAAGGCGACTGTGCTGGGGGATCAAATATTTTAAATATGGGGGTAAAGAAAATATGTAATTACTATTTGAATGATTAGAATAATAGGGATTCCTAATTTGAATTTCAGGTGGCGGGTTTTGTGGTGGTAGTGTTTCATGGCGAGGAGGGCGGCGGGGGAGCCGCCCAGAAGGGCCAGGAGGATGAGGGTTCGTTCGGGGATTCGCCATTTGTTTTGGCGGGCTTTGGTTTTATCAGCGGCGTAGGTAAAGTAGGTGATGATGTTGATCAATAGCAGGTATGCCAAGAGTATTATTTTAATCATTTTTGTAGCCCTCCAGATGGATTTCTTTGCAAAGGGTGAAGGAGTAGATGATCTGTTCTTTTACTTTTTTCCGGGTGATCTGTTCGAGGGCTTTGGTATAAAGGCGGAGCTGTTCCTGGTAGCGGTCTTTTAGTTCGGCTTCGGTTTGTACACGGTCGGTTTTATAATCGAGTACGATAATTTCTCCGTCTTCTTCAAAGTAAGCATCAATAATTCCCTGGATCAGTACCATTTCACCCTTTTTCTGATCCGGATAAAATTCTTTTGCATCTACACCGAGAACAAACGGCTGCTCGCGGTAAAGTGTTTTTGCCCTGGCTGCATTTTGCATTCTTTTTCCCACATTCGTATTAAGAAACTCCATAATTTCTTTTTTTTGAATACACCCGGCTGTTCCCGCATCCAGGTATCCTTCGTTTTTCAGATTCTCTATGTTTTCCCGCAGTAAATCCATCGTATATATTTTCGAAAAATCAAGAAGCTCCATTACTTTATGATAAGCTGTTCCTTTTGTTGCTCCTTTTACCTCTTCTTCCTCTTTCATAAAATTCGGAAGGATTGGAACAATCTCCTCTTCCGGAATCAGTATTTCTCCATCTTCTTCCGAAGCTGCCGCATATTTTTTCAGCTCTGACACGGTGTACTTCATTTTCATCTGATCTTCACCCTGATACGGATATCTGTAGGAAAATGCTTCCTCGATTTTTGCCCGAAAACGTTCATCCGTCACAGCCATCGGATGTTCTTCTGCTTCTATTTTTTCAAGGAACACCTCTTTTTCCAGATAATCTGCTGCTTCCTTATCCACTTCACCTTCTACAAGCGTATCAACACCAATCACTTTTAATTCGATTGGAACTTCTTCTGTTTTACGCACTGCCGCCGGAAGGATCCAGTCATAATAAGACGTTGCACGTGCAAGTTTTGTAAAGTCCAGTGTTTCTTTCTGACTGTTTTCCTGTTCCAGCTGACAGGCTTCCAGCTTGTCTGCCGCATGTGGAACCGTTCCGGTAAGAATCAGCTTTTCCTTTGCACGTGTAAGCGCTACATAAAGCACACGAAGCTCCTCACCAAGATTTTCCAGACCGATTTCATTTTGAATAACTTTCTTTAATAGTGTCGGAGATTTGGTTCGCCGCTCCAGATCGATCGCATCGATTCCAAGCCCCAGATCCGGATGGATCACAACGCTTGCCGTGGTATCCTGAATGTTGAACCTCTTTCCCATTCCGGTCACGATCACAACCGGGAATTCCAGTCCTTTACTCTTATGGATACTCATCAGACGAACTGCATCCGTCTGCTCATCGTAAAGTCCGGCTTCCCCAAAGTCTACATTATATTTCTTGAGCTGATCAATATAACGGACAAAATGATACAGTCCCTTATAGCTGGTTGCCTCAAATGCCTTTGCCCTGGTGATCAGCATATCAAGATTCGCGCGCCTTCCTTTTCCTCCTGGCATTGCCGCGATATAATCCCGGTATCCTGTCTTTTTCATGATCTCCCACAGGAGATCATGGATTGCCGTGTACGGTATCCTCTCCCGGAAATAAAAGAGCCATCCAAATACATCGCGCACTTTTTTCAGAATGCCCGCCGGAAGATCTGTCTTTTTTTCCGGATCCGTTGTTTCCAGTACATTCTGATAAAATGGTACTTCTGCATTCAATTCTCTAATCTGTGCCAGTTCCTCATTTGTCATTCTTCCAAACGGGGATTTCAGCACTGCAACGAGTGGAATGTCCTGACGAAAATTGTCAAGTACACGCAGATAGTCCATCATCCATCCAATTTCCAGAGTTTCAAAATACCCATCTGCCGATTCAGCCAGAACCGGTATTCCCTCATCCTGCAAAATTCGTGTAACAGTATCGGTCCACCCTGCAGGGCTTCTTGTCAGGATTACAATATCCTGATAGCGTATCGGTCGCAACATTCCCGTTTCTTTATCTACAATCTGCTGATTTTCCATCAGCTCTCCGATTCTTTGTGCGATCAGACGGACTTCCAGCTCTTTTGCCGTCTGGCTTCCGCTTCGCACAGAAAGCCCGGTATCCTCTTCCTCACTTTTTGTATCCAGAAGAAGAATTTCTGTCTCATTCTTTTCGGATTCCGGGTAAGAAGCTCCCACATAAAGTGCAGCATTCTCATCGTATGTGATCCTTCCAAGCTCTTCGGTCATGATCTGTCGGAAAATGAAGTTTACCGCATCCAGCACTTCTGCCCGGCTTCGGAAATTTTTGTGCAGATCGATTCGCCTGTTTCCTCCGTCCGTCAGACTGTAGGTATTGAATTTTTCCATGAAAAGCTCCGGCCTTGACAAGCGGAAACGGTAAATACTCTGCTTCACATCTCCTACCATGAAGAGATTATTTTCCCCTCTGCTGATCCGGGACACACTGGTCAGGATCGCCTCCTGGATCAGGTTACTGTCCTGATATTCATCGATCATTACTTCCTCAAATGTATTCTGATACTCCTTGGCCACCTCAGAAGGCACTCTTTTTCCGTTTTCTTTTCTTGTCAGGATCTGCAAGGCAAACTGTTCCATATCCCGGAAATCGATCAGATTTTTTTCTGCCTTCTTAGCTGCAAGTACCCTCTGGTATTCTTTTACCAGACTGACCAGCTCATGCATCACCGGAATGCAGATTTTCCGGTCTGCTTCCATCTCAGATGGCGGCTGGAAAAAATAATTGTTTCGAATGTCATCGATAAGTTTCTTCCAGGTATCCCGATAGGCTCTTACCTGCTCTCTTTTTGTCGGATCTACTGCGTCATCTTTCTTTCTGGACAGAGTTTTCCATGCCGGCTTTTCTTTCAGTGCCTCATACATTTCTTCATAGCTCTTTGCCGCAAAAAGCTTTCTCAGAACTTTCTGATCCGCTTCCAGCATATCTCCATACATATACGGTCCGTCCGGTTCCATGCAGATCTGGTCCGCTTTTTCCATCAGCATCTGCATATCCGCAACTGTTCTCCGGATATACTCCATCACCTTTTCAATATAAATGGCTTTTTCCCCGCTCTCTTCGTACATCCTTGCACAGTCATCCAGCCACTCCTCCGGATCCGGATAACTTCCGGCAAATTCATACAGTCTGCTGATGATTTCTTCCACCTGCAGATCTTCCCTTCCGGTTGCAAAAGTCTCCACAAAACGCAGGAAATCCTCGTTTCCTTCTTCATATTTTGCTTCCAGAAGCTCTTTCATCACGTCCTGCTTCAAAAGCTTTAATTCTCCTTCTTCCGCAATACGGAATCCCGGATCCAGATCGATCGTGTGAAAATACTCCCGGATCACAGACAGGCAGAAGCTGTGGATCGTTGTAATCTTTGCTGTATGGATCAGGGCAGACTGCCGCTTCAGATGTTCACTTGACGGATCCTCCTCCAGCTCCTTCTCAATCGCAGCACCGATCCTTTCTTTCATCTCAGCCGCCGCCGCCTCAGTGTAGGTCACGATCAGCATATGGTCGACATCCACCGGATTTGCATCCCTTGTCAGCCTCGCAATAATCCGCTCCACCAGAACAGCAGTTTTCCCGGAACCAGCGGCTGCTGACACCAGAATATTATGATCGCGCAGGTCGATCACCTGCTGCTGTTCTTCGGTCCATTTTACTCCCATGTCTGCTTCTCCTCTTCCAGCTTCGCCATAATTTTCTCCATTACAATTTCCTTCGGAAGCTTCTCAAGCTTCCGGTATTCATATCCTTCGATCTGCTCATCAAATCCGCAGATATCCCGGTATGGGCAATACGTACAGCCATTTTGTGTACCCATCTCATACGGCAGTGCCTCCGCCTTTCCGCGGTACATTGCTTCCTGAAGATCAGTCCGTCTTTTCTGTGCATAAGTCAGCACTGCATCAAACTCTTCCGGCAGGAGCATTTTGGATGCTTTGGAATAGCCGCTTTTCGTCTTTCCTGCCGGAATCACAAGCGAATTCCCCGAAAAATCCGCATCCAGTCTCTGAATCACGGCATCCTCCTGACGGATGATTCCATCCAGCCGAAGCTCCTTTAAAATTGCCTCTTCCAGTTTTTCTTCATCCAGCTCTTTCCCGACGATCGGATCCTTCATCCGATAGTAGAAAATGCCTGCCGGCACAATCTTTTTACCCGGATGTTTTCTTTCCTCCAGCCGGACTGCTTCTTCCATATACACCACCAGCTGCATCTGCAGACCATGATAAAAAGCTGCCATATCAAAACTCTTTGCCCCGGTTTTATAATCCAGGATTTTCACATAGACCTGATCTTCCGTCTCACATGTATCGATCCTGTCAATCTTTCCGTTTCCAAAGCTTACCTCATAGCCCTCCGGTTTAAAGCTTCCCTTTCGAAGCTGCTTTGTCATCGCCCAGACCGTCCGGTTCATCATACGTTTCATACGTGGCACGATATACGCGTTCCGCGCACTGCTGTAGATTACGGTATTGCTGTAATCTACGATACTCTCATCCACGCTTTCCGACGCAAACTGTTCCTGCTGCTCCTTTGTAACCTCAGTCCATTCCAGGCCTTCCCGTTCTACCCGTCGGGCATATTTTTCCAGTGCTTTATGAAAAATATTTCCAAAATCAAGAGCAGCAAATTCATAGACCTCTCTCTCCTTAAGGCGAAGTCCATAGGTCAGAAAATGCGCACAGGCACAGGCAGCAAATTTCTCCAGTCTTGAAATGCTTGGTGCCCAGTCTCCATAAAGCTTCCGTGCGGTCTGCAAAGTCAGATCGTCCTCCGGCCTGCGGTATCTGCTGATCCTTGCCAGATCGTGCACCTTTTCGTTCCAGTCCTCCTGCGCACAATACCAACGGTACAGCTCCTGCCAGCTGCCTTCCTCCATCTTTTTCGGGTTCTGTAATCCTTCGATCAATGACCCGATCCCGGTCTGTGGAAGCATTTCTTTTGTCTCCATCCCATACTGATCCATATTAAATACAGGAAGCTTTGTATACATCCGCTTCAGATCCCCGATCAGATATGCCGCCCTCCTGCTCTTTCCATCGGCCGATACTTTACTGTAGGTCAGCATCAATTCTTCCGTCGGCTTTGTCATGTGCAGATACAGATAAAATTTCTGGATGTAACTTTTTTCTCTTGTTCCCGGTGCAAGCGCAATTCCTCTTTCTTCAAAACGCTCCCGGTCTCTGTCTGAAATCAGTCCACCTGCGGATGCATTTCCCGGAATCAGAGAATCATTGACTCCCAGAAGGATCAGCGCCCGGATATCTTTCAGTCTCGTTCGCTCAATATCTCCTGCCATCACTTCATCCAGACTTGGCGGAATTACACCGATCCTTGCCTCTTCCATTCCGGCATCCAGAAGCTCCCTGTACTCTTTGAGCGCAATCCGCTCATCTCCAAGAAGACTTACAAACTTGTCAAACAGCTCCATCACCACACGATAGATCTGTGCATATTCTTTTGCAAGTGCAAGCTCTCCTGCTTCTGTAAATTGATTCTCCAATACTTTTACCTGCTTCTGGATTTCTTCTTTTTCCAGAAATTCACAGATTGCAAGCGTCACATCCCGCACTGTCTTCTGACGCTGCTTTAAGACAAACACCAGATCTTCTGTTTTTTCCACAAAGCATACCCGGAGATGATTCAGTACCTCCAACTCTTCCTCGGTCGTATCCTTCGCTCTGCGAATCCATTTTTCCTGCCATTTTTTGTAACCACGGATGCCCAGCGCAAGTACATAATTTTCCAGAAGATCCAATTCCTCACCGGTAAATCCGACCAGATCCGTTCTTAAGAAACGGAACACACTTTCTGCAGAAAAATTCTGTTCTGCCATCGCAAGAAGACTCCGGATATACTCCACAAAAGAATTTAAAAGTACATTCCGCTTATAATCCATGAAAACCGGAATCTCATACTCCCGGAAAGTCTTCTCGATCTCATCCGCATAGAGATTCATGTCACTTGCGATCACCGCGATCTCCCGGTAACGATATTCTTTCTTGCGAATTAAAAAACGTATCCTCTGGGCAGCGCATTCTACTTCCATCCTGGGATTTGCCGCTGCATAAACCCGCACATTTGACTGCTTTTCCCTGTAAGTCCTGCCACTGTAACGGAACAGTTCCTTCTCCAGAAATGCAAGTGCCGGCGCATTTCTAAAACGCCAGACCGGCTCCTGGTACAGACAGACCGGCTCTTCGACCAGCACCTTTTCCTCCCCTGCAATCTTCACAAGAGACGTCACCATCTGCTTACTCAGCGCAAACAGCTGATACTTGTCTTTCATCACGTAAGGATCTTCCCTCTTATCCATCGTGACAGTAATCATCACCTTCTGACAATGATGCAGCATTTCCCCCAGCACCTTGTTCTGAAGCGGCGTAAATCCGGTAAACCCATCCAGCGCGATCACACTGTCCTTCAGCATTCTCGATTTGTCCATCACATTGCAGAGAATGTCCAGAATTTCTTCTTTTGTAATATATTTATCTGCAAGATATTCTTCAAATGCCTGATACATCACCTGGATATCCTTCAATTTCCAGGCAAGATACGAAGACTCATCTGCCTCCGTGATCATATCATCCATGCCATCCGGGGAAATGTTGTACTGCGTCAGCTCGGAAATAACGGATTTCACCTCACTGATGTAACCTGGCTTTTTGATATTTCCTTTTAAAACCTTTAGCGAATCTTCTTTTTTCCCCGCGAGTCGCCTGAGGATCAGATTCTTTCCTTCATCATCCAGAATCTCCCTGCTTCCATTCCCTGTTTCTTCCAGAACACGAAAAGCAAGACGTGCAAAACTCAGCACGTCTATGTTCATAATTCCATGTCTCGGATGCCGCAGGACCAGTTCCTTCTGCGTCTGCATCGTGAACTGTTCCGGCACCAGAATAATATAATTAATATCAGGATGTTTCATTGATTCCCGAATGATATGTTCATATAGATAATGTGACTTGCCCGAACCCGGATTTCCAAAAATAAACTGTAAAGCCATCTGTTATACCCTCCCGTCAAGCTCTTTCGGCACGTATGCAGATACATGGATTCCATCTTCTTTGTATTCTTCCTCCAGCAGTTCTCCATACTTCCGGATGAGCTGGATTTTCCCGGATTCCTGATAGGAATAAACTCGTTCGATATAAATTTTCTGCTCCCGCAGGATCTCTTCTATTGCCTGAAGAAGCGCCTCCAGACCTTCTCCGGTCTTTGCAGACACCTGTACGATCCGGTCTGCCTTAAAATCCCGTACCGTCAGGCTTTCCCCGATCCTGTCCATCTTGTTAAATGCCGTGACCACCGGTTTGTCCATTGCCTCCAGACGCTGCAGTGTCTCATACACCACATACATCTGCTCGTCCATCTGTGGATTGGATGCATCGACTACATGCAGGATCAGATCCGCATACTTCGCTTCTTCCAGCGTACTTTTAAATGCATCGATCAGATGATGAGGTAGCTTCCGGATAAAGCCTACCGTATCTGTCAGAAGAATCTCCTGCCCACTTGGCAGCTTCCGGCTTCTTGTCGTCGGATCAAGAGTTGCAAAAAGCTGATCCTCCTGCAGCACACCGGCTCCGGTCAGTGTGTTGAGAAGCGTGGACTTTCCGGCATTGGTATAACCGACAATTGCCACGACCGGGATCCGGTTCTTCGTCCGCTGTTCGCGTGTCAGTTCCCGGTGTCTCTTCACCTCCCTGAGTTCACGGTTCAGCTGTGCGATCCGGTTCTTGATGAGTCTCCGGTCCATCTCCAGCTTCTTTTCTCCCGGTCCTCTGGTTCCGATTCCACCTCCCAGACGTGACATCGCCCTTCCTGCCCCAGTAAGCTGTGACTGCCGGTACTTAAGCTGTGCCAGTTCTACCTGGATCTTTCCTTCACTTGTAGAAGCCCGTCCTGCAAAAATATCCAGAATGACCATCGTCCGGTCCATTACCTTCACATCCAGAATATCCGTCAGATTGTTCATCTGTGCCGGAGACAGCTCATCATCACAGACGATCCCGGTTGCGTCAAGCTCCCACAAAAGCTCCCGGATTTCCTCAATCTTGCCTTTTCCGACATAAGTTCCCGGATGGACAAGCTCTCTTTTCTGGATTACCCGTCCGACCGCTTCCGCACCTGCGGTCTTCACCAGATCCTTTAACTCATCCAGAGAATCTTCCGTGTCATCGTTCTCCCTTGTACTGACACCGACCAGAATTACCCTTTCCTTTTCTTCTTTTATTTCATAAAGTGCCATATTATTCTCCCCTGCCAGATTTCTTTCCGTCCCGGATCAGATCTGTTCATCCGATCCGCTCTACTGCTGATCTCCTTCCGAAATCTGTGTATTTAAAAATTCCTGCTCTTTCAGCGCTTTTTTGTCATCTGGATTTGCTTTCAGATAACTGTCCAGCTTCTCTTTTGCAGACTGGTAATCCCCTGCTTTTTCATAGGCAACTACCAGATTATATGCCATTTCTTTTAGCAGCTCTTTTCCTACGCCTGAAAGCTCCTGCCCATTTTCGAAATAATACACTGCCTTTTCCGGTTTATCCAGTTCCAGATCGCAGATTCCCAGAATATTATAAAGAGTTGCTGTCTCTTCCGTTCCATTCTTCAATGCTTTTTCCAACGCCTTCTCTGCCTTTTCATACTTTTTCTGTTCCCAGTAGCAGAGTCCGAGTCCGCGATAAGCCTCTCCCAGATTCTTCTTTTTGTCTACCGCATCCTGGAATTCCACCTCTGCATTTTTATAGTCTTTTTCTTCCAGATACTTCGTTCCTTTTTTTACAGAACCAGCACATCCCGTTACTGTCATACAAAGTGCTACAAGGATCCCTATGATTACCTTTTTCTTTCTTCCTGCTGTCACTGTTATCGTTTCCTTCCTTCTATATTGATATATCATCTGTTATTCCAGAATATGCTCCATTCCCTGGTTCATGATGGTCTGGATATGATCATCAGCAAGGGAATAGAACACCGTTTTTCCTTCCCGTCTGTTCTTCACAAGCTTCATCTGCTTGAGCATCCGGAGCTGATGGGAAATCGCGGACTGCGTCATTCCAAGAACTTCCGCCAGATCACAAACACACATCTCAGACTGAAAAAGAACACATAAAATCCGGATCCGCGTGGTATCTGCAAATACCTTGAAAAAATCAGCAAGATCCTTCAAAACCTCTTCATCCGGTATATGCCCCTCTGCCTTATGTACAAGTTCTTCGTGTATACAAAATGTATCACAACATTCTACTTCTGTCTTTTTCATAGTTACCCCTTTCATATGAACAAGTATTCATATATCTATTATGCCAAATGATCTCTTTACGGTCAACTGTTTCCATTGATTCCGGCATGCAAAGTAAAAAAGAAGTTACTGTTCACTCCCCAATGTCATTTAGTTAAGTTACAGGGTTAGCCCCTAATTGTGGGTCTAACCCAAATTTTTTCAAAAAAGCTACCCAAAGGGTTAACATAGGGTGCAAAATGTGCGGCCGCTCTCGTTACTGATAAATTTGTTGAGGTAGCGAGAGCGGCCCTTGAATTAGTGGTATATCACTTTCTCAAGGAGGCACATGATCATGATTCATCAACAAATCAAAGAACTGTTTTTTTCTTCTGTGGAACACATTGTTTCTGATATTTCACAGTATGCTGTCCATCCCGATTCCGATTTCAAGAGAAGCAAAAAAATCCCTGCCCAGAAACTTATTTCCTTTCTCGTTTCACAAGGCTCATCTTCCACCAGGGTTGAAATGCTTGATTTCTGGGGACTGGATTCTTCCATACCAACCGCTTCTGCTCTCAGCCAGCAGCGCGCAAAGCTTAAACCTGATGCGCTGGAAGCTGTATTCCGGCACTTTAATTCCACTTCCATGGAATTGCCGCCCGCTTCCTTTATGGATTCGCATTACCGTTTCCTGGCTGCCGATGGCTCTACCTGCACTTTTTTCAGCACTCCGGCTTTCTCATCACCAGACTACTACTGTTGACCGGCACGATGTTTTGGATGGAATAAAAAATATCTATATCGGTGACCGCGGCTATTGCTCTTATAATAACATGGCACATGTTGTGGAACAGGGACAGTATTTCCTGTTCCGTACCAAGGATATCCATTCCAAAGGACTGGTCGGCAATTTTAATTTTCCAGATGCGGAATCCTTCGATATTGATGTCAGCGTCATACTGGTCCGGAGCCATTCGAAAAAAGTTTTGGCAGACATCCACACAGAAGGTTACATACGCTTTGTTGATCAGGCAGCTGCTTTCGATTACATTGAATATGGAAGTTATGATACATATGAGCTGTCCTTCCGTATTCTACGCTTCCCTATCAGCACTTCTACATACGAGTGCATCGTGACCAATCTACCACGTGATGAATTCCCTGTGGAACGTATCAAAACCTTGTACAATGCCAGATGAAACATTGAATCCTCATTCAGGAAACTGAAATATACCATTGGGCTGAGTAATTTCCATGCATATAAACCCGAATACGTGAAACAGGAAATATGGGCAAGGCTACTTGCGTATAACATAACCGAAACAATGATAAACTACACACTACTGGAAAAACATAGGACAAAACATGAATACAAAGTCAATTTCACTATGGCTGCCCATATCTGCAGAGCCTTTCTCCGTCTGACCACGGAGAAAGACCAATATGATGTGATGTCCCTGCTGAAAAAGGAATTGATCCCTATCAGGAATGAACGCCAATACCCAAGACTCCAAACGGCTCATTTCCGAAGACCGCGATATTTTATATATCGGGCAGCATAGACACCTATATCATTATAATCCGTTTTGAGGCAGATTTGCAATCTGTCTTCTTGTCATGCTTTCCTTCATGAGTAAATCGTAAACATATCTGTAAAACTGTTCCACTAAGGCCCATCTGTAATTTGTTCTGTAAGAATTCGCTCCCTATTAAACGTTAACTAAATGACATTGTACTGTGAACAGTAACAAAAAGAATGTGCATCTCCGACACGTAGTGCCTTTTGTTTCATAGGAAGTTCCTATGAAATAAAAAAGGAAAAACAGACTGCAAATAAATCTTCACAGTCTGCCCGAAATCTCTATTTTTTATTCTTTACAATTCATCAATCTGCCAGTCGATTGGCTCTACACCATGCGCCTCAAGGAATTTATTGGTCTGGCTGAACGGTTTGCTTCCGAAAAATCCACGATACGCAGAAAGCGGACTCGGATGCGGTGCTTCCAGGATCAAATGGTTCGGATTGGTCAGCATTCTCTTTTTCATCTGTGCCGGCCTTCCCCACAGAATAAATACAATCGGCCTGTCCTGGGTATTGAGTACACGGATTGCTGCATCTGTAAATTCTTCCCAGCCAATTCCACGATGTGAATTAGCCTGATGTGCTCTTACCGTAAGAACCGTGTTGAGAAGAAGTACTCCCTGCTCCGCCCATTTCACCAGATTGCCGTGGCTTGGGATCGTACATCCCAAATCATCATGCAGTTCCTGATAAATATTCACCAGTGACGGTGGAATATCAACCCCTGGTTTCACAGAAAAGCTTAAACCCTCTGCCTGTCCATCTCCATGATATGGATCCTGACCAAGGATCACAACCTTGACATCCTTAAGCGGTGTCAGATGAAATGCATTAAAGATGTCATCTGCCGGAGGATATACCCGGTGTGTCCGGTATTCCTGATTCACTGTTTCAAACAGTTTCTTATAGTATGGCTTGGAAAATTCACCTTTCAGTGCATCCAGCCAGTCATTGTTAATTGCTGCCATATTCCCCACCTTTTCTCTACAGACGTACCGATACGCCTTTTTCTCTCAAATATTCTTTTACTTCTCTGATTTCCAGCTCTTTATAGTGGAACAGGGATGCCGCAAGTGCCGCGTCTGCCTTCCCCTCTTCACCGAGTGCTTCGTAGAAATGCTCCAGATTACCTGCTCCTCCAGAGGCGATTACTGGAATTGATACATTTTCCGCGATCGTCCTTGTCAGCTCCAGATCGTATCCGGCCTTCGTGCCGTCACAGTCCATACTGGTCAAAAGAATCTCTCCTGCGCCAAGTGCTTCTACTTTCTTCGCCCACTCGACCGCATCAATTCCCATATCAATGCGTCCGCCATTTTTATAGATATTCCACCCACTGCCGTCTTCTCTTCTTTTCGCATCAATCGCGACAACCACACACTGGCTTCCAAACTTCTCCGCTGCTTCCCGGATCAGTTCCGGTCGATTGATTGCAGAAGAATTGATGGAAATCTTGTCCGCACCTTCCCGAAGCAATGCCTTAAAATCGTCAACGGTCCGGATTCCACCACCTACCGTAAATGGAATAAACACACACTCAGCAACTTTACGCACCATGTCAACCACCGTGCTTCTGTCGTCCGAAGATGCCGTGATATCCAGAAATACCAGTTCATCCGCACCTGCCTTATCATAAGCCTTCGCAATCTCAACCGGATCTCCTGCATCTTTGAGATCCACAAAATTCACACCTTTTACAACCCGTCCGTTCTTCACATCAAGACATGGGATAATTCTCTTTGTAAACACTGTCTGCCCTCCTACAATTCTACAAAATTTTTCAGTATCTGAAGTCCTGTATCACTGCTCTTTTCCGGATGGAACTGGCAGGCAAATACATTTCCCTGTTCAACCGAAGCATGAATATGCGTGCTGTACTCGGTTGTCGCTTTTACAATACTTTCATCTGTTGCTTTCAAATAGTAGGAATGAACAAAATATACATACGGCTCTTCAGGTAAATCTTTAAACAATCTGCCGTCATTCTGAAGCTTCAGAGAGTTCCATCCCATATGCGGGATCTTAAGTCCCGGACAGTCCGGAATTCTAAGGATCTCTCCTTTTAGAATACCAAGTCCCTCCACACCTGGCGTCTCGTCACTTCTTTCAAACAAAAGCTGGAGCCCAAGACAGATTCCAAGAAGCGGGATTTGTCTCTCTGCTACTTCACGAAGCACTTCATCCAATCCATATTTTTTCAGATTGTACATGGCATCGCCAAATGCACCGACTCCCGGAAGGATCACTTTATCGGCAGAAAGTATCTCTTCTCTGTCTCTTGTGATAACCGCATCCTCACCAAGATATTTTAACGCTTTTTCTACACTTTTAATGTTTCCTGCATCATAATCAATAATCGCTATCATCCGCATATCCTCACGATTTTTATATTCTTGTAGTTATTCAAAAGAGCTTTTTCCGCTCATGTCACAATCTTCTTCCCTGTGTCAATCAGTAATAAGCTCTTTTATAATGTACCACGTTACAGTGTGAATTGCAAGATTTGCGTTTATTTCATGTCCAGTTCAAACCAGAACTCAACACCATTGGTATGATTGATCGCACCGTATCCTTTTCCAAAGGAGTCCATGATCGCCTTCACAATGGAAAGCCCGATACCATTTCCACCGTATTCTCTGGTCCTTGCCTTATCAACCTTATAGAATTTCTCCCAGATATGTGGCAGATCTTCCTCCGGAATCGGCGTTCCGGTATTGAATACGGTAATTTTTGCCATATCATTTTCCTGGGTGATCTTGATCTCGATCACTTTCTCACCATCGATATGGTTCAGTGCATTGTTGACATAGTTCCGGACAACCTGCTCAACCTTAAACTCATCTGCCCAGACATAAACAGGGTTCTTGTGGCGGAAAATCACTTGTGCTTCTTTCTGCTCGATCAGAATATCCAGACTCTGCAGGACACCCGAAATCAATGAAGTAATATCAAACCGTTCAAACTGTACATCATCCTCACCAAATTCCAGCTGGTTCAGGGTCAGAAGCTTTTTCACCATGTTGTTTTTCATTTTTGTTTTCCTCCAAATTTATTTGATTTCGGGTGGCAGATGAGGTCCTGGTTTGCCGGAACAGGAGGAATATAAAGAAAAAAGACCTTCATCCCATACACATGGGACAAAAGTCATCAAACTTCTGCGATACCACCCAAATTGACGTTTTGTAAAACGCCCGCTCGCTTACGCGCACCATCATACGCGCCCCGATGGATAACGGGTGGGATACCCGTCGGTCCCTACTTGACTTCCGCCGTTCGGTCCGCCCTCTGAAGTCCATTCACCGACCGTCCGCCGCCCCGATCACACCACCCGGGACTCTCTTTGTGCTTATCTGCATCGGCTACTTCTCTCCGTCATAGGTTTGAAGCTCTTCACTTGTTGGTTGCATTATAGCACGCGGGGCCCACTTGTCAAGTGGGTTTTTCAAAAAAGTTGCACTTTTTTGATTTGCCCAACGGGTGAGGGAG
>ENA-OPSW01000113-OPSW01000113.1-human-gut-metagenome-genome-assembly--contig:-NODE-113-length-83597-cov-9.846173_pt1 | contig 83597 bp, 77 predicted proteins | sample MGYA00241463_ERZ501918 | MGnify/ENA primary metagenome ERZ501918 (study PRJEB25962, sample SAMEA2042443) | human gut metagenome | biome: human gut; feature: human-associated habitat; material: faeces... | reverse complement strand
TGTCAATATCACTCAGAAGCGTGATCCCCATCTCCGCCGCATACACCGTCCCCAGTTCAATCTCCGTACTTCCGCAGCACTGCCTGGAAATATACCCGGAACCCTTCACAATCTCTTTCGCTCCAAACTCATACGTCATTCCGCCCCTGGTAACGATCGTACCCGTCCAGAAATATTTCCTTGTATTACTCCTGACTGCCCTCAGAAAAGCATCCGACACAGGATACATCCCGCCACCTCCATTTCCCCACGAAAAAAGCACCAGCCAACCAGGTGACCGATGCCTTCGTAAATATAATCATCCTATCTTGTTATAAGTCCAGTGTTTCAAATACCACTCATGCAGTTCTTCTGTTGTCTTACAGCAGTCTGCGATTTCTTCCCCATGTGATATCCACTGGCAGGTTTCCCGCCGGAATGTATCAATATCCAATGCATAAAACTTATATGTTCCGCCCCGCATATGCATCACTTCATCATCACACTGGAACTCAAAATAATCATCCCCGTCCAGAACAGCCTTTCCCGTCAGGTTCCACACCCCTGACCACGGAGGACCATCATCCCCCGGAACACAGAAGGACAGCCTTCCATCTTCCAGAATAACAGGAGCCACTGCAATATTTTTCATCCGCGGCATATATGGCTGTTCAAACCAATACGCTTTCCTCTCATCCATTCTTCTTCATCTCCATGATAGACACCTGCCCTGCAAACTGGAAGTTATCAGCCTGTATAGGCATCATCTGCCGTGTTCTTGAAATTCTGCTTTTCCAGCCATTGCTTTTCTTCTTCATTTTCCGGAATATCGATCCGCTCAATCTTGAAGATAACGGGGCGTGTGCCGTCATTGCAGCAGGCAATCATCATTCTGTCGTCATTTGTCCATTTGCGCATAATGGAGCCGCCCTGCAATGCCGCATAAATATATCGGCTGATGGCATCCCATGCCTCTCCACAGAATTTTCCATTCATCAGATGGTAAAAATCATCCTGTTCCGGAGTTCTTTTTAAGAGAAATGTGTCTCCTGCTTTGAAACAGGGACACGGACCGGATTTCGGATCAGCCAAATACTTTTCCTGTAATTCCGGGAACACCTTTGTCTCCAATACCGTTATTTTGCATTCGTAATTCATATAATTAGCTCCTTTACGTCCAAAATTTTCTGTCTGTTAACTTCCGATTTTCTCAATTCTCCAAACTTGAAGTTATCTGTGATTTTTCGCCGACCTTGCCGCATTTTTTCGCAGTGCTGGTAGATCCTTCTCTTTCAGATGATTAGCGGATTTGGGAATGACATTCTGTACCAAAAAATCATCTGAAAGATTGACAAAATTCTCCGGGACGATTATCGAAGCAATCTCTTCCAATTCGGGTAGAGGCTTCCCTTGGCTCCAATCATGCCGCCTGTTATGAGGACAGGCATCCTGGCAGTTGTCACAACCGCACATCCATTCCTCATACATTTCATCAGAGAGCCCCTCCGGAACTTCGCAGGCACCAAAGGTGGTCAAAGCAGAAACACACTTTAAGGGATTTATGGTGTAGGGGGATGACAGTGCGTGAGTTTTGCACGCCCTTTGGCAAAGGTCACATTTTTCAGAACATGGCACAATATGGCTCTTGTATATCAGTTCGCATTCTACATCAATGACAAAGGCGTACAAGTTATTATACGAACCCTTCTCTGTATAAAAGAAGTTATTTTTACGAATGATGCCAAGACCCGTCTTTATGGCGGCGTTTCTCAGTGGACCTATACAACCTTGTTCTGCCCGAATACCGTTCTCGGCAAACCACTTTTCAAGACCGCCAAAATCAAGCCGCTCTTTACTGGTGATTTCCGGTTCTAAAAACAGTGCCTTGCCGTACCTTCCCTGTAGTTCTTTTGGAAAACGAAAATTCCGTACTCAGCTACAAGTACCACAATGGACTTGGCCCAGGCAAATCTCTCTCTGGTGTCCATTCCCTGTAAAAGGCCAGTATACATACCTCGGCTTTCGGGAACATTTCTCATTCGTTTTTCGTAAAATCTCTCATAATCATCTACTGCAGAGATGGGAATAATACCACATTTATCAAATCCACAGGTAAGTGTCTGCCTACAAATTTTTTCAGCTAAGTCGTTCATTAACTTAATCAGGCCTCCGTTTCAATTTCCGATTTGATTCTCCCATTATACCATCTTGCTACATCTCCTTCAACGTAAAACTCACTGTCCACAGCCCCTTATAACTGGTATCCTTTTTCAGCTTCGCCTTATACCCCGTCACATACATCTCCGCCAGTTTCAGCTCCGCTGTCTCCACATCAAAATACTGCACACTGATCTTATCCAGCTTCGCATACCCTGCCAGCTTCTTAAGCCACTTCGCCGTAACAGAAAACGACACCGGGATCCGCACAACCCCATGCCGCACCACATCCCTCTGTGTCGTCCCTGCTTCCGTCTCACCGCCGGAATCCGCTTCCACATCCTCCAGCTCCACCTCATAAGAATCCGGAAGCGGCAGGTTCTCCCCGTCAAACACAAGATACTGAAAAAAAGCCATCCTATCTACCTCCGCTCCTCAGACTCATTCTCTGCTGTGCCGTCACGATCACCTCATCCAGCAGCTGGTTTCCCAGATAAACAGGAATCACCAGATCCCCCTGCTGTCCCTTCTGATCACCCAGCACATCCTTCAGCGCCGCCACAATACCGGCTGTCAGATCCGCACTGCCGGACGATCCCGTACCGGTCATCACACCGCTGTCTGCCACAGCCATCTGCGGCGAAACCACCATATCCGCAGCCACACTGTTCACAGCCGCCTTCACCATTCCCCTGCTCTTCTCAATGCCCTCAGCCAGACCACTCATAAAATCCGGCATCCAGCTCTCGAAATCCGTCAGAGGTCCTTCATCCGGTACTGAGAAATGCAGATGGGAACGAATAGTATTTGCCACATCCGTCACCGCATTGGCAACTGCACCAATACAGCTCCGGATACCATTTACAATGCCATTGATGATATCCGCACCCCACCGCCATCCGGCAGACGCAAGACTCGTAATATAATTCACTGCATTTCCAAGTCCGTCCCTGATCGTATTGTAAATCCCTGAAATGGTACTCCGAACCCCATTCCACATGGCATTAAAAGCACCAGAAACTGTATTTTTAATCCCGTTTACTACAGAAGAAATCGTATTCCGGATCCCGTTCACCACATTCGTAATGACAGACTTAATCCCATTCCAGACAGAACCCAGAAATGCAGAAATTGCATTCCACACCGCCATAACCGTTGCCCTGATCCCATTCCACGCTCCCACAAGGAAAGTAGAAATTGCAGTGACAACCATAGTGAACAGTGTCTTAATCCCGGCCCACAGACTGGAAAAGAAATCCCTGATGCCATTCCATACAGCCACCGCCGTATTCCGGATCCCGTTCCATGCGGAAACCAGAAACTGGGAAACCGCCGTCCATACCTGGACAGCGACTTCCTTAATCTCATTCCACAGCCTGATCCAGAACTGCCGGAACTCCTCATTGGTATTCCAGAGATAAATAAAAGCCGCCACTAAAGCTGCAATGGCAGCGATCACAATAGCAATAGGGTTCGCCATCATCGTGGCACTCAGTGCTGCAAAAGCACCCTTCACCGTACTGATCGCACCGGCAAGCTTCGGTGCCCATGTCATAATCGTTCCAATGGCCGAAAGGGTCTTGCCTATGATGATCAGCACAGGACCCAGAGCCGCAGCCAGAAGTGCAACGATCATGATCACACGTTTCACCCCGTCCGGCATGGCATTCAGCACGTCCACCATCCCCTGCAGACCGGAAACAATACTCCGCACCGCAGGCATCAGCAGATCCCCGAAAGAAATCGCCAGTTCCTGAAGCTGTGACTTCAGAATAGTCAGCTGTCCTTCCAGATTATCCTGCATGGTATCCGCCATGTTCTTTGCCGCATCTTTACAGTTATTCACTGCCCCGGACACCTTTGCAATATCCTCCGGAGCCGCATTCATCAGTGCAAGGAACCCTGACATTGCATTCTTTCCAACCAGAGCCTCCGCATTATTTGCCTTCTCAGCTTCCGTCATTCCTGCAAAAGCTCCCCTGCAGTCAGCCAGAATTGCAGACAGGCTCCGCATGGAACCATCCGCATTCGTTGTGGCAATGGTCACATCCCCGATCGCCGCACCAGACAGCTTCACATCCCCGGTCAGGTTGGTCATAATGGAACGCATGGAAGTACCAGCCTGGGAAGCCTTGATACCCGCATTCCCCATCAGCCCGATCGCTTCTGCCGTATCCTCAACCGAAAATCCCAAAGCCCCTGCAACTGGCGCACAGTACTTAAACGTCTCGCCCATCATGGACACATTGGTATTGGCATTACTGGAAGCAGCCGCCAGCACATCTGCAAAATGTCCCGAATCCGCTGCAGTCAGCCCAAAAGCCGTCAGCGCGTCCGTCACAATATCAGAAGTCGTTGCAAGGTCTTCCCCCGATGCCGCAGCCAGATACATAACACGTTCAATACCGGACAGCATATCCTCCGTCTTCCATCCGGCCATAGCCATGTAATTCATGGCATCCGCCGCCTCAGTCGCAGAGAACTTCGTTTTAGCGCCCATCTCCCTGGCCTTGTCCCTGAGCTTATCAAAATCAGATCCCGTTGCCCCGGACACAGCCGCCACCCTGCTCATCGCAGAATCAAAATCAGCGGCAGTTTTCACCGCCGCCGTTCCAAGCCCTGTCACCACTCCCGTCACTGGAAGCAGCTTCTGTCCCACAGAAGAAATCTTGTTTCCAACCGTCTGCAGCTTCTCACCGGTTGCCCCGATCTTCTGCAGGGCTGTCGCAGACTGGTTCGCCTGCTCTTCCAGGCTCCTCAGTCTCTGCTCCGTCTCAACAATCTCCCTCTGCAGGGCATCATACTGGTCCTGGGAAATCGTCCCGTTCCGCAGTGCCTCATCTGCCTGCTGCTGTGCATTCTTCAAAGTCTCCAGCTTTTCCTTTGTTTCAGAAACCGCCTGTGCCAGCAGCCTGTGCTTCTGCGCGATCAGCTCCGTATTCCCCGGATCCAGCTTCAGAAGCTTCTCCACATCCCTCAGCTGGCTCTGCGTATTCCGGATCTCTGTATTGACCCCCTTCAAGGCGGTCTGCAACTTCGTGGTATCGCCGCCAATCTCGACAGTGATCCCCTTAATTCTGTTCCCTGCCATACGGCTCACCCCCAAAATCTCATAAAAAAGGTACAAAAAAAGCACCTGCCATCCTGACAAATGCTTTCATCATTATTTTTATTTTTTTCTTTCCTGAAACCTGGAACTTTAAATATGCTTTATAAGTTTTTTCCAATATTTTCAAGTTCTTTTATAGAATCCTTGTTTTTTGCAAGTTCATCACTGGCTGTTGCATAATATGATTTTTGGAAAATCATATCCCATGAAAGATATTTCGCCATGCAGTCGAACTGTTTGCCAATTAACTCATACTGGATACTGTCCACCGGGGATCCTCCCACAACGATTGTTCCAACTTTTTTATTTTTCAGCTGCAAACCGCGGCAGTAGCACTTATCAATGATAAGTTTCAACTGCGCAGACATTCCCCACCAATATACCGGAGTAGCAAAAAGAATCACATCTGCAGCGGTAATTTTATCAATCGTGGGATTTGTATCATCCTGATCAATACATCCTTTATAACATTGACAGACCCCACATCCCTTACAAGGTGCTATATGAAGTCTGTCTGGTTGGATGATTTCAATCTCATTCTTTTCTGATGCCCCTTTTATAAATGCGTCAATCGCCGTCAGCGTGTTTCCCCTTCTGGCACTTCCGTTAATAATTACGATTTTCATGTATGTTTCCTCCAGCTTCTGATTTCATGAAATCATTATACCTTTTTTCGCTTATCCTGTCATCACATTTCATCAGATCAGAACCTGTCGAAATCCTCCTGTGTGGCAACCTGTCTCCATCCCTTATACTCATCGTTCCTGCTCTCCACAAACATATCATTCACCATCCCGATAGTCAGCAGATCCAGATCCCGGATGGAAATTCCCAGCTGCACACACCGGAGAAGAAACAGGGGAGTTGTCATTTCACGGTCTGTTGCATAAAGTTTTTTTTAGCCTCCACATCCGTCCTGATGTTCATTCCCCACAGCTCGATCAGCTTTGGCAGAACCTGATAAATACTGAATGTATTAAACTCATCCAGCCAGTCCTCCGGATTATCCGGAATAGACGGATCCGCATGCTTCGCCATCACATACGCAATGTTCTCAAACATCTCAAGAGAAAACAGATCCAGGGAGGACTTTTCCGGATCCCCGTCCCCAATACTCTTTTCCAGCACAGATAAATCCTTGTAGATATCCCTCTGGAACTTAATCCTGTAAATACGCGGAATAGCGGCAGAAGCCTTAAAAGCAACCGCCTTCCCGTCAATCTCAATCTTCTTCATCATGCTCATATCTGAATCCTCCTCAGCTCAGTGCTTTTCCATTTCCTGCAGCATCCACAACAGACTTTCCGCCATCGGCAGCCTGCAGAGAAGCCGGATCTGCAGCCGGCAGATACACCGACTTATACCAGTCTGCATAAACAGTTGCATCCGTAGTATTCCCTGTCTTTGCCTTCACCTTTCCATCCGACAATGGCGTGGCCTTAATAGTCAGCGTTTCCGTCTGCACTTCCTTCTTCTCCTCGTTGGTCTTGCCTTCAATCTTCGGACGGGAAGCCGAACAGTTATACATCACGTGGCGGATATGGCGCACATCCCCGTCAAACTCAAAAAGCAGGGCAAACAGTGCCAGTTCTGCGTCCGAGTTTTCAATCAGAACGCCCTTGGCATCCAGCTTCTCTCTCAGCACATCCGTCCTGAAACTCTCCGGAATCAGTGCAAGCTCCAGATCCCCGTCATAGCCCATATTGTTGTTGATCACATAATACGCAATGCCATCTGCATAAAAATTCTCCGGCTCCCCGTTGGCATCCAGGGACAGTGATACGGACCCCGGAAGCGGCACTGGTGTTGCATAGGACACCGCCCCGTCCTCCCCGATCGTCAGTAAAGCGTAATGCGCATTTTTCAGGTTATACTTCACCTTGTTATTCTTATCAGACATATAATCCCTCCATCATTAAACAAATCATTACAGTTTCATACTGTACAGCACCTCATACAGCTTTTCGCTCTGGATCCAGACCTCCGACTTATTATAAAAAATCCCGGCATCATCCAGAACTGTTTCCACCAGAGTTTCTGCCCCGGGATCCTTCCGGTCCGTGTATAGCTCTATCCTTACTTCACTGATCCGGAAGTATACCCGTCCGTCTGCCGCAAAATTATCACTGCCGGGAAGCAGATAGCAGATAAACGGCGGATCCGGGCTTTCCCCTTCTGCAAAATGGTCATAAGCAAAAGGAAAACCAGTCTTTTCCAGCATCCCTGCCAGTTCTTCCAGTGTCATATGCTTTCACCTCCCGCCATCACCTCAGTGCCTTCTCTACTTCCCGTTCCAGAGTCTGCGCAGCCCTTTCCTCAGCAGGCGCAATATGTGGAAATGCCCTTGTCCTGCCGCCTCTTCTCAGCGCATGGCCGAACTCCAGCAGATGGGCCAGCTGGTACCTGTTTCTGGAATACACCACGATTTCCATCGCATTGGCAGTTTCCTTCGTGGTCTTCGCCGCCCAGCTCTTTGCATAAGCACCGGTCTTCACAGGTGCATTTTCCTGGATGTCTTTTCTCGCCTGTGCGCCTGCCTTCTTCACTGCTTTTTTCATATCATCCGCCGCAAGCTGTGCGTACTCTTCCAGCCCTTCCATGATCACATCTGCCATCTGGCTGACTGTACATCTGTCTCCTGCCATGTCTCACCTCCGGACCTTCCTGCATGTGAATTTCAGACACTTCTTCTTATAATTCAGATGATCCACACTCACAATGTCATACACCTGATCCCGAAACAGAATCCTGTGGGTAACAGACCGGATACCTGCAGTCTTTTTACAGTACCGCACCGTCACAGTCATTCCCACATCTTCCACCACAGTCCCTGCGGTTTCCGCTTCCCTGGAACTGGCAAGCCCCTCACCGCCTATCGTAGCAAAACAGCAGTAATCCTCTGTCCACTCATTCCTGTGATTTCCGATCCCGTCCTTTACAACAGAACATTTCTTAAAAATCACCTTTTCATTCATCAATGCAATATTCAAACCAACCACCTCAGAATCCCGGTTTTCTTACTCCAGACAGCAGGCTCCGCAGATCCATCACCAGCTGATGGTGATCCGCTTCCTCCCTGTGTTCATACAGATAGGCAGCCGCATACTGCACGGCAATCTTCGTCCCCTGCAGGTCTTCAAACTCATCCTCATCCGTGATCCTTGCCACATCCATGCAGATCTGCTGCCCCTGCCTGATCAGATCCCCGATCAGCGCATCATCATCCTCAAAATCCACACGCAGGTAATTCTTCATCTCATCCACTGTCACTGCCAACTGCATCACCTCAAAACAGAACCGGCAGGCCTGTATTTCTCCTGCCGGTCCCCTTATTCAAAAAATCAGTCTGCCTTCAGTTTCATAATCTGCACTGCTTCCGGAAGCACCAGCTTTCCGTCCACACGTTCCTTTGCAATAAAGCCGATCATCCCGTTTCCCGCAAACAGTTCATTCAGCTGCTTAAAGGATCTGCTTCCCCGGTCGCCAATGTTGTAATAACTATAATCCCCAAAAGCAATACCGTCCTTCGGTGCATAGGCGGAAGTCTCCACCTTATAGCCCAGAATCCTGTCCGGTTCCCCTGCCTGATAAGACGGCTGCCAGATATAAGCACCATTATTGTCCTTCAGCTTTCTAAGGGAAGGCAGTGTTGCATCATTCATGATAAAGGATGCATTTTTACGGTACGGACGTTTCAGACCATACACCAGATCCAGCATGTCATCTGATTTCAAAGCTGCAGCCAGTGTATTCAGCAGATGTCCGCCGCCTGTTCCGTCAAAAATACCGGTCGGCTTCCCTGTTCCGTTTCCGTTCAGGAAGGCATCCTCTTCCGCATTGGCAAGTGCTTTTCCAAACTGGACAAGGATGTAATTTTCCAGATTAAAGGCATTGTCATAAAGCAGTTCCTCCGTTACCTTGATCGCCACATGAAGCTTATGTGCATCCAGGATCTTCTGGTCAAAAGTCGCATCCCCGAAAGTCAGCGCCCCGCCTTCCTCAATCCAGCTTGCCGCCGGCTTGGTAGCCGCAATATTGATCTTATGCTCCCCGGAAGTCACGATTCTTGTGGCAAGACGGCGCATGATATTCTCTTCATTCAGAACATCAACCAGTCTTCTGTCATACTCTTCCGGAACCAGATAACCCCCATCGGCATCCACGCCCTCCTGAAGAGTATTAGAAACCTGGCGGAAGTTGCTTCTCAGTGCATTCAGCATTGCCCTGCGGTATTCATCAGAAGCACGTCCTGTCTTTGGCTCACCCTGACCGCCTGCATAAGGCTTCCCGGTCAGCGGCTGGTTTACCGGCTGGTTCAGGTTCTTTTCCATTTCCTCAGCCTTGCGGTGGCGGTCAATCGCCTTTGTCAGATCCTCAATCTCCGCTTCCATTCTCTCATAGGTTGCACTGTCCTCCGCAGACAGAACACCATTTTCATTCTCATGGGTATCCACAAAATTCTTTGTAGCTTCCCAAACCTTAGCTCTCTTCTCCATTAATTCCTGAATCGTCATAATCCGTATCCTCCTCAGATATATTTTTTGATAAAATTTAAGCGTTCACGCAGATCATCCGCAGAACGCCCTGTAACATTCGTATTCACTTTCTTCTTTTCACACTTCTGGCAGGCATTCTCCGCCGCCCCGAAACATCCATTACAGGGATCATCCCCCTCAGCACCGGCACTTCCACTTATTCCAGTCCCCTGCATACCAGCACCATTTCCATTCAAGCCAATTCCCGCCTGGTCTTTCACGGATTTTCCGGTCTTTCCATAATGCCTCTCCAGCTTATTCATCAGCGCATTATTCACTGCCCGTCTGGAAAACATTACAGAATCAGACGTCCCGTTTTCTGTACGGCCAGCACCTGAATCTCCATTTTCGCCTTCACTGCCCTGTTCCTCTTTCTGGAACAGAATGTCATCCGCAAAGCCAAGCTCCACAGCCTTATTCGCATCCATCCACGTTTCCGCATCCATCAGATGTGACAGCTTCGCCCTGCTCTGTCCCGTTTTTCGTACATAAGCATTGATAATGGATTCCTTCACGGCATCCAGAAGTTCCATAGCCTTCTTCATCTCCGAATGGTCACCCCACGCAACCGTGGCCGGATTATGGATCATCATCATGCTTACCGGACTCATCCATACCTCAGTTCCGGCCATTGCAATGACAGACGCAGCAGATGCCGCAAGCCCGTCAATCTTTACGGTAACCTTCCCCGGATACTCCGACAGCATGTTAAAAATCTGCGCCGCCGCAACACAGTCCCCGCCCGGACTGTTGATCCACAGGGTAATGTCCCCTGTTCCCGCATTCAGCTCATCCTTAAAAAGAGCCGGCGTGACATCATCGTCAAACCAGCTCTCCTCCGCGATAACCCCGTTCATGAACAGGATCCGCTCCTCCGCTTCCTGTCCGGTTTCCTGATTCACCGTTTTCGTTTTCTTCCAGTTCCAAAACTTCTTCACTGGCTCCCTTCTCCTTTCCACCGGCTCCGCCAAACAGTCCGGCATCTTGCAATTTCGTCATATTTCCATTGATCAGATACAGATCGCCGCCAAGCTCTTCCGGGATCCGGTCCATATTTTCCAGTTCCCGGATATCATTGGCACTCATCCATCCGTTCTGCCTTGCCGTGGCATAACCGGTCATCCTTGACTGGTAATCTCCCCTGAGCAGGCCATCCACATTGAACTTAAAGAAATACTTCTTCTTTTCCTCTGCGGACAGCAGTGCCCTGGCCATTGCCTGTTCCCACCGGCTCACCCAGGGATCCAGCGTATACTTCACAAACTCCAAAGACTGCTGCTCAATGTTGCTGAAACTGGACTTATCCAGATCCCCGACCATATGAGGCGGCACCCTGAAAATCCTGGCAATCTCATCAATCTGAAACTTCCTGGTTTCCAGGAACTGGGCTTCATTCGGTGCAATGGAAATTGGCGTATACTTCATTCCCTCTTCCAGGACAGCAACCTTATTGGCATTGCTGCTTCCCCCGAAAGTGGACTGCCAGCTCTCACGCACCCTGCCTGGATCCTTCAAAGTCCCCGGATGCTCCAGCACTCCTGACGGAGCGGCACCGTTGGCATAAAACTTGCTTCCATACTCCTCCGCAGCAATGGCAAGCCCGATCGCATTCTTCGCCATGGCAATAGGTGAATATCCGACCAGCCCGTCAAATCCAAGTCCCGGAATATGCAGCACATCCGCCGGATGCAGACGCACGATCTTTCCATTTGCTTTCGGATCTGTCCCGGTTCTTCCGTCCACATCATCCCCGTCATAAACCAGATACTCATAATAAAGCCTGCCATGCTCATCCCTGTCCACCGTCATCCTGTCAGGCATCAGCGGATAAAGAGCCACAATTTCTCCCTTTCCATTCCGGATGATCTGACTGTACGCATTCCCCCACAAAAGCAGATGCGTCATCAAAGTCTCCCGGAACACAAAAGAAGTCATCTCCGGATTCGGCTCATCATGCAGCAGAAAATAGAGCGGATGATCCACCGCCTTTTCCTTACCGCCATTATCGTTATACCTGTAAAACTGCAATGGCAGACCCGCCACCGCCTCCGAAAGAATCCTCACACAGGAATACACAGCAGTCATCTGCATGGCACTCCGTGCATTCACTCTCTTCCCGGAAGCCGTACTCCCCATAAAAAATCCATATCCACTTCCACCTGTGCTGTTAGAAGGAGCATCCCTCCCCCGAAATAAATTACTGAAAAATCCCATACATCCTCCTTAAAACACCAACAGTCCTCTCTCATCATACACACTGCCACTCTGCCCTTCCTGACGTATACATCTATCAAGCGCCATAATTGCGGCAACAATGCCATCTATCTTCTCCTTAGATTTAGCTTTGGTTACTTTAATATTGCCAGCAGGATCTGTGTCAATAACAACGTTACCTGCCATCCATCTAAGCACTGGATTCCCACCGTGAATAATTCTTCCCTCCATCAGTAAGCGATAGAATTCTTTCGTCGGAGCTGACATTGAAGAAAATCCCTGACCAAAAGGAACAATGGTAAAACCTTCGCCCTCCAAATTTTGAATCATCTGAGTCGCATTCCATCTATCCACTGCAATCTCTAAAATATGATACTTCTCTGATAAATCCATAATGAACTTCTCGATGAAATCATAATGAATCACATTTCCCTCGGTGGACATGATGTAACCCTGCTTCTCCCAGATATCATATGGAACAGAATTAGCTTTCACTCTTCTTGGTATGGTTTCCTCCGGAATCCAGAAGTACGGCAAAAGCACATACTTCTCATCTTCATTCCTTGGCGGAAATATCAGCACCAAAGCTGTAATATCTCCTGTACTCGATAAGTCCAAGCCAGCGTAGCAATCTCTGCCAGCAAGTGCATCCACATCAATCGGCTCATTGCCTCTCATATAAATCGCATCTGGAATCCATGCAACGGTTGAGCTTACCCACATATTGCATCGAAGCCATTTGAAAGTAACCTCATCCGCCGGGTTCTGCTTTGCTTCCCCGTACGCATCCCGAAGTCTTTCAATATCAACGGTATATCCCAGTGAAGGATTTACTTTGTACCAGTTTGCCTCATCCTCCCAGTCCTCATCATCCTTAAGTCCGTAAACCACAGGATAAAAAGTCGGGTCCACACGTCTGCCTTCTAAGATATCCACTGCTTTGGTATGAAGCTCATATGCAATGGAATGTCTGTCATTACCTGCCGTCGTAATAATAAAGTGAAGCGGATTCTGTCTCGCATCCGATGAACCCTTAGTAAGTACATCGTATAACTGCCTGTTGGGCTGCGTATGAATTTCATCAAATACCAAACCGCTTACCGAAAATCCATGTTTACCACCAACCTCCGCTGACAGCACTTGATAGTAACCGGCATTGCTATAATTCACAATACGCTTGGTGGCTCCCATCAGCTTGCTTCTTTTCATAAGAGCCGGTGACATCTCCACCATCTGTTTCGCCACATCAAATACAATAGATGCCTGCTGACGGTCAGCTGCTGCACCGTACACTTCCGCACTTGGCTCATTGTCTGCATATAATAAATAAAGAGCGACAGCCGCAGCCAATTCACTCTTTCCTACCTTCTTACATATTTCCACAAATACAGTACGAAACTGCCTGTTCCCATCCGCTTTTACAATTCCAAAAATGTCTCTTATGAGCTGCTCCTGCCACGGCAACAGCCAGAATGGTGTTCCGGCCCATTTGCCTTTCGTGTGACAAAGATTCTCAATAAAAGTAACTGCCCTGTCTGCTTTCTTTTTGTCATAGTGAGAAGTAGGCAGCATAAACTGAGAAGGTTTATAATTCTTAAGCTTTGGATATCCCTTTGGTCGTGGTTCCTTTGCCATTAAGAATCACCTCCAAGCAATGCCTCCATCTCATCTTCCAGCTCTTTCCCCTTTGCACTACCAGCCACAATACGTGATCTGGATGAAGGCGTAAGCCCAAACTCGGATGCCGCCTGTAGCATCAGTTTCTGATTAGTATTTGCAATACCAACCCAAGGTGTCTGCTGCTGATATCCTTTATCCGTTTCAAAGGTCGAACCCTCAGAATCTATATGCTCCTGCGCTTCCTTCCATCTGGCATAGGACTGGCAGTATGCAGCAAATGCCGCCATGTCCACTTCCGTAAGAACACCCATCTGATTCATCAAATCACATAATCGTTCCCACTCCTTCTTTGCCTCTAGTAAAAGCCAATCCGGACATTCGGGCATTCCCTTTGCCGGAATCGGCTCCTTCGTATTCAATTTTCTCTTACCAGGATTACCTTCCAGTTTCTTAATCGCTGTAGGCTTTGGCTTTCTTCCTGCCATCAGAATCCCCTCCTTCCATATTTTTTTTGCATAATAAAAGGACCATGTATTCCTACACGATCCTCATTAACAATCATTGATGTTATAGTAATTTACTCAATGCAGACAATTTAGCTTTTATGCAAAACTCATACGTTTCAGACAATTTACGAATCCATTCGGTATCTTCATTTCGATAAGGATCTTTAATAAATCGTTTAATGAATTTCGTAACCTGACTTCTAAATGTCCAGTTAAGATTTGATGAATTATTAACAAGATTAAAATCTTTTACAGTCTGATTTTCATCAACGACTCCCATCAAATACCTTAATATTAAGACATCCGCAAATGTAAATGGCATAATATCATCTTCAAATTGTAACAATGACATATAAGGGCCACCCTGCTTCGTGTCATCTGTAACAAGAGAGTATGCACCAAGGGTTTGCGCTAATGATATTGCATATACTTCGCCCAAATCACCTGAACCATACAAATTTCTGTTTTCATTGACATTATGTTCAAAAATTTTATATACCTGCAAATCTTTTAGCTTCTGATTTGTATAAATTTCTATCCTACCTGCGGCAATATCAGAATCGACCTTGGAGATTACATCCTGCCCATGATTTTCCAACTCGACATTACGAATCTGTTCATAAATAAACACTCCTTCATCAAAAAAATCAAACAAGATATTCTGAAGATTCGCCTTATAGAAATGGATAATAACATTTGTATCTAAAGAGGCTCTCAATCTTCCAAACCTCCTATCAAATCATCCAAGTCATCATCACCGTCATCGTCATCAAACGAAACAAGCTTGTCACTAATATCTTCAATACTAAGCTGATAACATGCAAGCACCTTTTCCAGCGTTTCTTTTGGCACTGCATTATGGTTATAATTATAAATAACATAATCAATATACTCATGTGGTATATCAATCACATTACTTGGTTCATTCAACTTTGCATTGCCACCAACGCTTCGGAGCAAATTGCCAACCTTTTTCATGGTTCTCTCATTATCAAGACACAGCTTCTGTTTTAGGTCTATTATGCCTAAACTCTCCAATCTGTTTAATGCCATATCAAAGCTAACATTAAACTCTGACATTATACGAGCAATGTCCATTGCTGACAAACCTTTTTCCCCGAAATCTTGAATCCCGAGATCAATAAATCTGCCTACATCATCAGCCGGCATCAATAAACAGGCTGCAAAATAATTTGCTTCCTGCTCTTTTTTATCAGTACTTCTACCATTAATTGTTATACTATCGTCAATAAATGAACTTTCATCGTTTAAATGCAATATCACATGACCAATTTCATGTGCAAGTGTGAAGATTTCTCTGGATAATCTGCTACAGCTATTTGTAAAAATAATAATATCATTATCCTTCTTTACTGCGAAGCCTAAATCAGCATTGTCTCCGAGAGGATATCTTAATAGCTTATATCCAAGTCTCTCACACTCTTTGAACAGATCAATTATTCCATATCTGCTTATTTTACACTTCACCCTAAATGAATCCGCTTTTATTCGGATTTCTCGTTTCCTACTATCCTGCATGCAAACCCTCCTAAATCATATCCTTGTGCTGTAGCTTTGCACACATATGCTTATTCGCATAAAACAAATCAAGCATATCAAATATCTTTTTAGAAGATGCTCCTTCCTCTCCTGCTCTATATTCAACCACCGGAGACTCGTCAAGTACTCTTGTTATATCTCCCACAGTTACGCCTAGAACTTCAGCAACCTTAGAAAGGATATCCAAAGTAACACTATTGACTCCACTCTCAATTCTTGCATACTTCTGTCTGCTGACACCAATCTGATCAGCGACCTGCTCTTGAGTGAAATTTTTTGCACTTCTCAACGCCTTGATACGGCTACCTAACATTTCATTCATGATAATCCCTCCATTTCTGCTTACTAATATTTTATCACAAAAATGAGAAAAGTCAATCTGAAATGTTATGATTTTGTAACATCATATAATATCATGTTATGTTTTCACATCAATAACAACCTTTTACTCATACCCCCATCTTCTATTTCGCGATTTTGCACAGAAGAGGGGGCGCCGGTCTTGGAGCTTAAGGCCTGTAGAGATTCAAATACCCCCTACCCTCGCTCCATCAGAACCGATATTCCTTGAATCTATCCTCGGTCATTGTCTTTACATTATGATGATGCTCACACAAAGGCTGCCAGTTCGACCTATCCCAGAACAGTTTCTGGTCTCCACGGTGTGGAATAATATGATCCACGACTGTAGCCATAGTAATATGACCTTCTTCATAACACTTCACACAGAATGGATTGCTCTCTAAGAACTTCCTTCTCTCTCGCTGCCATTTGGCACCATAACCACGCTCTGATGCATGGGCTCTGTCCTTTGTATGTAATGGCTTATGTTTCTCACAATACATCTGACCGTGCGGAATCAGTGCTGCACAGCCAGGATGTTTACAAGGAATATTACTTCTATATGGCAATGCATCCACCTCTTTCCCACTCGAAAACAATTTTTCTCGTTGTCGCGGTGCTCCTCAAATACTCGTGCAAGCACGGCATTTTCATCGCTACTCGCGCAAAAAGCCCCGGAAGTTTTTGGCTTCCAAGGCTCTTCTCTGTCGTACAATTTCTACACTATCATAATAACATATATGCTTATGCCATGTTGGGACAAAGTGTGCCAACCTTATTCTGGTACAATGAAATTGTTTAATGCTGATGCATGAATACGATGTACTGTGCGATATGACACATTAAGCTCGTAGGAAATATCTTCCCAACTCTCGTTTTTCAGATAACGATATTTCAAAAGAAGTCTTTCCTCTGGGTTCTCCATACTTTCAATCGCCGCATTGATTTCTGAACGTAGGTCTACCAATCTGTTTATCTGTGCATCAATCCTCTGCTCATAATCCCATATCTTTTCAATGGTCTTTATAAACGGCGCTTCCAGATTTCTATTCGGATTGGTACCAATCTTTTCTCCATAAGAACATCCCTGAATTGTACCTCTCATCTCACGAAGCTGTTCCAGTTCCTTAACCTCAACCTGTATCTGCTTATCCAACAGATATGCCTGCTTCAAATACTCTTTAGCTGTCATAAGCCACCTCCGAAAAGTTATTTCCCTCGGATTTACTCTGATTGTCTTATTTCGTCCTGAAGCTTACGGATTAAGAATTCTCCAGCAACCGAAGTCAGCTGTTGATACCACGGACTTCTGAAAAACTTCTCAATCTGTAAAGCCTCATCTATTACTGACTTGCTTTTGGGATTACGCTTTACCTTTCTGAGTGCGGCTCTGTAATCAGCAACCGCACTAAGAATAATCGCATTCGCAAGTCTTTCATATGGGTCTTCAAATTGGTTCTTACCTGCCATGTGTTACCCTCGCTTTTACTGCAGCAATCAATCTATTTTGTGTCATATCCTTACTTGCTAAAGCCTTCATAACATCCTCATCTATTGTTCCAGCAGTAATAATATGCTGAACCACCACCGTCTCCGAAGTCTGTCCTTGTCTCCAAAGTCTTGCCACCGTCTGTTGATATAGTTCCAGACTCCAGGTAAGTCCAAACCAAATCAGCATATTTCCACCTGATTGCAGATTCAAACCATGCCCGGCAGAAGCTGGATGTATTAACGCCACCTGCAGCTCCCCACGATTCCACTTTCTGATACTTTCCTCAGAATCCAGCTTTTCAAAAGGAATCTTCTTGTCTGAAAGCCTTCTCATAATTCTCGACAAATCATGTTTGAACCAGTAAGCCACCATAACAGGTCTGCCGTTTGCAGCTTCAATCATATCCTCAAGGGCATCCAGCTTCTGATCATGAATAACGATTTCGTCTCCCTCATCTGAATATACAGCACCATTTGCCATCTGAAGGAGCTTCCCTGAAAGAGTTGCTGCATTTGCCGCTGTAATCTCTCCCTTCTTCAAAGGAATAAATAAATCCTCTTCCATGTCCGCATATATCTTTGCCTCATCGGCATCCATATAAACCGGATATTCATTACTGATAAGCTCCGGCATCTGTAAATGATCCAAGGCTTTCATAGAAATCGTGATATCGGAAATCTTCTCATAAATCTGTTCCTCAGCTCCATTTCTTAGCTTATAAGAATAAACAATCGGACCATTCATCCTGTCTGGCACAAAATAATTCACACGATACTGGCTGATAAATCTTCCAAGTCTTTCTCCCATATCCAGACATTTGAATTCTGCAAACAGATCCATCAGTCCATTGCTGGAAGGTGTACCAGTGAGCCCGATTACCCTTTTCACATTTGGCCGAACCTTCATAAATGCCTTAAAGCGTTTACAGTTCCAATTCTTAAAGCTGGATAGCTCATCCAGAACTACCATATCCCAGAAAAAATTCACTCCACTTTGTTCAATCAACCACTGCAGATTTTCACGGTTAATAATATAAATATCTGCATCCGCCTCCAAAGCCTTCTTCCGCTCTGCTGCTGAACCAAGAACAATGGAATATCTCAGGTGTTTCAGATGATTCCACTTATGAATCTCATCACTCCAGGTATTTCTTGCAACTCGAAGTGGCGCCACCACCAAAACCTTACTTACTTCAAAGCTGTCATAAATAAGCTGTTCAATAGCTGTCAACGTAATACTGGTTTTACCAAGTCCCATCCCAAGTATCACAGCTGCTATCGGGTGTTCTAATATATAATTGATTGCAAACTGCTGATAATCATGCGGTTTGTATTCCATCAAGAATCCCTCCAATCTGTCCTGCATCATTCAGGACGAATACTTTATATCCAAGAGACCTTAGCTGTTCATGTCTGTGCTCCTGTAAAACTCTTGGCGTCTTTCCCGATGCCTTCACTTCCACCAACCCAAATTTCCCATCAGGTAATAAAACAAGTCGGTCGGGCCAGCCCGATGAACCGGAATTCCACTTCTCACACAAGCCACCACGCTTTTTAACCTCTCTCACTAATTTCTGTTCAATATATTTTTCACGCATCGCACGCCTCCATCATTCTTAACAGGTGTGCAGGTCGAGTACCTCGTTCCGTAAAACTCTCTTAAGCAGATATTTATTCAAATTCTTCCTAAAGGGACTTTTATGTACTGAGGTTAACGACCTACACAAAAGGGCTTTTTCTTACTCCAAAAAATCCTGTCCTTCCTTAAGCTTCAATCCCACGACCTGCACTCCGGTATTCTTGCGAATACGGTTATAGCCAGCCTTGTCCATCGAAGAATAGAAATCCGTGGTACTACGGATATATTCGCCGTTCTGCATGCAATGCGCTCTGTAAGCCTGATACAGTTCACCCGATTTTTCCTTATAAGATGGATCAATCTCACAGCATTCCTCCAGAAACTGCCCCAGCCAGTCATTGTCCTCGCGATATGCCTGGATAGCAGCCTCTACGACATCTGGAAGTGTTGTATGGAAATTCTTATCAATCGCTCTCTTCGCCCCTTCAATAATCCAGCTCATAATTGCAGGACCCGCATGCTCAAACAGATAATCCGCATAATTTTTGATGTCACTTTTACCTGTAATCTTTGCATTGAAGGGAATGACCACCAGCCTTCTCCAGATACCGTCATCATTGGCTCCTACCTTTGGAAGATGGTTTGTATAGAGAACCAATGTATGTGACGGTACAAAGGAAAACGGATCCTTATACTTCTTCTCTGCCTGAATCTCATCCGTAGAGCAAAGCTGCTTCACCACAGCGGTATTCAATCTCATACCTTCCTCCATTTCCGAAGAAATGATGAGACGTTTCCCCTTAAGCTCTGCCATCTCCGGCTTCACATTTCGCTTGCAATTCATGGTCAAGGCTTCCGCTGAAAGCTTTCCTGCATAATTTCCAAGTACTCTGAAAATGGTATTCCAGAAGGTACTCTTACCATTGGCACCGCCACCATAAGCAATAATCATGTGCTCTTGATAAACCTTACCGATTGCAGCCATGCCAACCGTCTCCTGCACATAATCAATCAGCTTCTGATCCTTACAAAAGAACAGATTCAAAGCATCCATCCAAATCTTTTTCCCCTCTTCTCCAGGTGAACAGGCCGTAATCTTAGTAATCAAATCCTCCGGATTATGAGGCAGTTCCCCTGCAAGCCCTTTTCGAAGGTCATAGGTTGCATAAGGTGTGTTAATCAGATTCTCGTTTTTATCCAAATCAGACACGGAGATAGCAATCATCGGCTTTGCCGTATTTGCCGCAGACACAATATATTTGTAATCACGTCTCTTCTGCACAAATTTCAGATAAGTCTGGGCTCCCATCAGCATATAAACCAAAGGAATAAGCTTTCCATCAACCTCTTTCAGAAGCTCCTTCGGGCCAGCCTGGATAGATTCCTTCGGTACACCTGCATTCTCCAAAGCCTTCTCAACTCTTGCCACTTCATCCATAGCATCCTGAAGCTGCAGATCCAAGAATTCCTCAACAGCACCAATCGCCATCTGCTTATCCTCTCTCCAACATTCGCCATCGAATCTTAAAAAGTCTGTAGCACTGGTATATTTCAATTCATTTCCATACTCTCGAACCAACACCTTTGCCTGTCCGATATCCGAATAATCTTCAGGCTTCAATGAAGCACTTTCAAAATCTGCATTATATTCATCAGGCGGCACATACCCTTCTTGATTCACAATACTTTTCTTAAAGAACTTCACCGCACTATTCCAGATAGTCTTAAGCTCTGACTCCGGTAGCGGCGGATCACACTTCTTTGCATGTTCTAAAAATGCCTCATATGCCTTTTCAGTAATTCCGTAGCGTTTCAGCACACGCCCGGCAAAACGACTCATAGTATTGTTTCTGCTACCTTCCAGAATCTGCCCACCAAATGCGCTCTCTGAATTCTCAGAATCGAAATCTTCTTCCTCAGCAGCCTGACCTACATCGATTTCTTCATCAATAGTCATCCAGCCATCATGTACCAGTACTTCTTCACAATCAGCACCGAAGATAAATCTTGCTGCATCTAATGCATTTCCATCAAAGAAGGGATACTCCTTCTGCAACGCCTTCTTCAGATTTCCGTACACTTCTGCATCTGTAATCTCTGAAATAGGAAAATAGATGTGATATCTCGGTCTGGCTGACTTGCCCTCCTTCGGAAGTAGATGATGTCTACTGGAAGCAAGCATATATTCCATATCAGGGAATATTTCCTCCAACTTCTCGGCTGTAATCCACTCTGCTGGTTCCTCTGAATGGTCATTATCAATATCCATGACAATCACATCCGAACGAATGAAATTACCAATACCTCGATAATTTCCTTTGTACTCTGCGCAAACATGATCTGCCTTCACCGCCTCCCGAAGCTGTTCCGGCGTGACTACTGTCACCTTATTTGGATAGCTACAGTTAGCGGCCTGACCAATGCAGTTTGCTGTAAAAATCGTTACCTGCATATCTCAAACCTCGTTTCTATAAAGTAAGGAACAAAATCCTCCTAACTTCCTAAGCGGGTTTGACCTTCACTTTTCCGGTCAGTAAACAAAATAATTTGCAAAAAATCAGCCAGAGCAGAATCGCATCCTTAATAAAAGCGAAAATTGCCCTGGCTCTTTTCAAAACTTTTTCAAAAAATAATGCTCCCGACCGGAAAAATAATCTGCAGATGCGCTTAGGAAGATAGAAAGGCACGAAAGCCATTCGGAAAGTGAGGTGCTGCAGATGCAGACAGAAACGATTGATAAAAGCCAGCAGGCTACACCGTCCATTGATGAAGAGCTTATTGACACTCTCATCGCAATCAGTGTTGTAGCCAAACGACTGGCAGCCAATCTAAGACAACAGAATACAGAAAATGGAGGAAAACAAGATGAGCAGAATGAGTGAATTATCTCAGGTGCTTGATGAAATGATTGCCTACGGTGAAGGAATGATCAAAGCCGCGAATGCACTCAAGGACATCTTCTCTTCTACAGAAGAAGCACCAACAAAAGCAGAAACCAAGTCAACCAAGAAAGCCGCAAAAGCTCCCGAACCGACTAAAACAGAGGAAGCACCTGAACCTTCTTATACAAAGGAAGATGTTCGTGCGGTACTCGCTTCCAAGTCCGCTGCCGGATATAAGAAGGAAGTCAAAGAGCTTCTTGAAAAATATGGTGCTCAGCAGTTAAAGCAGGTAAATCCTGCTGACTATGCAGCCATTCTTAAGGAAGCTGAGGTGATTGGAAATGCCTAAACACGCATACCTTTCCGCTTCTGCCAGTCACAGATGGTTAGCCTGCCCACCAAGTGCAAAGCTCTGTGCCAATATTACGGATCAAACATCCGAATATGCACAGCAGGGAACCGATTGTCATGAGCTGTGCGCCTATCTTGTGGAAAAGGCTCTTGGCAGAGCTGTCACTGATCCGACAGAAAGCCTGACCTTCTACGATGCTGAAATGCAAAACTGCGCAGAGGAATACAGAAATTATGTCCTGGAACAAATTGAAGCAGCCAAGGAATTCTGCAAGGATCCGCAGGTCATGATTGAGCAGAGACTGGACTTCTCCCGCTGGGTTGAAAACGGCTTTGGAACCGGTGACTGTGTCATCGTTGCAGATGAAGTATTACAAATCATCGATTACAAGCATGGTCTCGGTGTCCTGGTAAGCGCCGGAGATGATGAGCATGGCGGAAACAGTCAGATGATGTGCTACGCCTTAGGTGCATTGGAAGCCTTCGGTGATATCTACGACATCAATCAGATTAAGATGACCATTTTCCAGCCAAGACGTGACAATATCAGTACTTACACCATTTCCAAAGAGAAGCTTCTGAAATGGGCTGACGAAGTTCTGGCGCCTACCGCACAGCTTGCCTATACAGGCAAAGGCGAATTCAAAGCCGGTGACCACTGCCAGTTCTGTAAGGTAAAAGCCACCTGCCGAAAGCGTGCAGAATACAATCTGGAGCTTGCAAAATATGACTTTGAAATGCCAGCCACCCTGGATAACATTGAAATCGCCGCTATCTTAGCAAAGGTGGATGAAATGATTTCCTGGGGAAATGACATCAAAGAATTTGCCTTACAGCAGGCACAATCCGGTGTTCACTTTGACGGTTGGAAAATCGTAGAAGGAAGATCCAATAGAAAATTTACGGATGAAACCGCTGCGGCATCCAAAGTAAAAGGCGCGGGCTACGACCCGTATGAGAAAAAGCTTCTTGGCATCACTGCCATGAGCACAATGCTCGGAAAGAAGAAATTCGAAAAGCTATTAGGTGAGCTTGTATATAAGCCACCAGGTAAACCAACATTGGTACCGGAATCCGATAAGAGACCAGCAATGAATACAGCAATAGATGATTTTAGCATATAAGTCCAGTCTCAATGCTTAAAACAGATTGGCTGCTCGCAGACATATCTGTTTAAGCATTAGAGACGACAACGGAAATGAGCAAGTAGCCTGATAAGGCGGATTGCGAATTTACGTAGGAATCATGAAAGTGCAACGCACGGAATGATTCCGTGGACTTATACCACAAGACAAATAAAGGAGGGCCAATATTATGGCAAAGATTCAGAACCCTACAAAGGTAATCACAGGAGTTAATACACGTTGGAGCTATGCGAATGTATGGGATGCAAAGAGCATCAACGGAGGTGCACCGAAGTACAGTGTCTCCCTCATCATTCCCAAGTCGGACACCGTAACCGTTAACAAGATTAAAGCCGCTATCGAAGCAGCTTATGAGGAAGGTCAGAGCAAGCTTAAAGGAAATGGTAAGACCGTTCCTGCACTCTCCATCCTCAAAACACCACTTCGTGACGGTGATTTAGAGAGACCTGACGATCCGGCTTATGCAAATGCATATTTCATCAATGCCAATAGTGCTTCCGCACCTGGCATCGTTGATGCAGACCGTCAGCCTATCCTTGAGAGATCCGAAGTATATTCCGGTGTCTACGGCAGAGCTTCCATCAATCTCTACGCTTTTAACAGCAACGGCAACAAGGGAATTGCTTGCGGTCTTAATAATCTCCAGAAGCTTCGAGACGGCGAACCTCTTGGCGGAAAGTCCAGAGCTGAGGATGATTTCGCTTCTGATGAAGAAGACGATTTCCTTGAATAAATCCAATGTAACAACGACAACCAAGCAGGCGGTAGTAATGCTGCCGCCTGTGACAATCAAAGAAAGTAGGTAAAATATTATGACTATGGATTCTATTAATGAAATATTAGATGCTATTATCCGCGGATCCCTTTTAGGCTTTTTAGCTGGCTTCTGGTTAATGGGACTTGCTGCAATATGGAAGTGGTTCCTGGGTGTTGCAAAACATTTCCTTCATTGGCTCTTTCCAAAAGCAAAATGGTTCCAGCCCAAAGAACAGACCCCAAAAGGAAACTAATAGCAAGGCGGCAGTACTCCCCGGTGCTGCTGCCCTTTTTGTAAAGGAATGAGATTATGATAAAAGAAATGTCAATTGATTTAGAGACCTATAGCGATGTAGATATCTCCAAATGCGGAGCTTACAAGTACGCTGAGTCTGATAATTTTGAAATACTACTGTTTGGTGTATCCATAGATGGCGGTGAAGTACAGGTATTTGATCTGGCCTGCGGCGATACTATTCCTGATGGTATCCTTGCAGCCTTATCTGATGATACTGTTACAAAATGGGCTTTCAATGCCAATTTTGAAAGAATCTGTTTATCCCATTGGTTAAAAAAACATCACCCTGAACACTTCAAGGGCTATAATATTCTGGAAGATCCTGCTTCCAAATATCTGGACCCAGCCTCATGGAAGTGTACCATGATATGGTCTGCCTATATGGGCTTACCACTCTCGCTTGAAGGTGTCGGTGCTGTCCTTAAACTGCAGGATCAAAAAATGAAGGAAGGCAAAGACCTCATCAAATACTTCTGCTGCCCTTGTAAACCAACAAAGGTAAATGGAGGCAGAACCAGAAACCTTCCAGAACATGCTCCCGATAAATGGGAAGCCTTCAAAACCTACAATAAACGGGACGTAGAAGTGGAAATGTCTATCAAACAAAAATTATCAAAATTCCCGGTTCCTGACTTCGTCTGGGATGAATATCATCTCGACCAGGAAATCAATGACCGCGGAATTATGCTGGATATGGACATAGTAAAAAATGCTATCACATTCGATGAAAAGTCCAAGTCAGAGCTTATGATATCCATGCAGAATATCACGAACCTCGATAATCCAAACTCCGTAGTTCAGATGAAACAATGGCTCTCTGATAATGGTATTGAAGCTGAATCCCTTGGTAAGAAGGATGTGGCTGCTATGATAAAAAATACTGATGGTGATGTAGCTACCGCATTGAAACTCAGACTCCAGCTTGCAAAATCCTCCGTGAAGAAATACCAGGCTATGCAAAATGCAGTATGTAAAGATGGTAGAGCTCACGGTATGTTTCAGTTCTACGGTGCAAACCGTTCCGGAAGATGGGCCGGACGATTGATCCAGTTACAGAATCTACCGCAAAATCATATGAATGACCTTGCTGATGCTCGTGAACTTGTCCGTACCGGTGATTATGATTCTTTGGAACTGCTTTACGATGATATCCCAGATACTTTAAGCCAGCTGATTCGTACCGCCTTTATTGCAAGACCGGGATACAAATTCGTGGTATCTGACTACTCTGCAATCGAAGCCAGAGTCCTGGCATACCTTGCAGGTGAAACCTGGCGTTCCAAGGTATTCGCTGAAGGTAAGGACATCTACTGTGCATCTGCCAGTCAAATGTTTGGTGTACCGGTCGAAAAGCACGGTATCAATTCGCACCTCAGACAGAAGGGCAAAATCGCAGAGCTTGCTTTAGGATATGGTGGTTCCGTCGGTGCTCTTATATCTATGGGAGCTTTGGATATGGGATTAACAGAGGATGAACTTCAGCCACTTGTGGATTCCTGGCGTGCCTCCAATCCAAATATTACTGCCTTCTGGTGGAATGTGGATAATGCTGTAAAGACTACTATAAAAATGAAGATTCCTACAGAGGTAAACGGAATCAAATTCCTCTGTCGAAGTGGGATACTCTTCATCAAACTTCCTTCCGGTAGAACTCTTAGCTACGTCAAACCTCGTATCGGAGAAAATCGATTTGGCGGTGAATCCATAACCTATGAAGGCATCGGCTCCACAAAAAAGTGGGAACGAATCGAAAGCTACGGTCCGAAATTCGTAGAGAACATTGTGCAGGCAGTCTCCAGAGACCTTCTCTGTTTTGCTATGCGTAACCTCTCCCACTGCTTCATCTGTGGTCATGTCCATGATGAGCTTATCATCGAATGTAGCCAAGATGTTGACTGCAAATCCATCTGCAATATCATGAGTAGGTCTCCAGACTGGATGCCAGATATCCAGATTAGAGGCGATGGATATGAAACGCCATTTTACAAAAAAGATTAAAAAGATAGCGGTCTCCAGTGTTTTGCCAGAGGCCGCATAAATGCTCTATTTGTTCTTTCCACAACATTTTTTGTACTTCATACCACTACCGCATGGACAAAGTTCATTAGGATATACTTTCCTTTTATGAACAAAAGGCATGTTTGTACCGTGTGCTTTTCTCCTACTCTTCATTTCACTAATATATTCATGAATTTCATCTGTCGTAAATCCATCAGAAACATACTGCGAAGATAATACTTTTCGGGCAATAATGCTATTAACATGACCATTTCTATCCAAGTCCACAAAAATATACCAACACAAGTTCTGTTTACGATCTATCATATTTGCATAGACATATTTCTTTCTATGTCGCTCTGAAAGCGATTCAATATCTGGAATATTCACGAAACAACAATATGAGAATAAGTCAAATTCGACCCACATCGGTGTCATGTATCCTAATTGCTTTTCACGTAATATACGACCTCTTATGCTTTCATCCAACCGTTCTCGCTCATCATAAGCAAAATCTAAAATGAATTCTCCAAATTCTGTTCGTCCATCAATATCATTCTTTTCCAGATAACCAAATATCTCTCTATAATATTGCGGAATCACTTGTGTAGGTTTATCTTTTGCAATAAGACTATTATGAACTCCTGCATAGTATGCATCTAATTCTTCTCGAAAACCATTAGCCATAAACGAATTGCAGTCTCTGAAATCATTCACGTACTCTTCATAGGAATTTTGTGATATGTACAGTCCCAAATGATCAAGCTCATCATTTAATGTAAGATTTCTTATTCTTGTCGCCGCTTTTCTATGCTTTAGAAAATGCAAAAAACATATCTCAGAGTCAAAATAATCTTCATATACGTCAAGATCATCAATACTGATTGCTATCGTTCCACTCGCGCTATTAAAAAAATTGGTTTTCTCAATCTTAGCCTCAAATGTATTAAAGTTATCCACAGTTACACAAACCGTGTAAATACGTCGTATTTTTTTGCTATCTACCACAAATTTTTCAGTTTTGTCATTATTATAGAACGTCACACTCCCACCATTATTTGTAAAATAATTTTGCGTTCTAATACACTGATAATCTGCTTTACCTATTAAATCCGCAAAAGATCTTTTGTGAGCTTGATAATCAGTTATTGCCGGAGTATACGTAAATGATCCAGCTTTTACTTCCGCTATAATCACTACATCATCGCAAATCACAAAGATATCATTTTCATCCATCTGCTTCAACGATCCCGATATCGGATAATAATTTCCAATATAAATTTTTGCATTAGGCAGTAAATGTGCAAACTTCTCAGCTACTAAAGATTCACTTGCGTCCTGCTGTCTTTGAGCCCATACCGTAACATATAATGGATCATGCTCCTTAATATTTTTCTGCAATACTCTATAAATATTGTCGAAAAGATTATAATAATCAAAGCAGTACACAATATCTTTAATCTTAATAAAAGGTCTTTTCTGCACTGGCAAATCTTGAATCGGCCATCCTGGATATTCTGTCTTTTGAAACAAATCCATATTTTCACCAATAGACCATGATAAACTTTCTATTAAACGGTCATCCCAGTTTGTAACTTTTTTAACATCATATAAATCCGTTCCAAAACATTTTGACAAATAATCTTGAACTGTATGGCTCTGTCTTTTCTCCTCTAACAAAGCTTCAACTTCGTCAAACGTTTTTCCTTCTGCCTTCCTTTGAAACGCCTCATAATCACTAATAAAATCGTTTAATGAATCTAATTTACCTGAAGACAACGAAATTTCAAGTTTCCTCAAGCCTTCAATTATTGAGTCTGCTGTTTCTCCGTAAACTTCAATAAGCTTATCAGAATGCGGTGCTAACAATTTTTCAAGGTCATCTAACTGCTGAAATTGATATCTATGTCCTCGAACATTACTCATTAATTGTGCCTCAACTATATATTCAATATCCTCTTTTTTTAATTCTCCTTGCTCTTGTGCTTGAGCAGCCCATATCAAATTAAAAAACTGACATTTCATAAAAAGATTTTCAATATCAGCGAAAATTTCCATCACCATTTCCGACTGTGTATCCTCATCTATTGAAAATTCATCATATGGTTGGGCAACAAGTATACTTTGTATGTATTCAATCAATCTCATGTTAGTAATAGAATCTTGATCTATCTGTATTTCTGAAACCACATGGATTAATGAAGACATGGCGACATCCGTAGCAGACAAAAGCAAAAATAGTGGATCACATCTGTGTATTTTTTCAACAATCGCATTTACAAGCTCATTTATTTCATCTTTTGCTTCTTCTATATGCGAAGCAATTATTTTATTTCTATTCTTTATTTCTTCAGCTGTATATTTATTTTTCACAGAAACAAAATTTCCACTTCTACCTAACTCAATTTTCCCATTTGAATAAAATTCATCAAATCGTTTTTGATTAGCCAAATCTATCAATCCTCCTGCCAAAATTCTGTTCCATCCAGTAGCTTTTCAAGAATTCATCTCACAGCATTATCCTCTCATTTATTTCAACAAATACGGAACTATCACATCATAAAACTTCTTACTCCACTCTGCATGGAAACGAGCCATCTGCAACCAATCTATCTCGTTTTCAATACTAACATTATCAAGCTGGCAATATATTTTAGAAGATTTCACATCATCATTACGGTTCCATTTTAATGACATTCCTAATGTTGTTTCAATCTCATCCTTGTGTGAATACAGCAAATCAAAAGCCTTTTTATTGGCATCCTTGTCTGCTTTCCCCAACCAAAATTCTACTCTTGCACAATCATAGTTAGCCACGCAATTAAGACTGAATCCACTGACACCAAAGAAACCACTAATCCAGTTTTCTTTTGAAGGATGAACATTGCTAAAAGAAGCATCTCCGTGCATCTCATGAATGTGTTCCAATGCAAAAGCCCAATAACGTCTACGAAGTTCATTACGAGTACCTGCTTCATCTTCTGCATTCCCATTTTCATCACGTAAGTAAAACACCAAATCACTTGGATCAGCACCATATAACTTGAATATTCTTTTGAGTACAGAAAGTTTGCTCTGCGTATTTGTATTTGTCCATACAAAAATGCCATCGCCAATTTCAACGTTCTTCGTAAACTGTGTAGGATTCATACTGAAATGTAGCGCGATATTATCTTCACTGGACACAGCAAGCTTTGTAATAATTGTCTTATCCTCCGCATACAAAATCTTCAGAACCTTCTGGTACATTTCTACCCAACTTGTGACTGGCTGTTCTGTATTTTTATAACTAAAATGAGCAATCAGTCTGCCGCTTAACATTTCATCATCTTCTAAAGTGCAAGAATCAAGTTGCTTCTCTACCGGCTTGAATGCTGTAGTAGGACGAACCCATATCATCAATGCTCTGCCCATTAAATGTTCATTACGTTCCTCAATTTCCTTAAGGGTCCACTTGTCCTTCTTGGCAATCCAAGTGTTCATGCGGATACCACTATCGTCAAAACCATTCTGCATGGTTTTCTTTTCAGTAAAAGAGCTATTGCTGTACTTCGAGTTATAGGCAGTTAGCGTAAGGTTTGCCATGCGATGTAGCCACAGCTCGTGTATCTGCTCATAGTCATCGCCCAACTCCTTCTGCCATACCGGCGTAAGATGTTGTGGCATGATGTGTTCAATCGAATAAGTACCGTCATCGCAATGACGGTACACATCTTTGTCTTCCGAAGTACCAAAGTTCTCAAAGCGCTCAAGGATGTAAATCTTGTTCTTGCTGTTCATTAGATAAACAGGACGCTCAGCAAATGCCGCTTTAAATTCCTCATCATCTGGGAAGCGGGCACGTTCCTTCTTCGACAGCAGCGCGTACTTGAGCTTTTCGACATAGTTGTCCTCTGTGCCATCGTATCGGACGATCTCCCTGTGTAGCATAAGGAAGATTTTATTCAAAGCGTTGGTTGGTAGGTCGCACATTGTTCTGCGAAACAGATAATTCTCCATCGTAAGGAAAATCTCAGTAACCTGCGCCAGTGTCAGTTTGTTTTCGCTATATAGGCGCAATACTTCAAGAAAATACGGCCTTGTTACAGTTGTTTCCAAACGGTTCAGTCGATCTATACAGGCATCAAGCGCTGCGCTGCCGGATTTTCCGTCAAGAAGAATCTGATACCGCTTTGCATAGGCCAGCATCTCAACGAGGAGCGACTCCGTCTCAATCTTTCCGAGTTCAACAAACTCCTTGAAGTTGGTGTGGATTTTCTTCTGCTGCGGAATTACCTGTTGCTTCACGCTCAGATAATCCCGGATGAAGGCGCTCACATCATACTTCGTACAGACCTCAATTTTGTTCCAATATTTCTCGTAATAGACCTCCTGCTCCTTGGGCGGCAACCCCATCAGGATGAAGTTTCTGATTTTGTCACCTTCACTGAGGTCGAGTCCTGTCGAGTTCAGGCTTTCAAAAATGAGCTGCGGATTGTCATCCCTATCCAGTCGGATATTGATGATCTCCAAACAGCAAATCGCATCATAAAGTTGGTCAATGGTAATCTCCTGCTTTTGAATCCTGTCGTAGAAATAATCGTAATTCACAGTCAAATTGGACTCGCGGATGTGCTCTGTGGAATCAGAGAACAGCTTACCGAAAGCCTTCTGGTCATTCTTGACCGGCTTGAGCTTGATGCGAGTATCCTCCGGCTTCCACTTGTCCACGAGATATTCTTCGAAAATACGCTGTTTCAGATTGGCAGTCTCCGACACGATGATACCTTTATCAATCAGGTTATACATGGCAAGGAACAACAATGATACAGTCGTAAGACGCTGCTGACCATCGATAATCAAGAATTCCTCATTGTGGCCGTCTGGATTATATACGGAAACAAGACTTCCGAAAAAATGGCTCTTTCGATGTTCCTTGATGATCTTTACAAGGTCATCGTACAGCTGCTTGCAGTTCTCGGTCTTCCAGTCATAGTTTCTCTGATAAACCGGAATGACAAAACGCTTGTCCGCGCCTTCCATGTATTTAACGAATTTACATTCTGTACCTTTCATCCTGCAGCAATCCTCCTAATGTCATTGAAGATCTGGATCACTCCCAAGAGGTGTAATTCCATTTGCTTCAAGCATTTCATTTATTTCATAAATTGAATTCTCCGTGCAGGCTCCTAATACGCATTGATAAACATATCCCTCACCCTTCATAGAATTCAATTTGAAGTCTGTTTTACTGAGAAACATCTCAGCTTCCGGTAGTGGCAGCTTCAGGCCTACACATAACCCCAGAACTGTCTGCACGGATGTTGGATATTCTTCGTTGTTTCTCAAGCGCTGGATGGTCTTTTCTCCAACAAGTGAGAGGTCGGCCAGCTGCTTATTTGAGAGCTTTCTTTCTTTTTGTAAGGCCACCAGCGTTTCTGCAAAGGAGCCGGGATATCTGCGTAATGCTTCTGCCCGGTGCTTAGCGTTCTTAATTTGGTCGAGCAATATCCAGTTATGCGTGTTAGGTTCAAAGGAATACTCAACCTGATTTTCAACCGGAACAGCATTCCGCATGAACTGCGTGTAATACTTTGCTCCTTGATATTTTGATTGATAGCTGTATCCCTTTGAGAAAACTACGCAGCATTCATCCATGTGCGCGAGCGCATATTCTGAGAGCGCAGCATTTCCAGCCTGATCCCTCGCTATGTATTTCTCGTTATTGAGAACGAGGTGACGATCTGCAAAAATAAACTGGCCACTGTCAATCAGCTTCTTAAACTCGCGGTCAAAACAGTAAGCCTTAAACAAATCGGCATAGGGAATCGTGAAGGTCTGATTCTTATCCAAGGCACCGGCATCAAACGAATATCCGCGTACATACTGACCATCGACAAACGGATATGCGCCCTCGGCTTTGGAGTATCCCAGATCTATCAACCTTACCTTGGCGGCCTGTCTCGATACATCGAACAATTCAGCGAGTTCATCAATAACATTCTCATAGGCAGCAATACTCGCTTCATCAGCTCCACCATACTCGTCAAGAAGCTGATCTGCCTTTAATCGAGTCGTCTTCGCTGGCATCAGGATTCTCGGAGCGACACCTTTGGCCTGCCACTCCATCCAGTCCACAGCTCTCCACTTATCTGAATCCGTAGTGTTAGCAGCTATCTGGCATTGAATTGCTTTCCCCAGATTATCATTCGCACCTATCATTTTCATCAGCACATGGTATGGCTGATGCCGATGCCAGTGAAAGCACTCATGTGCGAGCGTAGTCCGCTTTGTTCCTACAGATCTCTCATAAGAAACGCGAGGATCAAGATATACTGTTCCACGTTTGGCATTGCGGATGGTAATCTTCCGGTGCTTATCAAGAACATTCCCGTTATCAAATATGATTGTCCCGAAGTAAGTAAGGTCATCCGACAAAGGAACATCCTCGATAACCTGAAGCTTCATGTCGCTGGCTATCGTCTCAATTGGAACCCTCATCGGTGAATCCAGCGCTTCCGGACAATACCTTGTCAAGAATTTCTCGGCCTCGTCATCAAACTGGTCGCGTGAGATGATGGGCACCAGTTCTCCGGACAGGCGGTCATTATCGGATTCCTCCTGCGGCTCACAATTTCCGACTGCCATAATCCTGAATCCGCTCATGTCGATGCCAAGTGTAACCTGACAATGAATTTTGAGCCATCGCTCATTGAAGTACCCCTTGCGAAAAGAAGACGGCATTTCTACATCGCATGATGCAATCACATCAAATGCAATGACACCATCCTCTGGCTGCTCAATATGGATAACATTTTCAATCTCCATATCCACAACCGACGGCCTTTTCACAGTACCGGAATATTCCTCTTGGATATAGGCGATGGCCGCATCCCGGATGTCATCATATCGCGACTGGTCGATCAACTTCTGAAGCGGGCTCTCATCCTGTGCCTCATAGTAATCCAGTCTGCTGTCATTGAGTTCTTTACGAATTTCGCGCCAGTTAGGCATATACCTGTCCATATGCGCGATGAATGTAGCGTCATGCTTTCTTGTAATTAAGTGCGTCAGCTCATGCAGGATAATATAATCAAGGCAGGCATACGGCTTCTGGGCGAGCTGCAGATTGAACCACAGCTTCTTTTTATCTGTGGAGCAGGCACCCCATTTTGTAACCATGTATTTCGTTTGCCACGAATCACATTTAAGCCCTGTCTGCTCCTCCCACTTAGGCAGTCGCTTTTCTATCTCTTCCTTCAAGATCTTTCGATATTCCTCTTTCACATAAGCGTCCCGCTGCTTCACGGTGCTCTTTGCGCTCATAGAAAGGACAATGTTCTGATTCTGGATCTCGAAGCTATTTTTCTGATTGTCCGGCTTGAAGACAAGAAAGTATTGTTTTCCCCAGATATACATCGTCTCACCGGAAACATACTGACGCTTTGATGCTCTTGGTTGATCCTGAAACTGCGCAATAGCTCTCTTGATAAAGCCCAGCTGAGTTCTGGCATAGGCCTCTATGGCTTTATCATCCACGGATAAAGGCGCAGAAATTACCACATGTCCATCCGGTGGCTTCACCTGAAGGTGCATATTTTTTATATTCTTTTTTTGCACATCAATCGGAATACCGGAAATGACAATGCGCATTAATACTCCTCCTGCTTCTCGATGATCTTATAGATGCGCTCCACCTCAGAATCATCACCTATAATCTCAAAGAGAGCCTTCTTTATTCTTCTGATAACCACCTGATTTTCTCTGAACCCGGACAGTGCCTGTTTCTTTACTGCCTTGTGGATTTTAAGGGCAAGTTTCTCATCCTCACCGGTGTTATCATAAATAGCCATAAGAGCCTTACTCTTGCGGATGCTTTCCGGATATTTATCGTTATCTTCCGGGCAATCGACATCCTTGGCCAGCTCTATATATTTCTCAAGCATCTCGGCATAGTCAAGAACTCCTTGTTTGCGCTCCTCGATGAGCTTATCAAGAATCTCTGACATCTTTGCGTAGTAGCGCGGATTGACGGTGACCTTTTCGATAACCTTCTTACGGATGTTATTCTCGATGGCCTCCGCTGCACCTTCTTTATGGCCGCTGTCGCCCTCGCCGATAAGTGTCTCACCCTGCTTTGCAACCAAGTCCAACAGAGTAAGATTATCGAAATCGCCAATCTTCTCGGCGTCCGTTGCCGTAATATAGTTATCGATCATCTTTCTCATGTCAGGCTCATAGGCCTTCAAGTCAAGGAAGTCACCACTGGCCGTGCCGATGGTTTTCTTCAGCTCAATATAGAAAGTGACCTTCTTGTCATATTCATTCAGTTTGCCAGATGAGATATCGTCAATCAGATATGGTTTTGCTTCCGCGAAGGCTCTGACAAGGCTACTCACCAGACGATAGAGCTTTTCTCTCAGGCGGGCATATATCTCATCGCTTTCTTCCGACTGTCCGGAAACGCCACAGAAATAATGGATGTACTGAATCTCTCCGCGTGGCTCCTCGACACCTTCGCAGAGTTCTTCGACTGCGTCATATACTTCCTCAAAATAGGAAACTGCAGCATCATGGCGATCCTTAACAAGCCCTTTAACATCCTCCGGATCGTATCCTTCAAAAGCTCCGGAGGTATAATCCTTCATTGCCGTCTGGAGCTGTCCGAACAGCTGCTTGTAATCCACGATATAGCCGAAGTCCTTAGTATCATCGTCAAGACGGTTTACACGGCAAATTGCCTGAAACAGGCCGTGGTCTTGCATTCTCTTATCGATATAAAGATAAGTGCAAGGCGGCGCATCGAATCCGGTGAGCAACTTATCCACGACGATAAGGAGCTTCATGTTTGCAGGCTCCTCTACGAACTTGCGCTTTGCTTCCTTTTCAAATTCCTCCACCTTGGCCTGAACCGATCCCGCGTTCGGAAGATTGGAAGGATCAAGACCCAGCATCTTCAGATACGTCTCGTATTTGAGGAAGGTTTCGGTATCGTCCTCATCGCTGACGGTGTCGGTACGCAGTTCTCCCTTGTTCGGTGTATAGGAAGAAATGATGGCACACTTCTTAAAACCCATCTGCTGGAAAATTTCATAGTACTTACAGGCCGTAGGAATACCATCGGCTACAAGAATCGCATTACCGTTTCCATCCATCAGACGCGGTTTCATATTAAAGTCCTGAATGATATCCCATGCCACCTTTTCAAGACGCGAGCGGGAGCTATACACCTTCTGCATCGTGCCCCACTTCTCCTTGAGCTTTGCCTTTGCACGAGAGGAAAGGCCTCTAGTCTTTACGTCGAACCACTGGTCAACACGATCCTGTGAAGACAAATCCTGTGGAACATCGCGGTATTCATAACGAAGGTCCAGAACGACACCGTCGGCCACGCCTTCGTTATACTTGTAAGCGTGGATATATGTACCGAAAACCTCAATACTGATCTTCTTATCCCTTTTCAGCAGTGGAGTGCCCGTAAAGCCTATAAATACAGCATTCGGCATGATGGTCTTCATCGCCGTATGAAGCTTACCAGACTGTGTTCTGTGGCATTCGTCAACAAACACCACAAGATTTCCTTTTGTCTCAAAATTGGCAGGGAGGGACGCTTTCAGCTCTTCTATGTACTTGTCATAGTCATTCTCTGTCGCTTCACCACCACGACGTCCAAACTTATGTACCAGCGAGCAAATCAGCGAATCATCATATACATTCAGGCGATTCAGCAAATCCTTACCGCTCTTGGTTCGAGCAATATTCTCATCCACGCCAGTGAATGTTTTTTCTATCTGCTCATCAAGTTCATCTCGGTCTGTCACGATAAGGACACGGGCATTAAGCTCTGCCCAATGTGTCAGAATCCACTTTGCAAGCCATACCATTGTCAGCGTTTTTCCGGAACCCTGTGTATGCCAAAGGATACCACCCAACGGTTTATCCGGTTCTCTGTTCGGATTGTGAAGCTCCGCTCTCAGATTAGTAAGCCTCTGCTGGGTACGCTTGATACCAAAATACTGATTGTACCGGCATACTTTTTTGATGCCTTTATCAAAGACAACAAAATTCATGATAAGGTCGATAAAACGTTCCTTATCGAACATGGCATATATCTGTTTCAGGAGTTTGTTCTCTATACCTTCGCAGGTTTTACTGATACGGACATCTACCGAATCACGCTCTTCCTCATGTTCTTTGAATCCGTCATCCTTCCACTCCATATAAAACTTCTCTCCAGTCAGAAGCGTGCCATAACGCAGTCCTTCTGATTCGTTTCCGGCCATGCAAAATTGCATTGTTGTAAAGAAGCTCTGTATGAATGAGTTCTTCTGATTTGTCAAATTCTGACGGATACCCTCAGAGACGGAGATGCTGCTTCGCTTCAGCTCAATAACCGCTACTGCAATGCCATTCAAATAAACTACAAGATCCGGTCGCTTCTCTGACTGTTCAACGACCGTCACTTCCTCGGCAATAGCAAAGTCATTGTTCAGAGGTTTTTCCTCATCAACAAGCTGCACAGTCACCGGAGGCTTTTCAGGACTCTCGCTGACTGGAATGCCGTACTTCAACCGTGAATACACAGTCTTGTTGGCATCATATACGCCACGAGAAAGATTCCCGGCTTCCTGTTGAAGCTGCATAACAGCAGCATCAACCAGTTTATCAGCGTAGCCCTTCAGTCGAAGGTACTGGCGCAGGCGATCTTCCTTGATGTTTTTATTCTGATAATCCGATAGGTTACCAATATACTGGTAGCCCAAGATCTCCGGGTCTTTAAAAAAACGGATCACTCTTTCCTGTGTTTTAATTTCGGCATCGCCAATACTCATCTGACAGGCACCTCCTTACACTAATCTGACCTTACCGGTCAGCAATTCTTCCATCATGCCCTGTTTTACTTCTTCATACTTATTCAATTTGTCTTCAAGTTTATGTATCTCCGAGTCCATATCAAACAGAATCTCTGATATAGCCTCCTGTTCCTCAATTGTTGGAGGCACGAAAAGGTCGAATTTCACAAGATCTTTCTGATATAGGTGGTTTATAGTCGATCCAGCAGAAAGCTGCTGAAGGAATTCCTTAAAAACAGATGATTCCAGCACATAGAACATAAAATGCGCCGTATATGCGTCAGTAATAGGTTTGACAACAAATACCCCGCTATTCAATGTTGCCGGTCTCTTTAAATTTGTAACATAGGCAACCTTTCCAATCGTTCCATCTTTCGTCAGCAATAAATCTCCATCTGTTACTTGAATATTAGGATCTTGTACATACCGATCATAATTTACGAAATGGCACCCATTCCACTTGATCTGACCATCCTGAAAATCTGTACCAGTAATCAGATAGGAATATCCCTCGTCTAAATATTCTGCCGTTGTTAACCCCTGCCAGCCTATACGGGCTTTTAATTTCGAATTCTTTGCAAGGTTAATCTTGACCCATTCTCCAGAATAACCATTCAGACGTTTCTTCCCTGTCACCAGCATCTGCATCGTGCCTTGACGGATATCCTTCTTTTTTCGAATGAGTTTCTGCAGGTCGGTGATTAGAACATCGGCATCGGATAATATTTCAGCAATTTTCTTTTGCTCTGGTATTTCTGGCTTTGGAAGAACAACCTTTGCTACCTTTTCTTTATTTAAATTCTGAACACTGCTTCCTGCAGCCATCGCAATGTACTGCTGCATCGTCAGATTGGAACTAAGCGCATAGTAAAGATAATCTCTATCAAACGCTTTATCGTACTTTTGTATAACAAGCCAGCCGTCATGGACGCATCCTTGAATATTCATAATATACGGTCGACCATAACTCATTGAATTTGATAGAATCAAATCTCCCTCGTATACCATTCTGGATCTTGATACACCTTCCGGAATGATTTTTTCTTCGGTTGCCGTTATATATTTTGCATCTGCATCGACATCACCGATTTTAATCCAATTCACACCTGTATCGCTGGTAGTCAGGAATTCCTGAATAGGTCTTGGCGAACCGCCCCTGAATATCTGAGAATGCTCACCAAGGCTTAATGCTTCCCACTCATCCGGTAATTCCGTTCTTAATACTTCGTTCACCATTTGAATCCCATCCTTTCCAGATGAGACTTTACCTTTGCCTCATACTTTGTTGTATCAGACTCAAGCTGCGGAAGTGTACTCTCGTAACGCTCTGCCAGCTCGATGATCCTGTTTGTCAGATGGTGAGAAATTGCCGCATATAAATCACTGATTCCGGAGAATATGCTGTTGAACCATTTTCTGTTTACAAGTAGATCGAGGATTTCATCATCGGTAAGCGTTTCGTATCTTGCACGACATTTTTCGTCCAGTGCCTGATAAAGATCTTTGACGATTTTGTTATATTCTGAGACCTTTCCACATAGTTCAAGTGCCTCTTTCAACTGGTTTACGTCCTCCTGAAGGCTTTCTGGGATACTCTCAACCGTGCGTATAATGGTCAGTCTGTCAACAATAGCTGTTTTTGTGACATTTCCTTTTTCATTAACTACGCTCTTGCAAAGTGGATGGCCTACGAGATAAGCCTGAAGACGTTTCTTTTGCATTGGTAGTAATTCAAGCAGATTGACAAGTTCTATCGTTTCTTCGGTTTCGACATGCTGAGTCAGTTCAGCTATTTTTGCTTCTATGTCCTTGGCCTTGACTTTGCCATTTTCTGCAACATCTGCCAGAGAGGAGTCTTCGTCTGCACTCTCGATTAAATCTGAAAGCTGTGACTCAGTTTCTGCTGCAACGTTCTCGGCTTCTTCAATGGCGTTCTTTTCTTCACGAAAGAAAGCGTCAATTACTATATTTTTCGGAATCAGTCGGCCTTCCCAGCCGGTGATCTTCATTTCTCCCTTTTTCTTTCCGGAAGTAATCTCTTCCTCAATGTTGTCTGTCGCACGAGCATTAGCATAACCGTCTGGCTCACTGATGATCAATGACACATCATCGTTCATAACCTCGTTCCAATATGCCAGCAACACCTGATAGACATCGTACTTATCGATCAGTGTCAGGTTCTCAAACTCTATCAGGATGGCTTCAGCAAGGCTTGCGATTAGTTCTCTTGCGGAAACATCTTCGTCGAGCGTTGAAAGCGCAGGATATTCCTTGGATTTCCAAGCGGCGAAAGCATCGTCAAGCTTCTCGCCATATTCTGAAAACTCCGCATTCTTATAAATCGTCTGACGGATATTTTCATGCTCCACATTCAGGTTGTAATATTTCTCGCTGATTGCTGTCAGTAGTTCTGTCTTCAACGAAGGGAATACGCCCCAATACTTCTTCAGGCCATCAATATCAACTGCCGGAATGCCTCCATGAATGTGTGCGTAGATATCCTGAATATCCTCCGGATCAGTAGAATCAATGTACCGGGTGATGTTCAAGTTGTATTCGTTCTTTTTCTCTATTTCATCGTTTAGCACAAAACGAGCATATTTCGGATCAGTAGTGATCTGTTCATTAAAGGTCGTGATAATCCTATAAATATCACGTTCGCGCAGACGATTCTTATTGCCGTCCTTTACATACCCATGGCTGGCATCGATCATAAAGATGCCTTGACGATTTGCGGCACCTTCTTTATCAATCACAAGAACACATGCAGCAATGCCGGTACCATAAAACAAGTTAGCCGGAAGGCTGATGATGCCCTTGATCCAGTGCTTTTTGATAATAGCTTCTCTGATGGTGGCCTCGGCATTTCCACGGAATAAAACACCGTGTGGAAGAATAACCGCAGCCTTACCATTGGACTTCAAGGCTTTCAGGATATGCATGAGCCATGCATAATCTCCGTTCTTTTCCGGAGGCATGTCTCCATAACCTTCAAAACGGCCATATTCCTTACCAGCAATACCATCACGCCAGTTTTTCATAGAAAACGGCGGATTAGCTACTATGTAATTAAAACGTTCAAGTATGGAATTATCAGATTTATCAAGATACTGCGGATTCGAGAACGTGTTACCGCTCTTGATAGTGATTTCAGCCTTTCGGTGCAGGACTGCATTCATCTTAGCAAGACCGGCTGTTGTGCTTTCCTTTTCCTGACCATAACCCATGATCGGGAACGGAGCCGCGTCGATAGCTCGAATTAATAGACTGCCACTGCCACAGGCTGGATCACATACCGTGGCACTGGAATCCGTGCAGCGGCTGATACCCACCACATTTGCGAGGATTCTGGAGACCTCGGCAGGTGTATAGAATTGTCCCTTACTCTTTCCGCTTTCTGTGGCAAACTTGCGCATCAGGTATTCATAAGCGTCTCCGATAATATCATCACCCTCTGCCTTGTTCTTAGAGAAGTCGAGTTCCGGGCGTTGGAAGATAGAGATAAGGTCGGTCAGCTTATCGACCATTTCCTTACCGCTTCCGAGTTTCTTCTCATCGTTAAAATGCGCAATATCAATAACACCCTTAAGGTCAGTGTTCTCATCTGCAAGGCGGGCTATAATCTTGTCCATGCCCTCGCCGATATTCTTCTTTCCCTTAAGCGCAATAAAGTCATCAAAGGAGCAGCCCGTCCTCTTCTCTGGATCGGGATCTTTATCATGTGCCTTGTCAAAGACCTTAATGTCCTCGTAGTCTCCTTTATTCTTAAATTTATCAGTGACATACTTCATAAAAAGAAGCGTCAGGATATAGTCCTTATATTCTGAGGAATCCATGCCTCCGCGAAGTTTGTCGCAGCTCGCCCATAGCGATGCATATAATTGTGTTTTCTTGACAGCCATATTTGCCTGCTCCTTGTCTAATGATTTTCGTTGTTTTTCTTATAAATCAGTCGGCGCTCTTACCGCTCTTCACCCATTCATCGAGTTCGGAGATTTTGAATTTCCACTGTTTCCCGATTTTTTGAGCAGGCAATCCTTCTTTACCGTTTCTAATCCAGCTGCGCAGTGTCACGGTCTTAATTCCCAAGTATTCCGCAGCCTCATCTATGCTAATCCATTTGTCATTCATGATTTCTTCCATGCTCTCACCTCGTGATTCTGAATCTGCATATAGCTTAACTATTTTAGTATACACCATAAATGTGATTTTTTTCAAGAGTTTTCTGTTATTTGATGATATTTATTTTTATTTCTGCGTTCTCAAAAAAGCCCACCGGACACTACCATGTCCGGTCTTTTTTTGCTCAATTTTCAAGATTCAGAGATGCATCTGTCCTGTTTTTATACCCTGTTAACCAGCAAAAACGGACATGCCTGTGTCTGAGGTTTCAATCCTGAAAAATGGCATACTTTCTTTAGCACGTGGGAGCCATCTGCGCAGGGTGTTTCCGGTTCCACGTGACTACCTATGACAATCAAATACTGTACCGATCACCGGAAGTGAGGTGCAGCCGAAATGGAGTAATCCTAACGGCAATCTCACATCTGATGGTCTATTTCTGCATGTGGTGGGGCTCTCCATTTCGGCACAAGCCGAAGGAGGGCTTTTATCATGCAAATCAATGTAAATCATCAGTCAACCAACGACAACCACAACTACGACAACCGTCGCGGTTACAACAATCTCCCACTTCAGCCGGGAGAATGCCTCGTACCAATCCGTGTGGACTGGGAAATGGTGAAACATTTCAATATGTGTCAGGACAACCTTGAAACCTGGCATATCGGACCTAACAAGGTTCTGGTAGCATTTGCTCCTGTAAAAATTGAGGACAAGCCTGCTGCCCTTAAACAGTTCAATGCTGATGTCAGAGAACACTTTGCATCTTTTAAATCAGATGACGTTCTCTCTCTTGACCAGTTTATGGACGAAGCCACATCAGAAGATGGCAAAGGCTTTGAACCTGCATCACCGGAAAATCTTGAAGAAACCGTTATGCTCCGTATGATTATTCAGGATCTCTTAAAAAAGATTCATGAAATCAATCCGAAGTATGGTCGTATTCTCGACCTTATCTGCGAGGATTACACCAAAGGACAGATTCTTGATGAATTAGATCTTGGAAAATCCCAGGGATATGCTGATATCAAAGCAGCACAAGCTCTTGCAAAGAAGCTCTATTTCGGTGAATAAGCTTCCTCCTTAATTTGAAAACAGCGGTATCCTCACTTCGAAGATACCGCTGTCTTTTATGTTATACGCATTTTCTTACATTCAATTGGTAATCATCATGTTTCACGATACTCTTAATCGCCTGTCTCAGACTTCTTGCGTGTCCGTGCTTGTGATATCCGTCTTCAAAACGATGCTTATGGAATATGATCAAAGCTTCCTCTGTAGGATATTCGGAACAGTGCAGGTACCAGTAATGACCGGTATTCCTGCTCTGTATCGTCACATCCTGACTATCAGCAATTATGATATTGAAGTAATCTCCATCAATCTTATCAAGGCTCTTCTGTTCAAACATTCGCAGCCTCCTTACTGAACCAGGCTTCCAATGCCTGTTCCACTATTGCATCCACCTGGTTCGGATCCATTCCCTCAAAGTATTTCTCCACAATTCTGCCCGGAACTTTGTAGCATTTCTTTTTGACGGGTTCTGCACTTAAATATCTTTTTACCATTGCCTCTGTCAGAGCACCAGAATGACTTCTAATCTTCATAACCATCTCTATGGTGATTTTAGTTTTCTTCTCCCTCATAATCTCATATACCATCGTCTGCTCATTCTCCGGAAGGAAAGCCAGCTGTAATGCTACCTTCGTATAAAGGGCACCTCTATCCACCATATCCTTGAAGGGTTTAATCAGGTCATTCAGCTTAAGTAATCTCCCCACAGAGCTACCGGACAATTCATATTCCTTGCCAATCATATCTCTGGTCTTCAGCCTGTGGTCATCGTGACCACGAGTGATCGAAATCTCTTTGCCTTCTAGACGAGCAATTTCTTCCAGAATATCATTTCTTTTTCCTTGACAAGCTTCCTTCTCATACCTTGCCTTCAACACTGCTGCCTTCTCCGATATTGCCAAATCCGAAAATGACCTTTGCATCAAATTCGTTTCAATTACATACACATAGGCCTCTTCCTCAGATAAATCGGTCTTCACTATTGCTGGTATTTCCTTAATTCCGGCCAGCTTAGCTGCATTCCAGCGATTATGCCCGGAAAGCATTTCATAACCAGCATCAAGCTTCTGTACAATAACCGGATTGAGCACACCGTGCTCCTTCACACTTGCAATCATATCGTCTAAGCGTTCTCCCTCATACAGATGAAACGGATGATCGTGAAAAGGCTGAATACTCTTCACTGGTAACATCTGAACACCTCTTGGCATTGTTACTTCTTCCATATCTCCCATCAGCAAATCTACTGCATCACCAAATACTTTTCTCTTTGAATTAGCCTTCATATGCAATTATCTCCTTTGCAAATTTTCTATATGCGATTCCTGCAGATGCTTTTTTGCTATACTGAGCAATCGGCATATTGTAGTAAATGCTCTCTCCCACCTTGACTGTTGTCGGTATCCTTGTATCAAATACTTTGATTTTTCCCTGGAAGCTTCCGGTCACTTCATCTGTCAGAACCTTACAAAGAGTGGTTCTGCTCTCACACATAGTTAAGAGAATGCCTGCGACCTCCAACTTCGGATTGATTCGCTTCTTAATCTTTCCTACAATTTTTAGAAAATCCTGCAATCCCATCATCGCCAGAAGCTGAGGATTTACCGTAATAATCACCTCATCTGCCGCAGCCAATGCATTGATGGTAAGCATTCCCAAGGATGGGCAGGTATCAATCAGTATGTAATCATATCTGCTCTTCAACGGTTCCAGAACCTCTGCCAGCATCCTCTCTGCACCCATTTCTGTTCTAAGCTTTGCATCCACCACAGACAGATAAATGGATGATGGAAGATAATCCACGCCGTCTCTACTCTGAATATAATCCTCAAAGCTCTCTGGCACCTCTTCTTCCATCTGATCCATCATCAGATGACCAATCGTATATTCCAGTGCTCCAGTATCTTCTACTCCGTAGCAGGTAGTCAGATTTGCCTGGCTATCAAAATCTACCGTCAATACCTTCTTGCCCAACTCCTTCAAAGAATAGGCCAGGTTATGTGTGGTCGTGGTTTTACCCACGCCACCTTTTTGTGAACCGATGACAATAATCTTTCCCATAATCACTGCACCTCTCTTCCGTTATATTCTGTATTTCTCTCAGCCACAAACTGCGCATGGAGCTGTTCCTTCTCCGCCTGAAAACGCTTCTGAAGCTTCTTCATTCCCTTCTCCATGAATTCTGCTTCTGCCTTTGCCATTGCAGCCTTTTCTGCATCCGGAGTAATAACCAGCTTCCCATCCTCACAGCTGACAGTGATGTAGTCACCAATCTCAAATCCCATTTCCTTGAGCCATTGACCTTTGAGAATAATGGTGGGTGTTGCCTTGTAGTTATATCCGCTCTGTTCGTGAACCTTCATGCTTCTAATCTTCTGATTTTTCATAAGCTTGTCTCCTTTTTCAATCAAATGTCATTTTTTGAAAATCTTACATAGTCTTATGTATCAATCTGTGCTATACTTTTCACAGGCAAATCTGCCAATACACATACTGGAGGCTGTCATGAGTGAAGAGAAAAATGGTTCCTATAAGGGCTTAACCGAAGCTCGTCGAAGAGCTAACAAAAAATATAATGATCGTTTCGTTGAAATTAAGGTTCGTGTCACCCCAGAGAAGCGTGCCATCATAAAAGACCACGCAGAAAAGATGGGTGAAAGTGCTACTGCCTTTATCAATCGAGCAATCGATGAAGCCATGAAACGCGATCAAATAAACTAAGCGATGCATTCGCATTCCGCTGCGCTACATGCTCATTACGCGCTGTCGCGCTATCGGCCAGTCATCAATAACAGCCTTATGTGAGCAAGCTCCCAACAGCTGTATTGATTCCGTCCGGCATCGCTCGTAGAACGCGAAAAATCCGGTGACGTATGGATACATTTCCACACATCACCGGATGATTTTTCCTCTCAAAAATTATCTCCGTTGTGTAATTTTCTATATGAGTATATTTGCAACAAGGCTCCCCACCTGCATGTTTTTTTCGTTATTTTCTACACATTTCAAATGGTCTAAACCTGGTCTAAAACAGAACTGTGAAGCTTCCCTTTTCCCGATAAATCAAGACTTTTTAGAGAGTTGCCAGTATATTGCCGTGGCACACGAATAAAACTTTTATCATGTTCTTATAACTCCTCTTCCTTCTCTACTGTTACAGCTGATCGTACTTGACCGCACTCCCTTTTGCCTTTTCTACCGGATACTTTGCTTCATTCTGCGACATCTTCATATTTATAATCTCATCCACATCCAGTTCCAGCTTATCTAACAGATTCTGACTATAAACCAAAACATCCGCCAACTCCTCCTTGACATGCTGCAGATCATATTCTTCATCAGACCACTGGAAGCACTCCAATAACTCTGCCGCCTCAATTACGATAGATTTTGCAAGGTTTGCTGGCGAATGAAACTGCTCCCAGTCTCTGTCCTCTGTAAATTTTCTGATTCTATCTATTGTTTCCTGCTTCATAATTAAACTTACTCCTTTATTTTGCTGCTTCTAATAACGCTTTCTGAAGTTCTGGATCACAGGCATAAATATACATTCCATTAACTCCTCGTGTCATTAAGACTCTCACTTCATGCTGAATTAGTATTTCACCAAATTTCTGTTTTGTTCCATCAGATAATGTTCTATTTCGAATTGCCTTCTCATTACAACTTTCCAAAGGATCAAATATTACCTTTCCATTACGATATTTCACAGATGGTCCAAGAATAACTCCGGCATAATTAAGATCAAATCCTTGAATTGTAAATGTTGAACCAACTTCATTTATCGTTTGCGGTTGTTCAGCCCACGCTAATCCTTTAATAGCTCTTTTTTCTTTTCTTGTAAGTTCAGACTCCAACTCCCTATTCCAAGGCTTATGCCATTTTCCAATCAGTACTTCCCAATACCTCATAAGCCTGTCCTCTGGTCTATGATTTGAGCTATATTCCCAATCATAAGTTGCAATCACCCTTGACAACATCGAATCACTTTCTTTTGCTTTTTTCTGAATCTCCACATCAAGCAATTCAGGCTTATCAAATACCTTGATGTCATATCCTCCAAATGTATCTGGAATTTTCTTTAAGCATCTCTCTTTTGTAAAGGAATCTATCCAATCCATTGTTGCAAAATCTACCTGCATACGAAGTTGCTTATATAATGCGATATGATTATTTTCCGCTTTTGCTTGGTTTCTGTACTTCCCAAGAATCTGAGATTCCCAAAACTGCTCTGTTGTGAGAATCTGATTTTCATCAAACATTACTACCGTCACACGAGCTCTATCTATAATGTCTCTCAACTGATTTTCACCTCGATATGACTGTTTGCCTTGTGTAAGAAGCAAATGCGCTTCATCAACAAATGCCACATCGATAGGATCATTTTCTGAATGATTATTGATAAAAGTCGTGGGTTTACTAACAACCTTCCCGTATTTTTCTGTCAGCCCAAGCTTCTCTGCTATTTGCTCATATACTATAATCTGTTCATCATGATTAACCAACAACTGGCATTTTAATTCTTTATTACTCTCCTCTGCCTGACAATATAATTCATAAAATGTACTACTAGTTAAAACAGTCTTTCCCGTTCCAGCTTCACCATCAATAAAAATCAGTTGCTTCGTTTCTTCTTTTTCAAGTGCCTCAGAAACTTTTTAGATAATAAGTTCCCTTGCCTCTTCCTGTTCTTTAGTTAGTTTATGAAGTGGTGACGCTTTATATATTGCTGAATCTTTTATTGCGCTTTCTGTCGGAAATAAATCTTTATTTTCTTTTCTGAGTCCTCTCCAAATTTTGCTGAATATTTCATCAAATTCTTCCATAGGGTAATAACTCGTTTGCGGATTATCTCTTAAATTATATACATGTTTCACACGCTCTACACTCATCATATAATGCATTAAGCGATTCTCTATGTCGAGCGTTAACGATTTATTGAAATATTCATGACCTATAATAAAAAGACTTGCATTTTTTTTCAACAATTTGCTCTGCCATCCTGGCTGATTTAAAGCAGCATCATAATGCTGTCGTGTTCTCTTAAAAATATTATTTGTCTCCCCAACATATACCTCAAATGCTCCAGAATCCTGCCAATTATGAATATAAACTGTAGGAAAATCCATTATAATAGCCTGCGTTTTCTCATCCTCTGCAGGCAATGATACTGTCTCAAAAAAGTCCAATGCCTCTCGACTATCTCTAATTTGTTTAATAATTGGTTTTGCCACACTACACATTCTCGTTAGCCTCTCTTGGGTTATATATCTTTAAGTATATTCCATATTTCTTCATATTACAAATAAAATATTTCATCATATCCTTATACAGATGTATTCCATCTTTGATGTCCGCTGATACAGCCTTGACTATACTGTAGCGTTTACCATCACTCTGTATTATGAATATTCTTCATCAAAATAAAAATGGCGAAGTGCTTGTCTTAACACTCCGCCGAATGCCTAACCAATTTGAGCAAAAATGCTTGGTTGGGACTGTTTTATTATTTTATGCCAACCTACTGCATTTATACACTTAAATGTCCTTTCCGATCCGCCGGAAGATTCATTGCTTTGAGACTGACTACAGCACTATTATTTTGAATCAGCGTATCATTTTCCGGTGTCGTATGTATTGTGCAATTATAAGTTCTGGAATTATGAGCACAAATATTGCGCAATACTGAAACGCCCTGTATCCGAAAAGCAAGTCTGTATATAATTTTTTACCAATACGAAAAAATACCTCTCACAACCTGCGCCCAATCAGTGATCCACTCTGCTTATGATCAGCTGCTCCACTATTTTTTTCAGGATATTGATTCCCTTTCCACTGGAATGTGAACCGTAGATGCTGCTTTCCCAGTTAAATGGAACTGCATTTTCGCCATCAAGCTCAACCTCGACTGGTACCATATTTCCACTGTCATCTTTTGTAAAAAATACTTTTTGAAGGATAGATACAAATGCATCTTTATCCGGCAGTCGGTTTACTCCGGAAATGTCCACAGCGTTCAAAGTAAGCTGATTGCAGATTGAAAAAATGATATCAAAGCCCATAGTTTTTGTCAGTACATAGTTCTTGTTATCCCATGCTTCCGGGAAAACTTCTTTATAAGCTGTAAGATAATCATTCAAAAATGTATAAATGTTGTTGTCCGTGCCCTTACATTTCCAGGAAGATGGATTCTTCATGGCAACCTTCCACCAGTCTGTGATCAGCTTTACCATTTTTGCATTGTTCAGGAATGTAGCCGGAGCTCCCTTTGGTAATCTTCCGTCACATACCTTGATCCGATCTTTCAGTACACTGTCATTTTCACTGTTCATCTTTTCCATGACACGTGCTGCCAGATCTTCTTCTTCATCCAGATCCAGGCTCATCTGACGGATCGCCATCACGTGGATAGCCGAAGGTTTCTGCTGTTTATTGTTGATACCTCCAAAAATTCCAGCCATGTCTTTTCGGCTTCTCCCAATATAAATACTGGTTGGAAATTCATACTGATATTTCTGATAAACCTCATCATTATCTTGGATTTCTCTCTCTTCCATTACTTCTTTTATCTTCTTTGCCGCATTATATGCACCTTCATTTCTATGATGTCCGTCAATCATATATCCGATAGTCGCAGCTTCCGGATCTATCAGAAAATCTTCTTCATTTGTCTCAGCTTCCGGACTGTTTAAATATTCATAAATCTGGTCCAGATGGATCACCAGACATTTAATTTCATTCATTCCTGCTACATCTTGAAGCTCATAAAAGTTGCACTGTTCTTTCAGCATGATCGTAACGGAATTCGGTGTATCGTACCGACTGCTTTTAAGATGTCCCTGTTCAATATCATCTACATTTTTCTGTTTTAATGCTCTCTGGATTCCGTCCAGATGTTCATAATTTCGAGGAAGCCTTTCTATGCATGTATTCAGAAAAGCAACGTTTGTTTTTGTTGTATACAAGCAGGAATTTGGTCCCTGATCTACATTTATTATGTAAATTTTCAGATTATTTCTCTTCTCTTCCGGAGCTTCTGGATCTCTCATCATCATTTCCAACATGTATAAAAGTTCTGTTTTCTTTCTTGCCTGCGTAAACTCTGTTTTCTCCATTATATTATTCCTCCTTGAGGTTTTGATCATTGAGATGCACGCCTCATTTATTCATAGTTTTATGATATTACTATTTTTGTATTTTGTCAATTATATTTTTATAAAGTTTGGATTTTCTGAGGTTCGCACCTCATCCTAAAAAAATGGAGTATGCTTGATCACATACTCCACCAGTCACATTCCAACTTTTTATTTTTTATCCCACATCAAACCCAAATTCCACCCATCCATTCCCCCACTCTCCACGGATCAGGTAGATCATATCTTTCTGTACATCTTTTACTGTATAATTTCCATCTTTTTCTTCTACTTCCGCTTCTGTTCCTGCGCCTGGATCGCTTTCTCCTGAAAGTTCTGCCGGAAATGCGGTTGCTGTTACTTTTTCTGGTTTTGTGTCGAAATACAGTTCCATATCTGTAGTCCCGTCCACATTCATAACAGGGAGATCTGGCCACTGAGTGACTGCTGCACTGTCTGCCGTTTTATTCTGTTCAACCCCATCTTTATCTGCATAGCTCCAGCTGTATCCTCCGCGCGTGGCTGCTGCGCTGACTTCACCATAAGATGCACAGTATCCTATGTTCAGATACGGCAGTTCCCCGGGATCTTTTTCCGGCCAGAATTCATCGAGAATGTCCTGATACTGGTCGGCATCGGATGCTTTTCCTTCTTTGACAACTTTGATCTTTGTTACACCTGGATACTGGCCAGGATAGGATTCCAACATGATCTCGTCGCCGTAGATTGCTACGATATCGCCCCGGTTCAGGTCTTCCTCGGAGATTTTTTTTCCGTTTTTATCCTGGATATTATCGGGCATTGTCACGGTAAAAACATTTCCTGTTCCCTCTCCTACCATCAGGTGACCGTCTTCTCCCGCCGGGATATACATGGCTTCTATAGGCTTCGCTGATGAAGATTCCTGACATCCCACAAGCATACTTCCCGCCGCGATCACAATCGCTGTTAAACAACATTTCCATTTTTTCATAATTACGCACTCCTCTTTGCAGCTGATCTTTATCGCTGTTATTTACCATCCTTTAAATACTGAAATCTGATATGCTCCAATGTTTTCCGGATCTTCCAGCGCTTTCTTTCTCCATGAATTCGGGGAAAGTCCGGTGATCTTTTTAAAATTCCGCATAAAGGTAGATAAAACCGTGTATCCGACCTGCTCGGATACACTCTCCACTGAACAGTTTCCTTTCATCAGAAGTTCACAGGCTTTATTGATCCGCACCAGATTCAGATATTCAAGGGGTGTTGCATTGGTATGTTCCAGAAAGATCCTCCTCATATGCGTTTCACTTAACTCACAGCATTTGGCAAGATCCTTCGCCATAATATTTTCCATATAGTGCAGTTCCATATAATTTATCAGTTTCCGAATATAATCCATTGTATCCGAGAGCGGGGTTTCTTCCATTTTTTCCTGCCCCAGCCGGTCAAAAAACAGCAAAAGGTTCAGTGCAAGAGCCGGAATCGCATACTTGTAATTTGGCCTTTTACACTGTTCTTCCTCTATGATCATCTGCATCAGTTCTGCCGCTCTTTTATTGTTTTTTTGATCCAGCGCAAAAACTTTCTGCTCCAGGTTCTTTTTTAATTTTACGTACTTTTCCGGCACATCTGCAAAACATTTTTTCAAAATAGTATCGGAATCAACAAACAGATATTCCCACTTCTGCTTCTCATCTGCCTTTTTCTGCTCCGGACATGTCCTGTGCGGAATGTTATGAGGAATGAATGTAATGGTGCCGGCATCATAAGTAAGTTCTCGATCCGCGAGCTGCACCGTTCCCTTTCCATAATGGCAATAACCGATCTCCAGATAATTATGAAAATGCATATTGTCTGTCCCGTAAATAGTTTCCCACTTTTCCCCGGTAAGCACCAGAACAGGAATATCCCGAGAAATTTCATAATAACGATATTCTGCTTTCTGCATTTATTGTCTCCATATTCTGTAAAAATTCTCTTATGTGTTCCTTTTATTTTATTAGAATCTCTGCGGAATAGCAACGATATTTTATACAGATACTCTTCTTCTCTTGAAACCCTTATATTTTCATGCTAATATATCCAATTAGACAAAAAATATAAAAATAATAAATGGAGGAAGTATGAATCAAAAAAGTACATCTGCTCCCATAGCAGAAAACAAAATGGGCACCATGCCCGTAGGGAAACTTGTACTGAACATGTCTCTGCCAATGATGATCTCTATGTTGGTACAGGCATTGTACAATATTGTGGACAGTGTTTTCGTTGCCATGCTGTCTGAAAATGCTCTGACTGCGGTTTCCATGGCCTTTCCGCTGCAGACACTTCTGATCGCGGTAGGTGCCGGTACCGGTGTCGGTATGAACGCACTGCTTTCCAAATCCCTTGGAGAAAAAAATTTCGAAAAAGCCAACCGCACAGCCAGCAACGCTGCTTTCCTGTACGGCTTAAGTTACCTGGTTTTCCTGGTTCTTGGAGCTACGGTTGTAAAACCATTTTACGCCAGTCAGGTACATAACGCAGATCCTGAGATCCTTAAATTTGGAATCGAATATCTCAGCACAGTTATGATGTTCTCCTTTGGTCTGCTTGGACAGTTTTTCTTTGAGCGTCTGCTCACATCCACGGGAAAAACAATCTTCAGCATGACTTCCCAGCTGTGCGGAGCAGTCACCAACATCATCCTTGACCCGATCCTGATCTTTGGTCTTCTCGGTGTTCCGAAAATGGGAGTTACCGGAGCTGCCGTGGCTACCGTGATCGGACAGTGTGTAGCCTGCATCGTTGCCGGAACCTGCAATCATAAATTTAATCATGAAGTACGGCTCAGTTTTAAGGGCTTCCGTCCTGATCTTAAGATCATCAGCCATATTTACGCAGTAGGTATTCCCTCGATCATCATGCAGTCCATCAGTTCCATCATGACCTACTGCATGAATCTGATCCTGGTACAGTTCACAGTTACCGCAACTGCGGTATTTGGCGTTTATTTCAAATTACAGAGTTTTTTCTTCATGCCTGTATTTGGGCTTAACAACGGTATTACACCGATCATTGCCTACAATTATGGGGCACGCCATAGAAAGCGTATGCTTAAAACTGTCAAAGTCAGCATGTTCATTGCATTCTGTTTTACATTTATCGGTTTCCTTGCCTTCGAATTCATTCCGAAAACACTGCTGGAACTGTTCAGCGCTTCCAGTGATATGCTTGCCATCGGTATTCCCGCACTTCGGATCATTGGTATCCATTACCTGATCGCATGGTTCTGTATCATTGCAGGAACTGTATTCCAGGCACTTGGAAAAGCTATATACAGTATGATCGTATCCATCATGCGTCAGCTTTTTGTCCTGGTACCTGCCGCTTATATCCTTGCTTCCATCGGCGGACTTCACGCAGTGTGGTGGGCATTCCCCATTGCGGAAATTATCTCTCTGATCGTATCTGTAGCTTTTCTGGTTGTCATAAACAGAACGATCATTCAGAAAATCACGGAAGCATAAGAACTTCAAAGCAGATATTAACCTTCCGATTTATGTAAAAAAGACAGAAGATTTCCTGTTTTCCCTGCCGGATATCTTCTGTCTTCTTTTTATTCTGTTATTTATAGATCCGGTATCCGTTCCTTCCGGAACGTTTTACCTGATAAAGAGCAAGATCTGCCTTCTGATACAGTTCCATAAAAGTATCCCCGTCCTGCGGTGCAAAAGCAATGCCCGCGCTTAAAGTAAACGTATGACCTTCCATTCCATCCATATGGATTTCACGAATTTTTTCCTGAAGACTTTTTACCCTGTTTTCCATATTTTGACGGGAGCCAATGTTATAAAGTAAAATCACAAATTCATCGCCCCCGATGCGTCCGATCACATCCTGCTCCCGGAACTGTTTTTTCAGAAAATTTCCCAGCATCTCCAGAACTTTATCTCCCATAGCATGCCCATAAACATCATTAACCTCTTTAAAATGATCCATATCCAGGATCAAAAAGCCATGAAAACTGTCGGGATCTTTTTTCCGTAGTATTTCATCAATCATATTCTGTGTATTCTCTTTATTATAAACACCTGTCAAAGCATCGGTCTGTGCAGACCGGATCAACACTGCCTTTTCTTTATTATTGCGCACTATGATATACAAAACCAGCATTGCTACCAAAATGCAGAAAGCTCCCATAAATATCAGTTCATATCTGGAAATAAAATCATATACCTGCTGGGCATTTTTTACAGGAACTGTGTAGCAGATCATCCAGTCATTGTATCCAATCGGCATATATGCCAGATAACAGTCTTCTTCTTTTCTTTCGCCCAGGCTGAGCTTTACCAGTCCATTGTCACCCTTTTTGAAATCCACCTGCATATCCTGGAGCGTATGTTTTCCTCTGAGATCTTTCTCTCCATAATACTCAAAAAGATTGGTTCCATACGTAATCTCCGTACTGGAAGCAGATCCACTGTCAAATGCAATGATCTCTCCATCACTGGTGACCAGAAAACTGTTTCCGGCTCCGTCAAAAAGATCATCAAACAACATATGGCTCAGTGCGGTAACATTACAGGAACCGCCAAGAACTCCAATCACCTTATCATTTTTGTATACAGGCACTCCAAGCACAACTCTCACTTCGTAGTCAACACTGCTTTCCAGCGGATCACTGAGAGTCTGTTTTCCGCTTATTGCCTCTTTGAAATATCTTCTGTGCGAAACATTCTTGGTAGCTCCATTATCATAATACGCATCCCCATTTTTGTCGATGAGTGCTACCCGTTCCAGATCTGTTTTCTCATAGATGGACACCAGACGTTCTTTATTTTCTTCGGAAAAAAGTTCTTCTGACTTTCCTACTGCAGAGGCAATTTCATTCAGATACTGATAATTGATATCCAGAATCGTCCACAGATGCTCTCTCTGTCTTTCCACATTGGTCTTTAAAGTTTTCTGAGAATTCACCTGCACAGATCTCTGCACGCACCCAAAGAAAATCAAAATTCCTGCCATAACCGCCAGGACAAAAACACTGGTTGCAGTAACATAATTCTTCAGTTCAAAGTGACTCTTTTTCATACGTTTTCTCCTGTTTTTGCCTTTTTATATTGCATGCTTTTATTTTACCATGAATTTTTATTTTTCTCATCTATTATTTAAAGGTCAGACCAATAGCCTTCAAAGTTACTCTGTCTATTCTATAGTATTTTCGGCTTTTTCCTTGGCCTGGTGCAAGGGATTTTCCTATGCATACCCAACTGACCGTGCCGCATGCAGGAGCTCACTGATCTGCTCTTTGGAAATTATAACAAAAAAACTGCATCTTCCAATCCTGAGATTAAAAAATGCAGATTTTTTTCAGCAGTATCTGATTACTGTTTTGCCCCTTTTCTGGCCTCACGCCTGGATTCCATATTGGAGACTACAATAGTACAAGCTGCATCTCCTGTAATGTTGACGGTAGTACGTCCCATGTCAAAGATACGGTCAACACCTGCAACAAGTGCAATACCATCCACCGGAAGTCCCACAGATGTAAGAACAATAGTCAGCATCTGCGGAAGTGTAAGGGAAATACCATAGCAGGATGCAATAAAGATTGCACAGACACCCTGGTAGATCGCAGTTCCATCCATATTGATCGTTGCGCCCAGTGGAAGTACAAAAGATGCAACTTCTCTTTTTGCTCCAAGCTTTTCTGTACATTCCAGGTTGATCGGAAGGGTTCCCACAGAAGAAGCACTGGAAAACGCAAACATAATGGCAGGAAGCATTCCCTTGAGAAATTTTGCAGGGCTTAATCCGCCCATGGTCTTAACAATAAGAGAATACACAACAAGCATATGGACAATATAACAGATATATGCGGCCAGAAGTACCATTGCAAGAGATCCGATGATCGTCGGACCGTTTGCCGCAATGACCGGGCACAGCAGGCAGAACACACCGATGGGTGACAGCTTCAGGATCATTTCCATGCATTTCATAAAAATCTCATTAAGATCATTAAACGCATTTACTACCCGGATATTTTTTTCTCCTACCAGGATAATGGCAAAACCAAGAAGAATGGCCATCACAATGATCTGCAGCATATTTGCTTCTACCATGGGAGATACAAAGTTTGACGGGAAAATATTTACAATTGTATCCATAAAAGAAGTAGCCTCTGCTGCTTCATATGTCAGATCCGTAGTCGCTACCACCGGAAAAAGCCCTTTAAAAAGATTTCCGCCAGTAAGTCCTATGGTAACCGCAAAAGCAGTGGTACAAAGATAAAAGATAACGGTTTTCAGACCGATCGCACCAACCTTTTTGATATCACTCATGGAGATGATTCCACACATAATGGAAAAAAGCACGATTGGAACAACAATAAATTTAACGAGATTCAAAAATATGGTACCGAATGGTTTAATATAAGATTCGGCAAAATCCGCATGGCTCTGCATAAGCAGACCAGCAATGATGGCCAGTACAAGCGCAATAAAGATCTGCATGGCCAGAGACAGTTTTTTCTTTTCTTTCATTTGATCTTCCCCCTGTTTTTTATACAAAAAAAGACACTGCTCCCGTCGCAGTGTCTTCATTGACGACTCATTATAACATGATCCGACTGTAAAAACAACGATATTTTATTTATTTCTCTTTTCACTTACAATCAGCGGAACAATTTCCCCTTTTTTCACATCCACCAGGCCCCGGTCTGTCAGTTTCAGTGCCGGACTTACCGGTAAGCCCAGAGTGCCCACAGACATGATCGGATTATTATGCACATAGCCCAGATCCACAAGGCTTTTTCTTACCGCTTTCAGTGCAAGGCCGTTTTCCTCGATGGATTTCTCAGAAAGAAGCCCACATACCGGAAGTGCAAGCTCAGAAAGGATCTCTCCGTCTTTCACTGTCAGAAATCCCCCCTGCAGTTCCTGTATCCTCTTTACTGCGAGCAGCATATCTTCCGGGCAGTTTCCTGCCACAAAGAGGTTGTGATGATCATGAAAATATGTTGTTGCCACAGTTCCTTCTCTCAGGCAGGAACCTGTAAGAAATCCATACCCGATGTTCCCGTTTTTTCCGTGACGTTCCAGCACCATGGCCAGCAGGCAGCCACTGTTTTCCCAGCAGATTTTCCCGTCCTTTACCGGCATTTCCACTATTTTCTCGGTAGTCTGGGTGCGGTCCGGATGGATCTCTATGGCGCGGACCGTTACGTGCCCTTCCTGAAAAGGAACTTTCACCTGAAAATCCTTTGGAAAAACTTCCGGGATCTGTACACTCCGGTAAAAATCTGCCGGAAATTCATATCTGAAAACAGGAGGCGGCAATTGCTGCTCATCCTTCGCATAAATCTGAATACCGTTTTTAAATACAGCCTCCGGTTTCAGAAGGGAAGGATTTTCAAGAAGTATAAAATCTGCAAGTTTTCCCGGTGCGATCGCTCCTCTGTCATAAAAATGCATACGCTGACAGGGTGTATAGGTGGCACAGTAGATTGCCTGTTCTACAGGAAATCCCATCTCCATCGCTTTCTGCACCACTGCATTCAGCGGTCCCTGCTCATACAAAACGTCTGCCATCGTATCATCCGTTACAAAAGAGCAATATTCGTAAAGCTGGTTCTGACAGATATATTCCAGGATTTCGGGCTTCAGCATTTTATCCTGGATTTCAAAAAACATTCCGTTTTCAATCCGCTGCTTCACTTCCTCCAGAGTGTGTTCCGTATGATCACCGTTAATACCCAGATACAGGAATTTTGCAAGATCCAGATCCAGAAGTGACGGACAGTGCCCTTCGATCACATATCCCGGATGTTCTTTTCTCAGATATTCCAGAAACCTGCTGATCTCCAGATCGTTTTCCCGGATGATCTGCCGGTAATTCATGATTTCTCCCACACATACTACATCTTTTTCTTCCAGCAGATGCTTCATGGCGCTGCAGTCAATGACTCCGCCTGTTGTTTCCAGCTTTTCGCTGGTTGAGGGAACGCTGCTTGGAATCCCGTAAAAAATATCGATTGGTGCGTCCTTTGCTGCGGAGATCATTTCCAGAATTCCCCGAATGCCTTTGACATTGGCCATTTCGTGAGGCTCAGAAACCACCGTTGTCACACCATTTTCTCCTGCACATTTGCCAAAAAAGCCAGGTGTGGTCATAGAACTTTCAATATGCATATGAATATCTGTCAGTCCGGGGATCATATAGGATCCTTTTGCATCAATCACATTGTCAGCTTGAAAATCCGTATCCTGTTTTCTGTCTATGTAATAAAATTTTCCTTCTTTCACCGCAACATTTGCAGATATAAATTTCTTAAGATAGGAATTAAATACTTTTGCGTTTTTGATCAGCAGATGAACCTGCTCCATATCCCTTCACCATCCCTAGATAATTGAATAAAAATACAGCAGACAGACTGCCACCAGTACATACATGACCGGTTCGATCTTTTTGATCTTTCCTGCTGCGATCTTCATGACGAGATAAGCCGGAAGTGCCACACAGATACCATTTGCGATATTATTTGCAAAGATCGTAAAGGTTACACATAAAAATGCCGGAATATACTCTGTGATATCTGAATAATCAATATTTCTCATCGCACCAAGCATATTGATACCGATATAGATCAGCACCGGTCCGGTTGCCGCAGACGGGATCACCAGAGCCAGCGGTGCCAGAAACAGGGAAAGCCCGAAGAAAATACTTGTAAAAATAACGGTAAGTCCTGTTTTTCCGCCTGCCTCTACGCCTGCAGATGACTCCAGATAGGTTGTAAGGCTTGGCATTCCAAACAGTGCTCCAAAGCTTGTTGCAACTGCATCTACCTTGAAACATTTATCAATACCCGGAAGGTTTCCATCCTTATCCAGATATCCGGCCTTTGCGCCGACACCCAGAACTGTTCCGAATGTAGAAAAGAAATCCGGTACAAACAAAGCGATCAGAAATGGAATATAGGCAAAATCCAGAGCACCCAGAAAATCAACTTTCAGGAACTGATGGCCAATACCTGCCGGAAGTGCAAAAATGGATTCCGGAGCATGGGTAACGCCAAAAGGAATTCCTGCCAGAGTAGTCAGAAGGATCGTAAGAATCATTCCTCCCGGAATATTTCGTACCTTGATCACCAGAAGGATCAGAAAACCGATCACTGCTACGATCACCGATGGAGAGGCAAGATCTCCAAAAGAAAGACAGTTTTTTGCATCGTTTGCCACGATCAGTCCACAGTTTTTTGCTCCAAGAAGTGCGATAAACAGTCCGATTCCGGCACTGACCGATTGTTTCAGGCTTACCGGGATCACACGTACCACTGCTTCTCTCAGACCAAAGAAAGAGATAATGATAAAAAGAACACCGCTCCAGAAGATCACCCCTGCTGCGATGGGCATGCTTACCCCTTCATTGGTGATCATAGATGCAATGATCCCAACGCTTCCAAGTCCCGGTGCCAGAGCAAATGGACGATTGGTAAACAATGCCATTGCACAGCTGGTCACAATGATCAGAAGGATCATAACCGTCAGCGTCGTATGTTTGTCATAGCCGGCACCTGCCAGAATGTTGGGAATCGTGGCAAGTACGTATGCCATAGTTACAAAGGTTGTCAGACCTGCCAGAAGTTCTGTTTTTATATCTGTATTGAACTCAGACAGTCTGAACTGTTTTTCCAGCCAGTTTTTCATTTGTTTTTCCCCCTTGATATGATGATAGAAAATATTGTAAAATACCCATATCAGGAAGTCAAATTCATATTATACATAAAAATTATGCCAAAATGGAATAGTCGGAGGAGTCTATGAATTACCATGAACTGCAGTATATTCTCTGCATCGCAAAACATCAGAACCTTACAAAAGCTGCTCAGGAGCTTTATATTTCTCAGCCAACCTTAACCAAACATCTCCAGAAACTGGAGCGGGAAATGGGAACCAAACTGTTCAGCCGAAGTGGAAACAGCTATACGCCTACCTTCGCAGGCCGCAAATACATGGAATATGCCCGAAAGATCCTGCAGATACGGCAGGACTGGGAAAAAGAACTGAAAGATCTTACAGAAAATAATGAAGGGGAACTGAACGTAGCTTTCCCTCTGATGAGGAGTACCTGTATGGTTCCTCAGATCATGACCTCTTTTTTTCAAAAATATCCCAAAGTAAAGGTTAATATCCTGGAAGAAGCCTATTCCATCCAGGAAAAACTTCTTCTTAACGATCAGCTTGATTTCGGCATTTTTAACGAGGTTCATGAACACCCCAAGCTGGAATATGAGCTTCTGAAAAAGGAAGAGATCCTTCTGATCATGCCGCCGGATCATCCCCTTGCATCTGCCGGCAAGGCATCCACTCACAGCACATACCCGAAACTTGATCTCTCCCTTCTGGCAGAAGAGCCTTTTATCCTGCATTTTCCGGAACAGACCACCGGACAGCTTTCACTGGAAGCTTTGAAAGCTGCCCATATCAAACCCTACGTACCCATCCAGAGCCGCAACACAGAAACCTGTGTCAAGCTCTGCATGCAGGGACTTGGTATGTGCTTCACTCCAGAAACCTATGTCCGAAATATGGACCTCCCTGTAAAACCAGCCTGCTTTTCCGTTGGTGAAGATGGCGTTTTCAGCACACTGACTATTGCATACCGAAGAGGTACCTATCTTCCTCAGTATGCCAGGGATTTTATCTGTACTGCAAGGGAGGTGTTGTAGGATTAAGTAAGTATTTCTCTGTAAAAAGGCTCCCACCGCCTGCCATGCTCTGTGAAGTATTGATGTCAGCTCCATATTTCCTGACCAGCTATCTTGATTTTTATTTTTCAACATGGATATTTTTATCTGGTTTCAGTGAAAATATTTTTATAACCGCCATTCTATAGTATTTTCCGGTTTTTTCCTTGGTCTGGCGCAGGTTTTTTCCTCTGCATAGCCCACGGCCAGTGCCGCATAAAGTTCTCCATTCAGCCATTCGCTCAGCTCTTTCTGTGCAAAAAATGTATCACAGATCCACAGGCTTCCAAGACCAAGTTCTGTAGCGGTAAGTGTCATATTTTCAATGGCAGCACCTATGGACTGTGCATTGCAGATTTCCGATACACGTTCATCCATAGTCAGTATCTTATCAAAGGATGCCGCAATTTCATTTACAACAAAAATAACCACCGGAGCCTGTCTCATGATCTGAAGAGTATGCTCCGCACCGGTTATATATGGGCTGCTGTCTGGAAACTGGCATGTCTTTGTATTTTCGGATACTTCTTCTGTTCTTGATCGCTTCCTGCATTTTTTGCCTCCTGATTTTTTTCCCTGTAGTTTTAACCAAATCAAGTAAGTCCCCTGCTTCAATTGCGAAAAGCAATAAGCAGTGGGTGGGGACTTGCTTGTATCAGGAGGAGTGCAAGCTCCTCCTGATAAACTGCGGAGCAGTTATTTGGTTATGAGCAAGTAGCGAAGCAGATTGCGAATATCCGCTTGACTTTTCCATCTTCACATAATCGAAGAGAACGAATGAAAGAAAGGAAGTTTTGTCGCATCGCAAAACTCCCCTCACTCTACATCCACACCATGTTTCTGGCAAGATTCATCATGGTCTGCATTCCTTCTTCATCCTGCGGTGCTTCCTCTCCATACAAACCATGCACCATGTTCCAGTATGTAGAACCAGCAACCGGCATCTGTGCAATTCCGAAATATTTATTCAAACCATCCAGCGCTGCAGTTGTTCCGCCTCTTCTTAGGATATATGGTCCAAAACATGCAAAAACTTTTTTCCCGGGTTTGATATAAAACTGAATATTTTCTAAACTTCTTTTTATAATTTATATGCTATCTCATCTTAACATTAAATCTACTGTCCCATTCCAATCTTCCCAATCAACTCCACATCCGCCGGCAACCAGTCTACTTTATCCAACTCGTTCTTCTTTAGCCATTTCGCATCTTCAGCTTCTTTCAGTACCAGATTGCCTTTTATCACCTCACACCAGAAGCAGTCCATGGACAGATGAAAGGTTGGATAGTCATATTCTATTGTATCAATCAGTTCTCCAACAGAAATTTCTGTATCCAGTTCTTCCATGATTTCTCGTTTCAGGGCTTCCTGGGGTGTTTCTCCTTCTTCTATCTTTCCACCCGGAAATTCCCAGCCGTCTTTGAATTCTCCGTATCCCCGCTGAGTTGCAAAAATAATATCTTCACCATTTTTATTTACTGCTTTGATAACTGCCGCTACTACTTTTATTGTTTTCATACTATTTATTTTCTCCTGTTATAATTTTGCTTTCTAAATATCTGAGCAAATCTTCTCTAACCGCATAATGCATTTTCATTGTCACTTTTGTAATGTCCCTTAAATTTCCGTTATTGTCTTTTTTCTTATCACCGATGATATTTATAATGTCGAATGTCCCCATATAATAAAAACTGGTTTCTGCATCACTTTTCTTAATAAAAAGATGCCGTCTCTTTGCTTCTACAACATCTTTCATATAACCACTTTCCGGCCCTTTGCCAATCTGAGAATCCCATTTAAAAATCATATTATCAACAAAAATGTCTGCATAATCCGGCTTTCCATCTGCATATAATTTATCTTCATTTTCTGCTCCAACTTTGTGATATGTTACAAAAATGAAAACATCTTCACCAATTCGTTTCATACCGTACATCGTTGATGATAAGTCTTTTTCACAATTCATCAAAAAACTTACATCTCGCCGAGAATATTTTTCATATAAAACAAATTTACTATCCTTTGCATAGCTGTATTTGTTTTTATATCTCTTTAGCCCTACCAAGACAATATCTTTCATCTGTTTACGAAATTCTGCATGACTTAACCGTTGCGTATAACTATACATTCTTTCCAGCATATCGTCTGTATTGGCTTTCACAATTTCAATATTTGCAAATTTCTCATATTCTTCTTTATTGCTTACAAAATGTCCTTCAAGAACATAAATCGCATTATCCCAAGCATTTTCATTTTCAATCAAATATTCCTGTTTCATTTTTTCCACAAATGTTTCTTTGGTGATACTCTCTTTTTCAAATAAATCTTTTAATATTTCCAATTCATAAGGTCTTACACCACTTAATACAGTTTTACAAAGATATTCTAATGTTACCTTCTCCTGTTCAGAAATTACCCCTTTGTAAATTTGAGGTTCTACGATACAAAGAAAATCCTGGTATGTTTTGTATTCTCGTATAAGTACCAGTGGATCAATTTCACCATTTTCATAAAAGTCCAGTAAATATGGAATTCTGCCCAAACGATTTTTCAGCATCATATAATTCTCGCGAATAATAGCTCTTATTCCTCGGATTTTATCAATAGAATGAAATATTCTTTCTTTAGAAATTTCATCAAAATGAATCGTTGAAGATCCTGGTATGATATTATTTCCACTAATCATATATTTTCGGATCGTGTCAGAATTGTAACTTCTGTCTCCATATAATGCAATCGGGATCATAAAGTTATTCCGATAATTTCCGATAAAATCCAAAATCACCACAACAACACATTAGCTTCATCAATTCGGCTGCAAAAAATCAAACCTTTTACACGTTCTCCGCTATGGCCAAAATATTCCGCCTGCTTCATAACATGTTCTACACGTTCATACGATGTCAGATATCTGAAACTTTCCATTTTTTCTGTTGCTGATTTTCCCGCGTCTGAGATAACCTTCAGATCTGTAATCCCAAAATAATGAAATGTACATAACAGATCCTCTTCCATTGCATCCTGTAAACGAATCTCATAGGCAATCTGATGATTAAAGATTTCATAGATATTTCTGCCTTCCAGATTATCGTCCCGTTTATCCGGTGTTGCAGTCATACCTAGCCATAGCTTTGGAGTAAAATATTCCATTACTTTTTTGTAGCTGTTTGCAGAACTGTGATGTGCTTCATCGATCACGATCGCATCAAACGCATTCCTGTCATATTTCTCCAAAACATCTTCTTTGCTCAGTGTCTGGATCGTTGCAAAAATATAATCCGCATTATAATCCTGATGTTTTCCGGTAACCATTCCCATAGAAACACTTTTGTCAAATACTTTCTTATAAGATTCCAACGCCTGCTTTGCGATCTGTCCTCTGTGAACAAGAAACAGCACTCGTTTATATCCAAGTTCTCTCATGGCAAAAGCGGATGCATATGTTTTTCCCGTTCCTGTAGCGGAGATCAACAATGCCCTCTTTTCACCAGCTTCCACGATTTTCTGAAGATTTGTAATAAAACCAATCTGCATGGAATTGGGCTGTAGACGATATTTTTCTATGGATGTGATTTCTTCACTTCGGGCAAGTTTTCGCTGTTTTTTTATGAGTTCGTATCTCTTTTTATAGTTTTCGTAAAACTCATCAAAATCCAGTGCATACTTACTATTCCAAAGTTCATAAAATTCATCTACTACACTTTTTGACATTTCACCCTGGCTGGTGGATACAATTCGTGTATTCCATTCCCGGTTTATAGTAAGTGCTGTTTTTGTTATATTGGAGCTTCCTATGATGATCCTGTAGATTTCTGCTTTCCGAAAAATATATCCCTTTGTATGAAATCCTTCTCCGGATTTGTCTACATCATACATTTTCAGCGTTATATTAGAAAGCGCATTCAGCGTTTTCAGAGCTTCCGGTTCACTGAAACTTAAGTAATTGGTTGTAAGAATTTCACCTTTTATCCCTTTCTCTTCCAGCTCCTGCAAAATCTGCAATAAGGGTGTAATTCCGCCCATTGTAATAAATGCAACACTGATCTGAAACTGATCGCATGTCATCAATTCATCCTCTATTGATGACAGCACCTTTTTCCCCTGTTTATAATCGTTTGAGATAAACTGTGGTTTATATGCCAGATTTGATGTACTTGTTTTATCTATGTATGCGGTTTCAAATCCATTACGTAATTCCTGAAGTTTTTCCTACATTCCCATTCGTACTATTTCCAATCCTGTTTTTAATGAATGTTTATTGCCAATATCGATTTTTATAATTATACCATTGTTCTGTCCCTATTTGTTTTGCAATTGTTGATCTTACAAATATTTTCTCCCATACACCACAAAAATCCCTTCCCGCACCGCACATCCACATCCTGGAAATGATTCCCCTTATTCCATTCCAGCACACACTCTATCTTCTCGCTGTTTTTATAACAGCTATCCATTTCCCGGATGTTCTGCCCGACCTGGCGCATTGCTGCATTCCGGGTTCTCTCTTCACGGTCTCCCAGGCTGAGATATACCCTTTTCGTTTGTATCTGTTTTGTTTTCATATATTCCAGCCATCCTGGAAACCAGACCGACGGAGACATTCCGGCTGCTGCCGCAAATTTGACAGCGCAGCTTTCCTGGTAAGCGCTCCACAGGGCAAACAGTCCCGCAAGGGAATATCCTCCCAGGATCACCGGAATATCTTTTATATTTTCTTCTAATCCATATCGTCTTCCAATCTCCGGTATCAGCATTTTTTCTATAAATGCCAACGTCTCTCCGGCACCTTTCCCAAAGTCCTCTTTTCTAAATACCGCCGGAGCACACCAGGGTGACAGATCCTGATTCCAGTCTTTTACCAGAAACGAAACCAGCAGAAAACTTTTTTCCGTGTGCTCTGTCATAAACCGGATCTGCTGATCCAGCATCTGTGAGTGTGGTTCGTTAACCGGCTGGAGCAGAAGATATTGCGGATTTTTCTTTCCATATGCAATGCATGTAATTTCGTTGATCTCAAAAATATTTTTTTCCATAATCATTTTCTCACGATACATAATATCCAATCTTATCTCTGGCCATCCGGTACTGTTCCAGGGACATGACAACCTTTCCTTTTCGGGTATCAATAAGGCCGTCTTCTTTCAGTTTTGTGATGGTTCGGTTGATGGTTTTTACAGTCATGCCCAGTTCTTCCCGGATTCCTTCTCTCGTTTTCCGAAGGATAACTTCTCCCTTCTTCTCGATATTGTGGGTGGAAGCAAATTTCAGCATATAGTCCAGAAACAGGAATGTAGGAGGATAAAATAATCTGGCACCCCGGTTATAGGAGGAGCGATAGAGTTTGTATGCAATCTTGTGGGCTACCAGCCGCAGAAGATGGATATCCTGGGCGATCCACATTTCAAAATCCTCCCTGGAGATCATAAACACCACACATTCGGTCAGTGTTTCAATGGATACGGATGTGAGCGGTTTTTCCGCAAGAATGGTAACTTCGCCGATAAAATCAATTGCTTCATTTTTTTCGATCATAAATACATTTCCATTCTCAAATTCATTGATCACCCGGTGGTCTCCACTGCATACGATCCCGAAATAATCCAGGGGATAATCTTTCTGATGGATGATGGTCCCAGGCGGAAATTTCCGGATGGTGTAACGGGTTTTCAATTCTTCCGGCATGTTTTTAAAGTAGGTTTCTGCCTCCGGATAGGTTTCGATCAGTTCTTCCAGTGTCATTTCGCGTCTCCTGATACAGGCAGATTACATGGGATCATCTGCCGTTTTTCATAAAACAGATATTTTTTTCCTTCTGCCTGTTTTCTAAATCCCCTGACATAAGAATGGTCATATTATATCATGGTATTCTCATAATTTTACAAATTTTTCTAAAAAAGTACCTTTTGTCCTTTTTTTTGCCTTTCCAAAAGCGTACAATCCTCACCGTGAAGAGTTCAGATGAGCATCGTTATTTACATATTGATCTGCTTTGTCCAAAGCTCTGCACCGGATTTCCACAGATGGTATCCGAAACACTTTACTGGCAGTTTTTTGCATCCAACCAGTTGCTTATCACAGATGGGAGCCCCGAAAAACTGTCTCTAAACACAGGGAGGAAAGAAATGAAGCAACAGGACTTTATGTATTCAGGCCTTGGCGAGCGCCTGAAAAAAGAATGGAAAATCTATCTCGCCGCACTGATCTTTATCATAATTGCTGATTCCATAGGACAGATCAAGATTCCCCTGGGACCAGGAACTTTGATCTTGTTTCCTATTTTTTATTCTATTTTTCTTGGTATCCTTTCAGGGCCTCAGATTCTGAAGATATTCAAAAAGCCTGAGGTAAAGGCTGCATCCAAACTTGTTATTGTATGTATCTGTCCTTTTATCGCCAAGCTTGGCATTAACGCAGGTGCAAGCATTGAGACTGTGATCTCCGCAGGTCCGGCACTTCTCCTTCAGGAGTTCGGAAACCTGGGAACCATCTTTTTATCACTGCCGATCGCACTGCTCCTTGGCCTGAAACGTGAGGCTGTAGGCGCCTGCCATTCTATCAACCGTGAAACAAACCTTGCTCTGATGCAGGATGTTTTCGGCCCGGATTCTGCTGAAGCCCGGGGAAGCCTTTCCATTTATATCATCGGTGGAATGGTTGGAACTATCTTCTTTGGATTCATGGCAACTGTGATTGCCTCCACCGGTATCTTCCATCCATATTCTCTTGGTATGGCTTCCGGTGTTGGTGCCGGTATCATGATGGCAACAGCTACTGCTACCTTATCGGAAATGTTCCCTGCAATGGCCGATCAAATCAGTGCACTTGCAAGTGCCAGTGAAACCATTTCCGGTATTGACGGAATTTACATGGCTCTGTTTGTAGGTATTCCACTGTGCAACTGGCTTTATGCAAAACTGGAACCCAAGCTTGGCCCCATCCATGACAAACTGACTGGAAAAGGAAGAAAAGGAGAGAAATAACAATGAGATATATTGAGTGGGCTGTAATGTTTCTTGTGGCAGGCATCGGAATCGCCCTTGCCAACTTTGTAGGATTTCAGGTAAACTTTATGGATTCTGTCCCAGGCATCCTGATCCTTCTTGCGATCTCTTTTGTATCCGTAGTGATCAGTAAGCTGGTACCTTTTAAATTGCCGGTGATCGCTTACTGTTCTCTTATCGGACTTCTTGTGGCAAGCCCGTTATGTCCGGCACGTGAGTTTGTGATCGAAGCTGCCGGAAAGATCAATTTCACCGCACCGCTGACTATGGTTGGCGCTTATGCCGGAATCTCCATCAGCGACCAGCTGAAAGAATTTGCAAAACAGGGATGGAAAATGCTTCTCATCGCGGCTCTGGTCATGATCGGAACTTTTACCTGTTCTGCCATCATCGCCCAGATTGTTCTGTCTCTGACACATGTGATCTGATAAATTCATGGACTTTCTTCGGCCGGCTGGTGTCTTTTCACTGACCGGCTGTTTTTTCCTGTCACACAAAACAAAGATTTCAAAAATCAGCTTTAATCTGGGAGGTAAAAATGAACGAAAAAACAACTTGTGATATCTTAATCCGTAACACTTCCATCCTGGATGAAAACTTCCAAATCCGGCGCAGCATTTTCATTGCCATCCAGAACGGAACCATACTTTCCATCACCTCTGAAGAGCCTTCCTGCCTTACAGCCACAGAAACCATCGATGGAAAAGATCTCCTGTGGATGCCAGGCCTTATAGACGGCCATATGCATACCGGGCAGCAACTTCTCAAAGGTGCGGTACTGGATGAACTGCCCATGATCTGGACCAGGATCATGCTGCCTTTTGAAAGCACTCTGACTCCGGAAAAAATGCGTCTCAGTGCCAGCCTTGCCGCCCTTGAGATGATCAAAAACGGAACTACCGGATTTGTGGACGCAGGAAGTTATTTTATGGAAGAAGCTGCCAGAGTTTACCTGGCTTCAGGCCTTCGCGGCGCACTTTCCCATTCATCCATGGATCAGGGAAATTTTCCGGATTCCATACGACAGACTACGGAGGAAGTTCTTGCATCGGAGGACCGTCTTTTTGATGAATTTCACGGAAAGGGAAATCTGAAAGTATTCTATTCCTTACGTGCACTGATGAACTGCTCCACTGCACTTATTAGAGCCACTGCCGGACGGGCCACAGAGCGGAATACTTTTTTTCAGGCTCATATGAATGAATATGCCGGAGAAGTAAATTATACTCTGGAAAAATTTCAGCTGCGTCCTGTGGAATATCTGGATTCTCTCGGGGTTCTGAATGCGGATTTCCTTTCTGCCCACAGCATTATGGTGTCTGCTCACGAACGTTCTCTTCTTGCAGAAAATCAGGTAAAAGTTGTTCATTGTCCCTTCAGTAACTGCGGAAAAGGTGTGCCGGATACTCCTTCTCTTCTGGAACAGGGAATCTGCACCGGTCTTGGCACAGACGGAACTGCACATGGAGGCTTAAGTCTCTGGAATGAAATGAAGATCTTCCGCTCTGTTATGAACGCTTTCTGGGGAGTAAAAAATGCAGATCCTGCTGTAATGCCCGCAAAAACCATCCTGAAAATGGCTACTGAAAACGGTGCTCACCTTCTTGGTGAAGAAAAATCCGGTGTATTAAAAGAAAGGTTCAAAGCCGATCTGATCTCCATCAACTGGCGCCAGCCACATCTTCTTGCCACAAACAATCCGGTAAATACACTTCTGGAATGTGTCTGCGGAAATGATGTGTCTGACAGCATTGTAAACGGAAAACTTCTGATGCGAAACTGCCAGGTACTGACCCTGGATGAGGAAAAGATCCTCTGGCAGGCAGAGAAATATTTTACTTCCGGGGAGGTGTCTGAATGAATTCTTTAACGATCCTGACTCTCGTGATCATCGCAGCCGCAAATATGGCAGTTGGCGGATGCATCGGAATCTGTGGAATTGCCGGTTTTCTGCTGCCTATGCTGTACACAGGCGGACTTGGCTTTGACGTAACTTATGCGCTGGCACTCAGTTTTCTTGCGTTTCTGGTATCCGGTATTATCGGTTCTTTTAATTATTACAAAGCCGGAAATCTGGATGTAAAAATGTCTCTGAAACTTGGTATCGGCAGCCTCATCGGTGCCATTGCCGGTGTATTCCTTCAGTCCATGATCGAGAAATCCACAGCCAAAACCATCCTTTATCTGGTGGTACTGTTTTCCGGTGCTTCCATTCTGGTCCGGATGTGGAATGAAAAAAGAAAAGCAGCTTCCGCTGCCTCAAATGAAAGCCCAGACTCTTCTGAGCCTGTACGTTCAAAATCCATTGCAGACCATATGGGATTCCTGATCTTCCTTGGGATCACTACCGGAGCGATCTGTTCTCTCTCCGGTGCAGGCGGCCCGGTCCTTGTGATGCCTCTTCTGGTAGCATGCGGAGTGTCCGCAAGGATCGCCGTCGGTGTGGCACTTTTTGACTCCGTGTTTATTGCCATTCCTGCATGTATCGGCTATCTTTCCAGAATTACCTGGACAGAAGTCCTTGGACTTCTGGTACTGATCGTTCTGACTCATGGGATCGGTGTATGGCTGGGAAGCCGTTTCGCGGGAAAAGTTCCTGTTCAGGGGCTGAAGATATTTGTAGCTGTATTCTCTGTATGCATTGCCATTTATATGCTGATGTAAAATATTTTTTGTTGCATCATTCTGAAAATTCCTGTATAATCAACGTAATAATCACAACTAAAGAGCGTAACGTACAAGGGCGTACAGCACATGTTTCCTGTGTCTGTACGCTCTTGTTGGTATTTCTGCAGTCCTGCAGGGATTTCGCTTTGAGAAAGGGAGGAGATTTCTATGATGAATGCAATCGGAAATGTGATAAACCAGATCGACAGTCTGGTGTGGGGCTGGTGGATGATCATTTTGCTTCTGGGTACTCATATTTTTATGACCATCCGTACCGGTGTGATCCAGCGAAAGATCGGTACTGCCATCCGCCTGTCTGTTACCAAGGATCCCGACGCAGAAGGTGAAGTCAGCCAGTTTGGTGCTCTGACCACAGCACTTGCTTCTACCATTGGAACCGGAAATATCATCGGTGTGGGAACCGCCATTGCTCTTGGCGGTCCCGGCGCAGTTCTCTGGTGCTGGCTTACCGGTGTTTTCGGAATCGCCACCAAATACAGCGAATCTCTCATTGCCGTAAAATACCGTGTCAAAACCAAAGACGGCCGTATGCAGGGTGGTGCCATGTATGCTCTGGAGCGTGGACTGAATATGCGCTGGCTTGGTCTGATCTTTGCATTCTTCGGCGGTTTTGCTTCCTTTGGAATCGGATGTGCCACACAGGTCAATGCCATTGCAACGGTATGCAATGAAAACCTCCATATCCCACCTGCAGTGATCGGTATCGCAGTAGCGGTTCTTACTGCTCTTGTTATTTTCGGTGGGATTAAATCCATTGCAACGGTATGTGAACGTCTTGTTCCGTTTATGGCATTTTTCTATGTGATCGGCTGCATCATCATCCTTGGGATCAATTTTGACTTTATTATCCCCGCTGTAAAAACCATCTGCAAGCTTGCATTTACACCAGGGGCTGCTGCCGGTGGTCTTGTAGGACGTGGTATCATGATGGCCATGCAGTATGGAATCGCAAGAGGACTTTTTTCCAATGAATCCGGTATGGGTTCTGCTCCTATCGCTGCCGCTGCTGCTCAGACAAGAAATCCGGTACGTCAGGCTCTTGTTTCCAGCACCGGTACCTTCTGGGATACCGTTGTAGTGTGTCTGATGACCGGTCTTGTTCTCGTTACCAGTATTATGAAAAACCTATCTATCGATATGGGAAATATCACAGATGGCGGTGTCCTTACCACCCTTGCTTTTCAGCAGATCCCAGGTTTGGGTCCCGTGATCCTGGTGGTAGGTATCATTTCCTTCGCATACTCTACCGTCCTTGGATGGGCATATTACGGGGAACGGTGTGTCGAGTATTTTTCCGGCAAAAAAGGCCTTATTCCATATCGTGTTCTGTACATTGCGGTAGCCGCCATTGCTCCTGTTATTTCTCTGAATCTGGTATGGACCGTAGCCGATATCCTGAATGCCCTGATGGCCATTCCGAACCTGATCGCAGTATTACTTCTTTCCAATGTGATCATAAAAGAGACCCAAAAATATATCAATGATCTGGATGCACGGGATGACACACCTGTAGAAGTGATCGATAAGTAAAAACACACAAATATGATTATTTTATATAACAAAATTACAGCTCCGACTGCTTCTGATATTACAAAGCAGTCGGAGCTGTTCATTTATGATCGGAACGCAATCGCAAAGCAATTACTTTCATAATAATACATCCTGCTCTTTCATCTCTTCAGACACTGCAAGATATTCTTTGCTGTTTTCCACAATCCCAAGTTTTTCTTCCCAGGTAAGATTACGTTTGATTCTGGCCGGACTTCCCATTACCAGAGAACCATCCGGGATTACTGTATTCTTGGTCACAAGGCTTCCGGCTCCTATGATGCAGTCGTTTCCAATCTTTGCACCATCCAGGATCACTGCCCCCATTCCGATCAGTGTCCGGTCTCCGATGGTACAGCCGTGGATTACTGCATTATGTCCTACAGTAACATTATTTCCGATATGGACCGGCATGTTATGGCTGACATGAATCGTACAGTTCTCCTGGATATTCGTCTCCTCTCCAATCACTACAGGAGCATCATCTCCACGGATCACTGCATAATACAGCACACAGCTGCCACGACCGATCGTCACATCACCCAGGATCACCGACTGTTTTGCGATCCTGGCACCTTCTGCAATTTTTACATTTTTATAATTCATATTAATCTCCAAACATTATCAAGGGGATATTCGCGATCCGCAGGATATTTCCCTGATTCAGCTAAACTTTTTTCAAACCACAGACTGTCTTCAGCCCATGTTATATCTGGTACGGATCACGATATCTGTATATTGGAATTCTTTCTCCGGCTTCTTACTGTCAAATAGTAGCTGAAAAAGAATGGTCACCGGGGAATGCCCCTGTACAGCGGCATCCTGGCCGATAAGGAAATTAATGGTACCCTCTTTCAGCCATTTCAGATTTTCTTCCAGAAAATCGTTGGCGATCACATGCATGGTTTTATCTTTTCCAAGTTTCTGCAGAGTCTGGCAGACACCTTTTACTCCATGGCCGGTAATATAAATACCGGTAAGGTCCGGATAAAGCTCCAGAAGCTCTTCCACGATCTTGGATGCCACCCACTCATCATCGTAAGAATACCGGATATCCACAACTTCAATTCCCGGAAAGCTCTCCTTGATCTCTGTTGTGAATCCCTTCTGTCTGCTGATCAGTCCAGGATTTGCAACCTGTCCGGAAATAATGGCAACCTGTCCGTTTCCTCCTGTCATCTCTCCCATCAGGCCCGCCGCCGTACGGCCGGCCTGAAACGTATCCTGTCCTACAAAACATAATCTTTTCGTATCTTCCAGATCCGCATTAAAAGTAACTACCGGAATTCCATACTCTTCCTGATACTGATTGATTCTGGCTTTCAGAAGCTGATCTTCCGACGGTGTCAGCGCAATTCCATTGAATCCATCTTCCCGGAGTTCTTCCATTGCAGCCATTACTTTTTCCGGTTCTACGCCATCAATCTCATAAATCTTTACCGTTCCGCCAAAGCTCTCCACTTCTTCCTTTGCTTCCAGAACTCCCTTCAAAACCTGCTGCATAAAAGGAGTTGTCATATACTGAAGGATCACGCCGATGCGGATTTTTCGCTTCGCCATGGCAAGAGCACGACCTGCGCGGCTGGGCTGATACCCCATCTCCCTGGCAATCTTCTTGATCTTTTCCTCTACTTCCGGACGGATGCGGCCTCTGTTATTCAGGGCCCGGTCCACGGTTCCTCTGGAAACTCCTGCTGCTTCCGCAATCTGCTGTAACGTCACTGCCATATTTTACCCTCCAAAATATCCCCTGTACTTTCCGTGTTCACGTGCACATGTTTTTATTTCATTATACACATTTACGTGTTCTCAGGCAATCCCTGATTTGATTATTTTTATAATTTCCAGGCAAGTCCCCACCCACTGCTTATCTCTTTTCGCACTCCCACAAGAGACTTACTTGATTTTGTAAAAAAATGCTTCCGAAAATTTTTCCGGAAGCATTCTTATCATTCTAAAATAAATCCCTGCGTCAGTCCAGAAGCTCCTGTACCATCTCCGGGGTAAAGGTCACGGCTTTCACATGATCCACCTCGATCTGATACAGCGCATTGGCCGCGATATGCTCTGCCGCCTGCTCCAGATCACGGATTCCTGTAGTGTCCTCAAATTTCTTGATCACTGCATCCAGCGCCTCATCGGTTACAATACATTCTTCCGGCTTCAGGCTCATACGTTTCAGAACTTTTGGAAGTGCAAATCTGGAGAAGATGATCTTCTTTTCCTCCGGTGTGTAATCCGGAATGTCGATCACTGCAAAACGGGACATCAGAGGAGCACTGATCTGTGCCTTGTCATTGGCTGTGGCAATCGGATAGACACCAACGGTCGGAACCATACATTCCATGTAGTTATCTGTGAAACCAAGATTATCCAGAAGTGTCAGAAGCACATCTGCCGGATTTCCGTTGCCTTTCCCTGATGCAGCCTTGTCAAGCTCGTTGATAATAAATACCAGATTGGATTCTCCTGCCATGGAAAAAGCCTCCATGATGATTCCTGGCTTGGCATTTGCGTAGACACGGGAACTTCCGGTCAGCTGTTCCGGATCGTTAATGGAACTCATATCCAGAGTTGTCCACGGCATTTTCAGGATCCTTGCAACTGCATAGGCGATCTGAGATTTACCGGTACCCGCCGGTCCTACCAGAAGCAGTCCGTAAGCAGGAAGTGTATGGGTACGGTTGATCTGGATGATCGTCTCAATAATCCTCTGTTTTACACGTTCCATTCCATAAAGTTCCTCATCCAGGATACGACGTGCTTCCTTGGGATCAATAGACTCAAAGTAATTATGTTTCCACTGAATGTTCATCATGATGGAAAGTGCTCTCTGAGCATGACGTCTTTCCTCCTGGGAAACCTCATGGGAGCGGGCAACTGCCAGGTTTCTTCTCGCCCAGAGACGGATATTATCCGGCATGGTCTTTCCGGCACAGGTCATAAAGTCGGTGATACTCTGAATGCTGGTGAGCTTCATGTCATCACCGTCTTCTTCCTCCTCATCGTCCTCATTTACTTCTGCCGGCGCACTGCTTGCAAAGAGACGCTCGATCATGAACTGAAGAAATCCATCCTCTGCAGAAAGCTTGGTACCGCCGCCAAAAGCGATCTCACGGATCTTGTAAACGGCATATCCCTCTTCTGTATTCTGTCCGGAAAGACGGATGTTGATATGATTTTCTCCGAGCCATTTGATCAGGCTTGTAAAACGAGAATCGATCTTCAGGATATCTGCCGGAAAAACACCGTCCTCTTCCTTGAACTCAAATGCAGTCTGCTTTGCAGGATTGGAAAAATATCCGCAGGAATGATGTTTCCACTCTCTTTTGCTGTTATCCAGGATCAGCACCGGTTTCTCCGGTGTGGCTTTTGTCTCATTGGAACGAAACGTTGTATATGTGCACTGGCTCTTTGTCTCATTTTTGTCTGCCGGTGCCGCACTGAAATCAAAAACTGGCATGTGCTTTACTCCTCTTTCTCTGAAAATATCTTTCGCAAGGCGGATTTTTCTGTTCCACTTCGCCGTATGTTCATGAACACGATTGTTTCACGGTTTGCATTCAGTGTATCACGGATTGGAAATCTCAACAACTGGTGATCTGATTTTTTATGCATTTTTTTGCATAAAACCATGATGTTTCCTCTGCGGACTTGTCTTCGTCATTTTCCCATAAGTTGTTTAAACAATTTTGCAGTTTGCCGATTGACACTGTCTGTAAACTGTGTTATCGTGCAATTATGTTGGCTTTATATTTTTTACAAAAGCTGACACAATTACGGTACCTGTGGATTTCCTGTTTGTAAAACGTGCACTCCCATTACTGTAGTTGTATTTTTTTGGAGGAGGAAATGAGAAATCAACTTTCGCAGCGGGATGACTTTTATCCACAGATCGTTAAGCTTGTCATCCCTATCATCATTCAGAACCTGCTCAGTGCAGCGGTCAATTCTGCTGACGTTATCATGCTGAACTTTGTAGGTCAGTCATCCATCTCCGCAGTTTCCCTGGCAGCAAATTATTCCAATGTCCTGTTCATGGTATACTACGGTCTTGGTACAGGTGCTACCCTGCTTTGTGCCCAGTATTACGGAAAAGGGGATTACAAAGCCATTCAGATCATTGAGGGAATTGCACTTCGTTTTTCCATGATCATCTCTATTCTTGTGGCTCTGGTTGCGTTTACCATGCCGCAGATGATGATGAAACTGTTCACCAATGACCCGGAACTTCTGGCCATAGGTTCTTCTTATATCCGCATTATGGGTATCACCTATATCTGCTGGGGTATGACGGAGGTTTATCTGGCTGTCCTTCGAAGTATCGGGCGGGTGACTGTCAGCATGGCCATGAATATGCTGGCTTTCGGGCTGAATATCCTTTTGAACGCAACATTTATCTTCGGCCTTTTCGGAGCTCCAAAACTTGGAGCCACTGGTGTTGCCATTGCTACCGCGCTTTCCAGAACCGTGGAGCTGATCGCATGTTTTATCGTTTCCGCCTTCAGTAAAAATGTACGGCTGGATCTTCGGTATATGTTTATTAAAAATAAGCTGCTGTTCAGCGATTTTGTACGGCTTTCCCTGCCGGCTCTTGGCAATGATATTTCCTGGAGTGTTGGTTTTTCCATGTATTCGGTGATCCTCGGGCATCTTGGCACAGATGCAGTTGCTGCCAATTCTCTGGTTGTGGTTGTCCGTAATATTGGTACAGTTTTCTGTTTTGGTATTGCAAGCGCAGGTGGTATCCTTCTTGGAAATGTGATGGGCCAGGGAGATCTGGAGCGTTCCAAGCATTATGCTTCCAAAACTTTGAAACTTACAGTGATCGCCGGTGCTTTTGGCGGCCTGATCGTTCTTGCTATTACGCCTTTTATCATGAAGTTTGCTTCCCTGACTCCTACGGCTATGCATTATCTGAAGTATATGCTTCTGATCAACTGTTATTACATTATGGGAACTGCAGTAAATACAACCCTGATCGCCGGTGTATTCCGTGCAGGCGGTGATACGAAGTTTGGCCTGATCTGTGATACCATTGATATGTGGGTATATGCAGTACCACTTGGATTCTTCGCCGCATTTGTACTGAAGCTACCGGTTATGTGGGTGTATTTTCTGCTCTGTACGGATGAATTTGTGAAGTGGCCTTGGGTTATTAAGAGGTATCTTAGTGGAAAATGGGCTAAGAATATTACCCGTGAGGATATATTTGAGAATAATAAATAGAATATTGGGTGGATGTGGAGTATTGACTTTTACTGACAAACGGACGCAGGAGAGCGCAGATCAAGCTGCGCTCTCCTGCTGTGTTTTCATTGGATGAAATTTCCAGTCAATTCAACAGGACAGAACGTTCACGTTCGTCTCCGTCCCTTCCGGTTTGAAATGCCAGCCTGGGAGACAGTATCTGGCTGGCTCTGCTTCTGCAGAAGGGGTGCGCTTCTTAGGCGGCGGGAATCTGCGTTGTTTTTCAAAAGTTCGTTGTTTGAGCGAAGCGAGTTCGGACTTTTGGAAAACGGTTTTAGCAGATTTCCGGCACCTTAGAAGCCAGCCCCCGACGAAGCCGCAAACTACACCTGCAATCTTCTTATCACACACTCTGTCAAACGTCCAACACTCTCCTGCACCTCCCGGATCTCCTCCGCCGAAATCCCATCTTTATGAAATCCCCCGGTACAAATAACTCTCCTGTTCAATTCTCCGGAAACTTTCTCCGCCATCCATCTGCAGATCACCTCATCCTTATGCCCCGGAAAATTCAAAACCGAAGAAGTCGCACTCACCGAACCATCCCCTGACAGAGACACCCTCGGTTCCGTCTGCACCACACACCCCAGATGCGGTCGCTCCCCGCCCTGCAGGCAAAGAAGCACATCCTCACCGATCAATGCAGCACTGACCTCCAACTGACATCCCGCAGCCACCATACATTCCGTCACAATCCATTCCATCTACGATACTCCTTCGCTTCAATCCCAAACGGCTCCAGAAGCTTCGCCGCAATATGATATACCATATCATCAATACTTTCCGGCTTATGATAAAACGTCATCATCGGCGGAATGATCCGCACCCCCGGGAGCATGGAAAGCTCATAAAGATTCCGGAGATGGATCCCGCTTAACGGCGTTTCCCTGGCAGCCAGCACCAGCGTTCTCTGCTCCTTGATCGTCACATCTGCCGCACGCAGGATCAGATTATCCGCATAGCCGCTGTGGATACCCGCAATCGTCTTCATGCTGCAGGGTACGATCAGCATTCCCTCTGTTTTAAAAGAACCACTGGCCGGTTTTGCCCCGATTTCCTCCGGTGCACATACATGATCAGCCAGTCGTTTCACATCATTCACTTCCAGTTCCGTCTCCTGCCGAAGAGTCAGTTCTGCACTGGAACTCATGATCAGATAAGACTCAAAATCCGGATCCTCCCGGATAATCTCCAGACATTTTACAAGGAGCGGCAGGCCACTTGCACCTGTCGCACCGACTACAATTCTCTTTTTCATTTTTTCAGCCATTTCTCCGGATCCAGTTCCATAAAACGCGCTCTGTGGAAATGATCTTTCAGATCATAAGGTACCGTACAGTCAAAAATCGTTTTGCATGCAATTCCATGATCCCGGATACTTGGAGAAAATGCCGGATCATTGGACGGATCCAGCGGATGGCATCGAACACCCGGAATGGTGATCACATCCACATCCCCCTGGAACCTTGTGTTCATTGCCCAGAGAACATCATTCATGTCAAAGCAGTCCACATCTTCATCTACGAGGAATACATTTTTCAGCTCACTGAACGCGGAAAAGGCAAGAAGTGCAGCCTGACGCTGTCTGCCCTCATCACTTGGAGAAAGTTTCTTAAACTGAAGAACAGCCATATATTTTCCACCGCCGGCACTGCTGCAGTATACATTCTGAAGTCTTCCCGGCATCGCCTTCTCCACCATTCCATAGATACTGGCCTCTGTAGGAATTCCTGCCATGGAAACATGTTCTTCACTTGGTCCGATACAGGTCTGCATGATCGATTTCTCCCGATGCGTTACCGCAGTTACCTTGATCAGCCAGCACTGGTCACTTGCAGGACCAGTATATCCCGGAAACTCCGGCATCGCATAGCCGGTATTGCTGTTCTGATCTTCCTTTACACGTACTCCAGGGATCACTTCTCCCTCGATCACATATTCCGCATTTGCAATAGCACGCTCATTTACCGTCACACATTTACAAAGCTCCACCGGTTCTCCACGCAAAGCCCCTGCCACAGAAAGCTCATCATATCCCAGCGGTGTTGTAGGCGGCTCAAAGCAGGAACCGATCTCAATGGCGGGATCAACTCCGATACTGATAGAGATCGGAAGCTTCTGTCCCAGTTCCTCAGCACGCTCCGCCATTGCTCCGATATGTCTGGCCCCAGGTGTAAAGAAAATCGAAAGCTCATCTTTTCCCTGAATACAGAGACGGTGAATCGTCACATCATGTACACCAGTATCCGGATGTGTGGCATAACACATACCAAGTGTAATGTACGGTCCAGCATCATCCGGTGTATTGGTCGGTGCCGGAACCAGCTTGTACAGATCAAAATCCGGATCTGTTGCTTTATGGATCACCTGCTGACACGGTGCATCCCCTTCAAAATCTATCGGTGGAACAGGATTCTCCACACTTTTACAAAGCATCTTTCCAAGATTTTCCGGCTGGGTATCAAGTAAAGCAGCAACTCTTTTCCTGCTTGCGAGAAGACCGATGGCTACTTTTGCATCCGGATGTCCTTTCACATGATTAAAGATCATGGCCGGTCCCTCTTTTGTAGGACGCTTTACTGTTCCACCGGCTCCTACATAACGGTATACACCTGCAAGCTCTGCCATCGGATCTACTTCCACATCTGTCTCGATCAGCTGATCCGGCATCCGTTCCAGAAGTGCCAGGGCACTTCTTAAATCTCTTACTTTCTCTGCCATAAAAACCTCCTGCATTCTCTTTATTTCCTGATGTTATTTTATCTCTTTTTCACGTGGTCAATCAATTCTTTCTATGGTATAATTGTTTCCAATATGGAATGATTCGGTTAAAAATCAATATCCTATGAAAGGCAGGTGTTATCATGACTCTCGAACAGATCGACTATTTTATCTGCACGGTCCAGTCCCGGACTTTTTTTGATGCAGCGGAAACCATGCATATCTCCCAGTCCTCTCTTTCCAAACAGATCATGAAACTGGAAAAAGAACTGGACCTCACCTTATGGGATCGTAGTAAACGGACTGCTGTGCTTACTCCGGCAGGGGAATTTTTTTATAAAGAAGCACTTAAGATTTCCAGACAGTATCATCGTTCCATGGAATCAGTGTCCCATTTTAAGGACTGTGAATCCCAGACCCTTCATATCGGAACCCTTCCTTTTCTCTCCCAGTACCATCTCACTTCTGTGATCCACAGTTTCTGTGCCGCACATCCGGAGCTTTCTTTCTCTCTGAAGGAGGTGGAAGATCAGGATCTTCTCTCCGGCCTCGAAAAAAATCTTTTCGATCTGATTTTTGTACGGAAGCACATGCTGGATCTGAAACTTTATACTTTTCACGTTCTCACAGAAGACCGGTTGGTTGCCGTACTTCCCAAAAATCATCCTTCTGCGTCCAAAAAAACGGTCTCTCTTACTGAACTGAAAAGGGAAATTTTTATCCTGATGCCCCCACACACTTCCATTTACCGTTTCTGCATGCAAAGTTTTCATGATGCAGGGATCCATCCTCAGATCCTGCGTACTGCCCGTGCAGAATCCATCGTCAGCGCAGTGGAAATTGGTGAAGGAATCAGTCTTCTTACAGAAAGCAGCTTTCAGCTTTTCCGTCAGCCTTCTCTTGCTGCAGTCCCGATTAACGGACTGGAAAAATTATCCGTTGGAGTTGCCCATAAAAAAAATATGGCTCTCACATCTTCCGCAGAATGTTTTCTGCAGTATGTGAAAAGCCATATATAAAATATTTTTTCTATAATCCAAGCATCATTCCCACACCATGTACAACAAATGCAACGATCCATGCAGTGGCACACTGCATCAGTGCAATACCTGCTGCGGCCCTTACGGTTCCCATCTCTCTCCGCACAGTTGCAATAGCTGCAACACAAGGTGTATAGAGCAAAGTAAAGATCAAAAATACATAAGCAGTAAACGGAGTAAACAAAGTCTGAAGCAATGCCGTCTTTCCGCCCAGAAGAACTGTCAGCGTTGACACAACACTCTCTTTTGCCATAAAGCCGGTAATCAATGCTGTGGATACTCTCCAGTCACCAAAGCCCAGTGGGGCAAAAAGTGGTGCCACAATACTTCCGATCTTTGCCAGAAGGCTCTGATCTGCACTGGAAACCAGATGCAGGCCTGCATCAAAGTTCTGCAGGAACCATACGATCAGCGTTGCCGCAAAAATAATGGTAAATGCTTTCTGAATGAAACCCTTTGCTTTCTCCCAGATCAGCTGTCCCACGCTTTTTGCAGAGGGAAGACGATAGTTTGGGAGCTCCATGACAAATGGTACCGGCTCACCTTTATATTTGGTTTTCTTCAGGATCAGCGCATACAGAATACCACAAAGGATACCTGCAAAATAAAGACTAATCATCACAACGCCTCTCCACTGTTTCGGGAAAAAAGCACTGGTAAGAAGTCCGTAAATTGGAAGCTTGGCACTGCAGCTCATAAAAGGAGTCAGCAAAATCGTCATCTTCCGGTCACGTTCACTGGACAGTGTTCTTGTTGCCATAATAGCAGGTACGGAACATCCAAATCCGATCAGCATCGGCACAAAACTTCTTCCGGAAAGTCCGATCTTTCGAAGAAGTTTGTCCATAACAAAAGCCACCCTGGCCATATATCCGGTATCTTCCAGAATTGACAGGAAGAAAAACAAAGTTACAATGGTGGGAAGAAATCCAATTACACTTCCGATACCACTTAAAATTCCATCTACAACCAGGGACTGCAGTACTGAGCTGACACCTGCTGCTGCCAGTCCCTTGCCGATAAGAGCAATTACCCAGTCCACAGCCATGGTCATTCCATCCGAAAGCCAGGCTCCCAGATAATTAAACGTCATCACAAATACAAAAGCCATAATTCCCACGAAACAGGGAATCGCTGTATATTTTCCGGTGAGGATACGATCTATGGCTACACTTCGTTTATGTTCCCGGCTTTCTGCCGGTTTTACCACAGTTTTTTCACAGAGCTTTTCAATAAAATCAAAGCGCATGTTCGCAAGCGCTGCCTCACGGTCCAGGCCCCCATCTTTTTCCATGACATGTACCAGCTCACCAAGGACCTTTTTTTCCCCTTCAGGCAAAGCCAGACGTTCTTCGATGAGCGGATCTTTCTCCACGATCTTTGTAGCTGCAAAACGCACAGGGAGTCCTGCTTTTTTTGCATAGGGTTCGATCAGATGAACGGTTGCATGGATACATCTGTGAAGCGCACCTACCGGATCCTTCGGTGACTGATTGTCCGTACAGAAATCAATTCTTCCCGGTGCTTCTCTATATCTTGCAACATGAATCGCATGATCGATCAGCTCATCGATTCCCTCATTCTTTACTGCTGAGATTGGAACAACCGGTATACCCAGGATCTCCTCCAACTCATTGATCCGGACAGAGCCTCCATTTGCCCTTACCTCATCCATCATATTTAACGCCAGCACCATTGGAATTCCGAGTTCCATCAGCTGCATGGTAAGATAAAGATTTCTTTCAATATTGGAAGCATCTACTATATTAATGATTCCTGTAGGTTTCTCATTCAGCAGAAAATCCCTTGTTACGATCTCCTCGCTGGAATACGGAGAAAGTGAATAAATTCCGGGAAGATCCGTCACTGTCGCCTCCGGATGTCTCCGGATACTGCCTTCTTTCTTGTCAACAGTTACACCTGGAAAGTTTCCAACATGCTGATTGGAACCAGTCAGCTGATTAAAAAGTGTTGTCTTTCCACAGTTCTGATTACCTGCCAGGGCAAACGTGATCGGTTCTCCCTTGGGGATCGTGTCCCCAATCCGGTTCTTACGATAATCACGGGCCTTTCCAAGCTCTCCAACGCCAGGATGGGCAATTGGCTGATGCCGTTCGCTCTCTTTCTTCGTTTCTGTCATCGATTCGATCCCAACGATCTCAATCTTTGCAGCTTCTGCCAGCCGCAATGTCAGCTCATATCCACGCAGCACAAGCTGTACCGGATCTCCCATAGGAGCGGTTTTACGAAGGGACACCTCTGTCCCTGGTGTAAGCCCCATGTCCAGAAGATGATGTCTCAGCTCCCCCTCGCCACGAACACTGATAATTCTGCCACATTCTCCAGTCTTTAATTTGTCCAGTGTCATATCGTCACCTCATCATAAGTACAATTTATATGGTAATACAGCTGTCTGTATTATCCACTAGTATAAATGTAACACACTTCAAGTTGTTTGACAATAACTGATTAATCTGATAAGTTTTATATAAATAACATTAATTTATGAGTTATTTATCATTAACATTTTTATTTTTTCTCATTTTAATTTAATTTAAATTTAACAGACAAGAAACTGTATCTTTTCAGCAAACATCTTCTAACATATTCTCCTCACTAAAAAAGCACAAACGACATATTACCTGTCGTCTGTGCTCTCTTATTACTTTGAATTTGTTTCAAAAAATTCTTACTCACCAATCAGCCAGTTATACATCTCTTCATACTGACGTGCGGAATTATTCCAGGAGAAATCTGCTGCCATTGCACGATCTACCAGTTTATTCCATTCACGCTTCTTATCATAATATACACTCTCTGCATAACGGATCGTAGCAAGCATTTCATGTGCATTGTAATTCACGAAGGAAAATCCTGTTCCTGTTCCCTCGAATTCATTGTATGGAATAACCGTATCCTTCAGACCGCCGGTTTCTCTGACGATCGGAAGAGTT